>Ga0114938_1001161_pt1 | contig 18522 bp, 18 predicted proteins | sample AshMeaBigSpring_FD_88675 | JGI IMG/M metagenome (GOLD analysis project Ga0114938, IMG submission 88675) | Groundwater microbial communities from Big Spring, Nevada to study Microbial Dark Matter (Phase II) - Ash Meadows Big Spring | ecosystem: Environmental > Aquatic > Deep subsurface >...
GCTTGCTCAAGCTTCGTGTTCCTGGTTTTCGCGACTTTCGGAGAGCCGAGAGTTAAGGAAAGCTGCGTGGTGGCTGGTTCGGCCAGCAGTGGATAATAGAGGATGACACCTGACAGCGATGCCGTTTCGGCGTAGCCTGGGGCCATCAAAGTCGACCACTACTTTCCTCCCGGACCGCTAACGGGAGCTCCGGCGGCGGCCGTCTGGGCCGAGAGGCGCGGCTTCGATGGGTTTTTTTCTACCGAGACCAGCCACGACTCGCTGTTGCCGCTGGCGTTGGCCGCCGGTTCCACTTCCCAGCTTGCTCTCGGCACCGCTATCGCGGTCGCCTTCTCCCGATCTCCGATGACGCTGGCCTACTCCTGCTGGGATCTGGCAGAGCTCTCGCAGGGTCGTTTCTTGCTGGGCCTCGGCAGCCAGGTCCGAGGCCATATCGTGCGCCGTTTCTCGATGCCGTGGGATAGCCCCGGCCCCCGCATGCGGGAATTCGTCATGGGGCTAAGGGCAATCTGGCGAAGCTGGCAGGATGGAGTTCCCCTGGATTTTCATGGGAAGTTCTACTCCTTTTCCTTGATGACTCCCTTCTTCAATCCGGGTCCGATTGCGCATCCCGCGATTCCGATTTACCTGGCCGGAGTTGGCGATTACATGTGCCGGCTGGCCGGGGAGCTGGCAGATGGGATCCACGTCCATCCGTTTCACACCATCCCCTACCTCGACCAGATGCTGCTGCCGCAGGTCGCCGAGGGCGCCGCCCAGGCCGGTCGGGCCAGGGATCGGATCGAGACGGTGGCCACCGTCTTTGTCATCACCGGGCGATCGCGATACGAGATGGACACCATGGAACAGGCGGTGCGGCTACAGGTGGCCTTCTACGCCTCGACTCCTTCTTATCGCGGAATTCTCGAGCTCCACGGTTGGGATTTCGGTGACGAGCTCACCGCTCGCTCTAGGCGCGGCGACTGGATGGGGATGGCGGCCCTGATTCCTGACGAGGTTCTAACCGAAGTGGCAGTGCGAGCGCCCTTGGACGAATTGGGAGCCGCGATCCGGGGCCGATTTGGCGAGCGAGTCGGACGCATCGGCTTTTACATCGCCGAGATTCCAGGGATGCCCCCGGTGCTTGCACTGAGCGATGACGAGTGGGAGTCGCTGGTGGCAGCAACCCGGGGATAGCGTTTCGCCAGAAGATCAGCCGCGGGTGAGAGAGGGAATCCTGCGGTTGACCGCATCCAGTACCGCCCGCACTGTCGCCTCCGGCTCGTCGCTGCGAACCAGCGCCGATCCGATGGCGACCTCTTCTTTGGGTCCTGACATGCTGACTACCTGGGCCAGGACCAAAGGACGGGAAGCGAGGTGGGTGAGCGAGACCGCTTCCAGCGCGAAGGGTTGGCCGCCTCCGAGTGCTTCCTCCAGCGCGTGTAACGCCGCTTCACCGATGATGCGAAGCCGAGCCGATTGCGCGGACGGCCCGGTGGCAGCGCCTTCGAACTTCATCCCTCGCCAGGCGAGAGTGACCGTTGCCGCCAACTTGGATCCGCTGGGAGTTTCGATCACCGAGGCAATGATCGGGCGCTCTCCTGCTGCCGTACCGCGCTGCTCGGGCGCGATCTGGACCACCGAGACTGTCTTGCGGTCGATCCCCACCCCAAAACGGGCCATCGCCAGCGACTGAATGTCACGCACCAGCTGTTTGGCGGGCTTGGAAGGGGACGCCAGCACGTGGATTTCGGTGATGTGGTTGCGGTCACCTACGATCCTCACAGCATCAATTTCGGGCAGCCGACAGAGTGTTTCCTCAATTTGGCGGAGATCCATTTTGGAAAGGCTAGTGCACACCGGGCTTGAGGGTCCCGGGAACCTCTTGCGAGGTAGCTGGGTCTCAACTATGGTGACTGCCCCCCGGAGTTAGGCGGGCTTCCAGAACTTGGCGGAGCGCTTTGGTCGAGTGACTGGGATGGAAAGAGAGTTGGGGCAACCAGCGGGCGCAAAAGCTACAAAGTCTCTCGACATCCGTCGAGAGGAGGTGACGTGCCCGGACGACTCGACCCGAGACCCAGCGGAGCGGCTTCTGTCGGCAGCAAGTTAGTGCTACCGAAAATCCTCACACCGTTTGGGGTTACTTACCTTGAAGTCCAGGCTTATCAAGTTGATTGTTTCCATCAGTGCAATGGCGGCGGCGGTTCTCGCCGGTGCTGCCGGTTGGCGCGTCTGGTAACAGCTTCGAGTCCCCGGGCCGTCACCCCGAACCGGCGAAGGGCAGCGTGAAGTCTCGCCTCCGACTGGCGGCGATCGGGTACGGCCTCGCCGGTGTACTGGCGCTGGTCCTGCTCAGCATCTTCGGAGAGTTTCCCCCGTGGGCGACTTGGATACCTTTTGCGATCGCGGTGGCTTGGCTCGAGTGGCATTCGGTGGAAGTCAACCAAGGAGTGGGCGCCAGCCCGAGCGTGATGGTGATCCTGACCGCGGCGGTGGTATTCGGTGACCGCCAGGCGGCGTTGGGGGTTGCTCTGTTGGCGGCGCTGGAGTCGGTGACCCGTCACGACCTGGCTCAGCGGCATTGGATGCAGCCGGTGGTGAACTTCGGACAGTTCACGATCTCGGCTGCCGCCGCCGGCCTGCTGGTCGATTTCATGCTTCCCAGCACGGCCCTGGACTCGAGCCAATTGGGCTGGGTGGCACTGGCCGGAGGGCTGGCGGCCATGCTGTATGCCCTTCTCAACATGGGCCTGGTCAGTTTGGCGGTGCATCGCATCTTCCGCAGACCCAATCCCCGTCCCTGGGTGGGTCTTGCCCATTTGATACCTTCTTACTTGACGATGGGGTTTCTGGGGGGCCTGCTGGGCGCCACCTACCGACTGGTGGGCCCGGCCACGCTGGTCCCGATCTTTGCGGTCTTTTTCGTTGCCTATCTGAATCTGGCCTCGCTGGGATCGTTGCGCCAGGCCCACGAGGCGACGCTGCGGGCCTTCATCAAGAGCCTGGAGGCCAAGGACCGCTACACCCGTGGCCACACCGAGCGGGTAGCAGGACTTGCCCAGGCGGTGGCAAGGCAACTGGGTTTCCGGCGTGAGCAGCTCGACCGGGTTCGGATCGCGGCTCTCATCCATGACGTCGGCAAACTCTCGGTTCCGGTGGCCCTGATTCGCAAACCGGGCCGGCTGAGCGAGAACGAATACACCAAGATGCAGGAGCACGCCGACATGGTGGAGCATCTGCTGGAGGAGGTCGAGTTCCTAGCTCCAATGGTGAAGATGGCCTCTGCCCATCATGTCCACTTCGACGGCAGCGGATACGGCCACCACACCCACTCCGAGGGCCCGCCTGCCCTGGAAAGCCGGATTTTGGCGGTGGCGGATGCCTATGACGCCATGACCTCGACCCGGTCTTACCGGGTGGCGCTTTCTCAGCGGTACGCCTTCGCCGAGCTGCGCAAGAACAGCGGAAACCAATTCGATCCGGTGGTGGTGGAAGCACTCATCGCCGTGCTACCGGTCGAGCAAGGCTCCACAGTCTCCGACGAATCCGAAGCGCGCCGCCAGGCCGAGGCAACCGCCGAGGAGAAGAAAGTGGCCCATGGTTGAGAACAAGTTTTGGGTCCTGGCTGGCTGGATGGCTGCGGTTGTGGCGACGGGAGTGGCGGTTGGTCGCTCGGGTAACTTCTGGTTGGTTGGTGTCTGGACCGCGGTGATGGTGCTCGGTGATCTGGTTCGGGTCGCAACCCCTAGCGGAAACTGGCAGTCGATCGCTCCCGGATTGGTGATGGCGCTGGTTTTCATGGTGGGGGAACGCTGGACGGTGGCGGCGGCGCTGCTGGCGTCGCTGGTGGTTTCTCACTCACTCAGGCGGCTGGGAGGATGGCGAGGAGCCTCGCTGTCTTCTTTGGCACGGCGTGCATTCGGTTGGGTGGTGTTGTGGGCGATTTTCGATGGGCTGGCAAGCGCTATGTCGATGACGGAAAGTTCTTGGCTCGCCGGGGACTGGGGGAGATTGGTGGCAGCGGCGGTGGCCGCCCTTTGCTGGTTCGGGCTTGATTCCGCGCTGCTCACGGTCCGGGTGCTGGGAAAGCGTCGGCTCCGCTATGTGTGGTCCTGTGCCCTTCGAGATTGGCCGGTAGTGGTGGGCTTGTTCGGGGCGGGGGTCTTGTTTGGGATGGTGTTTCCCCGGCTGGGATGGTGGGCGTATCTGGTGGCTGGGCTTCCCTATACCTTCACCCATGTCGCTTTCGGCCGCTACGCGGGAGCTCGCCGCACCTACCGCCAACTCATCTCGGCTCTGTCCCGCATCCCCGAGGTGGCCGGGCTGTCACCGGCTGGGCATGCAGTCGGGAGTGCCTTGCTGGCAGCTGATATGGCGAGAGAATTAGGGTTGCACCCAGACGAGGTCAACGAGATCGAGTACGGCGCGCTTCTGCACGACATCGGCCGTATCACGCTAAATCAGGCCGCTCCCGCCTGGAAACAGCCAACCGACGAAGACGTGGCGACGTGGAGCACCGAGATCGTGCGAGAACTGCCCAACCTGGAACGGACTTGGCAAATGGTGCAGGGCACCGCCCGACCCTATCGCCGACCGGGAGAAGATTGGGACCCCGGGGTACGGATGGGTTCCCAGATCATCAAGGTAGCCGGCGAGTACGACCGTTCCATTCGCAGCTCTGGGTTGCGTCCGGTGGAGGCCCTCGAGGTGCTCTACCGGGGAGCCGCCTATGACTTCGATCCCGAAATCGTGAGAGTGCTGCGGCAGGTGTTGGTCAGCCAGGGAACTCAGCTGCTGCTCGCCGAGCCCGGCTTGGCCTGACCGAGTCCGTGCCGCAGCCAGGTAGTGGGTTTGCGCAGCTCGTGATCAACGAACTGGCCTAGACCGACTGCCAGCAGTACATCGCCGAGCGAGATCACGGTCCGGAACGGGCGCAGTGGGATGACGTCGGCCAGGAAACTCATTCGAGTGTGCATGTCGAGGATCACATGCTTGGCAGCACTCAGCAGGTCGAGGCGGTCGAGTGACCGCCCGGCCGCGATCTCGGCGGCGCCAGGCAGCACCGGCATCCCCCCGTTGGCCGCGATCACAACGAAGTTCATGAACATCCCGAGTCCGGCCAGGAGAACTCCGGGATGGGTTCGATTGAGCCACACCACCACCAGCAAAGGGAGATACGAGAGGATGATGATCGCAACCGCGGTGTCGTGCGACCAAGTCTTATCTGAAGGTAGCCAGTTGGTGACTCCCTGCATCAGGAACCCCACCAGCAGCAAGGGCCAGGCCTTCAGCTGGATCTCGGATAGGTTGAGGAACTTGCCACCCCGAGCCAACCCGCTCAGGATCGAGATGACGAGGACGGCTCCTAACCAGAACACTGCCGCCAAAGTACCAGGCGAGAGGCCACTCGGCGCCGAGTGGGAACTCTAGATCGCAACTAGGCGCGCCAGGTCTTCGAGGACCTCGGGGGTGAGAGTTCCAGCCAGGTACCTCAGGACTCGGAGGTCGGGGCCGATCAACCAACTGGTGGGAAGCCCCAGGAAGTCGTACAGCTCCGAGATGGAGCCGTCGAGGTCGATCCCGGTCGGGTAGGTGACTCCCAGCTCGACAAGGGCAAATTGGCGCGCCGGCTGTTCCTGGTCGGTTACTGCGACCCCTACCACCAGGATTTCTGGATGGGCGCGAGAAAAAGCCTCCAGGGCCGGCATTTCCTCCTTACAGGGACCGCACCACGACGCCCAGAAGTTCAACAGCACCGGGCGGCCGTCGTCTGCCAGGTGCCCGGACAGCGAGAACTCGGAGCCGTCGAAGAGCTGGATACTGAAATCTTGGGCTGGGGCCGGCCCGGTTGTTCGGGCGCATCCTGCGATGAGTAGAACCGTTGCCAGCAAGAGCGCCCGCTGCATGCCCGAAGCGTAGCCAGTGGTATATCGGATTAGCATCGCGGGGGTGCGGTTCTTCGACAAGCAGCAGGCCGAGCTGAACAAGTTGGGGATCGACCCCAGCCGGCTGCCGCCGGGCCAGTACGTCACCGACCGTTTCCCGGTGCTACATGCCGGCACCGTTCCCAAAGTGGATTTGGCGACGTGGGACTTCACCGTCGATGGGATGGTCGAGACTCCCAGGCAGTGGAACTACCAAGACTTCATCGCTCTCGGCGAGGGCGAACTGACCGCCGATATCCATTGCGTTACCAAGTGGTCGAAGTTCGACACCCACTGGAAAGGGGTGCCGGTGGCAACGGTGATGGAAACCATCCGGCCCAGCCCTAGTGCTACCCACGTGCTGATACGGGCCGAGCACGGATTCACCGCCAATCTCCCGCTGGCAGACTTCACCCGGGAAGGCAACCTGTTCGCGCACACCTACGACGGCAAACCGCTCGAGCCCGATCACGGCTGGCCCCTGCGCCTCTTGTCTCCCCACCTGTATTTCTGGAAGAGCGTCAAATGGGTGCGAGGTTTCACCCTGCTCGACCAGGACGTCCCCGGGTTCTGGGAGCGCAACGGCTACCACATGTACGGCGACCCCTTCCTAGAACAGCGCTACTGGGGCGACTAGACGGTCACTAGGGGGAGAGCTAGCCAACCACCCGTTGTCCGTCCTTGAGGACCATCCAGGTGAGGTTGGTGCCGGGGCGGTAAGCGAGATGCACGGCCGAGGGAGCGTCGAGGATTGCCAGATCGGCCACCGCGCCTTGACGGATCCATCCCTTGTCGGGGAGTTCCAAGGCGAGCGCTCCTCCCCGAGTCGCGCTCCACACTGCCTGCTCCAGCCCCAGCCCCAGGTCTAACACCGCCAAGGCAACCACCATTTGCATGCTCTCGAGGTAGCTGGTGCCGGGATTGCAATCGGTGCCGAGGGCGAGAGTCACTCCCGCCTCCAACAGCAGGTGAACAGGAGGGGGAGGGCCTCCCAGCGTGAAGTGGGTTCCTGGAAGGATGACGGCAACCGTGCCGGCTCGGGCGAGGGCGGCGGCATCCTCGGCGCTGGCGTAGTCGAGATGATCAGCGGAGACCGCCCGCAGCTCAGCGGCAAGCGTGGCACCGCCTCCTGGTCCCAATTGCTCGGCGTGCACGCGGGGACGGAGTCCATAGCGCAGGCCAGCCTCCAGTACCACCCGCGACTCTTGCGGGCTGAAGGCGTTGGGGTCACAGAACACATCGCAGTAGCGGGCCAGCGGGGCGCAGGCGGAGATAGTCTCTTCCACCAACAGGCGCAGGTACCCCGCCCGGTCACCCGCGAACTCCGGGGGCAGGGCATGGGCACCCAGGAAGGTGGGGACAACATCGATCGGGTGGTTGGCCGCCACCGAGGCAGCCGCTTCCAGCAGGCGTCGCTCAGTCGAGGTGTCGAGGCCGTAACCCGACTTGATCTCGACAGTGGTGGTGCCGGCGGCGAGCATGCGATCGGCCCGGGCGAGAGCGGCGCTCACCAGCTGGTCCTGGGTAGCGGCTCGGGTGGCTGCCATGGTGCGGAGAATCCCCCCCCCTTCGGCTAAGATCTCGGCGTAGCTGACACCCGTCAGGCGAAGCGCGAACTCATCGGCGCGGTCGCCTGCGAAAACCAGGTGGGTGTGGGGATCGACAAAGCCGGGGAGCACCGCCCGACCTCCGACGTCGAGCGAGGTGACCCGGTGCCACTCGGAGGGGAGGTCGGAGTCGGCTCCCACCCATGCCACCCGGCCGTCGCGGATGGCCACCGCCGCGTTGCTGATCCGTCCCAGCCGGTCATCGCCGCCAGGCTGGTTGGTGGTTAGCTCGCCAATGTCGCGCAGGACCAGTTGCATGGTGCGAGGACACTAGGACTCCAACCGGCAACTCTCCGACCGAGCGCCAGTGGCTGCGGCCTAGAACTGCTCTTCCTCGGTCGACCCGGACAGCGCCTGGGTGGAGGCGGCTCCGCCCGAGATGACACGAGAGACCTCGTCGAAGTAGCCGGCCCCCACCTCGCGTTGATGGCGGATGGCGGTGTAGCCGTTGGATTCGAGCGCGAACTCGGCTTCCTGCAGCTCGACGTAGGCCGGCATGCCTTCGGCGGCGTAGCGGGTGGCGAGCCCGAACATCGACGAGTTGAGGGCGTGAAAGCCGGCCAGGGTGATGAACTGGAACTTGTAACCCATCGTTCCCAGCTCTTTCTGGAAGCGGGCGATCTCCTGGTCGTCCAAGTTGCGTTTCCAGTTGAACGAGGGCGAGCAGTTGTAGGCCAGCATTTTGTCCGGGTAGACACGGCGGACCGCCTGGGCGAAGGTGAGTGCCTCATCGAGATCGGGATGGGCGGTCTCACACCAAATCAAATCGACGTAAGGGGCATAGGCCAGCGCCCGAGCAATCGCCGACTCCATCCCTCCCCGCACCTCGAAGAACCCTTCCGGGGTTCGGGTCCCGGTGGTGAAGGGCTGATCGGCGGGGTCGACGTCGCTGGTCAGCAGGGTGGCGGAGAGGGCATCTGTACGCGCGATGACAAGCGTGGGAACTCCGGCCACGTCTGCCGCCAAACGGGCGGCGGTCAAGGTGCGGACATGTTGGCGGGTGGGCACCAACACCTTGCCGCCCATGTGTCCGCATTTCTTCTCGGCCGCCAGCTGGTCCTCGAGATGAACTGCGGCTGCCCCGGCCTCGATGAAGTTGCGAGTCAGCTCGAAAACATTGAGGGCGCCGCCGAAACCAGCCTCCCCGTCGGCCACGATCGGCACCATCCAGTCGGTGCGCTTGCCCCCTTCCGCCCACTCGATCTGATCGACCCGGCGGAGTGCGTTGTTGATGCGGCGCACCAGTGTAGGGGCGCTGTCAGCGGGGTAGAGGCTCTGGTCGGGATATACCTGTTCGGCGGTGTTGTTGTCTCCTGCCACCTGCCAGCCGGAAAGATAAATCGCCTCCAGGCCCGCTTTCACCATCTGCACTGCTTGGTTGGCGGTGAGGGCGCCCAGCGCGGGAACATAGTCGCGGGTTGCCAACAACTCCCATAGGCGTTCTGCCATCCGACCCGCGATGGTGTGTTCCACCCGAAAGGCGCCACGCAGCCGGACCACATCTTCTGCCGAGTAGTCGCGGCGGACTGTCTTCCAGCGGGGGTTGGTCTCCCATTGGCGGCGTAGCGCCTCGGCTTCCTGGGACAGGCGGGCTTGGTTACTCACGGGCGTCCTTTCTCCAATAGCTGATAGGCGGGGATAGTTAGGAAGTCCTCGAAATCTTGACCGAGCGCCAACTGCTCGAAGAGTCGGCGAGCCTCGGGGTAGCCGGCGTCCTGGAAGGCATCTGCGCCTATATCGGATTGCAAGCGATTCATCTCAACCTCGATGCTGGCTTGGACTGCGGCTTCGTCAAGGGTGCGGCCTTCCAGTTGGGCATGGTTGTGCACCCATTGCCACACTTGCGAGCGGCTGATCTCGGCGGTTGCCACATCTTCCATCAGGTTGTTGATGGCGGCTGCCCCCACCCCCCGCAACCACGAAGCGAGGTAGGAGATGCCAACCCCGACGTTGGTGCGCAACCCGGCTTCGGTAATCGTTCCCCCTGGGACCGAGAAGTCGAGCAAGTCTTTGGCCTCGACCCGCACCTCAGGTCGGGTGCGCTCCCGCTGGTGAGGCGCCGAGCCGAGCACTCGATCGAACTCTGCCTTGGCGACTGTCACCAGGTCGGGATGCGCCACCCAGGTGCCGTCGAAGCCGTCTCCCGCTTCCCGGCGCTTGTCTTCTGCCACTTTGTTGATGGCGTGCTGGGTGACTTCCGGCTCTCGCCGGTTGGGAATGAAGGCGGCCATGCCGCCGATGGCGTGAGCGCCTCGCCGATGACAGGTTTGGACCAAGAGGTCGGTGTAAGCGCGCATGAATGGCACCGTCATCGCAAGCTGGGCCCGATCGGGGAAAAGCAGTCCGGGGCGATTACGAAACTTCTTGATGATCGAGAACAGGTAATCCCACCTGCCGGCGTTGAGTCCGCTCGAGTGGCCTTTGAGTTCGAACAGGATGGCGTCCATTTCGAAGGCGGCGGTGATCGTCTCGATCAGCACGGTGGCCTTGATCGTCCCCGTGGGGAGACCCAGCGCAGCCTGACTGAACAAGAACACCTGGTTCCACAGGCGGGCTTCCAGGTGGCTTTCCAGCTTGGGGAGATAGAAGTAGGGGCCGCTGCCTAGGGCCAGGGAGCGAGCCGCACAATGGAAGAAGTAAAGGCCGAAGTCAACCAGGCTGGCGCAAGCGGGTCGGCCGTCGACTTCCAGATGTCGTTCGGCGAGGTGCCAGCCCCGCGGCCGCACTAGCAAGGTGGCGATCTCTTCTCCCAGCCGGTACTGCTTGCCCTCGGGTGAGGTGAACTCGATGCTGCGGTCCCAGGTGTCGATCAAGTTGCCCTGACCCTGGATCACGTTCTCCCAAGTTGGGCTGTTGGAGTCCTCGAAGTCAGCCATGAACACTTTCGCCCCCGAATTGAGGGCGTTGATCATCATCTTGCGTTCTACCGGACCAGTGATCTCCACTCGCCGGTCAGCCAGATCGGGCGGGACTTCTTCCACCTTCCAGTCGGTGTTGGGAGCAGCTACGAACTCGGGCTCGACTCCCTGGTCGAGCTGGGATTGCCGATCTTCGCGCTCGGCGAGTAGATGCTCTCGGGTGTGTGCGAACTCCCGGTGCAGCGACTCGACGAAACCGAGCGCGGCCGGGGTGAGGACCACATCGCTAGCCGGCAGGCGGGGTCCGAGAACTTTGATCATGGCACCCGGTGACGGGCCTGGTAGGGGAAGATGTCGATCAATTCGCCGGCCCGCAGGCGGGTTTGGATCCCTTGCCAGAAGGGGGAGTGATATAGGTCGCCGTGCTTGGAGAGAAAGCTGGCTCGCAGCGGTCCTTGCACCCCCAGGTAGTTGACCAGCTCAGCCGGAAAGATGTCGTGATTGCCAACCCCGAACCAGGGATCGGCGGATAGCTCGTCTTCTTCGTTGGCGGCAGCCGGCAGATCTCGGAACACGCAGGCGGTCACCCGGGTGAGCTCGTCGTAGTCGTAGAACACCACCCGGCCGTGACGGGTGACGCCGAAGTTCTTGAGCAGCATGTCACCCGGGAAGATATCGGCGGCAGCCAGGTCTTTTACCGCGGCTCCATAGTCGAGGATGGATTCCTCGGCCGCCTCGGCCCCGACTTGACGCAGATGCAGATCCAGCGGTGTGACTCGCCGTTCCAGGTAGGCGTGGTGAATCAGCACTGATTCGCCCTCGATCGTCACCGAACGCGAGCATTCAGCCGCCAGCAGCTGGAGTAGGCGAGGTTCGAACCGGTGGCGGGCGAGCACCAGTCCCTCGAACTCGTGGGCGTCGATCAGGCGTCCCACCCGGTCGGCTCTGAATACCAACTTGTACTTGGTTCGCACTTCCTGCGGGGTGACGTGTTTTGACGGCGGGAAACCGTCCCGGATCACTTTGAAAACCAGGTCGAGGTCGGGGAGGGCGAAGACCACCATAACCAAACCGGGGGTGCCGGGCGCCTCCTCGAAGCGCTGAGCTGATTCGTCTAGGTGGGTGCGCAACTCACGGTGGAGGCAGCTCTTGCCGTGGCGGTCGAATCCAATTGAACGGTAGAGCTCGGAGATGCGCTTCTTGGGGAGTAGCCGGTGGAGGAAGGCGACCAGTTGAGCTGGCTGTTCAGTTTGAACGTGGAAGTAGGCACGGGTGAACGAAAACAGGATGCTGGCTGCGTCTTCCTCCAACAGCACCGCGTCGAGTCGGGCTCCACTTTCGGGATTGACAAGCGCCAGACACAGCGGAAACGACTCTGCGTCGGTCAGCACGCGTCCCACCAGGTAGGCGCCGGTCCCCCGGTAGAACGGGGTGGGGATTGCTTCGACAGCCTCGAAGCCGGCGCTACCGACTTGGGCCGCGAGACGGGCGGCGGCGACCTCGGCTCCTCGCCGGACCTGATCTGGCGTCAGCAAGTGACTGGTTTCCAGAATCGCGGTGAGCACTTCGACCGGAGAACCCCGATAGACCGGGAAGTCGAGTGGTGGGTTGGGTTCGATCGGGTCGACGAAAGTGGTCTCGGCGTCGACTCCGACTGTTCCCAGGACCCGGCGCGATACGGAATTGAAGAAGGTCTGTCCCAACTCCTCATCCGGGTGGCCTTCGATCAGGTCTTGGAAGGCGGTCTTGGCGCGAGTCCAGGCCGAGGAGTCACGATCCAACCCAACGGCCGTGCTGGCAACTGCCTCGGCGTACAGGTCCAGGCGCTCGGCGGCGTCGGCCCGCATTCCGTGCCAGTCCCGCTCGCTAAAACGCTGCCCAGCCCGGGCGGTGATGCGATCGAAATCCGCCCGGTATTGATCGAAGGCGTCCAGCACGATCTCGGCCAAGCCAGCCTGGGATGCACGAGCGGGGAGGGGGGCGACCGGCCGAACCGTTGCACGTTTTTGTACCGTAGCGGTCGGTAGCAACCCTGGGTTCGGGGGAGGGGAGGTCACTTCTTGGTCAGTATGCCAAGAATGGCCCGGCCCGGGTGGCGGTGGGTGTGATTCGCAGCCGAGACGGGAGTCGCCGGTTCAGGGAGCGAGCTCAAGGCAAGGAAGTAGTTGGGGTCTGGTAGGAGCCTTCCCGGGAACGGTATTGCTCGTCGTGTTTGACCAGCATGGTGTCGGAACGGAACTCATCGTCATCCCAGTGCCCTTCCACCACCACCCCCACCCCTTCTTGGAAGAGCTGCTGAGGTGATCCTTGATGGATCACGGTGACCGCCTCTACTCCATCGGTGACGACGAAGCGAACGCCTCCCTCAACCGTGACCACGCTTCCTGCTTCCACCACTCCGCCCAGGCGAATTCGTCCCGTCTCGCTCTTGAGTTCCAATGCTTCGGTGGGCGTTCTGAAGTAGACCAAGTTCTGTCTGAGGTTGGCGAGCAGAAAGCCGAGCAACACTCCAGTCACCCCGAGGGCGGGGATCACGAACTTGCGGTACTGCTTCACCGGCCTTCGGTCGACTCGAGCCGTGGCGTTCGCACCGCGGCTCCCGCCAGCGCTAATTCCTTCGAGGCAGCCAGTCGTTCCTGGGCGATCCGGATCGAGCGGATAGTCACCAGGACGTACGTCGCCAGCGACAAATAGGTGACCAAGAAGCCAAGCGTGACCCACCTCCAGTCAGACACTCTGCGCCTGGCTTTCCAACTCTGCCAGCTGGCGTCGGTAGCGAACCAGCACCGCGTAGACCAGCGTGAAGGCAATCACAGAAGCCAGCAACCCGCCCCGAAAGGGCGCATCCAGCGCGCTGCCGCCTGGCCGCAGCAGGGAGGCGGGCTGGTGAAGGGTGCGCCACCACACAACCGAGAAGTGGACGATCGGGATCTGGGCGGCGGCAATGATTCCGAAGATGGCAGATCGCCTCGCTCTCACCACCGGATCGCTGATCCCTCGCCGCAACCCCAAATACCCGAGGTAGACAAAGAACATGAGGGCGGTGGTGACCAGGCGGGCGTCCCAGGTCCACCAGACTCCCCAGATCGGTTTGGCCCAGATCATCCCGGTGAGCAGGGCGAGGCCGGTGAAAAAGACGCCGACCTCGCCGGAGGCGACAGCTAGCGAGTCGTAGCGCAAGTTGCTTCGCATCAGGTAGGCGATGGATGCCACCAGGGTGACGGTGAACGAGAGGTATGCCAACCAGGCCGAAGGCACATGCACGAACATGAGGCGCGCCAAGTCTCCCTGGATGCGGTCGGGTGGGACGAGAAGGGCGGCAACCAGGGCGGCAACCAGGGCGCCGGCGGCAGCCAATTCCAGATAGTTGGTTGGCCGCGGCGCAGTGGTGGTGGTCATTGCGGGGACTCTCGCAACGGGCGGGCGGCGAGCACACTCGTGATCGCCAGCAGGAGGTTAGTTGAAAGCAGCACGGCCAACCAGCCGATAATACTTGAGCCCTGGCGCAGCCTCTCCATGCTCTGGGAGGCCGCTAGCAGCAAAGGCACCGCCAAAGGGATCACCAGCAACGGTACCAGCGCAGTGCTCACCGATGCGCTGGCGGTTACCGCTCCCGCCAGAGTTGCCAGCTGCCCGAGGCCGATTGCAACCAAGACCAGTAGCGGCACCAACCACCACCAACCGCGGATGCGGGGCTGGTACAACGCGATTGAGACCGGCAACAACAACAATTCGAACACCAACAGCAAACCGGTGGTAGCCAGGGTATGCCCGGTCATCACCGCGGCCGGATCGCTTCCCAGCAGGAGTAGCGCGTCGGCGGGTGCTCCTTCATCCGACCCGCTTCGCCGCATCCCCACCATCACTCCGAACACGGCAACCACCACCCAGAACATGCCGGTCCCTATCCGTTGCAGCAGGGGGGTGTCGGTGCCGACTGCCAATGGCACCAACAACAGCGCCACCGCTCCAAACGGAATGGTGACTGCCAACACTTCCCGGGTACGGAACTCCGCGGTCAGATCCTTGCGGGCGATGGCCTTCACCTGGTCCGAGAACGAAGCAACCGGTCGGCTGGGGTATGTGATGGTTACCGCCGAGCGATTGCTGGCTTGCGAGACAGGCGTGGTTTCGCTCACGGCCGAAGAGCTTCCAGTTTCCCGTCATCGAGTAGCTCGGTACGGTCGACGAAGGCTCCAATCCGGTTGGGCTCATGCGAAACCACGATGGCGCCCCCGCCTCGGGCGGTGACCGTGCGGACCACGGTCTCGACCAAGCCGGCAGCGGAAGGATCGAGTCCGGCATGCGCCTCGTCGAGTAACAGCAGGTCGGGTTCCAAGAGCAAGGCCCTGGCGAACTCGGCTCGCCGCAACATTCCATGCGAGCAGGCGCCGGCCAAGCGGTGGCGGGCCCCAGCCAAACCCACCAGATCGATCACTTCGGCGGCGCGACCGTTATGGATTCCACGTATCGCAGCCGCGAAATCGGAGTTTTCTTGAAGACTGAGCTCTGCATACAAAGCGGGCTGATGGCCAATCAGCGCGATCCGGGGCCGCACCTGGTAGCGTTCCTCACTCCCGAGGTCTGCTCCCAGCACCCGGGCTTGTCCGGCGCTGGGGCGCAGCAGAGTCGCCACCAACCGGAGCAGCGTCGTCTTTCCCGATCCGTTGGCGCCAACAAGTCCCACTACCTCTCCGGCCGCCAGCGAGAGGCTGACTCCAGCCAGCACCGGGGTGTTTCCGAGGCGCACGCCGACGCCGGTTAGCTCAACGAGGGGGGTTGGCACTAGGCGAGTCTACGGGAGTTGTGAAGTGGCCTCCCCGGTTGGGATGCGCAGTGGTATACGAGAACGGCTGGCCGTTCCTGCGCCGCAGGCACTAGCGTGGCGGCGCCTTACCCCGCAGAAGGAGAACCGCGATGGCCGCACAGAAGAAAGCCATTCATGAAGCCACCAAGGCCCGCACCAAAGGCGAGCGGTCCGGGGGTTTCTCGGCCGAGGAGAAGGCTGCGATGCGAGAGCGCGCCCAAGAGCTGAAAGCGGAAGCGCGCGGTGCGATCACCGAACGCGAGGTGCTGGCCAAGATCGAGGCGATGGCTGAACCCGACCGCAGCATGGGTAAGAAGCTGCATGTAGTGGTGAAGGCCAGCGCCCCCGGCCTCTCGCCCAAACTCTGGTACGGGATGCCTGCCTATGCCAAGGATGGCAAGGTCGTCTGCTACTTCCAGAGTGGGAAGAAGTTCAAAACCAGGTACTCCACGTTCGGCTTCACCGATGAGGCGAAGCTCGACGAAGGCGCCATGTGGCCCACCGCCTTCGCTCTGACCCGCTTGACCGCAGCCGACTGGAAAAAAATCGGCACGCTGGTAAAGACGGCGGTGAGCTGACTTCCTTCGCAATCGAGAAGACGCGTGATCAGACCAGAGGCGTGCGCACTCCCCTCTGCTTGGCCACTTCGATAGCCCGCGAATAGCCGGCGTCGGCGTGGCGCATCACCCCGGTTCCGGGGTCATTGGTGAGCACCAGCTGCAAGCGGCGGGCGGCATCGGGGGTGCCGTCGGCGACCACTTGAGCGCCGGCGTGAATGGACTTGCCCATCCCGACCCCGCCGCCGTGGTGAACTGCCACCCAGGCTGCCCCCGAAGCGGTGTTGAGGAGGGCATTGAGGATCGGCCAGTCGGCGATGGCGTCGGATCCATCCTGCATCGCTTCGGTCTCCCGGTAGGGGGAAGCCACCGAACCGGAATCGAGATGATCTCGCCCGATCACAACCGGCGCTTCCAGCTTGCCACTCGCCACCAGCTGGTTGAAGGCGAGGCCGGCTTGGTGGCGCTCGCCATATCCCAGCCAACAAATGCGGGCGGGCAAACCTTGAAACTGCACGCGTTCTCTTGCCAAACGCAACCAGCGCTGCAAAGCATCGTTGTCTGGGAATAGCTTGGCTACCGCTTGATCGGTGGCGGCGATGTCAGCCGGGTTGCCGGAGAGAGCCACCCAGCGGAAGGGACCCAGGCCCTCGCAGAAGAGCGGGCGCAGATAGGCGGGGACAAAGCCGGGATAGGAGAAGGCGTCAGCGAAGCCTCCCAAGCGAGCCTCGGCCCGCAGGTTGTTGCCGTAGTCGAAGACCTCGGCGCCCGCCCTTTGGAATCCGACCATCGCCGCGCAGTGCTCGGCCATCGATGCACGAGCGGCCTTTAGGTACCCGGAGGTATCCTGGTTGCGGAGCTCGGCGGCGGCGGCCAGGTCGTAGCCCTTTGGGATGTAACCGTGAAGGGGGTCGTGGGCCGAGGTCTGATCGGTGACGATCTCGATCTCGACCCCTCTGGCCAAGAGCTCGGGGAAGATCTCGGCCGCGTTTCCGAGGATTCCGATCGAGAGCGCTTCACCTTCTCGTTTGGCTCTGGTTGCCTGGTCGATGGCTGCATCCAGGTCGGGCGCTCGCTGATCGAGGTAACCGGTATCGAGGCGGCGCTGGATGCGGGCCGGATCCACCTCGACGCAGAGAGCTACTCCTCCGTTCATGGTGATGGCGAGCGGTTGGGCTCCGCCCATCCCACCCAGGCCGGCGGTGAGCGTGATGGTTCGGAGCAGAGTTCCGCCGAAACGCTGCTCGGCAACCGCCCCGAAAGTTTGGAAGGTGCCCTGCAGGATGCCTTGGGTGCCGATGTAGATCCAGGAGCCGGCCGTCATCTGGCCGTACATGGTGAGGCCGGCCGCCTCCAGCTCCCAGAAATGCTCCCAATCGGCCCAATCGGGAACCAAAAGTGAGTTGGCGATCAGCACCCGAGGGGCCATCTCGTGAGTGCGGAAGATCCCAACCGGTTTGCCGGACTGCACCAGCAGTGTCTCGGTGTCTTCCAGTTCGCGCAGTGAGGCGACGATGGCGTTGTAGGCCTCCCAGTTGCGGGCCGCCTTGCCTCGACCCCCGTACACCACCAGCTCATCGGGGTTCTCGGCGACTTCGGGGTCGAGGTTGTTCATCAGACAGCGCAGGGCAGCCTCTTGCAACCATCCCTTGGTTGTCAGGCGCGGACCTCGGGGCGCTCGAATCGTCACTGTTGGACAAGGCTACCGGCACCTGGGCGGCGCGCCGGGCCGCGCCGAGGTCGGGCCCGCGCCTCAGTCCCTTTCCTCGCGTCCGAGAGTTGCCTCGAGTCCGGCGATCAAAGCCGCCCGCTCTTGCGGGCTGAAGCGGGCGCCGGGATGGGCGTCGAGATAGAACCTGGGCGGCATGCTTGCCTCTTCGACCGACTCGGCAGCTTCGTGCGCTTCCTCCTGCGGGCGGTCCCACTCGGAAAAGTTGAGCGCTTCTCGACCGGACTGCACATGATGCTCGAGCGCCCACGACACGGGAGCCAGGTTGGAGTACCAGGGGTAGTTGACCTGGTTGCTGTGACAGTCGAAACAGGCGCGCACCGCCAGCTGGCGAGTGTTTGGTGAATCCCATGCCGGCTCGGCGGTGACCGCAGGGTTGGAATGGGCGCGTCCATAGGGGACCGCTTGGATGATCAACCCGACCGCCAGCATCCCCCCCAAGGCGCTGGCAGTCAGGCGGGCGGGTCGCGAGCGGGACCCAGCGATCCTTCCGTAAAGGAACCTGCCGCAAGCGGCGGCGGCGACGAAGAGCGCAAGAGTTGGAAGCACTCCCAGGCCGAGAAAGCGTCGGTCTAGGAGGACCGCTGCCAGACCCAGAGCAGCCAACGCCGCCAGCTGCTTGGGTGAACTGAGAAAGGAGGTCAATGGTTGCTCCTATCCGAGCCTACCCGTCTGTCCCGGGACGGCCTCTTCATCTCCAGGGGCGGCCCTCTTTGCGGGCGGCGCGGTAGCTGGCGAAAGCGGCCACCGCGACCAGAGCCGCCAAGCCCCCCATTCCCCACCACGCCAGCTTTCTCCAGGTCTCCATTCCTTGATCCGAGACCGGGGCAACGGCCAGCGGCTGGGTGGTAGGAGCCGGTCGGCTGGTAGGCGGAGATGTGTGGGGGGCTCGGGTGGTGGTAGGGATGGTGACCTCGACAACCGGCTGCCAATCGGGGCCGTTGTCGTCGAAGAGGGAGTCCAATACCACCAGCCCGGTCCCATCGGGGTTCATGATGGCGATGGCGGAGGTGGGATCGCCAGCATCTTTGGTCATGAAGGCGATCTTCGTCCCGTCGGAA
>Ga0114938_1001164_pt1 | contig 18489 bp, 16 predicted proteins | sample AshMeaBigSpring_FD_88675 | JGI IMG/M metagenome (GOLD analysis project Ga0114938, IMG submission 88675) | Groundwater microbial communities from Big Spring, Nevada to study Microbial Dark Matter (Phase II) - Ash Meadows Big Spring | ecosystem: Environmental > Aquatic > Deep subsurface >...
ATCCACGAGGCGATGCCGGGCCACTACCTGCAGCTCGCGCACTCCAACCGCTACCCGTCCGTGCTGCGCGCGATGCTCGGCTCCGGCCCGTTCATCGAGGGCTGGGCCGTATACGCCGAGCGCGTGATGCGCGAAGAGGGCTTCCGGGCGGATGACCCGCTGATGGCGCTCATCCAGCTCAAGTGGTACCTGCGCGCCGTGACGAACGCGATCATCGACTCGGCCATCCACGTCGACGGCATGTCGCGCGAAGCCGCGATGAAGCTCATGACAGAGACCGGCTTCCAGGAGGAGCGTGAGGCAGCAGGGAAGTGGGTACGCGCGCAGCTCACGTCGGCGCAACTGTCGACCTATTTCGTGGGCTACCAGGAACACTCCGACATGCGCGCCGAGGCCGAGCGCCGCTTCGGCAGGGACTTCCGCATCAAGGATTACCACGACCGGGCGCTGTCCTACGGCTCGCCGCCGGTGCGCTTCGTGCGGGAACTCCTGTTCGAGGAGCCGATCCGCTGAGCGCAGGCCCTCAGGCGGCGGGCCAGACCTTCGCGCGGATCGCGGGATCGACCACGGCCAGCTGCCGGTCGTGCAGGCGGGACAGCACGAGTTGTGCGGCAATTGCGCCGCAGCCGGCGAGGAACATGTCCCACTGTGTGTCCCAGACGTCACCCTGGGTACCGAGGAAGGCGCCGGCGGCGTCCCCGCCGGCGAGCGCCGCCCACCACTCGGTGAACTCGTAGGTGGCGCTGATGCCGAGTACCGTGAAAAGCACCAGCGTGAAGAGCCACTTGCCGGGCGCGAGCGGCGAGGTGCGCAGGAGCAGCTCGCGCGTGATGATCGCCGGCCCGAAGCCCTGCATGAAGTGACCGATCCGGTCGTAGTGGTTGCGGCCGAAATCGAACCAGTCCTGCAGCCAGAATCCGAGCGGGACACGGGCGTAGGTGTAGTGTCCGCCGAGTATCAGGATCAGCGCGTGGATCGCGATCAGCCAGCAGGCGAGCGGCGTCAGCGGGAACGACCGGTGGGTGGCGACGAGCAGCGGCGCCGCGACCAGCACCGGCAGCACTTCCAGGAACCACGTCAGGCGATCGTACGGGCGGATGCCCGACACGACGAGCGCGACCGCGACCACCGCGAGGAGCGTCGCCGGCAGCGCCGTTGGCGTGGCTCGATTCAGGACGCCGCCCCGGAGGTGACGCGGAGGCGATCGACGATCGCCTCGAAGCGCGGATCGCCGCGCAGCGAATCGAGATCCGGGTCGTGCTCGATCCAGCCGAGGTTGCCCCGGCCGTGCATGACGGCACGGTCGATCAGCTCGAGTGCACGATCGCGGTCGGCCATCACCGTCCATGCGCACGCCGCGTTGTAGAGCGAGGCGAACGAGTCGGGCCGCAGTCGCAGCAGGTGCTCGCCGAGTTCCCGGGAGCGGGCGAAGTCGCCGAGCTTTGCCGCCTGCACGGTGCCGAGCTGCAATGCGCGGCTGTCGTCGGGATCGGCGGACAGGCGTGCCTCGATGGCCTGCATGGTCCTCGCGGAGATCTCCCGCATCTGCTCCGAACGGCCGAGTCTCTCGAGCGTTCCGCAGAGCATCGAGAGGGCCTGGAAATCGTCCGCGCGAAGCTGAACGGCGGCCTCGAACAGAGGCAGCGCCTGCTCGAACGCACCGCTGCCGAAGCAGTGGCGCCCGAAGAGGTAGTACGCGTCAAAGGACGCCGGGTTGAGGCGGAGCGCCTCCTGGAAGGCGCGCTCCGCCTCCTCGTTGCGGTGCTGCATCGAAAGCAGGCAAGCGCGCGCGATCACCGCCTCGGGCATGCGCGGCTCGAGCTCGAGCGCCCTGCGGCTCGCGGCGAACGCTTCCTCGAAATCCTCCTCCGTCATGCCGATCCGCCACAGCCCCTTGATCGCCTGCGCGTTCGCGAGCCCGGCGTGAGCCTGCGCGAAGCGCCCGTCCCGTGCGATCGCTTGGCGGAACATCTCGACCGCACGCGGCAGCGTGATGTCGGTTCCGTCGCGCAGGAAGTGCTGGCCGCGCAGGTAGAGGTCGTAGGCCTCCGCATTGCTCGTGCCGCGGCGCTCGATGAGCTGGCGCTCCTGCCTGCTCAGCGTCACGCGCAGAGCCTGGACGAGCTTCTGCGCGATCTCCGTCTGGATGGCGAAAACGTCGCTCAGCTCGCGGTCGAAGCTCTCCGACCAGAGGTGATACCCGTCGGTGGTGCTGACGAGCTGCGCCGTGACGCGTACGCGCTCGCCGGCCTTTCGCACGCTGCCCTCGAGCACGGCGCCCACGCCGAGCACGCGCCCGATCTCGCGGACGTCCGCCGAGCGGTGCTTGAACTGGAACGAGGACGTGCGCGACGCGATCCGCAGGTCGCGGATGCAGCACAGCGAGTTGATGATCTCCTCGGCGATGCCGTCGCAGAAGTACTCCTGGTCGCGTGCGGGACTCATGTCCGCGAACGGCAGGATCGCGACGGATTCCGCGGGCGCCGGCGGCGCAGCGCCCGGCCCGGAATCCGCGCCGGGCCCGGCCGGCGGCATCGATGACGGAACTGCGGGAAGGGGCCCGGCCGGCGGCGTACGCTCGATGCCGCGCGGCGTCACGTCGAACGCCCAGGCGAGCCCGCAAGCGAGCGGAAAGCCCAGCGCCGCGAGCGTGATCACGAGCTTCAGCGTCCAGCCCGGCAGCCCCATCGGCTCGAAGGTGGCATCCGCGACCTGAATCGCGAGCCACGCCGCCACGAGGTACACGGCGGCGACGCGAAACACCTTCCGGCGGCGCAGTTCCGCAATCCACGACAGCTTCGACCCGCCGTCCGACATCGCCTGGCGATCCTCCGCGACGGATTATAGGTGCGCCGCGGGCGCGGGTGCCGGCCGCCCGGACGTCAGCCCTGCGTACGGTCCAGGAAAGACTCGATTTCGCGCGCGAGGATCTCCGGCCGCTCGTGGTGCACCATGTGGCTCGCGTCCTCGATCAGGCAGGGCTCGAGCCTGCGGATGATGCGCGCCATGTTCTCGGGCGCCCCGTCCGGTCCGAGCCGCGGCAGGAACTCCGACCGGGCGGCGACCACGTAGAGCACGGGCGCCACGACCTCCCGCCAGCAGGCTTCCGCCTCCTCCCTGCGGTAGAGCACCGCGTTCACCCGCTTGTGCGCCGGGTCGGCCAGCAACTGCACGCTGCCATCCTCCACCTGCCGCGTCCACGTCTGCGCGACGAAGAGCGCACGCTCGGGGGTCAGGCGCGGATTGCGGCGCGCGAGCAGGTGCGCAAAGGACTCGAGCGAAGGAAAGGAGGCGGATTCCGGCGGCTCCCGCAGCTGGCGCAACCACTCGCGATAGCGGCCGGGCGCCTGCTCCGGATGAGTGCGGGCGAGCCCGAACCCTTCGACGCACACGACGCGGTGCACCCGCTCCGGCCGGATGCCCGCGTAGAGCGTCGCGACGTTTCCGCCCATGCTGTGGCCGACGAGTGTGACGGGCCGTCCCGGCGAGATGTACTCGAGCAGGGCATCCAGATCGCCGAAATAGTCCGGGAACCAGTAGCCGTCCGCCGGCCACTCCGTGCGACCGAACCCGCGCCAGTCCGGGGCGACGCAGGGATGGCGGTCGGACATGGCGTCGACCAGAAACTGGAACGTGTCCCCGGTATCCATCCACCCGTGCAGCATGACGAGGCTCTCGGCCTCGCCGCCGGGCCAGCGCGTGAGGTGGTGGCGAAGCCCGCGGACGACGACGCTCTCGTGCACGGGCCGGCGCCGTGGCTGATAGACATCCTGCACGCTGCGCTCCCGCCCGTTCACGGCTTCAGCATAGCCGACGGAGCGGGCGATTCGCGCACAGACGCATCCTGCCGATATATTTGCGCCCTCCCTCGCCGGACCCGCTGCATGCGCAGGCTACTGGTCTTCCAGCACGTGGCTTCGGAGCCGCTCGGTCACCTCGACCGGCTGCTCCGCGACTCGGGCTTTCGCATCCGCTACGTGAATTTCGGCCGCGAGCCGCATGCGTCGCCCGACGCGCGTCGCTACGACGGCCTCGTCGTGCTCGGCGGCCCCATGAACGTGGACCAGACCGACCGGCATCCTCACCTCCTCGCCGAGATGGCGGCCATTCGCGAGGCGGTCTCGACAGGCAGGCCGGTGCTCGGCATCTGCCTCGGCGCGCAGCTGCTCGCAGCCGCCATGGGCGGCGACGTGCGTCCGAACCGCGTCCCGGAGATCGGCTGGTACCGGCTGCACACGCTGCCGGCCGCACACGAAGACCGCCTGTTCCGTCACTTCGAGCACAGGCCGCACTACGTCTTCCAGTGGCACGCGTACACCTTCGCGCCGCCGCCCGGCGCGGTGCCCCTCGCCTGGACCCGCAACTGCCGCAACCAGGCGTACCGCCTCGGCGACGGTGCCTGGGGACTGCAGTTCCATCTCGAGGCGGATGCCGCGCTCATCGGCCGCTGGCTCGCCAGCGAGGCGGGACGCGCAGAGATCGACCGTCACTGGAGCCTGCGCCGCATCTCGCACATCCGCGTCGCAACGCAGAGGCACCTGCCGACCGCGCAACCGCTCAGCGACCGCGTGTTCTCCGAATTCGTACGCCTCGTGGGCCCGCGCAGCCGCGTCGTCACGCTGCCGTCACGGTAGTGCGCCTGCCCGGCTCAGCCCCGGCCGAGGAACATCCGGTAAGCGGGGTTCGCGGTCTCCTCGGTGTACACATAGTTCAATTCGCGCAGGTGCTGGGCGAACTCATCCGCATCCCCCGGCGCGACCTGCACGCCCGCCAGCACGCGGCCGTAGTCCGAACCGTGGTTGCGATAGTGGAACAGGCTGATGTTCCAGCGTGAGCCGATCGCCTGCAGGAACCTGAGCAGCGCCCCCGGGCGCTCGGGGAACTCGAAACGGAACAGCCGCTCGTGCTCCAGGCCGGGCGCGTGACCTCCGACCATGTAGCGCACGTGCAGCTTGGCCATCTCGTCGTCGCTCATGTCGAGCACCCGGTAGCCTGCGCCAGCGACGAGGTCGAGCAGCGACTGCTTCTCGTGGCGCCCCTCGTGCAGCGCCACGCCCACGAAGATGCGCGCCGTGGTCGTGTCGTCGTAGCGGTAATTGAACTCGGTGACGTTGCGGCGGCCGAGCAGCTGGCAGAACCGCAGGAAGCTGCCCGCCTGCTCGGGAATCTCGACCGCGAGCAGCGCCTCGCGCTGGGCGCCGATGTCGGCGCGCTCGGCCACGTGGCGCAGGCGGTCGAAGTTGATGTTCGCGCCGCAGTTCAGCGCCACGAAGGTGCGGTCGCTGCACTGCTCGCGCGCCACGTACTTCTTGATCCCCGCCACCGCGAGCGCCCCCGCCGGCTCGGCGATCGTGCGGTTGTCCTCGAAGATGTCCTGGATCGCCGCGCAGATCTCGTCGGTGGTGACGAGGATCACCTCGTCCACGTACTTCTGCGCCAGTCGGAACGTTTCCTCGCCTACCCGCCTCACTGCGACGCCATCGGCAAAGATGCCGACGCGCTCGAGAGTCACGCGCCGCCCGGCCCGCAGCGAGTCGTGCATGCTGGCGGCGTCGTCGGGCTCCACGCCGACGATGCGCACTTTCGGGTAGAGCGACTTGACGTACGCCGCGACGCCCGAGACGAGGCCGCCCCCTCCGATGGGCACGAAGATTGCGTCGAGCGCCCCGGAGTGCTGGCGCAGGATCTCCATGCCGATGGTGCCCTGGCCGGCGATCACGTCGGGGTCGTCGAACGGATGGATGAAGGTGAGCCCCCGCTCGCGCGCCACCTCGACCGCGTGCTCGTAGGCGTGGTCGAAATCGTCGCCGTGCAGCACGACCTCGCCGCCGAGGTCGAGCACCGCCTGCACCTTGATGTTCGGCGTGGTCTGCGGCATGACGATGACCGCCGGAATGCCGCGCCGCCGCGCGGCGAGCGCCACCCCCTGCGCGTGGTTGCCGGCCGAGGCACAGATCACGCCGCGGCGCGCCACGGTCTCCGAGAGGTGCGCGATCTTGTTGTAGGCACCGCGCAGCTTGAACGAGAAGACCGGCTGCAGGTCCTCGCGCTTGAAGAGCACGCGGTTGCCGAGCCTCCGCGACAGGCGCGGCGCAGGCTCCAGCGGCGACTCGATGGCAACGTCGTAGACTCGCGCCTTCAGAATGCGTTCGATGTAGCTTTCGAGCATGGGAGTCGAGGGTGGATGTCGCACCGCCTACGTTAACAGGAATGGGGCGTGCGGACCGCTCCCGCTCGCTTCAACTTTGCGCCGTCACGCCGCATACTTCGCCGCCGCGCGGGCGTTCGCGCGTGCCACGGCGCCATGCATCGGGACATGACGGACAACATTACGCGCCGCGGGTTTCTCGGCGTGCTCAGCTCTGGCTCACTCCTGCCCGCGATGGCGGCGGGACAGACGTTTTCGTCCGCGAACGTACCCGCCGGTTCGCGCGACCTGTGGGAATGGGTGCGCGCGCAGCTGGTCCTCGATCCCGGCCTCGCCTGGCTCGACACGGCGCGGTGCGGACCGGTGCTGCGGGCCGCCATGGCGCAGGGTTTCCGCAGCCGCGAGCGTCAGAGTGGCGACTTCGCGGGATACGAGGCCGCCGCCTCGAGCCCGGCTTCCGTCCGCCAGCGACTGGCTGCCGTTGCCTCTTTCCTCGGGGCCGAGCCCGACGACCTCGCGTACACCTCGGGGGCCGCCGAGGGGCTCGGCACCGTCGCGCGGGGTCTCGATCTGCAGCCCGGCGACGAAGTTCTCACGACCACGCACGACCGGCCCGCGGCCGTCTACCCGTGGCTTCTGGAGGCGAAGCGACGCGGCTTCAGGGTCGTGCAGCTTCCGCAGGATGGCGTGCCGGTCTCCCCGGAGGCGATCGTCGCGCGTTTCGAGGCTGCGATCACGCCACGGACCCGCGTCCTGGCATTCGCCCACGTTCAGACGACGGACGGCACCGTCATGCCGGTCCGCGAGCTCTGCGCTCTCGCCCGTGGGAAGAACATCTTCACCCTGGTCGACGGCGCGATGGGCCCGGGCCTGCTCGATGGGCGCCTCGCGGACATGGGATGCGACGCGTACGCGGCCTCCTGCCACCGCTGGCTGAATGCGCCGCTCGGCACCGGCCTGCTGTACCTGGGTCGCGAGGCGCGCACGAGAGTGTGGCCACTCACGGCCCGAAGTCCGGCGGGCTGGGACACGAGCGACCGCTACGGAATTCCATCCGCGCCGGCTGGCGCGGACGGCATGCCGGAAGCGCAGGCCGAGTACGGCTGCCTCAGCCAGTTCCAGGTCCCGAACCAGCAGGGCATCGGCCTCGCGATCGACTTCCAGCAGGCCGTCAACAAGGCGCGGATCGGCGCGCGCATCCGCGAGCTTGCATCCTACCTGCGGCAGCGCCTCGCGACGCTGCCCGGCGTGCAGGTCGTGACGCCCGCGCATCCGTCGCTTTCGGCGGGCATCGTCTCGCTGCGCGTCCCGGGCCGCGAGCACGGGGCCATGGTGCAGTCCATGGCCGAGGAGGACCGCGTGGCCGTCGGTTACGTGGCGCAGGGCCCGGTGCTCGACGCGATCCGCATCAGCATGCATCCCGCCAACGACATCGACGACGTCGAGCGCTGCGTGAATGCGCTGCGCCGGCGACTCTGAGCGGTCGGTCGCGTGCTGCGCATCGAGCTCGCGATGAGTCTGTTCGCCGGCGTGAGCGGCGGGCTCGTCGGCCTGCTGTGGTCGAGGCTCGTATCGATTCCATGGCTGGCGCGTCTCGATGGCACGAATTCCACCGCCTGGAGGCCGGAGACGCTGACGAGCGTGGTCGGCAGCGCGTCGCTCCACGCCGCCGGCGGAGCCGCGCTCGGCTTCCTGTTCTGGCTGGGCTGGGGCCTCATCTCGCTCGTGAACGCGCCGTGGTACGTGGCCGGGCTGCTGTTCGGCCTGCTCGTCTGGGCGGGAAGCGCGGTTCCGCTGCTCGGCGGCCTGGCGCTCAGGGCGAAGTGGTTCCGGTCCGTCGCCTCCGTGCTGGCGCTGGAGTGGCTGGCGACCGGACTGGCCATCGGGCTGCTGTGCGCCCTGGCCTGGCACCGCTACGCCTGATACGGACGTGCGCAACGTCTACGTACTCACGCTCGCCCAGGCGCTGTCCGCCTCGGGCATGATGACCATGACGCTGCTCGGCGGCATCCTCGGCAGCGAGCTCGCGCCGGCGCCACAGGTCGCGACGCTGCCCGTGTCGCTCACGATCCTCGGCCTCGCGCTGGCGACGTTCCCGGCGGCACTCCTCATGCAGCGTATCGGCCGCCGGCGCGCCTTCATCGCAAGCGCTTCGCTCGCCTCGGTTGCGGCGCTCGTCGTCGCGCTCGGCGTGGTCGAGCGGAGTTTCGTGCTGCTGTGCTCGGCGGCCCTCGTCCTGGGCACCAATCTCGCGTTTCAGCTGCAGCACCGGTTCGCGGCGACCGAGTGCGTGAGCCCCGGCCAGGTGAGCACCGCCATCTCGCTCGTCATGGTCGGGACGCTCGCGGCCGCCGCGGTGGGCCCACAGCTCGCCATGGCACTCAAGGACCTCGTGCCGGGGCACGAGCACGCGGGATCATTCCTGGGCGTTGCGGCCCTGTGCGCGGCAACCGCGGTCGTGCTGCTGGCGTACCACCCGCCGGCATCACGGTCCGCGCTGGGGGACGGCGGCCCGGGGCGCGCCCTCGGCGAGATACTGCGGCAGCCCGCCTACGGAGTCGCCGTGCTGGCTGCCGTCGTGTCCTACGCGGTCATGAGCTTCATCATGACGGCCACGCCGATCAGCATGCACGTCCACGACCAGCATTCCGACGCGGCGACCGCGTGGGTGATCCAGAGCCACCTGCTCGCGATGTACGCGCCGTCCCTGTTCAGCGGCCCGTTGATCGCCCGCATCGGCACGCGGGCCGGCATGGTGTGGGGCATGGGGCTCATGCTCGCCTGCGTGCTGGTGGACAGCAGCGGCCGCGACCTGATGCATTACTGGTGGGGGCTCGTGCTGCTCGGACTCGGCTGGAATCTGCTGTTCGTCGCCGCTACGGCGCTGCTCACCACGACTTACCGGCTGGCGGAGCGCTTCCGCGCGCAGGCCGTCAACGAGTTCGCCGTGTTCGGAACGCAAGCCCTCGCCTCGCTGCTCGCGGGCCCCGCAATTCACGCCCTCGGGTGGCGCAGCCTGAACCTCGCGGCGGTCGCGCCGATGCTGCTTCTCGGCTGGGCTCTGCTCGCGTGGAAGCCTCAGCGGTCCAAAAACTCGCGCATGTAGCGCGCGAGTTCCTGCGCGCCGGTGTCGAGCAGGCTGCCGTCGTAATCGGGCAGGTCGAGGCGACGCGCCTCCTTGAGGAACGACTCGGCGCGTGCCGTCATTTCCCAGCACTCGTCGCGGGGCCGCAGCACGAGCGTGGGCTGCCGCAGTAACGGCAGACGCTCGCCCGCCGAATAAGCGGCGGCGGCGGCCGGTCCCCACGCGGCGGCGTCACCCGCGCGCAGCGTGGCCGCGACGTCCGCTCCGATCCGGCCCGGCGTCGCACGGGCACCACGGGCACGGCGAAGCCGCTGCCAGTCCTTGAGCAGATGCGAGCCGTCGTCGTCGGCGCGCGCGGGCCAGGGGTCGGCGTTGAACGCCTCGCGCTCGCGTGCGTCGAAGACGGGAACTCCGACCAGCATCACCCGACGCACCTGCCCGGGACGCGCGATCGCGAGTTCGGCCGCCGCGAGCGACCCGGCCTGGTAGCCGAGCACGTCCACCTGACGCAGTCGCAGCGAGTCGAGCAAGTCGCCGACTGCGGCGGCGTAGTCCGCGATAGAGGGCGCGACTTCGGGCGCATCGGACTCGCCGCAGCCCGGCAGGTCGGGGGCATACACGCTGCGGTCCTGGCCGAGGTCGGGAAGCAGATTCAGGAACACCCTTCCGGACAGGGGACCGGGATGGATGCACACGAGCGGCGTGAGCTCGTCGAAACCGCCGTTCGAGGGAAAGGCGGTGTGCACGTGCAACTGGCCGAAACGGCTGTCCACGTACATCCTGCGGAGATGAACTGTCACGGGCGGCGACTTCCTGCTCGAGATACTTGCGCTGCGCGCGGCGCTGCGAACGGAGCTGCGTGTCACGGTCTGCGGACCTCGGGATCTGCCTGCATCATGCGGGGCGAATTCTCCGCAAGGCATCCCCGGGTCACGTTGACTGAACTCTCACAAACGAGGCGATCGGCCTGACTTAATGCGTCGCCTCCCCGGCGAAAAGACCAGCGGCCGGCCGCGCGTCGCGTTATGTAGCACGTTGCCGCGTGCAGCGGTCACACCGTGTCCAGGTACCACTCGTAGTCCCTGTCCGAAACGAGCGCAGCGAACCTTTCGCTCTCGCGGCGCTTGATCGCGAGGAACACCGACAGGAATTCCTGCCCGAGCGCATCCACCAGGAATTCCGAGTGCGCCGCGCGCTCCAGCGCAGTGTGCCACTGCGTCGGCAGATCTCCCGCCTGCGCCTGAGCATAACCGTTGCCCTGCACCGGCGGCCCCGGATCGATTCGCCGCTCGATTCCGAGCCGCATCGCACTCAGAACGACGGCTGCCACGAGATAGGGGTTGGCGTCGGCACCCGCGACGCGATGCTCGACGTGCCGGCTCGGCGGGGGCCCGGCCGGTACGCGGAGACTCACCGAACGGTTGTTGACGCCCCAGGTCGCCGCCACCGGCGCGTAACTCATGGCACGGAATCGCCGGTATGAATTCGCGTTTGGCGCGAACACAGCCATGCCGTCCGCCAGCGTGCCCCGCATTCCGCCGATCGCGTGGCGCAGCAGCTCGGTCCCGGCAGGATCCTCGCTCGCAAACGCGTTGCGGCCGGTCTCGTCCGCGAGGCTCGCGTGCAGGTGCATCCCCGTGCCGGCCATGCCGGCGAATGGCTTGGCCATGAAGCAGGCGATGCAGCCGTGGCGAGCGGCGACGCCGCGCACGGCGCGCTTGAAGAGCACGGCTTCGTCCACGGCTCTGAGAGCGTCGGCGCGATGCTCCAGCGTGATCTCGAACTGTCCCGGCGCGTACTCGGACATCAGGGTCCGCACCGGAAGCCCCTGCGCACGGGCCGCCGCGTAGAGGTCGTCGAACAGCGGCGCCATGTCGTCGAGTCGCCCGAGGCCGTAGGCGTCGATGCGGCGCGAGGGTGTCTTCGTGAGCAGGCCACCGGCGGGCTGCAGGCGCCCGTCCGGGCTGCGCTGCAGCAGGTAGAACTCCAGCTCGACCGCGACGACGGGCGTGAACCCGGACGCCTGCAGCCGTTGCACCGCACGCGCCAGCACGTGCCGTGGATCGGCCACCGCCGGCCGGCCGTCCAGTCCGAACATCGTGCCGAGCACCTGCGCCGTCGGGCGCGCGAGCCAGGGCGCACGCGCGAGCGAGCCCGGCACCGGGCGGCAGGTCTGGTCGGCGTCGCCGACCTCCCAGACGAGGCCCGTCTCCTCCACGTCCTCGCCGGTGATGTCGAGCCCGAGGATCGATCCCGCGACGTTACGGCCGCTGCTGTACAGTGACTCGAGCTCTTCGCGCGCGATGTTCTTGCCGCGGCCGACACCATTGGCGTCGGTCAGCACCAGCTGCACGGCCTCCACGTCGGGATTGGCCTCGAGGAAGGCACGCGCCTCCTCGGGTCGACCGACCGGCGTCGCTGCAGAGGTTCGCTGATTCATGCACACGGCTCCTGTAATCGAGGCCGTCCGTGCTCGTGAGTCGCCGGCCATCTTCGCCGCACTGCCTGCTGGGTGCGACGGCGATAGTGACGGAACGGCCGCGGCGGTGGCAAGCTCGCGGCAGCGCGCAACGCTTCGGGAGCGGCATCGCCCGTCCCGACGACACGGGACCACCATGACCGACGCCTTCACGATCGAGCGTGACGCGCCACTCGCAGCCCGCAATACGCTGCGCGTCGCGGCCACCGCGCGCTGGCTCGCGTCCGTACGCGACCCGGCGGCCCTGCCCGAAGTCCTCGGCAGGCGCGAGTTCCGCGACGTCGCGGTGCTGGTGCTCGGCGAGGGCAGCAACGTGCTGTTCACGGTCGACTTCGACGGCCTGGTCCTGTTCCCGGCGTGGCGCGACGTCCGCGTCGTGGCCGACGACGGCCGGGTCGCGCGGGTGCGCGCAGGCGCCGGGCACGGCTGGGACGCATTCGTGGACTGGACCCTGGCGCAGGGTCTCGCCGGCCTCGAGAACCTGGCCCTGATCCCCGGTCTCGTCGGCGCGGCGCCGATCCAGAACATTGGCGCGTACGGCGTCGAGGTGCGCGAGTGCATCGCGGCGGTCGAGGCATGGGATCGCCGCGCAGCCGGGTTCGCGCGGCTGGATCCGTCGGCGTGCGGATTCGGCTATCGGGACAGCGCGTTCAGGCGCGAGCCGGAGCGCTGGATCGTCACCGCGGTCGAATTCGAACTGGATCGAACTCGCGCACCGCGCCTCGAGTACGCGGGCGTGCGCGAGGAACTCGCCGGGATGGGCAGCCCGCGCCCGACGCCGGCGCAGGTGGCGCAGGCCGTGCGCGCGCTGCGTCGACGCAAGCTGCCCGACCCGGCGGTCGTGGGCAACGCCGGCAGCTTCTTCAAGAACCCCGTCGTGCCGGCGGAGCTGGCCGCGCAACTGCGCGCGGCCAACCCCGCCCTGCCCGTGTACCCGGCGGCAGACGGGTCGGGCAAGCTCTCGGCCGCGTGGCTCATCGAGGCCTGCGGCTGGCGCGGGTTCCGCGAGGGAGACGCGGGCATCTCCGCTCAGCACGCCCTCGTGCTGGTGAACCACGGCCATGCCAGCGGCGCCCAGCTGCTCGACGTCGCGCGCCGCGTCGTCGCCTCCGTCGAGGCGCGTTTCGGCGTGCGGCTCGAGCCCGAGCCACGCATCATCGGCGCCGACTTCTGACGACGGGAACCGTCGATTCTCACCAGGGAAGCTCGCGCCCGTCCCACTGCAGGAAGCGACCGCTGTCCCCAGGCGTCAGCCTGGCGATCACCTCCCGCAGGCCCGTGACGCTGGTCGTGACGTCGAGCTCGCCGCCCGGCCCGCCGATTGCGGTACGCACCCAGCCTGGGTGCATCGGCAACGCGATGATGCCTCGCTTCCTGAGGTCGACCGACATCGCCTTCATCACGGCGTTCGCGGCCGACTTGCTGCTGCGGTAGGCATACAGGCCGCCGAACGAGCTGTGCCCGACCGAGCCGACGATGCTGGTGAGCGTGACGATCTTCTTCTGCTCGCTCGCAGCGACGTTGTCCACCAGCGCCTCCGCCATCTTCATCGGGCCGAGCACGTTGATGCGCAGCGTCCTCAGCCAGTCGTCGTAGTCCGTGCTGCCGAATTTCTGCGTCGCCAGTCCTTTCTCTGCAAACGTCTCGCGCCCCATGACACCGGCATTGTTCACGAGCACGTCGATCGGGGTTCCGGCGAGCTGCCGTGCGAGCGACTCGATCTGCCCGTGATCGCCGACGTCGAGCTCGTGCACCGTCACGCGACCCGCCGAACCCACTGCGAGGGCGTCGAGTTCGGCAGCCTCGGCGGGCCGCCTCGCACAGGCGATGACACGCCATCCGTCGCGGGCGTACTGGCGGACGAATTCCAGCCCCAGCCCGCGGTTGGCCCCGGTAATCAGCACGGTGGGCATGACTCGTTCCTGATCCTGCTACCAGGTGCCGGTGTTGGCCATGCTCCGCCACGGCTCCTGCGACTCGAGTGCGTTTCCTTTCTGGAGCAGCTCCACCGAAATGCCGTCCGGCGAGCGGACGAAGGCCATCCTGCCGTCACGCGGCGGCCGGTTGATCGTGACGCCGTGCTCGACGAGGCGGCGGCAGGCGGCGTAGATGTCCTCGACCTCGTAGGCGAGGTGGCCGAAGGCCCGGCCTGTCCCGTACTGCTCGGGGTCCCAGTTGTAGGTGAGCTCGACCTGCGCGCTCTCGTCGCCGGGTGCCGCGAGGAACACGAGCGTGAAACGCCCGCCTGGATTGTCGTAGCGACGCACTTCGCGCAATCCGAGCGCATCGCAGTAGAACCGCAGCGACTGGTCGATATCGGTCACGCGGACCATCGTGTGCAGGTATTTCATCGGCGCTCACATCCCGGGGGGCCAGCCGGCCCGGAGTCAACAGGTCTCCCGCCGGCCATGTTAACTATCCGCAGCGCGGTTTGCCTCCGCCGCGGTTCTACGGGGCTTGCCTGCCACCCGGCATTCGCGCAACCTCCGCCGCTGCTCCTCCGGCGGCGGTTCCCATGCGGCGAAAACCCTTCCCCACCCTCGTTCTGATCGCCGCCACGGCCGGCTGCACCTCCGCGCCGGTGACGCCTTCCGCTCCAGGAACCGCGCCAGCCGGCGCTCCGGCCGGCGAATTCAACGTTCTTGGCACGGAAGGCGCCCCTGTGACCGTCATCGAGTTCACGGACATGCAGTGCCCGTACTGCGCGCGCTACGCGCTGCAGACGTTCCCGCAGATCCGCAGGAACTACGTCGATACCGGCAAGGTGCGCTACGCCGCGCGGGACCTGCCGCTGTCGTTTCATGCCTTCGCCGTGCCCGCCGCCGTAGCAGCGCGTTGCGCCGGAGAGCAGGGGCAGTTCTGGGAGTACCGCGAACGCCTGTTCGCGCAGCAGGACCGCCTCGGCACGGCGCCCTACGACGAGCTCGCGCGCAGCCTCGGGCTCGACGTCGCACGCTTCGATGCGTGTCGCAAGAACGGGCGCGCGGAAGCCGGCGTGCGCTCGGACGCGAGGCTCGCGCAGTCGCAGGGCCTCGCCTCGACGCCATCGTTCGTCGTCGGACGTCTCGTGAACGGGGTATTCACCGGCGAGACGTTCACGGGGGCGAAATCGTACGCGGAGTTCGCCGCGCGGATCGACGCGCTGCTCGAGGAGGGCGGTTGACGCACGACGGGCAGCGCGACTCGCCGAGCTTCGCCGAGGCCGCCCGCTTCTGGGTGCGCCTGGGGTTCATCTCCTTCGGCGGGCCGGCCGGGCAGATTGCCGTCCTGCATCGGGAAGTCGTCGAGCGCCGCGCGTGGCTCGACGAAAGGTCGTTCACAGGGGCGCTCAATTTCTGCATGCTGCTGCCCGGCCCGGAGGCGCTGCAGCTGGCGATCTACCTCGGCTGGAAGCTGCACGGCGTGCGTGGCGGCCTGGTCGCGGGGCTGGGCTTCATCGTACCCGCGGTGCTGCTGCTGCTCGCCCTCTCGTTCGCGTACGCGCGCTACAGCACCCTGCCCGTGGCCACCGGCATCCTGCTCGGCCTGAAATCGGCCGTCGTCGCCCTGGTGCTCGAAGCACTTCTCCGCATCGGTAAACGCGCCCTTCGGCGACCACTGCACGTCGTCCTGGCCGTCGCCTCGTTCGCGGCGCTGCAGTGGCTGGGACTGCCTTTTCCGCTCATCGTGCTGGCGGCTGGCGCCGTCGGCCTTGCCGCAGCCTGGCGGGCGCCGCGCAGCCAGGCGCGCCCGGTTCCGCAGGCCGGCCGGACGATGTCCCCATCCAGGACCCTGGCGACCGGACTCACGTTGTGGATCCTGCCGCTCGTCGCCGTGGTCGCGACCTTGGGTGCGGAGTCGCTCTGGGCGCGGCTCTACCTGTTTTTCAGCCAGGCCGCGCTGGTGACGTTCGGCGGCGCCTACGCGGTGCTCGGCTACGTCACGCAGCACCTGGTCGTGGATCTCGGCTGGGTCACCGCACAGCAGTCGGCCGCGGGCCTCGCGCTCGCCGAAACCACGCCCGGACCGCTCGTGATCGTTCTCCAGTTCATGGGGTTCATGGCCGGCTGGAACCAGCCGGCACCGCTTGCTTCGGCGACGGCGGCGCTGCTCGCTGCCGTGCTCGTCTCGTGGGCGACGTTCCTGCCGTCCTTCGTCTTCATCTTCCTGGGCGCGCCATACGTCGAGCGCATCGCGCGCGAACCGCGCATCGCCGCCGCGCTGGCCGCGATCACGGCGGCGGTCGTCGGCATCATCGCTACTCTGGCCGTGCTGCTCGCAAAGGTGGTCGTGCTTCCGGCCGGGCCGGCCGGAGCCCCGAGCTGGGCCGCGCTCGCGATCGCGGTCGCGACCTGGCTCGCCCTGCGACACACTCGATTCGACCTGCCGTGGGTACTGGCTGCGGCGGCCCTGGCCGGGCTCGCCGCGCAGGCGCTCGGCCTCGCCTGAGCTGCCTCAGAACATCCCCGTGTCACCGGGCTCGAAGGGGCTCCCGGTCCGGCCACGGGACTCGATGAATTCACCCGTGATCATCTCGTCGTAGGACTGACCGGGACCGACCATCGGATAGACGCCGGCGTCGGGATCGATGATGACCTCGAGAAACGCGGGGCCGTCGAACTCGACGAACTCCCGCACGACGCGCGGCACGTCCTCCTTGCGATCGAGTCGCGCGGCGAAAGGAAAGCCGTCGGCCTGCGCGGCCTTCACGAAGTCCTTCTTGTGCAGCGACTTGTCGCTCGCCGAGAGGCGTCCCTTGAAGAAGAGCTTCTGCCACTGCTTCACCATGCCGTCGCCGAAGTTGTTCAGCACGATGACCTTGACGGGCAGGTCGTAGGTCGTGACCGTCTCGAGCTCGCCCAGGTTCATGCGCATGCTCGCGTCGCCGTCGACGTCGATCACGAGCCGGTCGCGGCGGGCGAACTGCGCCCCGATCGCCGCGGGCAGGCCGAAGCCCATCGTCCCCATGCTCCCGGAGGTGAGCCAGAGACGCGGGGTGCGGAAGTCGAAGTACTGCGCGGCCCACATCTGGTGCTGGCCGACGCCCGTGGCGATGATCGCCTCGCCCTTCGTCAGCCGGTTGATCTCCTCGATCACGTAGTAGGGCTGAATGAGCGGGCTCCTGCGGTCGTAATTCATCGCGTGCCGCTGCCGGAGCCCGTCGAGGTGCGCCTGCCACGACGACCAGTCGCGCTCGAACGAAGTGCGTTTCGCGTAGGCGCCCAGCGCCTCGAGCGCCGGCCGCAGCAGCCCGACGTGGCTCCACTGCACGCGCTTCACCTTGTTGATCTCAGAGGCGTCGACGTCGAGGTGCGCGATTCGACGCGCGTTCTTCGCGAACCGCTCGGGCACGCCCGCCACCCGGTCGTCGAAGCGCGCACCGACCGCGATCAGGAAATCGCAGTCGTCCACGGCGTAGTTCGCGAAGGCCGCGCCGTGCATGCCGAGCATCCGCATCGCGAGCGGGTGCGTCGTGTCGAACGCGCCGATCCCCATCAGGGTCGTGACTACGGGAATGCCGAGCTCGGTGGCGAGGCGCCGCAGAGGCTCTGCGGCCTCCGCGTTGATCACGCCGCCGCCGGCGTAGATCAGCGGCCGCTGGGAATCGCCGAGCATCGTGAAGAACGACTTGCACTGCGCGTCGCCGAGCACGTTCTGCTCGAGGCTCATCATGCGATGCCGGTAGCCGCGCACGTCGAGGTAGCCTTCGCCGCGGAACGGCCCCTGCCAGTTCTGCACGTCCTTCGGTATGTCGATGACCACGGGACCGGGGCGCCCGGTGCGGGCGATTTCGAATGCCGTGCGCACCGTCGCTTCGAGCCGCTCGGGGTCGGTGACGAGAAAGCAGTGCTTGGCCACCGCGCCCATGATGTTCGCGACGGGCGCCTCCTGGAACGCGTCGCTGCCAATTGCGCTCGTGGGCACCTGCCCGCAGATCACGACGATGGGAACGGAATCGGCGGCGCAGTCGCGTACCGGTGTCACCGTGTTCGTGGCGCCGGGCCCGGACGTCACGAGGCACACGCCGACGCGGCCGCTCGCCCGCGCATAACCCGCGGCCATGAAGCCCGCACCCTGCTCGTTCGCCGGCACGATCAGCGGCATCGGACTCCCGCCCCCCGGCGCTGCGTGCTCCTGGTTGTAGCGGAAGATCGCGTCGTAGGTCGGCAGGATCGCACCACCGCTGTAGCCGAAGATCGTGTCCACGCCCTCGTCGGCGAGAACCTGCACGATCGTCTCGGCGCCGGTCATCAGCCGGCCCGCCCTGGGATGGGCGGCGCGGTCCGCGGTGGCGTGGCTTGGCTTCACGGCCTGTTCCTGTCCGGCAACTCCAGAAAATGTCGTGTTGCGGTGCAACGCAGACTAGCAGTAGCCTCCGGGAGCGTCCATCCACGCCGGCCGTGGGCGGTTGCCTGGCAAACGCGGATACGAGGGCGCACGCCCCAGGCGAAACGTTCATCGAATCAATAAGTTACGAGCAGATTGCGGATGCCGTCCGCAGGCAGGATCCCCGTGAAGAGCATGCGCCACATCATTTCGGTCACCCTGCAGAACGAGGTGGGTGCCCTCACCCGGGTCGCGGGGCTCTTTTCCACGCGCGGCTACAACATCGAGTCCCTCAGCGTTGCGCCGACGGACGACCCCGCCGTGTCCCGCCTGACGCTGGTGACCACCGGCAACGACGCCGTGATCCAGCAGATTTCGCAGCAGTTGCTCAAGCTGGTGGACGTCGTGGACGTCGAGGACGTCACGCGCGAGGACCATTTCGAGCGGGAGCTGCTGCTGATCAAGGTCAAG
>Ga0114938_1001165_pt1 | contig 18476 bp, 8 predicted proteins | sample AshMeaBigSpring_FD_88675 | JGI IMG/M metagenome (GOLD analysis project Ga0114938, IMG submission 88675) | Groundwater microbial communities from Big Spring, Nevada to study Microbial Dark Matter (Phase II) - Ash Meadows Big Spring | ecosystem: Environmental > Aquatic > Deep subsurface >...
CGCTTGCACCATGAGCGCGATCACCAGCACAATGAGCAACAGACCGCCGATCACGAATTTCAGATTCTTGCCGGATGTCTTGCGCTCCACCAGGTCGGCGGGAATGGGCTGAATCGGTGAAGTATATTGAGTCATGTCTGAAATTTGTCCTCTCGATGGCGCCGGTACGCTGCTCGTCAGCCGACGCCACTACAGAATGATCGCCCGGGGACGTTGGTTACACTGCAATATCGAACACTATGAATGTAACTATGAATGTAACTATGAATGTAACACGGTCTATACTAGCGGACAAAATTTGTTTTGTCACTGACTGGGAGGCTAGGGGGAGTCACCTGGCGACGGGGGCAAAGCCGCATTCGTAGGTCATCGCCTCCGGCGTGACATCGCGCCATGTCACGCCGGAGGCGATGACCTACTAGAAGCCTTGCAATTTGCTCAAATCCGCCACGCGCACAGGCAACTGGGCAATGCGCTGCACCAATGCCAGCCGGGCGCGGCGCAGCGTTTCGTCCTCAGCGTTGACCAGCACACGTTCGAAGTAGGCGTTGATCGGCAGATGCAGCACGCGCAGCGTCTCGCCGAGAATGTCCGCCGGCTCCTTGACCAGCTTCAGCGCAGCCTCGGCGGCGACATAGGCGACGTGCAGCGCATGTTCCACCGCCTCGGTGTACGCGCCTTGATTGAGCGGCAACTCCTCGGTCAGTGACCGCGTGATGCGGGCGCAGCGCGCATAGGCCGTAAACGTATCGCCCCACCATCCCTGGCCGACGTCTTTGGCGAGCGCGGCGCACGCCCGCACCGCCGCCGTTGGGTTATCCCCACGCACGGCCAGCACCGCCTCCACCACGTCGAAGGCAAAGCCCTGATCCGCCAGCACGCCTTGCAGCCGGCGCTCGACAAAGGTGGCGGTTTCGGCGGTGGCTTCGGCGCTCACCGCCACCGGCTGGAGCTTCGCCGCCGCTTCCAGCCCGGCGCGCACGCTGAAGTCGGTCTGCGTGGCAATCAGGCTGTTGACGACGCCCAGCGCGGCGCGGCGCAGCCCGAAGGGATCGGCGCTGCCGGTCGGGATCGCTTTCACCGCAAAGAGACCGCTGAGTGCGTCGAGTTTGTCGGCCAGCGCCAGCGCCAAGCCGGGCAGTGAGGCGGGCACGGCGTCGCCGGCAAAGCGCGGCAAGTACTGCTCGCGGATCGCCTGGGCGACGGCGGGCGTCTCGCCGCTCTTCACTGCATAGATTTCGCCCATCACGCCCTGCAAGCTGGTCATCTCGACCACCATGTTGGTCATCAGGTCGGCTTTGCTCAGTTCGGCGGCGCGGGCGACGGTGGCGACTTCGGCCGGCGATGCGCCCAGCATTGCGGCAATCTGCGGCGCCAGCGCCTTGAGCCGTTCGACGCGGTCGAGCATCGAGCCAAGCTTGGCGTGGAAGGTCAGCGTCGCCAGCCGGGGCGAGTATGTTTCCAACGCGCGCCCGGTGTCGGCGCGGTAGAAGTAGGCGGCGTCGGCGTACCGCGCGCGGATGACACCCTCGTAGCCTTCGCGGACGACCTCCGGGTGCGCCAGTTCGTTGCTGTTGGCAACCGCGACGAAGTGATTGACGAGCGCGCCGGACTTGAGCACGGGGAAGTAGCGCTGATGTTTCTTCATCACGCCGATCAGCACCGGCGCGGGCAGTTCGAGATATTTGGCCTCGAAGGTGCCCAGCAATGCCTGCGGCGCTTCGACGAGATCGGTCACTTCGTCGAGCAGCGCCGCTTCGTCGGGGATGCTGCCACCGATGCTGGCGGCGGCTTGCTGCACCAATTCGGCGACAAGCTGACGGCGCTCCTCGCGGTCGACGACGATCCCCTCGGCGGTCACAGCGTCGAAGTAGCTGTGTGCGTCACGGATCGGAAAGGTGGTGAAGCCGCCCGCCGGCAGCCGCGCTGCGGCGTCGGCAAAGCGCGGGCCACGGCTGACATTGCCGCTGGCGACGCCCGCCCACACGAAGGGCACAACCTGCTCGCCGTAAAGCGCCACGATCCAGCGCAGCGGGCGCGAGTAGGCGATCCCGCTGCGGTTCCAGCGCATCGCCTTGCCCCAGCGCAGCCCGTTGAGCAGGTCGAGACAAAGCTGCGGCAGCACCTCGGCGGCGGGGCGCCCGGCGACGCGCTTGACTGCATAGACGTAGTTGTCGCGCACCTCAAGCTGATCGACGCGCACACCCTGCCCGCGCGCAAAGCCTTCGAGCGCCTTCGTCGGCTGATTGAGCGAGTCATACGCCTGCGCCAGCGCCGGGCCGCGCTTCTCGACCAGCTCGTCGGCCTGCATCGGCGCCAGCTCGGTGACGGACGCCACCAGCCGCCGCGTGGTGCCGGTGACGCGCAGGATGGCGTAGCTGAGCTTGTACTGCGCCAGCAGCGCGGCGAGCTTCTCTTCGATCTGTGTGATACCGTCCACGACATCCTGCGGCGGCAGTTCTTCCGAGCCGAGTTCGAGGAGGAAAGATTGGGGATTGGAGATTGGGAGATTGGGAGATTGGGAGATTGCAGATTGGGCGACTTCTCCCTGTCTTCCTGTCTCCCCTTCTCTTTGTCTCCCTGTCTCCTCTTTCAGCCACGGGAACTCCAGCCGGCGTCGCTGTTCGACGTACAACTCGGAGACAGCCTTCGCCTGGGCGCGCATGTCGGCGAAGAATTTGGCGCGCTCGGTGACGCCGATGGCGCCGCGCGCATCGAGCAGGTTGAAGGTGTGGCTCTGGCGCAGCACGTAGTCGTGCGCCGGGATCGCCAGCCCGCGCGCAAGACACGCGTCGGCCTCGGCTTTGTAGATTTCGTAGAGCCGCTTCATGCGCTCCACGTCAGCCAGTTCGAAGTCGTAGACGCAGTGCTCGACCTCCGGGTCGCGGTAGAGTTCAGCAAAGGTATGCTGCCCGTCCACGTCGATGTCCCACACCTGCGTCTTGTGCTGAAGATACATCACGATGCGGTCGAGGCCGTAAGTGATCTCTACGCTCACCGGGTCGAGCGGCAAGCTGCCCGCCTGCTGGAAGTAGGTGAACTGCGTGATCTCCTGCCCGTCCAGCCACACTTCCCAGCCCAGCCCCCACGCACCCAGCGCCGGCGACTCCCAGTTGTCCTCGACAAAGCGGATGTCGTGGCGCGTGCGGTCGAGACCGATCGCCTCCAGGCTGGCGAGATAGAGTTCCTGCGGATTGCCGGGATCGGGCTTGAGGATCACCTGGTACTGATGGTGCATCTGCATCCGGTTCGGGTTCTCGGCGTAGCGACCATCGTCCGGGCGGAAAGATGGCTCGACATAGGCGACGTTCCACGGCTCCGGGCCGAGCACGCGCAGCACCGTTGCCGGGTTCATCGTGCCGGCGCCGACCTTCTCGCTGTAGGGCTGCCAGATCGAGCAGCCGTGGGCGGCCCAGAATTCGTGCAGCCGCATAATGACTTCTTGCATAGATGGTGGTTTGGACATCTCGATAACTCGCATTCTGGATGAGGGGCGAGGGGCGAGGGGCGAGGGGCGCCGCATCGTCTTCGTCCCGCCTGGGCAAAGAGTAGCTTATAGTGCGCGCATGGGCACCGGGACAAAGGTCAGGATAAAAATCAGGATCACGATAAAGCCGAGGATGCGGCGGCGCGTGTCGAGCGTGGTCACGTCATCCAACGCCGGCGGATGCTCGACGCCGATCATCACCAGGATCAAGAACAGCCACAAAAACCAGCCGGTGTAGCCGAGGCTGCCGATCGCAGGCAGCAGTTCCTGGACAAAGGGTAGACCGGCCAGGGCGAAGAAGGCCAGCAGCGCAACCGTCGTCAGGTTGGCGTAGCGCGCCTTGCGCCCGAACATGGCGAAGACCGTGTGCCCGCCGTCAAGCTGGCCGACTGGCAGCAGATTGAGTGCCGTCACCAGCAAGCCGATCCACGCGGCAAAGGTGACCTGGTTCATCATCACGTCACGCCCGGTGGCCGGGTTGGGCAGGATTTCACCCAGCACCAGGAACTTGGCGGCGAGGTAGAGGATGCTGTTCCCTTCCACCATCAGGCCAGGGATCGGCGGCGGCACCGTCACCTCGCTTGACGCCAGGCCGATAAAAAGCAGCGGCACGGCCAGCACCAACCCGGCCAGCGGCCCCGCCACGCCGATGTCGAAGAGCTTGCGCCGGTCGGGAATCGGCTCCTTGAGCTGGATGAATGCGCCGAGCGTGCCAAAGGTCAGCGGCATGGGGATGAAGTAGGGTAGCGTCACCGCGACCTTGTGATAGCGCGCCGCAAAATAGTGGCCGAACTCGTGCGCGGCCAGGATGCCGAGCAGCGTCGCCGCAAAAGGCAGCCCTTGCAACAGATTCGACGGGCGCAGAAAATCCCACGCCGACTCGATGACCAGTGCGGTGTCGCCGTAGAGCGAACCGACAAAGAGTGTGCTGAGCACCGTCAGCGCAAAGAGCACGGCGTTGATCCAGACGCGCGGGCGCCCTGGCTTGACCACACCGGGAAAGATGCGCACGAAGACATCTTCCGGCGGCGCGCCGGTCACGCCCTCTTCCGCCGCTGAACGCAGCGTGGGGGTGAAGTTGCGTCGCGCCAGCTCCGCCTGCCAGCGCGGGAAGGCGATTTGACTGGGGCGCAGCAGCCGCCCGCGCAGCAGCAGCACGCCCTGCTTCTCCGGCTCGCGCGGCGTCTGCATCGACTCGATCAGCAGCTCTGGTTCGATGATGCGGCGCAGTTCAGTTTGCAGCAGCGCCGAGGGCGGCGGCGTAACGGCCGGCACGTCGGCGGTAGTTGGTACGAGTTCACTCACGGATTACACCCAATGTCAATCTCTCCGGTGAAGGAGCCGCTTGAGCAGTTCACGTTGTTCGGCAAGCAGTTGGCTCTGCTCGTCCATCAAGACGGACAACTGATGGTTAAGTTGCTGATGCAGTTCCACCAACTCCTTGTATTTGGTCAACAGACGGATTTCTTCCACCTGTGCAAGTTTTCGTTGGCGGTGCGCAACCAACGATGACCGATTTAGACGCATACGCGCCAGCGTGAAGGCGCCTGTCGCTGTCAACGGTCGCAGCGTACCGTCGCTGGTTTCGACAAAGTGCGCAGAAGCAGGTTCGTTACGCGGATTCCACAGGTGAGGGTCTTCTGGCTCTACCGGCCAGTAGTCTAGCTTGTACTGATTACAGCGATGACAAGCATAGATCAGGTTGTCGAGTGCATCGACGCCACCTTGTGATTGCGGCTGAAAATGGTCGACCGTCAACTCGCCGCCTGTGTCTGTTTCCGTAACGCCGCAGAACTCGCAGGTATATCCCGCACGCTGGCGAACCAGGATCCGCACCTCATCCGCAATCCTCATGCCGGTTGTACGCGCGCACTGTCGGCAAGTTGATGGCGAAGGTCGGCAATTTCGCGGCGAATTCGCTCATTTTCACCAGATGTTTCCTGGATGCGCTGCACACTGATTGCCAATTGAGCAAACGCCATATCGACGCGGGTGCGCAAAGATGCCACCGTTTCGCTGGCCTCATGGGTGCGGAGAAGACTGGCTTCGACCTCATCTTCACGCCTGTACCACGCCGCAAGCGCTACCTGTTCTTCGGCGGAAAGGTTCATGCCGCGTGTGGTTCTGTCGTGCAACCTTTTTACCTCGTCACCAGATATCATGAGCGTGCATTTTCCCTTGAACGGTTGGCCGCGTGACACCGAAGTTTGGGCCACATCAACTGCGTTTGAAGCGCCAACGGATGGATTACACATGCTAATCCTTCCTGACGCCGCAATACTTCCGCATTATGCTATACTGCACCAGTTTTGAGGAAACTATACACGGAAACGAGCACGCTATGAGCAAGCATCCATTTCTACAGCGGCTGGCCGCCGGCCCGCTGCTGGCCGACGGCGCGATGGGCACGATGCTCTACGCACGCGGCGCCAGCAGTGAGCAGTGTCTGGAGCATCTGGTCATCTCCAAGCCGGCGTGGGTCAGCGAGATTCATCAAGCCTACGCCACCGCTGGCGCCGACATCATCAAGACGCACACCTTCGGCGCCAGCCGCATCCGTCTGGCCGATTACGGGTTGGCCGACAAGGTGCGCGACCTCAACTTCCGCGCCGTCAAGCTTGTGCGCGATGTGCGCGAAGTGACCGGGCGTGCGCTCTTCATCGCCGGCGACATCGGGCCGCTGGGCAAACGCCTGCAGCCAGATGGCCCGCTCACGCCCGACGCGGCCGCCGAAGCCTTCCGCGAACAGGTCAGCGTGTTGTGGGAAGCCGGCGCCGACTTGATCCTCTTTGAGACCTTTACCGACCTGAACGAGATCGAGATCGGCGTGCGCACCGCGCGCACCGTCTGCGACCTGCCCATTGTGGCGTCGATGACCTTTGCCGAAGACGGGCTGACAATGACCGGCTACGCTCCCGATGTCGTTGCGGCGCGGCTGCGCGCCGCCGGCGCCGACGTGGTGGGCGTCAACTGTTCGGTCGGCCCGGCGTCGATGCTGCAGACGCTGGAGCATTTCCACGCCGCCCGCGCCGACGCCCCGCTCATCGTCATGCCCAACGCCGGCTTCCCGGAGCGTGTCGAGGGGCGCTTCTACTATCCCTCCAGCCCGGAGTACTTCGCCCGCGAGACGCCGCTCTTTCTGGAGCAGGGCGCGGGCATTGTCGGTGGCTGCTGCGGCACGACGCCGATGCACATCCGCGCGATGCGCGCTGCGCTCGACGAACACCTGGCCGCCCTGCAAGCCGCGCCCGTCCCCGCCGTGCTCACCGTCGAGGAGCCGCTGTCTGCTGCCCCGGCCGACTACGGCGTGAGCGACGCTGCGCCTCCCACCGACATCTTGCGCAAGCTGCGCGCCGGCAAGTTCGTGATCAGCGTCGAGGTCGATCCGCCGCGCAGCTTCACTGCCGAGAAGCAGATCGAGGGCGCCCGCCACGCGCGCAAAATGGGCGCCGACGCCGTCAACGTCGCCGACAGCCCGATGGCGCGCGTGCGCATGAGCGCGTTGGCGCTTTGTGTGCAGATTCAGCAGCAGGTCGGCATCGAGAGCATCGTCCACTTCACCACGCGCGACCGCTCGCTGATGGGCTTGCAGGCCGACCTGATCGGCGCGCACGCGCTCGGTGTGCGTAACATCCTGGCGCTCACCGGCGACCCGCCCAGCCTGGGCGACACCAAGCAATCGACCGCGGTCTACGACGTGGATAGCATCGGGCTGGTGCGCATCATCAACCGCTTCAACGACGGCGTGGACGTGGCCGGGCAGGAGATGGGGCAAAAGGGCGGCTTCACCATCGCCGTCGCCTGCGACCCGACGCGCAGCGACCTGGTGCAGGAGGTCGATCGCTTCCATCAGAAGGTCAGCGGCGGCGCCCACTTCACGATGACGCAGCCGATCTTTGACCCGCAGCTCTGGGTGAATTTTGTCACGCTTTACGAGCAGCGCCACGGCCAGTTCCCCGTGCCGGTGCTGATCGGCGTGCTGCCGCTGCAAGGTCACAAACACGCCACCTTCCTGCACAACGAAGTGCCCGGCATCACCCTCAGCGAGGACGCGCTTGAGCGGATGCGCAAGGCCGGCGCCAATGGCCGGCAAGAAGGCGTGAAAATGGCACAGGAATTGCTGCTAGAACTGAAGGAACTACCCTACGTGCAGGGCGTCTATCTTATGCCGAGCTTTGGCCGCTACGAGACAGCGTGCCAGGTGCTGGAGGTCATCCCGGCGCAGGAGCGCTTTGGCGGCTGAGGCGCGGCTGCGACGAAATGTTTTCAGCCTGACAGCGTCTCTGCGCAATCGGCGTAATCTGCGGATGAAAAAAGGGTCAAGCCGGCGGCACACCGCCGGCTTGACCCTTCTATTTTGGCTGGTGGACGCGGCAGTAAGCGGAACCGGCCAGAGGTTTATTCTTACAGGAGCGGCCAGCAGCCGTCGTGGCGGCACAGTGACCCACTACGGTGATTGGCGCGGCGCCCGGCGCAGCGTTGACCTCAGCGCACAGCCGCTCGAACTCGCGGTTGAACTCCGCAGTGATGCGCTCCGGGTCGGGCACCAAGCCAGCGTCGGCGACAATGCCGAGCGTCACCGCACCGTTGTAGCTGAGGATGCTGATCCCCATGCCCAGGTCGGCGGGATGCGGCACCCAAAAGGTCATGCGCTCGATGGGGCTGCCGGCGAGAAAAAGCGGCGTGCGCGGGCCAGCGACGTTGGTCATCACCAGCGTGGCCTTGCTCCCGAAAATCGTCAGGGCGATATCCTCGACCGGGCGCGGCGTCCGCCCGAAGATGCCGAGAATGCCGAGAAAGACCGCCGCTTCCGGTGAATGCTTGATGGCGTCCATCCGCTGCCGGGTGGCGGCCAACCGCTCCAGCGGGCCAGAGATGCCCACCGGTAAATCCAGGAAGACCAGCCCAAAGCGGTTGCCGAGATCGAGCGCGCGGTCGGGGCGGCGCAGATCGACCGGCACGACGCCGCGAATCGTCATCCCGTCGACTTTGGCGCCGCGCGCCTGCATGTAGTGGCGCAGCGCGCCCGCCATCGCCGCCACCAGCACATCATTGACTTTTGCCCCGGTTGCCCGCCCGACGCATTTCACCGTCTCCAGGTCGACCGGCTCCGACCACGCTACACGCTTGGGAATGCCGAGCGGCCCCTTCAGCGGCGACTGGGGGTCGGGCGTCTTGAGAAGTGTGCCGACCGCAACGCCGGCGCTGCGCGTCGCCAACTGCGCCAGGTCCGCCGCCAGCGTCGCCGCCTGATCGGGGTGCAGAATCAGCGAGGCGCCACTGCTGAGCGCCTGGGCGGACTGGTCGAGCAGACGCTTGACGGGGCGGGCGAGAGAATCGAGCAGCCCGGCACGCGGTGGGCGTGGAATACCGGGGTCGCGGTCAAGTGGGGCGTCCGGCGTTGCGTCAAAGAGCAACTGCGCAATCGCCATCAACGCGGTGCCGTCGCCGACGCAGTGGTGAAAGCGCAGGATCATAGCGCTGCCCGCGCCGACGCGATCCACGACATGCACCTGCCAGAGCGGACGTTTGTAGTCGAGCGGCGTGCTGGCGATGTCACTCAGCAGATCGAGCAGCGCCTGCTTGTCGCGCGGTTCGGGCAGGGCGACGTGGTGAAAATGATCCTCGATGGCGAAGTGCGGATCCTCCTCCCAGTGCGGCGTTGAGTAGGGGAAACCGCTTTCGACGACGCGCTGACGAAAGCGGCGTAAGTGCAGCAGGCGATGGGCAAACACATCGCGCGTGCGGGCAAAATCCAGCGGCGTGTGCGTCAGGGCGACGCCGGTCACCATCGCCAGGTTGGTGGCGCCGTCCATGTGATACCAGGCGGCGTCAACAGGATCCATCGGTTGTAGCTTGGCGGCCATCAAATTCCTCCTGACCTAGAAACAGGGGGCGAGGGGCGAATTGCGAGGGGTAAAACGCCGCCGCCGCCGTTCATTTTTTCGTTGCGCCCAGGAAGGACACAGTCACTGAGTTTAGAATACATCGCGATGCGCGTCAGGCGTCGCCCCGCCCGCATGGGAGTTGTCACACCATTTGGATGCTGGCTGCACATACCGTAGCATAGGCGGCGGTTTCATGCACCCGTTGAATGAGCGGTACAGCAATTTATAAAGGAGAAGACGATGACGCGCAAACGACAATCGGTGAGCAGCGGCACGGTGTGGGAGGCGATGGCCGGTTACAGCCGCGCGGTGCGCGTCGATGACCGGATTCTGGTCGCGGGCACCACCGCGACCGGGCCGGATGGACTGGTCGGCGGCGACGACCCGGCGGCGCAGGCGCGCTACGCCCTCGACAAGATTGCGGCGGCGATTGTGCAGCTTGGTGGACGGCTGGAGGATGTTGTGCGCACGCGCGTCTTCGTCAGCAACATTGCGCATTGGGAGGTGGTCGCCCGCGTACACGGCGAGTACTTTGGGCATATCCGCCCCGTCAATACGTTGGTGGAGGCGCGGTTGGTGGGGCCGGAGTATCTGGTCGAGATCGAAGCTGAGGCGGTTGTGGGGGCGGGCGATGAGTTAGCGTAATGTGCGTCAAGCCTGCGGCCTAATTCTCTCAATAGGAAGATCGGCGTCGGGGGATACGCCGATCCGCAGGAACCTATCGGGCCGCACCGGAGAGATTGCTACGCCCAAACAGGGGTGCGGGAGGATTGGTTTTCAACCTAGCAGAGTTTCGTCAAAGGAACGTCAAAAGCGATATGGGGTTTGGGTGTTATCCCACTTGGCAGTCAGTATCTTCGTCGCTACAATGCAGTCAGCAATTATCCACACACGACAAGGCTTCAGGCTGCATGTTGCATCTGCGTTTTCTAGGCACATTTCACATCGCATTCGCTGATGGGCGCGCGCCTGCCATCGAAACGGCCAAGAGCAAGGCGCTGCTGGCGTATCTGGTCACAGAGAGCGATCGTCCGCACTTGCGCGAACAACTGGCGGCCTTGTTCTGGCCCGAGGCGGATCAGAAGTCGGCAATGCAGAGTCTGCGTCAGGCGTTGTATTCACTGAAGCGTCAACTGCAGCCCGCTGTTGGCGCTCCCTCACCCGTTTACTTGACCATCAATCGCCAGGATGTCGCCTTCAACTTCGATAGCGAGCACTGGAGCGATGTCGAAATTTTTAACTCCTTGATTCGTGCGACACAACAACACGCTCACCAACAACTAGAAGCCTGCCCAGAGTGCGCCGCGCATTTGGAGGAGGCTGTTGATCTCTACCGTGGCGAGTTTCTTGCTGGCTTGACCCTGCCAGACGCCGATGAGTTCGAGAACTGGCGACAGGCGCGGCAGGAATGGTTTCGGGCGCAGGTGATGCGTGCTCTGATGCAGCTTGCCATGCACTACGAGCGGCGCCGCGACTTCGGCGTAGCGCAGCAGTTTGCCCAGCGCCTGGTGGAGATGGAGCCGTGGGACGAAGACGCCCAACGGCGTCTGATACGCCTTTATGCCCAGGACAATCAGCGCGTCGCCGCCGTGCAACAGTTCGAGACTGTGCGCCGGCTGCTGATGCAGCAATTCGATGCCCAGCCCGCCCCGGAGACACTCCAGCTTGTGCAGGAAATTCAGCAGGGCGCACTTGCCGCAGCGCCGTCCGAGCTGAGCAGTCCGTATAAGGGACTCTACCCATTTGCGTTTGCCGATAGCCTGGACTTTTTTGGACGCGAGGAGACAGTGGCGTACCTGGCGCAGCGCCTGGACGCAGCCCCGGTCACGCTGCTCGTCGGGTCGTCCGGCAGCGGCAAATCCTCGATTATTCATGCTGGGTTGATTCCCACCTTGATTCATGCCGGAAAGCTGGCGGCGCTGACCCGCCGGCGCAATGGCAGCGACCCGTTGGGGTGGGCGCTGGTCGAGTTTCGCCCTGGCGCCGATCCCTACCGTGCGCTGGCCGAGGCGCTTGTCCACCTACCCAAAGCGAACGGTGACACTGCGCAAATGCTGCGCCGGCTTAACGCCGACGGCGCCAGGCTTGGGAGCCTGGGCGTGCTGCCGACGCACGGGCGTACATTGATCGTTGCGGATCAATTCGAGGAACTCTATACCCTTTGCCCGACGGCAACGCGCCGCCACTTCCTCGATTTCTTGCTGAATTCCGCCTTTGACCCGCCGGACGACATGCCTCCGCTGGCGCTGGTCATCACGCTGCGCGCCGACTTTGTCAACCAGGCGTTGAACGATCGCCCGCTGGCCGACGCGTTGCAGAGCGGCGGCGTCATGCTCGGCCCGATGGCGCGCCACGAACTGCAACGCGCCATTGTTGAGCCGGCGCGCAATCGTGGCGTGGCTTATGAGCCGGGGCTGGTCGAGCGGCTGCTCGACGACGTCGGCGAAGAACCTGGGAACTTACCGCTGCTCCAATTTGCCCTGGCCGAATTGTGGGAGCGGCGCAGTGGTTTCCTGATCACCCACGCCGCTTACGATCAGATCGGGCGTGTTTCCGGGGCATTGGCAAGCTACGCCGATCAGGTCTACACACAGTTAAGCGAGGCGGAGCGGGCAACAGCGCGTCGGCTGTTTGTCCAGCTTGTCCAGCCCGGCGACGAGACCGGCGACACGCGGCGTCCAGCGCTGCGTGCGGAACTGAGCGACGCCGCCTGGGTGTTGGCGCAAAAGCTGGCCGATCTGCGGCTGGTCGTCACCGGGCATGGTGATGGCGGCGAAAGCGTCGAGATCGTACACGAGGCGCTGATCCGCAGTTGGGCGCAGTTGCAAGAGTGGATGGCCGAAGACCGCGACTTCCGGCGCTGGCAGCAGCGACTGCGCACCTATCGCCAGCAGTGGCTCGCCAGCAACCGGGAAGATGACGCTTTGCTGCGCGGCGCCTTATTGACCGAGGCTGAACGCTGGATCGATGCGCGTCGCGCCGACCTGAGTCCAGGCGAGCAGGCCTTCATCGATGACAGTGTGCGACGGCGCAATCATCAACAGGCTGCTATCGAGATGGAGCGGCGGACGGAACTGGCGCGCGCACAGGCGCTGGCGCAGGCCGAAGCGCAGCGCGCCGAAGCCGAACACAAGCGTGCTGAGGTCGAACGCACGGCGGGGCGTCGGCTGGGCTGGCTCTCACGGGTGCTGGTGGGGGTGGTGCTGGTCGCGATCACCGCTGCGGTGGTTGCACTCTGGCAGCAGCGCCAGGCCGATCTCTTTGCGCAGCAGGCGCTGGCGCGCCAATTGGCGGCGCAGTCGATCAACCTGGCTGATGATGCCACCGACTTGGCGTTTTTGTTGGGTGAAGAAGCGCTGGCGCGCATGACCGACCCGACTGACCTGACCAACTACCTGGTTTCGTTCCCGATTAGCGCCATGCTTGACCGCTTTCTACGCGGCGGCGACGGCGACCTGACGCAGGTCGTCGTTGCTGACGATGGCAAGTCCCTGCTCACAGTCGCTGAAAATGGTTCCCGCAGCAGCGTGGCGCGCTGGGACGCTGGGCAGGGGCGCCTGGTGCGCGAGGTGTTGCCGCCGCGCGAACGCGTCGCGGTGGCGCTTGCTCCTGACGCTACGTTGATCGCCACCGCCGACAGCAACGCGATTCAACTGTGGGACGGGGTGCGCGGCGAAACAGCGGCCACCTGGACGATTGACACGGACGACGATCTCAACGCACTGCTGTTCTCCTCCGATGGGCGCCTGTTGATCGCAAAGACGCACGGCGGGGTGCTCACCATTTGGGAGGTGGCAACACAGCAATTGGTGCGGACGATCACCATCACCGATGGTTCGGAAGTTGTCTGGCTCAGTCCAGATAACCGCACGCTGGCGATTACCCAGGATATCGACGAAGAGCGCGGCGTCGATCTGTGGGACGTAGCGACTGCGCAGCAGTCAAACATCCGACTGGGCGGGCATGGAGCGACCATCAGCGCCGTGGCCTTCAGCCCTGACAGCCGCACCATCGCCACCGCCAGCTTCGACGGCGCTGTCCGTTTGTGGGACGCCGCGACAGGGACGTTGCTGCATGCGCCCTTCACCGAGCACGAAGGACGCGTGCTTTCCGCTGCCTTTAGCCCGGACGGTCGCACTCTGGCGACTGGCGGCGCCGATCGCCGCATCCTGCTCTACGATGTCGTGACCGGCAAACGCATCGGCGAGCCGCTTGTCGGTCATGATAATTGGGTGCGCTATCTGCGCTTCGATGCAGCGGGCGACGCGCTCTATTCAGGCGCCACCGGCGGCAGCCTGATCCGCTGGGATATGACGCACCGCAAGCTGTTCGATGGTCACACTGACCGGGCGCGGTCACTGGCGCTCAGCCCGGATGGTCGCATACTGGCAACGGCGGGTTTTGACTTGCGCATCCTGCTGTGGGACGCACAGCGTGGTGACTTGCTGGCCGAGTTGCCGTCGCCGCATGAACGCTCCATCATCCAGGTTGCCTACAGTCCTGATGGGCGCTATCTGGCGGTGGGCGATGCGGGCGGCGTCGTTACACTGTGGGATGTGGCGGGGCGTACATTGCTGCATCCGCCCTTCCACTACGACGACGCCGTTGTGATCGGGTTAGCCTTCAGCCCCGACAGCAATTACCTGGCCGTCGGCGATTTTGCCGGCAATCTTTCGCTGTGGCGCGTGGCAACGGGGGCTATGGTGCGCGCCACGCCGGAAGCGCACGACGGTTGGACGCTGGCGTTGGCATTTGCGCCAGATGGGCAACTGCTGGCTTCGGGCGGTACGGATGGGCGCCTCCGTTTCTGGGACGCGTCCGCACTGGATCAGCCCGGTGACGACGAATTGCGCAGCCTGCGCGATGCGATTGCGGCGCACGACTACTGGGTCACTTCGCTGTTGTTCACGGGCGAGGGCGGCACCTTGATCTCTGGCAGCGCCGATAACACTGTGCGTTTCTGGGATGTCGCCACTGGGCAGGAAGATGGCGACCCGCTCACTGGGCAGAAAGCGCAAATTTGGGGAGTGCAGTTTTTTCCGCCGCACGGCGAGCAGACGCTGCTTACCCTGGGTGGAAGCGGCACGATCGAGATGTGGGATATCGCCACGCGCACGCCGCTTGCGCCGGCTTTGCGCAGCGGGCTGGAAACCGAGGCTTTTGTTGTCAGCCCGGATGGAGAGTACGCCTATCTCGGCAGCTTTGATGCACGTGTCGAACGCTGGCGGTTGGATGCGATGCCCTGGCGCGAACGCGGCTGCGCCATCGCATCCCGCGCTTTGACGGGGGCGGAGTGGGAGGATTATCTGCGTGACACCGCGTATGCGCCCGTGTGTAAAGATTGAGAGCTTATGGGAGGGATTGGGTGATTTGAGGCGTCAATCTTCCTACTCCAATCTCTCAATCCCCCAATCTCTCAATCCCCTTTGCAGCAAAGATTACGCAAACGCATCGTAGAGCGAACGCACCTGGAGCGCCTGCTCCGCCTGCGCCAGCGTCCAGCCGGCGGGCAGCGGCGTCGTCACCGTGCGGCGGCGACCGGCGGGCAGGTCGCCGTAGTTGTCGCTGAAGACGGCGTCTACTCCGTCCAGGCTGACCTCGACAAAGCGCGCTAGCGTGTCGGCCACCAGCGTGATCGCAAGCTGACCGTCGTGGGCGGCGACGGCGACCGTCAGCGTCGGTTTGCGCAGCGCCAGATGTTTGTTGGGCACGAAGGTTGCGACGTTGGTTGCCATCACCGCATCCCCTTGCACCAGTTCAGCCACAAAGATCAGGTCGCGTTCGTTGCCGCGGTTGACCTCGGCGGCGAAGTCCAGCGTCAAGACCGGCGTGTCGGCCTGTGGCGCTGCGGTCACGGCCTGCTCGCCTTGTTTGACGATGACGCCGTCAAGCGTCTCCAGCGTCCAGCGCACCACGCCTGCCCACGCCTCCTGCAGATCGCTGGTGACATGTACGGCCATGTGCGTCCCGTGTTCGGCAATCGAGAGCATCACCGGCGCGTAGAAGCGACGCGCGGCGTAGTGCAGCGCCTTCCAACGCCCAAAGTAGTCGAGGCTCGACCACGACGCCACCGGCCAGCAGTCGTTGAGCTGCCAGTAGAGCGTGCCGCTCACGCGATCCATGTGACGGCGCCAATGCTCCACGCCGTAACGAATCCCCTCGGCCTGCAAGACCAGCGTCATGTAGACCAGTGACGGGAAGTCCTTCGGCATCCGGTAGTTCTCGGTCATCTGCGCCAGCATCAGCCCGTTACCCGCGGCGTTCTTCTGATGATGCTCCATAATGTAGGAAGTCATGTTCCAGTCGGCTTCGTCAGCGTAGGTGCGAATCGTGGCGAGCGGCGGCAGCGCCTGGAAGCCGAACTCGCTCATGAAGCGGGGATACTGCTCACGATACGCGGTGAAGGGCTTGCGTCCGTGCCAAACATCCCAGTAGTGTGCGTCGCCCTGCGCCTGGCCGTTGACATCCTGGAAGGGCGTGTCCGACGACGGCGAACTGGGCCAGTAGGGACGATCGGGGTCCAGACTGGCAATCCAGCCCGGCAGCGTGGTGTGGAAATACTGAAGGTAGGCGTCACGCAGCACCTGCCAGTCAGCAAGCGGCTGCGATTTCGACGCCATCTCCACCAACATGCGGATGCGTGGGTCATGCGCCGCCATTTCACCGATCAAGGCGTGTTGTTCGGGCGTCAGCTCCGGCTCGGCCCAGCCCCACATCTCCCAACCCCACTCCATCTCGTTGTTGCCACACCACAGCGCCAGGCTGGTGCGGTGACGCAGGCGGCGCACATTTTCCACCGTCTCGATGCGCAGGTTTTCGACGAAATTTTCCCGGTCGAGCGGGTAGATGCTGCACGAGTAGATACAATCCTGCCAGACCAGAATGCCGTAGCGGTCGCAGAGATCGTAGAAGGCTTCCTCCTCATAGAAGCCGCCGCCCCACACGCGCAGCATGTTCTGATGCGTGGCCGCTGCGTCGCGGACCAATTGCTCCAGCGATGCGCCGGGGCCGCCACCCGCCAGCCGCGTCGGGAAGGAATCGGCCGGAATCCAGTTCGACCCTTTGGCAAAGACCGGGACGCCGTTGACAACGAAGGTAAAGGACTTGCCCCACTGATCCGCTGTCTGGCGCAACTCCACGGTGCGCAGGCCAAGCTGGAAGCGCTGCGCGTCGACGCGTGCAAACCCTTCTTCCAAAAAGACTTCGACGGTGTAGAGCGGCTGGCTACCGTAGCCATTGGGCCACCACAACTGCGGATTGTCGACCGCCAGCGCCAACGTGGCGTGACTCCCCTTCATCGGCTCCACCACTTCCTGCGCACCGCTGCCGTCCGGCGCGGTCAGGCGCAGAATCGCCGTGAGCGGCGCATCGCCCCAGCTTTCGACCGTCACCGTGGCGGAGACGGCCACGCTGCCTTTATCATGCTTCTGGCGCAGATGCACGTCACCGAAACGGGCGCCGCTGCGCCCTTCCAGGCGTACATCCTTCCAGACTCCGATCGGCGGCAACTGCGGCCCCCAGTCCCAGCCAAACTGACTGGGTGCCTTGCGCAGATGTGGCCCGCCGTCGATCGCCTGTGTAACGCTGCGCAGCGGGCGGTTGGCGTTCTCGGCGGTGATGAACTGGACAGGCGACGCAAAATGGATGTCCAGCACGTTATCGCCGGCGACGAGCAGGGGCTTGACCTCCCATTCGTAGCGGCGGTACATGTTGTTGGTTTGCCCCAGCACCTGCCCATTGAGCGCGACTTCTGCCAGCGTGTCCAGCCCGTCACAGACGAGAAAGACCTTCGCTTCAGCCAGGAGTTCGGCGCTCACGGCAAAGGTGTGGCGATACTCCCAGTCTTGCTCGGCGACCCAGGCCACCTTCTTTTCGTTGTCGGCGACAAAGGGATCAGGAATTTTGCCCAGCGCCAGCAGATCGGTGTGGACACCGCCGGGCGCGGTCGCCAGCAGCCAGGCGTCGGCGCCGGCCTGACGAAATTGCCACAGGCCGGCGAGAGATTGTACGTGCATAGTGCGTTTCCTTTCAGCGTTCAAGTGGTCGATTAAGATGATTTACTGTCCTACAGCTATCGCTTCAACCGGGCGTCTGGTCGTCGCAGCCGCAAATCCGTGTTCTGCGCCACCACTGCGGGGAAGCAGTTTTCGTGAGTCAGTATACCAAGCGCAGTGGTAGACTCGCCAGACGCGTGCCTGTCTGTTGGGCTGCGCCGCGACAGGCAGTGCCGCACGCGCGGCGCGGGTGTTCGGCAGTGTGGCGTCGGTGCGCATAGAATAGAGGCGACAACGCCAGATAGGCTGGCGTCGCGATTGGAAAGTGAGCAAGATTATGCGACGACTTTTGCCCCGCATCCTGGAAGAACTGTGGCGTCTGCTGCTGGTCATCACCGGCGCCGTGATCGCTGGGATCGGTTTCAGCCTGTTCCAGGTGCCCTACAACATTGCCGCCGGCGGCGTCAGCGGCATCGCCATCTTGATCAACCACTTCACGGGCTGGCCGATTGCCACGATGTACCTGCTCATGAACATCCCGCTCTTTGTGGTGGGCTTCTTCTATTTGGGACGCTGGCGCTTTCTTTACTCCACAGCGCTGGCCGTGCTGCTCTTTACGGCGACCACCGGTCTCTTTGACCAATACCTCCCCGCGTTGCTGCCGGCGTGGCCGATCACCGACAATATCCTGTTGAGCGCCATCTACGCCGGGCTGGTGGGCGGCATCGGCGGCGGGCTGCTCTACCTGGCTGGCGCCACGCTGGGCGGCACGGCGATCATCGGGCGCATCATCCAGGTCAAGACCGGGCTGTCGCTCAGCCAGATTTACCTTTTTGTGGATGGCGCCATCGTAGTGGCGGCGGGCGTCATTTTTGGCTGGGAGATCGCACTCTACGCCATGCTGACGCTGCTGCTGAGCGGACAGGCGGCGGATTTCGTGCTGGAAGGGCCGAGCCGGGCGCGCACGGCCATGGTCGTCACGACACGACCTCAGGCGATCACCCAGGCGCTGATCGCCGAGTTGGGACGCGGCGTCAGCTACTGGGAGGCCGTCGGCGGCTTCACCGGCGAGCCGCGCACGATCGTGATGTGTACGATCTACCGGCC
>Ga0114938_1001166_pt1 | contig 18470 bp, 18 predicted proteins | sample AshMeaBigSpring_FD_88675 | JGI IMG/M metagenome (GOLD analysis project Ga0114938, IMG submission 88675) | Groundwater microbial communities from Big Spring, Nevada to study Microbial Dark Matter (Phase II) - Ash Meadows Big Spring | ecosystem: Environmental > Aquatic > Deep subsurface >...
GCGGCGCACGCCCGGCAATCCGCGCGGCGCACGAGCGGCACCAGCGTGCTCGCTTCGTTGACCTCCGGCGCGTAGAGCCGGCGCGCACCCTCGCTCGCGCAGTGTAATGCTGCAGCCGCGGCGAGCGCTCCTGCGAGGCCCGCGGCGATCGGATCGGGCACCGGGCTGGCGATATCGCCGCCATCCACCGGTGCATCGCATTCCACGCAGGCACAGCCAGGATCACTGCCGAACGGGAACGTCTCGACGGAGATGCCGTGGGCACCCGTCGCTACGCACACGAGGTCCGTCGCTGCGACCTGGCACAGCGCATTGAGCCGCCGCCTCGCCCCGGGGGGAATGCCGGCCGCCACGGCGCAGTAGCACTCCTGCAGGTCGGTCAGTCGCAGGTTCTGCCAGAAGTCCTCCGGGCGGTGGACGGCAACGGGCACGCCGACCAGGCCGAGATTTCGCACCACCTCGTCCGCAAGCGGGCCGGAGCCGATGACGGCGACGCGCGCGTGGTCGCTGACCGGGACGCTCACGGCACTTCCTCGACCTTCACCCAGACCGAATAGGACGCCTCGTCGCTGCGCGTGCCCCACGTGAGCAGCCCGCTCGTGTCGCTGCGATTGGAGGCGCTCGATCCGCCCACGCGGATCCACTCGCCGAGGCGCCCGCTGACCTGCGTCGTGATGCCCGCGGTCGCGATCCTGCGGTCGGAGGGCGGTCCGCTGAAGCGCTGCTGCGTCGGTGACAGGTCGAGCGTCACCACGTCGCCGCTCACGCGCGGCGTCGCGTAGAAACCAGTGTTCGCGTCGCGGTACTCGGTGGTCTGCACGGTGGGCCCGACCCAGCCCGGCGTCACCTGCGTCGTGGTGACCGGGGCCGACTGGCCGATCGCGATGAACGTCTCGGTGCCCTCGAGCGCCGCGACGCTGCTGACGTTGCGCAGGTCGGCCCGTTGCGTCGCGTGCCGGACCGTGACGGCGGCCCCGGGCTCGCCGGCGGGCGGACGGTTCACACCCACCTGCACGTTGCCATCGCCCACCGTGGCGGAGCCGCGCACGGCCGAACCGCTGCCGGTCTCGACGGTGCCCTGGCCGACCGTGATGCGCAGTTGCCGCAGCTGGCGGTCGAGTGCCGCCACGGCCTGCCTGATCTGCTCGAAGTTGGCGGGACTGGTACGCACGAACAGCATCGAGTCCGTGCCGGAGATGGCGCCGCCGGGTTCGATCAGCGGCTGGAGCGCCGGGAGGACCTGCTCGGCGAGGCGATGACGCAGCTGGATGACCTGCAACTCCTGTGCGCCGGCCACGGCGACGCCACCCACTGCCAGTAACGACATGAGTGTGCCGGCGACACGTGTCGCCCGAACGCCCCGGGTGGTCCTGGGGTCCGTGGAAGTCATTCTTCCTCCTGCTCCGCCCGCGTATCCTAACGGACGTCAGCGTCAGGGCAAGGCGGCCTCGCGTACGCAGCGTACCAAGGCATCCATGCCTTCGGGTTCCTGATCGTGGCGGCAGACGAAACGCACGTCCCGGCCGAGCTTGTAATAGCGGAACGGACCGCGGTCCAGCGCGGCGACGGCGGCATCGGGCATGCGCAGGAACAGCATGTTGATCTCCACGGGCGCCACCCGCGTGACGCCGGGGATCTCCGTCAACCGGGCCGCCAGCGCCGCAGCGTTCGCGTTCGCCTGCCGGGCCCGCTTGAGCCAGTGGTCGTCGGCCAGGTAGCGCTCGAGCTGCGCCGACACGAAGCGCGCCTTTGAGAGCACCTGGCCCCCTCGTTTCATGCGGTAGGGGATCTCCTGCACGAGCGCGCGATCGAAGACCACCACCGCCTCGGCGTTGATCGCGCCGTTCTTGGTCGCGCCGAGCGACAGCACGTCCACGCCGCAGCGCCAGGTGAGGTCGGCCGGCGAGCAGCGCAGCGCCGCGACGGCATTGGCGAACCGCGCGCCGTCCATGTGCACGCGCAGGCCGTGGCGGTGCGCCACTTCGCACAGCGCGGCGATTTCGGGCACCGTGTACAGCGTGCCGAAATCGGTGGGCTGCGTGATGTTGAGCGCGAACGGCTGCACGCGCGTCGGATTGCCGCGGCCGGCCAGCGCGAGCGCCTCGTCGAGCGGCACCGGGTCGAGCTTGAAGCCGGCCCCGGGCAGGCCCACGAGTTTCGCGCCCGTGAAGAATTCGGGTGCCCCGCACTCGTAGGTATTGATGTGGGCCGTCTCGTGGCAAAGGATGGCGCCATACGGATTCGCCAGTGCCGCGAGCCCGATCGAGTTGGAGCCGGTGCCGCTCGATAGCGGGAACACCTGCACGTCGTGCTCGAACGCGCTCGCGAAGCGCGCGTTCATGCGTCGCGTATAGTCGTCGTCGCCGTAGGGGGACGCGGTGCCGGCGTTGGCCGCCACGATCGCCTCGAGGATCTCGGGCGCCGCGCCGCCGACGTTGTCGCTGCGGAAGTCGTATACGGGCTCCATCACGCGGTCTGCGTCGCGGGCGTCACCGGCTTGAGGAAGTTCTCGCAGTTCTTGCGACCCTGATCGCCCTCCGGCAGGCCCTTGCAGATCTCGGCCGTGCGAGTGCGCAGCCTCTCGACGACCGCTGCGTGCCCCGGCGCCTGCCCCCACTCGAGCAGCTTCGCACTCAACTGTTCCAGGCGCATCCGCGTGCGCTGGTAAAACGCGTCGGGCGAGCCGTCGAGCTCGCCGAGCACTTCGAGCCCGACGTGCTCGACGCGCGACGTGTCCTCGGGCGTCATTTCGAGCACGCCGACGAGGTAGTTGTATCCCCACTGGAAGCGCGTGGCCGGGCCCTGGGCGCCGGCGTAGGCCTTTGCGAGCCACTCGACGGCTTCTTCCTCGCGCCCCGCCTTCTTCGCCAGTTCGGCGAGGTCGAGCATGAAGTAGTACGGCGACTTCGACTTCTCGAGTTCCGCGACCAGCAGCGTGTTCGCGTCGTCATCGAGGCCTGCCTCCCAATAGAGGTGGGCGGCTGCATTGACGGCGGCCTGGCGCGCATAGCTGTCGGTGGTCGTGCCGTCGACGCGCGCGACGGTCGCGCGCGCCTCGTCGAGCAATGCCTGGGGGAGTTCGGCCTCGGGCGCATCGAGACGCGCGAGCAGGATCTTCGCGCGCACGGCGTTCAATTGCTCGGGGCCCGAGAGCGCGGCGGCGTCCGGGCCGCTCGACAGGCGGCCGAGGGCCTCGCGCCACGCGCTCGCAAGCTGCTGGCGTTCGGGCGTGCCCGCATCGGAGAGCAGGGCGACCACGTCCGTCGGTGCGTACAGCAAGTTGTCGACGTTGGTCGCGGCCACCGCGGGCGCGCCGAGCAGGGCGAGCAACTGCCGTCGCGCATCGGCGCGCTCGAGGCCGTTCAACGGCGACTTGCCACCCTGCGCGTCGCGTGCCGCGGCACCGAGGTACTCGAAGTACAGCCGCCCGCACTCGGGCGCGAGCTCGGGCGGGCAACGGCCGTGCAGTTGACGGAACGTCTTCAGGCGCTCGGAGGCCGGCAGCACGCGACCGTTGTCTGTCCCCCATGAGTAATACGCGAGCAGACGCCAGTCGTTGGCCGTCACCTCGCCGCCGCTGGCTGCGGCCTTGAGGATTTCCGCGACAGGCCTGGCGTCCGCCAGCGCAACATCGAGGATCGTCGCGTAGCGCGCGATGTCCACGGTGCCCGGCAGGCGCGTGATCTCGGTGCCATCGGGGCGGAACAGGATCATGGTCGGATAGCCCACCACGCCGAACCGCTCGCCGAGGCGCTGCGCGCTCGGCGTGTCGCCGTCGAGGTACACGGGCACGAACAGCTTGCTGCGCTCCTGGAATTCGCGCTTGTTGAAGATCGTGGACTTGATCTGCGCGCAGGGCGGGCACCACTCGGCGCCCCAGTAGAGGAATATCGGCTTGCCCGCCGACTTCGCTGCGGCGAAGCCCGCATCCACGTCGCCCGCGAACCAGTCGATGCCCGGCGGCAGGTGCTTCTCGGCCGCCGCCGACTGCTCGGCTGCCGCCGGTGCGGCCGCCTGGGGCTGTGGCTCGGGTTGCTTGCGGCTGCAGCCGCTCGCGGCCAGTGCGGCGAGCAACACGGCGACGATCGGCAGGGTGGTGGAGTCGGGTCGCATGCAGGCAGCTCCTAACGGTGGATCGCAGCGAGTTCGTACACCAGCCGCGCTGCGGTGCGAGCGGTGCGGCCGTCGGGATCGAAACGCGGGTTGAGTTCGGCAATGTCGGCGAGCACCAGCTTGCTGCCCGGCCGGCCGTGGCCGCAGGCCGCGAGCGCATCCTTCAGCAGCGTGACCACGCGATGCAGCGCCACCCCGAGGCCCGCCGGTGCGCTCACGCCCGGCGCCACGGCCGGGGGCAGCACGTCGAGGCAGAACGTGAGGTAGACGGCGGAAGATGCCTCGATGAATCGCTGCAATTGCAGCGAGGCTTCGGGCTGCGCCGCCTCGAGGTCGGTGACGATCGTGACGCCGAGTGCGCGCGCGCGATCGAACAGCGCCGGCGTGTTGGCGGCCTCGCTCGCGCCGACGCACAGATAACGGAAGTCGAGGCCGCGGGCGGCGCGTGCCTCGGCGATCTGCAGGAACGGCGTGCCGGAAGTGCCGCGTCCGCGGGATTCCGGTCGCCGCAGGTCGAGGTGCGCGTCGAAGTTGAGGACGCCCAAGCGCTCGAAGCGTGGGTCCGCGGCAAACGCGCGCTCGACGCCCGAGTGTGCCGCCCACGCGATCTCGTGCCCGCCACCCAGGCCGATCACGAAGTGACCCTCGCGCAGCAGTCCGGCGAGACGGTCGGCATAGGCCGACTGCGCCGCCTCGAGCGCATCATCGAGGCACCTGATGTCGCCGGCGTCGTAGAGACGCGCGTCGTCGTTCCCATGCCACGCGAGGTTGGCGAGCGCGCGGCGCAATGCCACTGGCCCTTCGGCTGCTCCAGGCCTGCCATGGTTGCGGCTTACGCCGGCATCGCTCGCGAAGCCGAGCAGCGCGACACCCGGGCGGTCCGCCTGCTGCACGGGCCTCACGACCTGGTGCCAGCGCCGTCCGCGCTCGCCGTCCGCGGCATCGACGCGGCCCGCCCAGGGATTCACAGCGGGCTCATGCGTCATGCGTCGCTCCTCACACGTTGCGCTCGAGCACGATCGCGCCGTCCTTCACGACCATGCTGCAGGGATTGAAGCCGGCCCAGTAGCCGAGTTCGTCGAGCGAATCGATGGACCAGGCGGCGAAGTCCGCGGCGTGACCGGCGGCGATCGCGCCGCGCTGTTGGCCGAGACCCAGGGCATGCGCCGCGTGGCGCGTGACGCCGAGCAGCACTTCTTCGCTCGTGAGGCCAAAGAGCCGGCGCGCCATGTTCATCGCCAGCAGCAGCGACGCGCCGGGCGCCGAGCCCGGGTTGCAGTCGGAGGCGACGGCCAGCGGCACGCCGTGGCGGCGGAAGGCTTCGATCGGCGGCAGCTGCTTCTCTGCCAGTGCGTAGAACGCCACGGGCAACATCACCGCCACCGTGCCCGCGCGCGCGAGCGCAGCCGCATCGGCGTCCGTGGCGTGCTCGAGGTGGTCGCAGGACTGCGCTTCGTGGCGCGCCGCCACCTGGCTGCCCCCGACGTTCGACAGCTGCTCGGCATGCAGGCGCACTGGCAGGCCGAGCGCGCGGGCTGCCCCGAAGAGCCGGTCGCACTGCGCCGCCGTGAAGGCGATGTCTTCGCAGTACGCATCCACGGCGTCGCAGTCCGCCGCCAGCACGGGCAGCCACTCGTGGGATACCACGTCGATGTACGCGTCCGCGCGGCCGGCAAATTCCGGCGGCAACGCATGAGCCGCCAGCAGGCTCGCGGAGACCGTGACCGGGTGCTCCGCCTCGAGACGACGCGCCGCGCGCAACATGCGTGCCTCGGCTTCGAGTTCGAGCCCGTAGCCGGACTTGATCTCGACAGTCGTGACGCCTTCGGCGAGCAGCGACTGCAGGCGCGGGCGGCTCTGCTCGACGAGTTCGTCTTCGCTCGCGGCACGCGTTGCACGCACAGTGCTCAGTATTCCGCCACCCGCGCGTGCGATGTCGGCATAACTGCTGCCAGAGGTGCGCCGCGCGAACTCGGCGGCGCGCTGCCCGGCGAACACGAGGTGCGTGTGGCAGTCGATCAGTCCCGGCGTGAGCCAGCGTCCGGCCAGTTCGATCGTGCGTTCGGGCCGCAAGCCGGCAGGCACGTCGCGCTCGTCGCCCACCCACTCGATCGAGCCATCCCGCACCAGCACGGCGCCGCGCTCGAGCACGCGGGCGTGCTCGTCGCATGCGGCGATGCGTGCGTTGCGCCAAAGCGTCAGCATGCCGCGCAGTGTCTGCGGTCGATCGGTTCCGGGTCGGTCCGGAAGACCGTCCCGCGACAGGGACGTCGCGCGCGAGCCCCCAGGGACGGGTTCACGGCGTGTCTTCCGGACCGACCCGGGAGCGAGCGACCCGCTGGCCGCGCACGCAGGCTACACGCACGGCAGGTTCAGCCCATGCTCGCGCGCGCACGCGATCGCTTCCTCGTAGCCCGCATCGGCGTGGCGCATCACGCCCGTCGCTGGGTCGTTCCACAGCACGCGCTCGATGCGCTTCGCCGCAGCGGGGGTGCCGTCGCACACGATCACCACGCCCGCGTGCTGCGAGTAGCCGATGCCGACGCCGCCGCCGTGGTGGATCGACACCCAGGTCGCGCCGCTCGCGATGTTGAGCATCGCGTTCAAGAGCGGCCAGTCGGCCACCGCGTCGGAGCCGTCGCGCATCGCCTCGGTCTCGCGGTTGGGGCTCGCGACGGAGCCTGAGTCGAGGTGATCGCGGCCAATCACGACCGGCGCCTTCAGTTCGCCGCGCGCGACCATTTCGTTGAACGCCAGGCCGAGGCGGTGACGCTGCCCGAGGCCCACCCAGCAGATGCGCGCCGGCAGTCCCTGGAACTGGATGCGGTCGCGCGCCATGTCGAGCCAGCGGTGCAGGTGCGGATCGTCGGGGATCAGTTCCTTCACCTTCTGGTCGGTGCGGTAGATGTCTTCGGGATCGCCCGACAGCGCGGCCCAGCGGAACGGCCCGACGCCGCGGCAGAACAGCGGCCGCACGTACGCCGGCACGAAGCCCGGGAACGCGAAGGCGTCTTTCACGCCTTCGTCCAGCGCCACCTGGCGGATGTTGTTGCCGTAGTCGAACACCGGGATGCCGAGCTTCTGGAACGCGAGCATCGCCTCGACGTGCCTGGCCATCGAACGGCGCGCGGCCGCCTCGACGGCGCGCGGGTCACTCTCTCGCAGGCGGTCCCACTGCTCGAGTGTCCAGCCCGCCGGCAGGTAGCCGTTCACGGGGTCGTGCGCCGAGGTCTGGTCGGTGACGGCATCGGGGCGTACGCCACGCTTCAGCAGCTCGGGCAGGACTTCGGCCGCATTGCCGAGCAGGCCGACGGAGATCGCCTTGCGCTCGCGCGTCGCGTGCTCGATCAGCGCCAGCGCTTCGTCGACGGTGTCTGCGCGCACGTCGAGGTAGCGCGTGTCGAGCCGCTTCTGGATGCGCTCCGGGCGGCACTCCACGGCGAGCATCGAGGCGCCCGCCATCGTCGCCGCGAGCGGCTGTGCGCCGCCCATGCCGCCCAACCCCGCGGTGAGGATCCAGCGGCCGGCGAGGTCGCCGCCGTAGTGCTGGCGCCCCATCTCCACGAAGGTCTCGTAGGTGCCCTGCACGATGCCCTGGCTGCCGATGTAGATCCACGAGCCGGCCGTCATCTGGCCGTACATCATCAGGCCCTTGCGATCGAGCTCGTGGAAGTGATCCCACGTGGCCCACTTGCCGACAAGGTTCGAATTGGCGATCAGCACGCGCGGCGCGTCCGGGTGCGTGCGGAACACGCCCACGGGCTTGCCGGATTGCACGAGCAGCGTCTCGTCGTCGCCCAGCTCGCGCAGGGTGCGCACGATGCGCGCGTAGCAGTCCCAGTTGCGCGCGGCGCGGCCGATGCCGCCGTACACGACGAGGTCGTCGGGGCGCTCGGCCACCTCCGGATCGAGGTTGTTCATGAGCATGCGCAGCGGGGCCTCGGTGAGCCAGCTGCGCGCGGAAAGCTCGGTGCCGCGCGGGGCCCGGATCGGGCCGGCGGGACGGGCGTGAAGGTCGTTCATGGCGCGCGTTATATCATCCATGCCGCGGCGTGCGTCGGCCGCTGCCGGAGAAGCCCGTGATTCGCTGGATCGTCATCCTCTCGCTGCTGCAGGTCGTGCCGTTCTGGCGGATCTTCCGCCGCATGGGGCTGCCGCCCTGGCTCGCGATCATGGCGTCGGTGCCGCTCGTGAACCTGATCGTGCTGTATTACGCGGCCATGAGCCCCTGGCCGGCGGAGAGCCGCTGGCAGGCGTCGCCAGGCCGCGACGACGGTTGGGATGCCAAATTCTGATGGGTGCCGGGTCCGCCGGCGGCGTTGTCGCTGGGGCCGGGCTCCGGTACCGTGTCGGCCCGTTCCGCGGCCGCATGCCGCGGCCCCAGTCTGCAACGAGGAACGCCCATGGCCGGCCCGACCAACGCCCCCGAACCCAAGATGGACGCGTACGACCTGTATCGCGAGGACATCTACTCCGACCGCAAGGTCGGCACCATCCGTGTCCTGACGCCCGTGAAGTCGGACGGCACGCCGGACGCGACCCGGGCGACCTCCTACGTCGGCCAGGCGCAGATCATGACCCCCGCCGGCGCGCTGCCGCTGTCGTTCGAGATCGACGCCAGGACGCTGGCCGAGGCCTGCGACAAGTTCGCCGATGGCGCCCGTGTGGCGTTCGAGGAGACCATGAAGGAGTTGCAGGAGATGCGGCGCCAGCAGGCGTCGTCCATCGTGATCCCCGACGCGGGTGCTGCTTCGGCACTGGCCGGGCAGGGTGGGCCGCCGCGCGGCAAGATCCAATTCCCGTGATTTGCGTCGAACGGCGCAAAATAACCGGCTATTTGCGCCGATGCGGCCTCTTTTGGGCCGATCTTCGCATTCACCGAGAACAGACGCGTCACATCTCAGGTCATTGATGTTGCGGTGCAGCAATTATGGCGTAGGATGACTTCCGTCGGATGGCCACCCGGCTGCCGACGGGAGGAAACATGGATCGCACCTGGCTGGAAACCATCCGGCTGTTAGGGCTCGACATCGAGGTTGGACTGATCCTGCTCATGCTGGTGGGCATCGGGCTGACCGACGTCTTCAGGACGGCCATCCACGGCCTCGGCCAGCGGTTCCGCCGCCGCCGAGCGGCCCCGACTCGGCCGCTCGACGCGTGGCCGTCGCAGGAGTGGGGCCCCAGCCACTGAGCGGACGCCGGATAATGGGCCTCCTTTCCCGGGAGGCTCCGGCATGACCGATCCCCTGCGCGAGTTACGCGACGAGCTGCGCGTCTTCGCGGCCGAACGAGACTGGGACCAGTTCCACTCGCCGCGCAATCTCGCGACCGCGCTCGCCGTGGAGGCCGCGGAGCTGCTCGAGCCGTTCCAGTGGCTCACGGACGAACAGGGCCGTGCCCTGCTGCCCGATGCACGGGCCGCGGTCGAGGAGGAACTGGCCGACGTGCTGCTCTACCTCGTCCGGCTCGCCGACAAGCTCGACGTGGACCTCGCCGCCGCGGCGCGTGCGAAGATCGTCCGGAACGGCGAGAAGTATCCAGTGGAGAAGGCGCGGGGATCGAGCCGCAAGTACGACGCGCTCTGAACCAACAACGCTCGACAAGGAAACCAACCATGGCCGGCCGCTTTGCCCGCAGTCTCGACCTCGCCAAGGCCTCCTGGACCGTCGTCAAGGCGGACAAGGAGCTGCTGCTGCTCCCCGTCATGTCCGTCGCCGCGCTGATTCTGATCGTGGGCAGCCTCGCGGTGCCGGTCGCGGTGCTCGGCGGCTTCACGACCGGTGCTGCCGGCGATGACCCCAGCACCGGCACGATGCTCGGCGCGTTCCTGTTCTACGTCGTCGCGTACTTCATCACGCTGTTCTTCAACACGGCGCTCGTCGGCGCGGCCATGATGCGCATGGACGGCCACGATCCGCGCTTGGGCGACGGGCTGCGCATCGCCTGGGAGCGCGCCGGCCGCATCTTCCTCTACGCGTGCATCGCGGCGACGGTCGGGATGATCCTGCGTGCGATCGAGGAGCGCGTCGGCTGGCTCGGCCAGATCGTGGTCAAGCTGATCGGCGTCGGCTGGGCGCTCGCCACCTTCCTCGTCGTGCCCGTCCTCGTGACCCGCGACGTGGGGCCGATCGAGGCGGTGAAGGACAGCGCCAGCCTGCTGCGCCGGACGTGGGGCGAGAACATCATCGGCAACGTCGGGCTCGGCCTGGTGTTCGGCCTGGCGTACTTCGGGCTCGCGATCGTCGCGGTGTTCGTGGTGATGGCGGCCATCCAGTCGGGCAGCACCGCGCTCATCGCACTGGTGATCGCACTCGGCCTGCTGGCGTTCTTCGCGCTGTCGGCATTGCACGCGACGATGCAGGGTGTTTATTCCGCGGCGCTGTACCGCTACGCCACCGATCACACGACGCCGCTGCCCGGTTTCGGTCCCGCCCTGCTCGAGCACGCGTTCGCGCCGAAGAAATAGTTCAGCGCCCGAGGCTCGCAATACAGGCGTCGAGCGGCTCGGCGCCGTAGTCGGTGAAGGCGTTGCCGAGCGACTTGCGCCTGCGCCACTCCCACGGCGCGGCCCGCTGTTCGCGTGGCAGTGCCCAGAGGCCGCGCTTCAGGTCGCGCGCAGCCTTCTCGTGGGCGCAGTAAGCCGGATCGTCGGCGTAGCGGCGGTACACCCAGGCCGCACCCTGCTTGATCATCTCGGCATTCACGTCGAGTTCGTCGAGCCACAGCCGGGCGACCAGCCGGTCGTAGCGATCCTGCTCGATCGGCTCCACGTCGACCTGCTTGCCGTACACGAGCTTCGACAGCGCCTGCTTCGACGCCGCGCCGTGCGGCTGGTCGCGCTCCGGCGCGTCCACGGCGTGCAGGCGCACGCGGATCATGCCGGATTGCAGGCGGATGTCGGCGGTGTCGCCGTCCACGATGCCGACCACCGTTCCTGGTACGACGGGATCGTCGGCCGCGTTGGCGGCGTTGCCGAGTGGCAGCGCAAGGATCAGCGTGCAGAGCAGGTGGCGAAGCATGCCGGCATGGTGTCGGTTCGGCCACGCAAATCGCAACGTTCGCGCCAGGAATTCGTGATGCGGCCGACGGGCCGGGGCGCTAGCGTCGGCCGATGCTTCGGTTTGCGCTGCCGTGCCTGGCGTTCGCCCTCGGCCTGCCGCCGTCGGTCGCGTCGGATTGCAGTGACCTGGTTCGCGTGCGCTACGAGCCGCGCACGTTCCTGGGCTACGCCTGCGACGACGACTGCCAGCGGCACAAGGTGGGGTTCCATTGGGCCGAGCAGCATGCGGTGACCGACTCGGGCCGGTGCGCACTGCTGCGGCGCCCGGAGGCCGAGGGCTGCGCTGCCTACGTGGACGAGGGGCAGGACGCCGCGGCCGCTGGCGACCGCTGGGCGATCGAGAACGAAATCGCGCACCCGTGCGAGTGCCGAGGTGCGGGCCGGCGATTTCGCGCGGGATGCACGCAGGCGCTCACCGTTCCGGCGGCACGGGGCCTCGACGAATCCGGCTGCGCCAAAGCGTGGCGGGGACAAGCCGAGCCGTTTCGCTCCCCGGGCATCGGCCGGTAAAGTGCCGCCGGTGACTCTCGACGACGTCCGCCGCAACCGCAACCTGCTGTTCTGGGCGCTTCACACGCTCGGGTGGAGCGCCTACCTGATCGCGCAATTCGTCGGCGCGCTGATCTACGACCGGCCGGCCGGGTACATCAAGAGCATCCTGATCCTCGCCGCCAGCGGCTTCCTGTTGTCGGCCCTGTTGCGCTACGCCTACCGCTGGCTGTGGGGCCGGCCGCCGTCGGTCGTGATCTCCTCGGTCCTTCTCGCCGCGTGGGTCACGGCGCTCGTGTGGCGCGTCATCGTCAACTCCGCGACCAACCACTTCATCGAGGACTGGCTCAGCAAGGAACCGTGGTACGCGATCTTCATGGGCGCGCTGCCGGCGATGTACCTGCTGCTCTGCTGGTCCGGCCTGTACTTCGGCATCAAGTACTACGAGACGCTGCAGCGCGAGCGCGAGGAAGTGCTGAAGGCCTCGGCCCTCGCCCAGGAGGCGCAGGTGAAGATGCTGCGCTACCAGCTGAACCCCCACTTCCTGTTCAACACGCTGAACGCGATCTCGACGCTGATCCTCGACGGCCAGGGCAAGGTGGCCAACCAGGCCATCGGCCGGCTGTCGGAGTTCCTGCGCCATACGCTCGACCAGGACCCGATGAAGAAGGTGACGCTGCGCCACGAGCTCGAGGCGCTCAACCTCTACCTCGGCATCGAGCAGCTGCGCTTCGGCGATCGCCTGCGCCTCGAGTACGACATCGACGAAGCGGCACTGCCGGCCCTGGTGCCGTCGCTGATCCTGCAGCCGCTCGTCGAGAACTCGCTCAAGTACGCCGTCGCGCCGCGCGAGGAGGGCGGCCGGCTGCGCATCATCGCCCGGCTCGAAGGACCGCAGCTCAAGCTCGCCGTGGCCGATGACGGGCCAGGCCTGCCGATCGGCGTCAACCTCGGCGAAGGCCGCGGGGTCGGTTTCCGCAACACGCGGGAGCGCCTCGCCGCCCTGTATGGCGACCACCAGACGCTGGCCGTGCGCTTCGCGCGCCCGGGACTGCGCCTCGAAATCACGCTACCCTTCGAGAGAGCCGTGCAACCATGAGCATCCGCGCCATCATCGTCGACGACGAGCCGCTCGCCCGGCGGGGCCTCGAGCTGCGCCTGCGCGAGGCGGCGGACGTCGAGATTGTCCGCCAGTGCGCCAACGGCCGCGAGGCGCTGGCCGCAATCTCCGAGCTGCAGCCCGACCTGATGTTCCTCGACATCCAGATGCCGGGAATGTCGGGCTTCGACGTGATCAAGCAGGTGCCGCAGGAAAGCCTGCCCATGATCGTGTTCGTCACGGCGTTCGACCGCTTCGCGATCGAGGCCTTCGAGGCGCACGCCCTCGACTACCTGCTGAAGCCCGTGGACGAGACGCGTCTCGCGCGCGCGCTCGACCGCGTGCGCGCTCAACACGAGCAGCGCCAGGCCATGGCGCAACGCGAGCAGCTCATGGCCATGCTGGCCGACGTCACCGGCAAGGGTGAAATCGAGTCCGGCTCGGTGGCCGGCGGCAACGGCGCGGGCGCGCGCCGCTACGCGACGATGCTGCCGATCCGCGTCGGGCGCGAGACGATCCGCCTCGACGTGGCGGCCATCGACTGGATCGATGCCGCGGGCGACTACATGTGCGTGCACGCCGCGAGCCAGACGCACGTGCTGCGCGCGACCATGAAGGAGCTCGAGGAGATGCTCGACCCGGAAGTGTTCCAGCGCGTGCACCGTTCGACGATCGTCAACCTCGCGCGCGTGCGCTCGCTGCGCCCGCACCTGAACGGCGAGTGCTTCCTCAGGCTCGAGTCGGGCCAGGAAGTGAAGCTGAGCCGCAGCTTCCGCGACAAGGTCGAGCTGCTGCTCGACCGGACCCGCGCCGCCCCACGCTCCGCCTGAGGCGGTCAGGCCGTCCCTGCGGCACGGCGCGGTGCGTCCCACGGGCGTACCCTCGCCCCCACTGCGCTCAGCGCGTCGGCGAGCTCGCCCAGGGCAAGCATCGACCTTGCGGCGTCCACGCGTCTGCACAGCGACGCGAGCGTGCGCCAGGCGTCGCCGAACCGGTCGGTCTGCAGGCAGGCGACGGTGTGCAGCGTCGAGGCCTCGAGCGCGTTGATGCGCCAGCAGCCGAGGCGCGAGGCGGACGGACAGGGCGACGGGGCACCGTGCGCAGTCGCCACGAAGCGGCGAAAGGGCCCCAGGCACGATATCAGGCCCGCACGCTCGAACGAGTCGCGCAGGCAAAGGTCCGCGAACGCCGCGTCGTCGTGCTGCGAGGCGCACCAGCGTACGGCCCAGACCAGGAAGCGCTCGACTCCGGTGAGGTCGCAGACGGTCATGTGCTCGGACGCCGACAGGTCGAGGGCGGGGGCGTCGGTGGTCGGGGGTGCGGCGTCGAAGGTCACGGGCAACCTCCAGGTGTCTTATATACGAATGATTCTCATTATCGTCATCTAGCCGCCCCAGTCAAGCCGTAGCGATCAAGGTATGCGGCCTTATAGCGGCAGGCCGTCCGTCTCCGAGACCGCCGGCTTCAGGTTACGCCGCGCGCGCGTGAACGCTTCGACGAACGCCATCCCCAGCGCCGTGCCGTCGTATGCTACGGGGCGGAACGGAGTGGAAATGCGACCGGACGAACCTGTATCCCGCATCATGACCGAGGCCGTGGTGGCGATCGAGGTCGATCGCCCGGTGAGCGAGGTGCTCGAGTGCTTCCTGCAGTACCCGATCCACCACTTGCCCGTGGTGCGGCTCGGCAGGCTGGTGGGCATGCTGAGCTCGGCCGACGTGATGAAGCTGGAGTTCGTCGTGCCCAAGTCGGCGGTCGACCGCGCCGCCTACCTCGACGAGCGGCTCACCATCGCGCAGCTGATGCAGCGGCCGGTGGTGAGCCTGAAGCCTTCCGCGAGCGTGGCCCTGGCCGCCGAGCGCATGATCGACGCCGGCGTGCACGCGGCACCCGTGGTGGACGACGGCGACCACGTGATCGGCATGGTCACGACCTCGGACGTCATTCGCAGCCTGCTGCACGGCCCGCCGCGCAGGGGCGTGGTGCCGGCCCCGCCGGTTGCCCAGCCGCTGCCTGCCGAGGATGCCCACGAGCAGGTCGTCTACCGGCGCAAGCCCACGGACGAGGAATACGCGACGGCGCTGCGCACCGCCGAGGTGCTGCACGTCGAGGCGCGCGATCCGCGGCACCTCGGCAAGGCCATGCTCTACCTGGAACAGCGGCTCGGCTTGCTCGAGAAGGTGCTCGAGCTGGCGGACCGTTTCCTGCGCACCGGCCAGGACGTCCGTACCCACGCGCTGTTGCTCAAGGCGATCCACGCGGCCAAGCGCGCCGAGGAACACGCTACGGGCCAGGCGCGCGTGCCGTTCCCGCTCGAGTGAGCGAGCGCTGAGCCGGCTGCGACGCTAGAGCGCCGCGGCGAGCCGCGTGCCCTGTTCGATGGCGCGCTTGGCGTCGAGCTCGGCCGCGACGTCGGCGCCGCCGATCAGGTGCACCTTCGCGCCTTGCGCCCGCAGCGGCCCGGCCAGCACCCGCAGCGGCTCCTGGCCGGCGCAGAGCACGATGGTGTCCACCTCGAGCAGCGTCGGCGTCTCGCGCCGCTCGCCGAAGCTCACGTGCAGGCCGCGCGCGTCGATGCGCTCGTAGTTCACGCCGCCGATCATCTCGACGCGCTTCATCTTGAGCTGCGCGCGGTGGATCCAGCCTGTGGTCTTGCCGAGGCCCTTGCCGAGCGGCGCGGCCTTGCGCTGCAGCAGGTACACCCGCCGGGCGGGGGGAGTGATCTCGGGCTTGCCGAGGCCGCCGCGGGCCACGGCAGGATCCGCCACGCCCCACTCGCGCAGCCACGCGTCGGTGTCGAGCGTGGTCGAGTGCCCGCCGCTCACCAGGAACTCGCTCACGTCGAAGCCGATGCCGCCCGCGCCTACGACGGCGACGCGATCGCCGGCGGGCTTGCCGTGCAGCAACAGTTCGACGTAGGAGATGACCTTGCCCGTCGCGCGGAACTCATCCTCGCCCTCGATGCGCGAGTCGCGCGGCGTGACGCCGGTGGCGAGCACGATCTCGTCGTACCTGCCCGCCGCGAGTTCGTCCGCGGTGACGGCACGGTTCAGCGCGAGCCGCACGCCGGTGGTCTCGATGCGGCGGCCGAAATAGCGCAGCGTCTCCTGGAACTCTTCCTTGCCCGGGATGCGCTTGGCCATGTTGAACTGGCCGCCGATCTCGCCCGAGGCTTCGAACAGGTCCACCGTGTGGCCGCGCTCCGCGAGGGTCGTGGCGCAGGACAGTCCCGCCGGACCAGCGCCCACGACGGCGATGCGCTTCGGCGTGGTGGCCGGACGCAACACGATCTCCGTCTCGTACGCCGCGCGCGGGTTCACCAGGCACGAGGCCACCTTGCGCTGGAAGACGTGGTCGAGGCAGGCCTGGTTGCAGGCGATGCAGGTGTTGATCTCGTCGGCACGGCCGGCGGCCGCCTTGTTGACGAACTCCGCGTCGGCGAGCAGCGGCCGCGCCATCGACACCATGTCGGCGCTGCCGCCGGCGAGCACCTGCTCGGCCACCTCGGGCGCGTTGATGCGGTTGGTGGTGCAGAGCGGGATCGACACCTCGCCCTTGAGCTTCTTCGTCACCCACGCGAACGCCGCGCGCGGCACGGACGTCGCGATCGTCGGGATGCGCGCCTCGTGCCAGCCGATCCCGGTGTTGATGATCGTCGCCCCGGCGCGCTCGATGGCCTTCGCGAGCTGCACGACCTCGTCCCACGTGCTGCCGTCCGGCACCAGGTCGAGCATCGACAGCCGGTACACGATGATGAAGTCGCGGCCCACCGCCTCGCGCGTGCGGCCCACGATCTCGACCGGCAGCCGCATGCGGTTCGCGTAGCTGCCGCCCCACTCGTCGGTGCGGCGGTTGGTGTGCGCCGCGAGGAACTGGTTGATGAAGTAACCTTCGGAGCCCATCACCTCCACGCCGTCGTAACCGGCCTCGCGCGCGAGCTTCGCGCAGCGCACGAACGCGCGGACCTGGCGCTCGACGCCGCGTCCCGACAGCGCCCGCGGCGTGAACGGCGAGATGGGTGACTTGAGGCGCGACGGCGCCACCGCGAGCGGGTGGTACCCGTAGCGGCCCGTGTGCAGGATCTGCAGCGCGACCTTGCCGCCCTCCGCGTGGACCGCGTCTGTGATCGGGCGGTGCTTGCGCGCCGCGGCGCTGGTGGTGAGGCGCCCGGAGAACGGCGCGGCCCAGCCCTCGATGTTGGGCGCGAACCCGCCGGTGACGATCAGGCCGACGCCGCCGCGCGCCCGCTCGGCGAAGTACGCCGTGAGGCGGTGGAAGTGCTTCGGGTCGTCCTCGAGGCCCGTGTGCATCGAGCCCATCAGGACGCGATTGCGCAACGTCGTGAACCCCAGGTCGAGCGGGGCGAGCAAGTGCGGGTACGGGGTGGTCATGGGAATCCTGCAGGAGCCAGTCTACGAAGTATCGGGCCCCGGCCCATCCCGTGGTAGCTTGGGCTTTCCTGACGCCCGCCGCAGGCGCGCTCACACCATGGTTTCGCAAAGTCACGATTGCATTCGCGTCCGCGGTGCGCGGCAGAACAACCTGCGCGACCTCGACCTCGACCTTCCGCTGCGCCAACTGGTGGTCGTCACCGGGGTGTCAGGGTCCGGGAAGTCCTCGCTGGTGTTCGACACCGTCTACGCCGAGGGGCAGCGCCGCTACGTCGAGACGTTCTCGCCCTACGCCCGGCAGTTCCTCGACCGGATGGACAAGCCGCAGGTCGACCGGATCGAGGGCATCCCCCCGGCCATTGCCATCGACCAGACCAATCCGGTGCGCACGTCGCGCTCCACGGTCGGGACGATGACCGAACTGAACGATCACTTGAAGCTGCTCTTTGCGCGGGCGGCGCGCTTGCACTGCCGGGGGTGCGGCCGTCCGGTGCGGCGCGACACGCCCGACAGCATCGCGGAAGACCTGCGCTCGCGGGCGGCCGGCGGCGGCGATCCGCGGCTGACCGTGACCTTCCCGGTGGCGGTGCCCGCCAATTTCGACGAGGCGGAGGTGCTCGGCCTGCTCGAGAGCCAAGGCTACACGCGCATCCACGCGCGCCCGCCCGGGCGGCTGGAGGTCGTGCAGGACCGCTTCCGCGCCGGGTCTGCCGATCGCAGCCGCGTGCTCGAAGCGGTCGAGGCCGCGCTGCGAGTGGGGCGGGGACGGGTCAACGTGTACGGCGAATCCGGCGAGGCCTGGCGCTATTCGTCCGACCTGCACTGCGCCGACTGTGACATCCACTACCGCGACCCGACGCCGAGCCTGTTCTCGTTCAACTCGCCGCTCGGTGCCTGCGAGACGTGCCGCGGCTTCGGCCGGGTGATCGGCGTGGACTACGGCCTCGTGGTCCCGGATGCGGCGAAGACCCTGCGCGGCGGCGCGATCCGCCCGTGGCAGACCGAGTCGTACCGCGAGTGCCAGGACGACCTCGAGAAGTTTGCGAAAAAGCGCGGCGTGCCGCTCGACGTCCCGTGGCGCGACCTCAGCGAGGAGCAGCGGCGCTGGGTGATCGACGGCGAGGGACCGTGGGAGAAGAAGGTCTGGTACGGCGCCAGGCGTTTCTTCGCCTGGCTCGAGACCAAGGCCTACAAGATGCACATTCGTGTGCTGCTGTCGAAGTACCGCAGCTACACGACCTGCGCGGACTGCGGCGGCGCCCGCCTCAAGCCCGAAGCGCTGCTGTGGCGGCTCGGCGGCACGTCTGCGGCGGAGCCC
>Ga0114938_1001168_pt1 | contig 18447 bp, 14 predicted proteins | sample AshMeaBigSpring_FD_88675 | JGI IMG/M metagenome (GOLD analysis project Ga0114938, IMG submission 88675) | Groundwater microbial communities from Big Spring, Nevada to study Microbial Dark Matter (Phase II) - Ash Meadows Big Spring | ecosystem: Environmental > Aquatic > Deep subsurface >...
GCTCGGCATTCGCCCCCCGGGCAAGGCCCAGGAGCTGCAGAGCCGGCCGCTGGCCTATCTCATCGAGGGCACCTTCCCCAGTTATTTTGCCGGCAAACCCCTGCCGGTCCGCACCATCGAGCAGAAGCCCGAGGGCGACGCCCCGGCCGCCGCGCCGGACACGGCGCCGAGCGCGGCCCCGCCGGTCGACCCGGGCCGCATCGAACGCCAGGGACAGTTCATCGCCCAGGGCAAGCCCGGCCGCATCTTCGTGATGGCCTCCTCGGAGATGCTCAAGGACGTGGTGATCGATGAATCCGGCCGCGGGCCCAACGCGGTGTTCGCCCTCAACGTGATCGACTATCTGAACGGCCGCGAGCCCATCGCCGTCATGCGCGCCAAGGAGCAGCGCTTCAACCCGTTGAGCGAGACGAGCGCCGGCGCCAAGGCCTTCATCAAATGGTTGGCCATCGTCGGGCTCCCGCTGCTGGTCGCGCTCTTCGGCACCGGCGTGTGGCTGCGCCGCGCGGCACGCAAACGCCGGATCCATGCGATGTTTTCCGCCGGGGCGTGATCGCTGAGAGCGGCTTATCCGCTCTCATCCTCTGCAATCCCGCTTGAACCCTTGGACCCTTTGTTGAGGGAAACTGGCCACCATGAAGCTGAAGAAAGAATATCTCATCCTCGGAGTCATCATCGCGGCGCTGGCCGTTTATCTCTACCAGCGCAGCACCGACCGCACCCATTACACGCTGCCGACCCTGCCGGCCCTGAAGGCCGCCGACATCGACAAGATCCAGATGACGCGGGGCGCTGAAACCGTCGTGCTGGTCCGGCGGGACGGCCGCTGGCGGATCGAGCCGCCGGGCTACCCGGTCGACCCCCGGCTGGCGGACGAGATGCTGGAGACCCTGGGCGGCCTGACCCTAACGGCCCTGGTGTCCGAGTCCAAGAACTTCGCCCTTTACGAGCTCGACGAGACCCAGAAAGCCAACGTCAAGGCCTGGCAGAACGACCAGCTCAGGCGCGACATCGATGTCGGCAAGGCCGCACCCTCCTTCCGCCACACCTTCGTCCGCATCGCCGGCGACGACCGCGTGTTCCACGGCCAGGACAATTTCAGCTTCCGCTTCCGGACCCGCATCGAGGACCTGCGCGACAAGACCGTACTCGCCTTCGACCGCCAGGAGATCAAGGAGATCCATATCGCCCAGGGCGACGCCCGCCTCACTCTCGTGCGCACGCCCGCGCCGGCCGAGACCCCTGCGGCCGGCCAGAGCCCGCCGAGCGCCTGGCAGACCGGCGACGGCCGCCCCGCAAACGGCGCTGCCGTGGAGGCGCTTCTCGGCGCGCTCTCCAGCCTGCAGGCCGACGCCTTTATCGATGGCCGCGACAAGACGTCCTTCGCCCAGCCGCTCTATGCGGTGGAACTGAAAGGCCCACAGGAGCATTCGCTCGCGATTTTCGCAACGGTGACGGCCGAGGCCAAGGACCACCCCGCCGTCTCCTCCGGCAGCGACTTCCCCTTCTCCCTGACGGAGGACCATGCCAAGCGGATCATGAAAAGCCCGGAGGAGTTCCTGAAAAAGGAAGAAAAGAAGGAAGGCTGATTTAAGGCCATGATCGGACCCCAGGCAGCCGGCGACCGGGTTATCTTGGACGAAATCAGCGAACCAATCACGATGCCTATAACCGGCATCCCTTGCCAGCCCACAACGAGTTTTATCTCCTGGTAGTAGGGCTTGAAGGCCGCCTCTTTACCTCGGAAAATCCTTTCAATCGCACCGCTGGTCCGCGCAAAAGAGGTGGAACAACTGATCGGTTCCCTGGAGATGAGAAAGCTGAACCAGCTCAAGATGCCGATGCCGATACCAACCGCCTATGGCGACCAGCGGACTTCTGTTAAAAACTCCATAAGATTATCCTCTTCCGATGATCAGCGCCGGTAGATGATCGATATTTCCGCCTGTCATTTTGCCGCCTGGCCGCATTGGGGCTGTTACATGATCATTAAGCGGTTTGATTTTTCCAATCTGGAGAGATAGGCGAGGCTTTCAGCGCCGACCTCCTCGTCCGACGGGGGCCGGTCTCTATACCTGTTGAAGAATTCAACGAGATCTTTGAAGGTATCCAGGTCGTTCCAGAAGGAAAGCAATTTAACATCGAGGCCCAATCGCCGGGATTTCTCAAGGCTTGAAGACAGCACCCGTGAAGTGCTCCACGGAATGTTCCTGAACAATTCCGGATTCGGTTTCCGCATGCCAACCAGATAGTATCCGCCGTCATGACATGGCCCGAATACGACCTCTGCCTGTTTGGACAAGAGCACCCGCAAAGACTCTTTTATGAATGCACGAGGCAGATCCGGGCTGTCGCTGTCAACGATGGAGACGGCATCATATCCGTTGGCCAGTTTGTCCAGGAAAATATTATTCAGCCTCTCTCCCAAGTCTGCGCCTCGCTGCGGAAAGAGCTCAAAGCCGTCCAGCGGCAGGGTGCGGAAAGCTCCCATGGCATCTTCCGGCGTGAAAGCAACGGCCCGGTCCACCCCGGTCATTCGCCGAACGGCCCCGATCCGGTCCAGCAGGAAGCATCGGTATAGCCCGGCGGCGTCCGTCGCTGAAATCTCGGGGGAAAGACGGGTTTTGACTCTGCCCGGGACGGGCTCCTTCGCCACGATCACCACCAATGATTTGCCCGCTGGGTCCGTCATTCAAAGACTCCACAGGAGCCCGCACCCTTTACAGCTTTTCGGAGGCTGTTGGCTTTGGTGCCTCTCCCTGAAATGGCGGTACCTCGGTCCATGCCAAATCTCGGCCAAAGAGCTCTCAAATGCGTTTCCCAATACGATGGAGTCGTAATCGCACGTCGCAAAAGGCGCGATGCAGCACGGCAGAACGTTGCCGGCGGCGGTGATGTACATGAGCGTGGTGGGTCGGTAGCATCTTTTCCACGGCGTGGCGCAGTTGGCATCGGTCTGCAGACTGGCTAGCGGGTCGCCGCACCCGGATGCGTTGACCTGCACGCCCGCATCACGGGCGATCCGGGCGCTTTCTTGGATCAATTCGGTTACCCGAAGATCCGAATCCCGGATGGTCTTTTCAGGCCTGGCCAGCCCGTATCCCTCATGGTCTTGAAAATACACCAGCCGCTGCAGGTACACCTCTCTGACATCCATCGCCGCCGCCAGGCGGACCATACCGGGAAGTTCGGATATATTTTCGCTGGTTCCCAGAAACCAGATCGAAAGCTTGGGGCCGGAGGCGTTCAGCGATCGAATGCGCGCAGAAAATGCGCGCACGTTGCGGCAAATGCGTGCGAATTGGTCGCTGCCGCGGACCGCTGTGTAGCCCTCCGGCGAGGCAGCGTCCAGGGAAATGCGCAGTTCGTTGAGACCGGCTTCGATGAGCTGATCCCGACGATCCGGATCCAGAAGGATTCCATTGGAATTGAAGAAGACATAGGCATTCCTGCCTCTGAGATACCGCACCATGTCCGGGAGGGCGGCGTTGAGAAGCGGCTCCCCGATCCCGTGCAGGGCAACGCGTCCGATCACGGGCAACTGGTCGCATATCGAGATGAGTTCTCGGAGTGATAGATCGCGTGGGGTCTCCCAGCTGCCTCTGTGCTGGATGCACCCTTTGCATTTGAGGTTGCACCGGCTGGTCGTTTCCAGATACAGGCTGGAAGGAAGCTTTAGATCCGATCCGGCGCGTTTCACGGGGCCTGCCCTCTGACGATGGTCGTGCAAATGCTGCCGGTGCGAAGCGGCCTGGCCGCCGAGGAAAACCGGCCTTGGAGCTGAACGCGTTTCCCCTGGAAGATCGGGCAGTATTCATCCGGGCCGGTCGGGTTCCCCCGGAGCATCCGTCGCGCGGCACACCCTCCGCCGCACGTGGTGGCGTGTCGGCAGTCCCGGCAGAACTCCGGGATGGCGCGGGGCTTTCTGAACTCGGACGTTTGAAAAATGGTCTCTTTTTTCTCGGCAAGATCATCAATGTTCAAGGCGGAATCCGGCCAATACACGCAGGCCTTCACCAACCGGTCGGGGGTCACGCGCAGGCTTCGGCCTCCGCAGACGGTGCCCTGCAAATGCTCAAGCCCCAGGAAGGCGTGGACCAGCGGTTCCGTCACGGAGATGATCTCGCTTTGCGCAAACAGACTCTCGAAGGCTTGCCAGTATTGGTCGAAGCTGGGCATGAATTCGTCGGTATGCATGGGTTGATAGACATTGACTCGAAAATCGGCGCCGTAGGAGGCGGCGATACCGGCGATGCCCCCCAGCTCAGCGTAGTTCAGGTTCATGAGAACCGCCAGCACCGAAACTCGAATGCCCAGCCGCCGGCACCTGGCGATGCCGTCCCAGACGGTCTTCCAATTGCCTGCTCCGCGAAATTGATCCTGGCGGCTTTGGTCTTTAAAATCGACCGAAAATTCGACGTCGCCAAAATATTTCAGAACCGCGTCGGGCGTCAGGGAAAGAGTGTACCCGTTCGAGGCCAGGGTCAGCTTGATCGACCGTGAATGCAGGTACTCAAGAATGTCGAAATAATCGGGGTTCAAACCGTTCTCGCCCGTGCCGAACCCGATGGAATCGATCGCCAGGCTTTCGCATACCTTTTCCACGTCCTCCAACGTCAGGTTGTGAACCCGATCCCGGTCCCGATAGCAGTGTCGGCACGCGAGGTTGCAATCGCTGGTGAGACCGATCCCAAGTGAAACCATATTCACACCTCCGCCGCTTTCTTATCGAGGTCCTTTCCGAAGGGATTGAAGCGGGACCCAAACCATGTAGTAGGCCGCCATTATGGTCCCTTTGAGGGTGCCGGTGACCTTGGATCGCCCGAGACGCCTGCGGTAGAAAATCGGCACGCTTTCGACCCGCAGCTGTTTCCGGGCCGCCTTGACCAGCATCTCAACCGGCCAGCCATAGGTCATCTGCTCCATCTTCAAATCGAATAAGATCTCGGACCTGATCGCCCGGAACGAACCGATATCCGTGATGCGCAGCCCGTAGAGCCGACGCAGCAGACATACGATTAAACGGTTCCCCAGTTGCCCGTGGAGCGGCATGGCGCCCTTCTCCATCGCGCCTCCGATGCGACTGCCGATCACGAGGTCGGCTCGATCTTGAATCACCGGCGCGGCGATCGCATCCAGCTGGCCGGGATCGTCGCTGCGGTCGCCGTCCATGAATACGATGATATCGCTGCCCGCGGCGGCCTTGGCGCCCGCCAGACAAGCTGATCCATATCCGCGGCGCGGCTCATGTATAACTCGGGCACCGGCCAAGACGGCCTGTTTGGCGGTGTCATCCGTGGAACCGTTGTCGACGACGACGATGTCCTCTGCCCAGCCCGCGGGGACCGCTCCAACCACATCGCCAATGGCCTGGGCTTCGTTGAAGGCCGGGATGACGACCGCAATTTTCATAACCGGTTCTCTTCCGGTTGCCCCTAAACTCGGGCAACCTCATTGGGACGCGCAAGCCGTTTGAATACATATTCGGCTGCAAGAAGTGCAACCAGAGGAACATATTCCAGGAGCGTCACCCAGACAGGCTGGTCGTCAACATCGGGCGCATAATACAGATACGACAAGGTTACCATACAAGTGAAAATCAGCCAGGCGGCCGAAGGAAAGAAGCACAGAAACGGGACCAGGACGACCACGTACCACGGGTGCAGTGCGGTCGGCATCAAGATGATCAACAGGCCGATCAGAACATAAGCGTGGCGGACCGCCTGCCCGTTCGGCTTTTTTTTGAAAAAGACGAGCAACCCCGCCGCCATGAGGACCAGGACGAAGATTTTGCTAACAAGTACATAATCCAATTCCGGGAAGAGTGCCGTGACCAGATATTTCAATCCAAGGTTGAAGCTCTCATAGGGGCTGGTAAAATAATTGGGCAAAAATCCGATGAGCTTGCCGCCGACAGCGAAAAAAGGCAAGTAAAGAAGGAGGAAAGACGCAAAAAAGCCGATGGCCCCCTTGACCCATTCGCCGCGGGTGAGCAACGCGGGAAGCAAGATTGCCGGATACAGTTTCGTGGCGCTTGAAATGGCCAGAGCGACGACGGCCGGGAGCTTTCTTTTTTTCGCGTCCAGGTAAAAGGCCAGTACCGTAAAAAAAACCGCCAAACCATCCACGTGGCCGCCGTAGCCGATTTCAAAAATGACCAGTGGGTTCCAGGCATAGATGAAGATTCTGGCGTCCGGGAGGCCGTAGGCCCTGAGCGTCGAAACCAGCGCCAGCATGGTCAACATCTCAAAGAAGACCAGCATGCCTTTGAAACCAGCGACGCTGTCACCGACGAGGCCGTGGAACAGGCGAAAGAAAAGCTGCGCCCCTGCGGGATAAATCGTGGGATACTCTTTGCGATTCATTCTTGAATAGATCGTGTCGTCCCTAAGCGTGCTCAGCTGCTCGGCTGATGGTGCGTAAGCGTAGGGATTGATGCCGTGCTGTTGCACCCGGCCGTCCCAGACATAGCGATACATGTCCGTCGAAAGCAGATCGGGATCTCTGGGAACGAGGGCGGCCCGAAAACATACGCCAAAAACAACGATCAGGATCACCAGGCGCTTTGACCGACCGATTCGATCCAAATTCTTGAAAACGAGACGAGCACCGACGAAGTAGAGCACATTCAAAAGCAGCGCCATGCATACATAAAGACGGATACCGCCCAATTGCAGAGACGCGGGCATGAATCTATCGAGCTCGAGATTGAAAAAATAAAAGATCCCCGATATCAGACCCAGTCCGAGGATCCCGAGCCGAACCGGATCTATCCTGAACGGGGTTTCCCTTTTATGAGCGGGGAGTTCAATTTCCATGTCTGGGCTTACGCGCGATGATGCTCACGCCGCCATCGCGAATGTCAAAGATCTCGATGTTGAACCCGAGAGACTGCAGCACGTCTTCCACCCATTGCGGGGCGATACGAACCTTTCTGAAAAAACTCTTTTTCAGCTCCCAACGGTGATTTCCGCGTTCGTAGATCATGTCGTGTACCTTGACATGGTTGGTTTCATACTCAAGAAAGCAGGTGATAATGGTGTCTGAATCGCTTCGGACCGGGATGAAACGATCCAGGCCGGTTAATTCGGTGCTCAGGTCTCTGAAGGTCAGAACCAGCCGACCACCGGGTTCAAGGGTTCTGACTATTTTCCTGAATAGCCGTCGGATGGTCTGTCGGGTATCCAGATGAGTCAAGCCATCGCCCATGCAAACGACCAATTCAATCGGATCGCGGCAGTGTCGAGCGAAATTCAACATATCGTCGTTGATGGTTGTGATCGCAAGGCCCCGAGCGTTTTGCCGGAGTTCGGCCAATAGCCTCTTGCTTGAATCGATTGCTAAAACGGCAAAGCCGATCTTTGAGAGGGGAATGGACTGAAATCCGCATCCGGCCCCCAAGTCAACAGCGAGACCCGAAGAGGCGGGCCGCACGTCATGGACTTCAAAGAATTGCTGATTCTGCTTGAGCTTTCGGGCGAACCCTCCCGACATCCACGAGTAATATTCTGCCAATAGCCTCTCGTAATGCTCTTGTACGGCAGCCATTTCATCTACCTTTAATCGCCTCGATTCATCGTTCGTCTTAAGAAATTGCCCCCGCGCACGCAGGTGGTCGCGCCAGTGTTGGAAAAGGGATGATGATCGCGCCGGGCCTGCATCTGCGGGCATTGGAAATCCTATCTCGGTCTTTATCATCACCCTGTGGCTGATACAACAGCGAAGACCTTAACGTGAGTAGGGACTTAACTTGACATCCCCTATTCAGTTGTCATTTTCAATCAAACCGGCGCGACGCCAGGGAAAGACTTCATTTAAGTCGGCATGCCGACCATCGCGGAGAAGACAAATGAAACTCCATTGTGCAGCCAGTTCGATTCTTCGGTTTGGTTTGACATCCATCTTGGTTGCGGGTTTTCTTTGCCCTTCGCTTGTCGCGGCCGGCGAACCCGTTGACCATGCTGTTTTCGGGGAGCTGCTCGGCAAGTACGTGAAAAACGGCCGGGTGGACTATGCCGGCTTCAAGGCGGAGGAATCCAAGCTGGAGCAGTATCTCGCATTCCTCGAAAAGATCGACCCGGAGACCCTCGGCCGAAATGAGCAATACGCGTTCTACATCAATGCCTATAATGCGTGGACGATAAAGCTGGTGTTGACGGGCTATCCGGGCCTGACGTCCATCAAAGACCTGGGCTCTATCCTCCAGTCGCCGTGGAGCAAGGAATTCGTGCGCATCAACGGCAAGACCTTGACCCTGGACGATGTCGAGCAGAGGGTTCTCCGGCCGCGCTTCAAAGACCCGCGGGTGCATTTCGCCATCAATTGCGCATCCAAAAGCTGCCCGCCCCTCGGCTCCGAGCCCTACCTCGGCGCCACCCTCGATGCGCAGTTGGACCGGGTCACCCGCGACTTCGTCAATGCATCCGCCAATTACCGCCTGGACGGGGACACTCTGTGGATCAGCTCGATATTCAAATGGTATTCGGAGGACTTCGACAACGACCCCGTCGGCTATTATCTGAGATACGCCGAGCCTTCCCTGAAAAGCGCCCTTCTCGAAAAAGGTAAACGCCTAAAGGTCAAATACCTCGATTATGATTGGAGCCTCAACGGAGTATGACAGAGGAATGACCGCACGCGCCCCATCCGGATGCGTTTTCTCGGAAACCTCAGTGCCCCCGCCCCCATTCTTCCTCCCGGCGGCTGCATGCCCAAGTGAAACCCTCATGAGCATTCCTCCACATCCACCATGACCGACAGGGTATGCTTGCCGCCGCCCATGACAACCCCTTTAACCGGAGAGACATCGGCGTAATCCCGGCCCCAGGCGAGGGTGATGTGGGTGTCGCCCGGAACCAGGTTGTTCGTGGGATCCAGATCCACCCAGCCATGATCCGGGACAAAGAGCGAGACCCACGCATGGGAGGCGTCGGCGCCGATCAGCCGCGGCCTTCCCGGAGGCGGCGAGGTTTGCAGATAGCCGCTCACGTAACGGGCCGCCAATCCCAGCGACCTCAGGCAGCTGATGGCCAGATGGGCGAAGTCCTGGCACACGCCTTTGCGGCTTGCCAGCACCTGATCGACGGAGGTGTCCACTGTGGTGGCGGCTTTATCATACTGGAAGTCGGAGAAGATCCGACCCACCAGGCTTAGAGCGCCTTGCAGCAGGCTGGTTCCGGGCGGGAAAGATCGCTGCGCATACGCCCGGGCGGCGGGGGGGACCGCGATGAGCGGGCTGGCGAAAACAAACTGGTAGGCATCGAGGTCCGGCGGCTGACGGCAGGCGGCCAGCCGCCGGGCGACCGTTTCCCAATCGGCCGTTGCCGCCGGCGCCGGGGTCGCCGGAGGTGCGGTTGCAACGGTGCTGGTGGCCGTCACGGCCAGTTCGTCGTGGGGGTGCTGGACCATGAATACATGGGCGACGTTGCCGAAGCAATCGGTGTGCGGCTGCAGGTATTGGGGGGCCGGCACGATATCCAATCGGCTCTGCAGAAGCCGCTGGGTGCCGGTGGTGCGCGGCTGCAGCATCAATTCGTTCTGGGACAGGGAGGCCGGCTCCGAATAGCGGTACATCGTCTTGTGGAGGATGCGGCATTTCATGACGTCGGGTCATCGGGGATGTGGGAGAAGTGGGGGGTCGCGGGAACCCGGCTCAGGTAGTGGGCGCTTACCTGCTGAGCGAAGGCCTTCAGGCGGACCTCCATGGACTCGAGAAATGCCGCCAGCGCCTCCAGCGGCGGGGTGCCCGTGCCACAGTCCACCCGGATGAGCTCAAGCCGGCGAACGTCGTCGAGCATTTCCATGGCCATGCGATCTTCGGGGATGCCGGAACCCGGCTCGCTCTGGCGCGGCAGATGCTCCGCATGATGGGACAGCTGCCTGCACTGGAAGGCCAGTGATTTGGGGTTGCTTTCGTCCGCCAGCAGCAGATCCAGCACCGGGGCGAGTTGAAACGTCGTACGGTAGCGCGCGCGATAGGTCATGATGCTGTCAGCCACTTCCAACAGCGCCTCCAGGGCGCTGGGGGAATCGTCACGGATCTGGGGAAGGCCGATGCGGATGAGGCCGGTTTGATGGATGGCGCGCTCCACCCGGCGGCCCATGTCCATGAAGCGCCAACCGAGACCGCGCGTCATGCTCTCCATGGCCAATCCGCTGAAGGAGCTCAGGGTGAAAAGAATTTCGTCGAGAAGCTCCATCGGATCCTGGGCCGCTGCGTCGGCAAGACCTTCCAGCCGGTTGACCACCCGCCAGCAGTCCGGCGAAAGCCGGTCGCGAACCTTCCGTGCCGCTTCCCGAACCTGCTTGAGAATGGCGACCACGCTTTCGGAAACGTCCGGCCGGCGCAGAACCGCATCCAGGCGGGCCGACAGTTCCCGATAGCGCGGGATGGGGGTGTCGCCCGCGCCTATCCCGGAAACGGCAGTTCTCGTCCGGAGAAGATTGAGCAGAAACGGCAATTCGGGAATATCTCCGGGGCGGGCCTCGCCGGAGAGCCGCCGAAACACCGACCGGAGCAGCCGCACCAGCCCTTCGGCCCGCTCCAGGTAGCGCCCGAGCCAGAACAAATGGTCCGCCACCCGGCTCGGAAGATCGCTGCCGCGCCTGAACTCGGACACGGTCCTCAGGCGGGCCATGAGGCTGAAGGGCTCGACCGGCTGCTCGGAGAGCACCCAGACGTCCTTGCTCGGTTGCATCTCGGGGCATCCGCTTGTGAGCGTCGGCACATCCGGTGCGGTGATGGCCAGACCGCCCGGCATTACGGCAAACCCTCGATCGACCGCGCAGACAAAGACGCGCATGAGCACGTAACGGGCGCCGATCCCCTCCCCCTGCCAGGCGGGCGCCGCCGACGGGCGGATCGGCTCCTGAGCCATGAAGTTGTATGGCGCCGCCACGATGGCTGCCGTGAGGTTGTCGGCCGGTCGGCCCTCCGCCGCGGCAGGGTCCATGGCCGGGCCTATCGCCAATTGCTCCAGGTTCGCCAGAACGTGGTCCCGCCCGTCGGCGGTCCCGCACCACCACGCCGGATGGCTGTCCAGAATCAGGTCCGCGCCCATCAGCTGGCGACTGAGCGCGGGGAGGAACACCGGCAGGGCCGGTGTATCGATGAAACCGCTGCCGATGGGATTGGCGATGTCTACATTCCGGTCCCGGGAGGCCTGGATGAGGCCGGCCACGCCCGCGGCCGTTTGCTTCCTCAAGAGGAAGGGGTCACTGTGCTCATCGGCGATTTGCCGGAATATGGACTCCACCGGCTCCAGCCCGGCCAGCTTTTTGAGGAAGACTTCGCCGTTGCGCACGGTGAGGTCCTGGCCCTCCACCAGCGGGAACCCCAGATAGCGGGACAGAAGGGCATGCTCGAAGTAGATGCGGCTCTCCGGGCCCGGCGAGAGCAGCACGATTCCCGGGTCTTCCCTGCGGAGGCAGGCGCGTTCTATCATGCCCTGCTGAAACGTTTTGAAGAAAGGCGCCAGGCGGCGAACCTGGGTCCTGTGGTACAGCTCCGAAAAGACGCGCGAGCTGATGATTCTGTTTTCCAGGGCGTAGCCGATCCCGGCCGGATTGCCGCCGTAATCCCGGAGCACCCGGAATCGGCCGTCGGCGGTCCTGTAAAGATCGGCGGCATAATAAACCAGGAACCGGTTTCCGGCGGGCCGGATGCCCTGGCACGGACGCAGAAAAGCGGGGTTGGCATAGACCAGCTCGGGCGGAAGCCGTCTGTCCTTCACCAGGGCATGGGGTCCATAGATGTCGGCCAGGACCTGCTCCAACAGATGGGCGCGCTGGATCAGGCCGTCTTCAAGGATCTTCCATTCCGCCGCGGTGACGGGGTGCGGGATGATCTCCAAGGCCCAGGGGATCCCCCTTCCCGTGGGATCATCGAACGGGTTGTAGGTGGCGCCGTCTTCATGGCGCATGCGCTTGACGCGGTCCTGGAGCTCGCGGAGAGCTCCAGGGCCCATGGCATCCAGCGCCCCGATCAGCGGCCGCCAGTGCTCCCGGGGACGGGACGGGGCGTCGAAGGCCTCGCAAAAGGCGCCGCCGGGAAAGGAGAACCCATCGAACAGGGACTGCGATGGAAGCCGGGACGCGTTCGGAGCGCCGGGCTTGATGTCGCTCATACGGCCGATGCCTCGTGTCCGGATCAACTGCGCTGCCTTGGAGCAGCCGCCACGACTTAACCTGTTCACTTGCGCAAATCAAGTGTGTACGGAAAATCGGGATGGGTCTCCGCCGCCGGGGGTTGCGCGCGGCGGCCGGGCGTGTGGCCCCGGGGAACAAACCGCGCGTGGCGCCGTGCCTCGGCCTCGCAGGCGTTGACCGGTGCGAGGGAATAATTGCGGCCGCCCGGATGCCCCACGTGATAGGTGCACCCTCCCACGGCGCGCTCCGACCAGGTGTCGAAGAGATCGACGACCAGTGGCGCATGCACCCCGATGGTGGGGTGCAGACAGGCCGGCGGCTGCCAGGCCCGATAGCGGATGCCGGCGACGAACACCCCCGCCGCCCGCGTCGGCCGCAAGGGCACCCGGCGGCCGTTGCAGGCGACGACGTGGCGCTCTCCGGTCATGCCGGTCACCTTGATCTGCATCCGCTCCACCGAAGAGTCCACGTAGCGCACGGTTCCACCGCCCCCGGGCTCTTCGCCCAGCACATGCCAGGGCTCCAGGGCGTGGCGCAGTTCGATTTCGACCCCCTCATATGCGACCCTGCCGTGAACCGGAAAGCGGAACTCGAAATGGGGATGGAAAAATTCGAAGGCGACCGGAAACCCGGCCTGATGCAGGGTGCTCAGTACGTCCGTAAAATCCTCGCGAACCAGCTCGGGCAGCATGAAGCGATCGTGCAGCTGCGTGCCCCAGCGCACCAATCGCTGGCGATAGGGGTGTTTCCAGAACCAGGCCGTAAAGATGCGCAGGAGCAGTTGCTGCGCCAGGCTCATTCGGGCATGGGGCGGCATCTCAAAGCAACGGACCTCCAGCAAACCCAGCCTGCCGGCGGCGCTGTCCGGAGAATAGAGCTTGTCCATGCAGAACTCGGCCCGATGGGTGTTGCCGCTGACATCCACCAGCAGGTGGCGGAAGAGCCGGTCCACCAGCCACGGTGGGCAGGGCTGCCCCGGAAGGCCATGCCGCTCCAGTTCGGCGAAGGCGATCTCAAGCTCGTAGAGGCTGTCGTGCCGGGCCTCGTCGATCCGCGGGTGCTGGCTGGTCGGGCCGATGAAGAGCCCCGAAAACAGATAGGAAAGCGACGGGTGATGGTTCCAGAAGGTGACGAAGCTGCGCAGCAGGTCCGGCCGCCGCAGGAAGGGGCTGTCCGCCGGTGTGGAACCGCCCAGGATGATGTGGTTGCCGCCGCCGGTTCCGGTGTGGCGGCCGTCCAGCATGAACTTTTCGGTGCCCAACCGGGCCTGGCGGGCCGTTGCGTAGAGGGTCTCGGTGCCGTCCACCATTTCCCGCCAGCTGTGCATGGGCTGAAGGTTCACCTCGATGACGCCGGGGTCGGGGGTGATCTTCAGGTGGTTCAAGCGCGGGTCGTAGGGCGGCGCGTAACCCTCGATCACCACCGGCATGCGGGTCTGCGCGGCGGTGGCTTCTATGGCGGCCACCAGCTCGAGATAGCCTTCCAGCGCGGCGACGGGCGGCATGAAAACGCATAGCCGCCCACCGCGAGGTTGAACGCAAAGGGCCGTACGCACCACCCATCCGGCCGATTCGCCGGGCGCCGGCTTGGGATCGTCGAAAGGCGGAGGCTGGTGGCGCACCCCGTCGCCCGGCCTCGCGGGCGCCGCGCCCCTCAGGAAGCCCTGGAGTCGATGCGGGTCCGGAAGCTCGCCACGGCCGGCCACGGGATCCAAGGGGGGATCGTGGGGAAAATCCGTCGGGGAGACCCACGGAAGCGATTCGAGCGGAAGCCTGAGGCCGGCCGGGGAATCGCCGGGCAGCAGAAACAGGTGCTCCCCCCGCAGGGGCCAGGGGCCGCTTTTCCAGGAACCGTGCTGCAGCGGTAGCACGTAGCCGACCACCGCCCCCAGACCGCGTCGAAAGGCCTGCTCCATGCGCGCCCGTGCCTCGGGGTCGGCGAGCCGGGGGTCGACGGGGTCCACATTCACCGGCAGCTGCCGTTCTCGGTGGAGGAAATAAGGAATGTCCTCGTAGGCGTCGCGGATGAAGCGCCGGCTCACCGACAGCCGGTCGGCCAGCGTTTCAATGAACGCCTTCGCCTCCCGCGCGCCGAAGCCATAATCCACGGACGTGTCTGCAATCCAGCGCTCGTCCCGCCAAACCGCCCGGCCGTCTTTGCGCCAGTAGCAGCCCAGGGCCCAGCGGGGCAGGGACTCGCCCGGGTACCATTTGCCCTGCCCGTAATGCAGGAGCCCTTGCGGAGCCCACCGGCGGCGCAGCCGTTTGATCAGCGTTTCGGCCAGCTGCCGCTTCTCACTCCCCACGGCGGCGGTGTTCCACTGCTCGCCGTCCATATCGTCGATGGAGACAAAAGTGGGCTCGCCGCCCATCGTCAGGCGCACGTCGGCCGCGGCGAGCTCGCGGTCGACGCGCTCCCCCAGCGCCACGATCGCGGCCCATGTGTCTTCCGGATACGGCCGCGTGGAGCGCGGGGCTTCGCCGATGCGCTGGACCGCCATCCGGTGGCTGAAATCGACATCGCACGGGTCCAGCGTTCCGGCGATCGGGGCCGCACGCTGGGGCTCCGGCGAACAGGCCAGTGGGATATGCCCTTCGCCCGCGAAAAGCCCCGAGGTGGGGTCCAGACCCACCCATCCGGCCCCGGGAAGATAGACCTCGGTCCAGGCGTGCAGATCGGCGAAGTCCGCTTCCGGTCCCGACGGGCCGTCGAGCGACTTAACGTCGGGAGCGAGCTGGATCAGGTAGCCGGAGACAAAACGGGCCGCCAGGCCCAGGTGGCGCAGGACATTGACCAGCAGCCAGGCGGAATCGCGGCAGGAGCCGCTGCCCAGCGAGAGGGTCTGCTCGCAGCTCTGCACGTTGGGCTCCATCCGGACGAGGTAGCGGATGTCGCGGCTCAGGCTGCGGTTCAGGTCGACGAGGAACCCGATGATCGGCCGGGGGGAGCGGTCGATCTCGGATAGACGGGCGCGAAGTTTTTCGGGCGCCGGTTCCCGTTCCAGATAGGTCCCCAGGTCCAACCGGAGTTTCGGCTCGTACTCGAAGGGAAACGCTTCGGCGTAGGGTTCCAGGAAAAAATCGAACGGATTGACGACGATCATATCCGCCACCAGGTCCACCTCCACCTGCAGCTCGGTCGTCTGTTCCGGGAACACCAGGCGCCCCAGGTAATTGCCGAACGGGTCCTGCTGCCAGTTGATGAAATGCCGTTTCGGCGTGACGGCCATCGAGTAGCTGAGGATGGGCGTCCGGCAGTGCGGCGCCGGGCGCAGGCGGACGATCTGAGGCCCGAGAGAGACCCTGCGGTCGTAGCGGTACGAGGTCTTGTGGTTCAGGGCGGCATGTATTCCCACGAGCGGTCCTTTCTGCGATGGTCGGGGCACGGCCCCGCTCGGCGCTGCATGAACGCGCCGGGTGCTGAGCGCTTCGCTCTGCGACCGGCGGCAAACGCCTTCCGCCGCCCATGGCGCGGAGGGCCGCCTACTGCTCGGCCGCGCATGCTTCGCTGAGGGGTTTGAGGCTGAAAAAGGTGCTGCCGATGGCCGCATCCACCAGGTTGAGCCGCGTCTGCAGGGCGTCCATGTACTGGTGCATGCCGTGCTGGATGACGTCGTCGATGTCGGTGTATTCCAAATCGGCCTTGAGGCGCCCCACCAGCTTCTCGGCCATGTTCTGAGACGACCCGGGCGACGCGCCCGTGATGCGCTGCAGGCAGACCTGCGCCTTGGAGACGCAATGGCGTATGGAGCGCGGAAACTGGGCATCGAAGATCAGGAAATCGGCCACATGGCGAGGGGTGATGTGATGATGCTGCTTGCGGAACATCTCGAAGGCGCTGGCGGATTTGAGGACGGCCGTCCATTGAATGTTGTCGATCGGGGTGTTCACCAGGTCCGCCTCCGGCAGGAGCATGAAGTACTTGACGTCCAGAATCCGTGAAGTCTTGTCCGCCCGCTCGATCATCATCCCGATCCGCGCGAAATTCCAGGCTTCGCCGTGGCTCATGGTGCAGTCCATCAGGCCCGTGAACAGGTGGCTGCGCATCTGGATGATCTTGAAGAAGCGATGCGGCTCCTCCAGGGCGAGAACCGCGCTCTTGGGGTCGGCCAGCTCCAGATAGAAATGGTTCAGGTGCTCCCACATTTCGGAGGAGATGATCTCGCGGATGGAGCGGCCGTTCTCGCGGGCCGCCGCCAGGCACGTCAGGATGGAATTGGGGTAGTCGCGGTCGAAGGTCAGGAACCGGATCACCTTCTCCTGAGCGAAGTCCGGATAGCTTTTCTCGAAGAGCAGCTGGTCGCCGGTGATCATCACCAGCGGCACCCAATGCTTCCCTTTTTCCGACGGCATGTCCAGCAGCAAGTTGAGATTGACGCTGATGAAACGAGCCACGTTCTCCGCGCGCTCGATGTATCGGCACATCCAATAGATTGAGTTGGCGACTCGGCTGAGCATCGACCTGTCTCCTGATTGCCGGGTTCCTTAAAGGACCCACGTGTCCTTGCTGCCTCCGCCCTGGGAGGAATTGACCACCAGCGATCCCTTGGTCAGCGCCACCCGGGTGAGGCCGCCGGGCTGCACGTAGATGTCCCTGCCGAAGAGGACATAGGGCCTGAGGTCCACATGGCGGCCCTCGAGCCGGTCGCCCACCAAGGTGGGCACCCGGGACAGCGAGAGGGTGGGCTGTGCCATATAGTTCCGGGGCTCGACGACGATCTTTTCGGCGAAGGCGGCCCGCTCCGCCGCGGTCGCATGCGGGCCGACCAGCATGCCGTATCCGCCGGACTCGTTGGCGGCCTTGACCACCAGCCGATCCAGATGCTCCAGCACATAGGCCCGGTCGGCGTCGTTGCGGCAGATGTAGGTGGGCACGTTGGGCAGGATCGGGTCCTCGCCGGTGTAGTATCGGATGATCGCGGGCACGTAGGCGTAGATCACCTTGTCGTCGGCGATGCCGGTTCCGGGAGCGTTTGCCAGGGCGAGGCGGCCGGCCTTGTAAACGTGGATGAGCCCCCGGACTCCCAGAAGCGAATCGGAGCGGAACACCTCCGGGTCTATGAAGTCGTCATCGATTCGCCGATAGAGGACATCCACGCGCTTGAGTCCCTTGGTGGTGAGCATGTGAACAAAGCCGTCGTCCACCACCAGGTCCTGGCCCTCCACGAGTTCCACCCCCATCTGCTGGGAAAGGAAGGAGTGCTCAAAGTAGGCGCTGTTGTAGATCCCGGGAGTCAACACCGCAATGGTCGGGGACTGGAGGTGCGCCGGGGCCAGGTATTCGAGCATCTCCAGGAGCTTGGTGGGATAGTCGTCCACTGGCCGCACGCGGGAGGCCTCGAACACCTGCGGGAAGGTGCGCTTGAGCACCTGGCGGTTTTCCAGGACGTAGGAAACCCCCGATGGGCAGCGCAGGTTGTCCTCCAGCACGTAAAAGCGTCCATCCCGGTCGCGCACCAGGTCCGTGCCCGTCACATGGCACCAGATCTTTCGGGGAGGGGTAAACCCCTCGCATTCCTTGCGGTAGGTGCGGCTGGTGAAGATCAGGTCTTCGGGCACCACCTGGTCCTTCAGGATTTTCTGGTCGTTGTAGATGTCCTGAAGGAATTCATTGAGCGCGAAGGTGCGTTGCCTGAGTCCGGTTTCGATCTGCTGCCAATCGCTGCCGGAAACGATGCGCGGGATGATGTCGAACGGCAGGATCTTTTCGGTGCCTTCGTCGCTGCCGTAGACGTTGAAGGTGATGCCCATCTTCAACAGCAGCGCCTCGGCCGCTTTCTGGCGCAGCGCCAGGTCGCCCTCCGGCAGCGATTCGATCTTATCCACCAGCAACTGCGCTCCGGGCCGGGGCTTGCCGCCGGGCTCGATCAGTTCATCGAAAAAATCTCCCGGGTCATACGCTGCAAAGGGTCTCATGGAACCGTGTCCTCCTCATCCGCCGGGGGGTGCGGCCCGTGGGCCTCGATCGCGGCCGACCCGCATGTGTCCCAGGCGAAAATACGCCAACTCGGCGCTCGTGGCAATGCCCGAGCCGCTTCAGACCGCAATGCATTACACGTGCCGTGCCAGGACGCGCCGGGCGATGATGTTTGGCATGGAATCTGGGTGCTTGCGCGGATACCGGCGCCGGCCCTTTTTTTAAATTTTCGCCATATTTGTTGCAGGTAATGATGATTTATACATTGTTGTAATAATATGTCCGCCACTCACGCCCTCGCCGTCCAATGAAGCGGATGGGAATTGACAACGCGAGAAACGTTGCGATAACTATGATTCGTGGCTCGTTTTCTCTTTTAGGTTA
>Ga0114938_1001170_pt1 | contig 18427 bp, 18 predicted proteins | sample AshMeaBigSpring_FD_88675 | JGI IMG/M metagenome (GOLD analysis project Ga0114938, IMG submission 88675) | Groundwater microbial communities from Big Spring, Nevada to study Microbial Dark Matter (Phase II) - Ash Meadows Big Spring | ecosystem: Environmental > Aquatic > Deep subsurface >...
CTGGCGCTGGTGCTGGCCGCCGCCGCCACCTTCGCCGGATTGCCGCCGCGGGTGGCGATCTCGCTCGCCCTGTGCGCGCCGCTGGTCGTGTTACAGATTCTGCTGGTGCGCCGGCTGCGCGAGGGCCAGGGCTCATCCTTCGCCCAACTCACCCTGCTCGCCGCGCTCACCTTCGGGCTGAGCGTGTATTTCGTGGCGTTCAGTTACTGGGTCTTGGGAAGCTCGATCTGAGCCGACTGCGGCATGCCTGAGTTCTTCACCGTCCTCCCGCCGGAGGCCGCGCTGGCGAAGTGGTTCGAGCATGTGCCCGCCGCCGCGCAACCGGAAACCGTTGCCCTGGCCGACGCGCTCGACCGCGTGACGGCCGCCTCCATCCGCGCCCCCGCCGCCGTCCCCGCCTTCCCGCGTTCGATCATGGATGGCTATGCCGTGCGCGCCGCCGACACCTTCGGCGCAAGCCAGACTTTGCCGGTGTACCTCGCAGTGATCGGTGAGGTGCCGATGGGGCGCGCCCCGGCCTTCAACCTTCAGCCTGCGACGTGCGCCGTCGTGCACACCGGCGGCATGTTGCCCGAGGGCGCCGACGCGGTGGTGATGATCGAGGTCACGCAGCAGTCGCGCGAGAACGAAATCGAAGTGCTCAGGGCCGTCGCGCCGGGCGAGAACGTTCTGCGGGTGGGCGACGATATTGCTGAGGGGATGGAGATGCTGCCGGCCGGCCACCGGCTGCGGCCGCAGGATTTGGGCGGGCTGGCCGCGGTCGGGATTGTGAGTGTGACGGTGGCCCGCCGGCCGCGCATCGCCCTGCTGGCGACCGGCGATGAGGTCGTGCCGCCCGAAGTCGAGCCCGCGCCGGGGCAGATCCGCGATGTGAACTCATACGCGGTGGCCGGGCAAATCGCCCACGCGGGCGGCGCGCCCGTTCGCTGCGGCATTGCCCCCGACGATTACGAGGCGCTGCTTACGATGGCCCGCGCGGCGCTCGACGACGCCGACATGCTCGTGCTCTCGGCGGGCAGTTCGGTCAGCGTGCGCGACATGACGGCGGACGTCATCAACGCGCTGGGCCAGCCGGGGATGTTGGTGCACGGGGTGGCCCTCAAACCGGGGAAGCCCGCGATCCTCGCGGTGTGCGGCGGCAAGCCCGTCGTCGGCCTGCCCGGCAACCCGGTGAGCGCAATGGTGGTGGCGGATCTGTTCGTGGTCCCGGCGGTGCAGCGGCTGCAGGGCGCGGTCGCTTCGACCCCACGACAGGCCGCGCGCGCGAAACTCACGCACAACCTGCCCTCGCAGGCCGGTCGTGTGGATTACACCCCTGCCCGCCTCGTCACCCGCAACGGCGAACGGTGGGCCGAGCCGGTATTCGGCAAGAGCAACCAAATCTTCACCCTCGTCCTCGCCGACGGCATGATCATCACCCCCGCCGACGCGAACGGCCTGCAAGCCGGCGAGATGGTGGAGGTGAGGCTGTTTTGAGCGGCTGGCCTTATGGCGGTGATGGGGCGGCGGGCGGCGCGGGGTTGAGCCGTTTCTCCATAAGCCACGACGGCTCCTCAACGCGTCGCTGCACCCCATCGGCATCCACGTAATGCCAGATGCCGGCGTCCTCCGCGTATACGTCGTAACCCAGGCGTTCATACAACCGGCGCGCGCCTGAGTTGCTCTGCGCGACTGCGATCACCGCTTTGACGAAACCCCGGCGCAACAACTCGGCCTCGGCAGCGGCCATGAGTTGTTGGCCGATTCCGCGCCGGCGCCATTCGGGTTTGACCCGAAACGCGTAGACGTAGCCGCGTTTGCCGCCGGCGCCGAGCCAGTCGCTCCCCTCCTGCAACTGCACAAAGACCTGCCCGATCACCGTCTGGTCGGCTTCCGCCAGCAACATCAGCCGCCGGCCCTTGCGAACGTCATCGAACGTCTGCCGGTACACGCGGCGATAGTGGCGATAGGCGCCGTCCCACTCGAGCGCGGGCAAGTCGCTTTCACGGGCCGGCCGGATGCGGACGAGGGTGGCAGTATCCAAGGTTCAGATAGAGAGCAGAAAGTAGACGTTCACTTTCCACTCTCTCCCTCATTGCTCTTGAGCATACTCTCCAACAACTTCCGTTCCCCTGCTTCGCCCGTCACCTCCCCATCGAGCCGCGCGGCCCGCAGCGCCCACAATAGTTCCTTGAAGTGCGGGCCGGGGGTCAGGCCGAGGGCGATCAAATCATCGCCCGTCATCGCCGGGCGGATGAAACGCAGGCGCGCGGCGTACGCATGGATCGTGGCGCGCGCGGCGGGCTGCGCGACGTAAGCGGCGATGACGCCCAACTCGCTGAGCGGGTCGAGCGCGGCGACGACGGCGCTCGGTCGAGTCGCGGTGATGGCCAACCGGCTCTCGCCCACAGCCTGTTCGACGGCGCGCGGCGCGTTCACCCGCGCCATCGCGGCGGCCCAATCGGCCTCGGTGGCGGAGCGCAACAGCAAGGCCCAACAGGCTGCATCCGGCTCCGGCGCGGAGGGCAGCCCCCACTCACGCCACGGCAACTGCGGCAGGCACGCGGCGTCACCGGCCTCCGCCGCCTCCCATCGCAGCGCCGGGTGAACGCGCGCAAGGACATCGAGTTGCCGAAGTCGCGCCAGCATCGCGATCACGTTCGGCTCGCGGAAAATCAACTCGAACTCGTGCCGCACCCGGTCGGGCGAAAGGGCGGCGAGCGGCGCGTCGGGGAGGAGGGCCAGCGTCTCGGGCGCGATGCGGAAGCCAAGCCGCTGCTCGTAGCGCACGGCGCGGAACAGTCGGGTCGGATCATCGCGGAAGCTGAGGGGATGGAGCGCGCGGATCGTCTGCTCGGCGAGGTCGGCCCGCCCGTTCAACGGGTCGTGCAGTTCCCCGAGGTGGGCGTCGTCGAGCCGCAGCGCCAGGGCGTTGAGGGTGAAGTCGCGTCGCCACAAATCCTGCGCCAACGTCGCGGGGGTGCGCACGACCGGCAGTTGCGCCGGTTGCGGGTACGACTCGGTGCGGGCGCTGGCCAGGTCAAAGCTGATTCCGCCGGGCGTCGTCCAAACGGCGGTGCGGAAGGGCGCATGCACCGTCACCGCGCCGCCCCACTCGCGTTGGGCAGCCGTCGCCAGCGCCGGCGCATCGCCCTCGACAACGAGATCGAAATCGTCGGGCGTGAGGCCGAGCAACAGATCGCGCACAAAGCCACCGACGAGATACAGCGGCAGGCCGCGCGCCTCGGCCAGGGCGCGCACCCGATCCAGCCACAGGCGACGTTCGGGGGGGACGCTGCGCTCAAAGCGCTCACGCAGTTCGGCGGGCGACATGGGCGGGATTATACTCGCGGCCCCCCGCTCCCCTCGCGCAACCGCGGCGGCAGGAGACGGGTTAGGGACTTCCTTGCATCCGCGATGAACTTCACTATACTCAGCCTCGTGCCATCGGTTTACTATCAGGCAGCGGGCGGGATCGTGGTGCGCGGGCCCGAGGCGCTGGTTTTGCGCAAGACGGCCAGAGATGAGTGGGTGTTGCCCAAAGGTCACGTCGAGGCCGGCGAGTCGCTCGAGGCCGCTGCCCTGCGCGAGACGCGCGAGGAGACCGGCTACCGGCATCCGCGTATCGTGGCGGCGCTCGGCACGCTGCGCGCCGAGTTCGATCTGCCTGACCGGCGCGTGACCCGCGACGAGAGTTACTTCCTGATGGAACTGGACAGCGAGGCCCGCGACGACGACCCGGCGCACGCGGACGCCCACGATGACTCGGCGGCCTTCGAGCGGCACTGGCTGCCGCTGGCCGAGGCGGCCGAGCGCTTGAGCTTCGAGCCAGCGCGCACCTTCATGCGGCGCGCACAACAACATGTGATGTCACAGACATGAATTTGGGCGACCATCGCTGGTGGCAACGCACGGGCGTGCTCCTCATCATCGCCGGCTTCGGGCTGTGGTTCCTCGCCGGCTTTTTCGGCGCGGGCGCGGTGGATAGCGGAGCGGGCGGCGACAGCGGGAGTTCGGGCGGCGGCTGGTTCGACAGCGGCACGTCGGCGTCAGGTTCCGATAGCTCAGGCGGCTGGTGGGATAGCGGCAGCTCCGGCTCCGACAGCAGCGGGTGGGATTCGGGCGGCTCGGATTCCGGGTCGTGGGATTTCGGCGGCTCGGATTCCGGCTCGTGGGATTCGGGCGGCGACGACGGGGGCAGTTGGGACTCGGGCGGCGATGATTCGGGATCGTGGTGAGCGCGCATGGAAGCCTTAGGCACCCTTTCGATTTGCGCCGGTTTTCTCTTTGTCTTCATCGGCACCATCATCCAGTTGACGCAGGGCCTCAAGCTCGGCGGCGCAACAGCCAGGACCGTCGCGCGGCCCACGCCGACGCCGACCGTTCAGCGCGCAGGAGGCACGATGCACGATCGCTACGCCAACGCCCGGCCCGGGCAGACCGCAACCTTTCAACATCCGAAGCGCGGCGAACTCAGCGCCAAAGTCCTGGGTGTGATCGAGTACGCCGAGTTGACGCAGAAACAGCGCGGCGGCAACGCGCCGTGGGTGCCGACCGGCAACCATTTCGTCGCGTTGTGGATGAGCGATTACATGCTGTACGAGTGGCAGGACCGGCTGTATTTGTTTGATGAAGCCCAGTCGCTCAGCGATCAACAGATCAACGAGAGCTTTCTGCCGGCGGCCAAACAATACGGCCAGAGCGGGCAGACGGCCAGGGTGACGTTCGCCTGGCCACCGCTGACCTGGACGGTGAGCGACATCGGGCGCTTCGGCGTGCAGCGGGCCGAGGGCGAGGGCCTGCGGCTGAGCGCCAACGCGCAGGGTCGCTTCATTCACGCCGACGGCGAGGATGGCCGTGTGCTCGTCGTCGAGGATTATCAGGCCGGCGGCGGCGGGCTGGATACGGTCTGGCAGGGCTGGAAGATCAGCTGGGACGCGGTGAAGAAGATTTGGTAGCGACTTTCCGATGGAGCGCCTCACCTTGACGGAGACCCTATGAGAAATCCAAACGTCATCGCCATCGCCATTTTATTCGTTGCCCTGCTGGTCGGGCAGGCGCTGGCCATGCTCATCAACCCTTCGGGCTACTTTCAGTTTTTGGCCTCGCTCCGCATCGTCCTCAGCCAGATCGCGTTCTGGGGCCCGATCATCGCTCTCATCGCCGGGGCGCTGATCTTTGCGGTGTTGCGGCTCCTGGGCTTCAACTCGCTCGAAGAGATTCGGCTGGAATCGGTGGAGCAGAACAACCCGACCCCGGCCATCATCTTTGCCGGCACACTCATTGCCAGCCTGCTGTTTCTGGCCCTGTTGATTCGGCCTTAACTTCCCCAACTCCAACCTAACCCAACACAAAACGGGCTTGGCGGCGGGGTAAAATTTGCACAGATGTAGGAGCGAGGAGCGTGATGGGAACCCTATGTGGATAGTAACGATCCGTTCCCCCAAAGGGGAGCCGCGCGAGTATGTGCTCAAAGCCGGCAACACCACCATCGGGCGCAAATCCGATAGCGATATCCCCCTGCCCGACGAATCGGCCTCGCGCGCTCACGCCGAGTTTGTTTACGACCCTACCGAGAACAGCGTCACGCTGGTGGACGCCGGCAGCACCAACGGCACTTTTGTCAATCGTGAACGCCTGCATCAGCCGCGCCGGCTGACGACCGATGACCAGGTACGCATCGTCCAGCACGTCCTCACGCTCTCCAAACGCGATACACAACCCAAGCCCGGCGCCGAGGGCGAGAGCCTGCCCGGCACACAGCCGCTCACGCGCGATCTGCTGCTCGAGTCGCTCGATCACCACGCCGTGCTGTTGTACGAGGTGTCGCAGCGCCTCAACACCGTCATCGACCTCGACACCGCGCTGCGCGAGGTCTCCGACATGATGCGGGTGGCGATGGGCGCGGACAAATGCCAGGTCATCCTGGCCGAGCGTTTCAGCCAACTGCACGACCTGGGCTTCCCGGTCTCCATCGCCCGTATGGCGCTCGATCAGCGCTCGGCCGTCATCATCCCCGACGCGCAATCCGACCCGCAACTGGGCAAGAGCACGCTCCTCATGCGCATCCGCTCGGCGATGTGCGTGCCGGTGATGAGCGGAGAAAAAGTCGTCGCCCTGGTGTACGTCTACAAGACCCGCCCGCTGGCCCGCCCCTTCGATCAAAACGATCTGCAACTCGCCATCGCCATCAGCCATCAGGCCGCGCTCACCATCCAGCGGACGCGGCTGCTCGAACACGTCCGCAAAGAGCAGCGCATCCGCCAGTTGCTGCAACGCTTCCTCTCGCCGCCCGAGGCGGAGTATTTGCTGCAGGAGTATCTGCAGACCGGCTCGCTCCCGCCGCTGGCCGAGAAGACGTTGACCGTCGTCTTCGCCGACATCTCGGACTCGACGCGGCTGGCCGAGCGCATCGGCGCGCGCCGCTTCAGCGAGATCCTCAGCCGCTACTATCAACTGATGACGGATGTGGTCTTCGAGAACGGTGGCCTGCTCAACAAATACATCGGCGATGGGGTGATGGCGGTCTTCGGCGTGGCCACCCAGCGCCCCAACCCGGAGGAGCGCGCCGTGCGCAGCGCCCTCGATATGCTCAACCGCGTCGAGTCACTGGCGCTGGCGGAGGCCGAGCCGATTGAGATGGGCGTCGGCGTCAACACCGGCATCGCCATGGCCGGCTACGTCGGCACCGATGAACGCATCGAGTTCACCGTGCTCGGCGACACCGTCAATGTCGCGCAGCGCCTGCAATCGAGCGCGCGGCCCAACCGCGTCCTGGTCGGCCCGCTGACGTATCAATCCATCAGCAACGGCCAAAACGCCGGGCCGAAGTTCAACATCGCCTCCGTCGGCACGCTCGAGGTCAGGGGTCGCGCCCAGGGGGTCGAGGCCTTCGAGGTCACGCGGGGGTAACGGCGGAGCGCGTTGCCCGCGCGATAGCGAGCCGGGAGCAGATCGCGGGCCGTGCACATGCACGGCCCGTTTTTTGTTGCCGCGCGACCGTGGCAGATATAATCTGCCGCGGGAGTGCGTTGCGCGCGGCGTGTGCACTTCCACCCGGAGACTCCACCATGGCAAACGAATTCACCTTTGGCGGCGAGATCGTGTGGCGCCCCACGTCCGAACACATCGCCCGCGCCAATCTCACACGCTTCATGGCGCAACACGGGCTGGCAAGCTACGACGCGCTGATGCAACGCTCGACGACCGATATCGCCTGGTTCACCGAGGCGGTGCTGAAGTTCCTCGACATTCGCTTTGCCACGCCGTACACGCACGTGGTGGATTTGACTCGCGGGCCGCAGTGGCCGCGCTGGTGCGTGGGCGGCCGGCTCAACATCACCCAGACCTGCATCGACGCCCACTACGCCGACCCCAGGCGCGCCAATCGCCCGGCCATCGTGTGGGAGGGCGAGGAGGGCGCCACGCAAACGCTGACGTATGCCGGCTTGTATCGCGAGGTCAACCACTGCACCAACGCGCTGCGGCAATTGGGATTCAAAAAGGGTGACGCCATCGGGTTGTTCATGCCAATGACGCCGGAGATCGTCATCGCCCTGCTGGCGATTGTGCGGCTGGGCGGGATCGTATTGCCGCTCTTCAGCGGCTACGGCGCGGGCGCCATCGTTTCGCGGATGAACGACGCCGGCGCGGTTGGCCTGATCACGGCGGATGGTTTTTTCCGCCGGGGCGCGCTGGTGCCGATGAAGCCGGTCGTTGACGAGGCCGCCGCGCAAATCCCCACCCTGCGCGAGGTCATCGTCTTTCGGCGCGCGGGCAACCCGGTCGAGATGAAGGGCGGGCGCGACCAGTGGTGGCACGACCTCGTGCCCATGCAGTCGGGCTTCGCCGAGGCCGAGATCGTGGACGCCGAAGACCCGCTGATGATCATCTACACCTCCGGCACCACCGGCCGGCCGAAAGGCGCGGTGCACACGCACTGCGGTTTCCCGGTCAAGGCCGCGCAGGATATGGCCTTCGGCACCGATGTCCATCCCGAAGACGTGATGTTCTGGTTCAGCGACATGGGTTGGATGATGGGGCCGTGGCTGGTCTTTGGCGCGACGATCCTCGGCGCAACAATGTGTTTGTACGATGGCGCGCCCGACTATCCCGGCCCCGGCCGGCTGTGGGCGCTGGCCGCGCGGCACGGGCTGACGCACATGGGAATTTCGCCGACGCTGGTGCGGGCGCTGATTAAATTCGGCGATGCGCCGGCCCGTGAGCACGACCTCGGTGCGCTGCGGTTCTTCGCCTCCACCGGCGAGCCGTGGAATCCGGACCCGTGGCTGTGGCTCTTCCACGTCGTCGGGCAGGGCAAGCGACCGATCATCAATTACTCGGGCGGCACCGAGATTTCGGGCGGCATCGTCATGGCCAACCCGCTGCTGCCCCTTAAACCCTGCGCCTTTTCTGCCCCCTGCCCCGGCATCGCGGCGGATGTGGTTGACGAGACCGGCCATCCGGTGCGCGACGCGGTCGGCGAATTAGTGATCCGTCAACCGTGGATCGGGATGACGCGCGGTTTTTGGAAAGACCCGCAGCGGTACGAGGCGACGTATTGGGGCCGGTTTCCGGGGCTGTGGGTGCACGGCGACTTCGCGGCCATTGATGGCGACGGGCAGTGGTACATCCTCGGGCGAAGCGACGACACGATCAAAGTGGCGGGCAAGCGCCTCGGCCCGGCGGAGATCGAGTCGATCCTGGTCGCCCATCCGGCGGTGGTCGAGGCTGCCGCCATCGCTGTTCCGGATGAGGTGAAGGGCAGCGAGGTGGTGTGCTTCTGCGTGCTGCGGCCGGGGCACGCGCCGGGCGATGAACTGCGCGAGGCCCTCAAAGCGCGGGTGGCTGCCGAGCTGGGCAAGCCGCTCAAACCGCGCGACCTGCGTTTCGTCCGCGATCTCCCCAAGACCCGCAACGCCAAAGTCATGCGCCGCCTGATCCGCGCCGCCTACCTCGGCCAGCCGCTCGGCGATACGTCGTCGCTCGAAAACCCGCAAGCGGTGGAGGAGGTTGCGCGAGCGGCCTAGCACAGGACGGCGCTGACCTGGCGCAACCGCGCCTCGCCCGTGCCGCACATCGGTGAGCGGAGTACGGGCGGGTGACCGATGCCCTCATCCCACTGCCCCGGTTGATCCGACCTTCGACAACCTCATCGCCAGCCGGTCCGGCCCGTGATACAGTTGCTCGATGCCTGTCGCTTTGTGGTGGATCCGGCGTGACTTGCGCCTGACGGATAACCAGGCCCTGCACGCCGCGTTGCGGCACGGCGAGGTCGTGCCCGTTTTCATCCTCGACCCCAATGTGCTCAACTCGCGCTATCACGCCCGCGCCGAGAAACGCTGCGCGTTTCTGTTTGCCGGCCTGCGCGTGCTCGACACGGCCCTGCGCGAGCTCGGCGCGCGCCTGATCGTGCGCGAAGGCGAGCCGGTCGACGAGTTGACTCGACTGCAACGCGAGGTCGGCGCGACGGCGATCTTCGCTGAGGAGGACTTCAGCCCGCACGCCCGCGCCCGTGATGCCGCCATCCAAAAAGCGTTATCCCTCGCCCTCACCGGCGGCGTCACGGTGCGGCATCCGACCGGCGTGCAAAAGACGGGCGGCGGCCCGTACACCGTCTTCACCCCGTTCAGCAAGGCATGGAAGGCGCTGACGCCGATCACGCCGCGTGACGTGTTGCCGGCGCCGCCCGCCATCCCGTTTCCAGAGATCGGTCGCTCGCTCTCCACGATCGAGCCGCCCCGGTTGAGGCCGCCGGGCGTCTTTCCGCCGGGTGAGGTCGAAGCGCAGCGTCGTCTCGAACGCTTCACCCATCAAGCGATTTTCGACTACGCCGAGGGCCGCAACCAATTGGATTCTGACGGCACGTCGGCGCTCTCGCCGTATTTTCGATTCGGGATGATGTCGGCGCGGGCAGCGGCGGTGGCTGCGCTCGAAGCGATGCGGGTCGCCCCGAGCGACGCGGCCCGCCGGGGCGCAGAGACCTGGCTCAACGAGTTGATATGGCGGGAGTTTTATCTCCATATCCTTTACAACTTCCCGCATGTGTTGCGGACGGCCTTCAATCCCGCGTTGCGCCACATCGCGTGGCGCGACGCCCCCGCGGACTTTGACGCCTGGAAGACAGGCCACACCGGCTACCCCATCGTGGATGCCTGCATGCGGCAGTTGGCCGAAACCGGTTGGATGCACAATCGCGGGCGGATGATCGTGGCCTCGTTCCTCGTCAAGGATTTGCTCATCAATTGGCAGCGCGGTGAGCAGTGGTTTATGGACGGGTTGGTGGACGGCGACCCGGCCGCGAACAACGGCGGCTGGCAGTGGACAGCGGGCGTGGGCACCGACGCCGCCCCGTATTTCCGCATTTTCAATCCGGTGCTGCAAAGCGCCAGGTTCGACCCGCGCGGGCGCTTCATCCGTCGCTACGTGCCCGAGCTTGCCACCGTCCCCGACCGCTTCATTCACGAGCCGGGGAAGATGCCGGTCGCCGAGCAACGTGGGTGCGGGGTGCTGATTGGCCAAACGTATCCCGCGCCGCTGGTGGAGCACGCGGCGGTGAAGGCGCGCACGTTGGCGGCGTACAAACAATCGCAACGCCTCGCCTGAACAGGCTGTGGCGTACAATTCATGGCGCCAGTTGAGCCGGCGAGGAAAGGCCCCTATGCATAGCCACCGAATGGAACTCGACCGCACACACCCCAGCGGCGTGGAGGAGTGGTATTGCCCCACCTGTGGCCGGCGCTTCGTCGCGCAGTGGGCGCCCGAGACGCGCCGGCTGATCCTCGATCCGGGCGATGCCCACATCCCCCATCGCGGCGGCGACGCGAGCCTGACGATCACCGTCGGGCCGGGCGATGGCGAGCACGCGCCACCGCTCAGCGACGCCGAAGCAAACAGCCCGTGGGCCGATTGGCTCAATAGCCTGGATCTTGACCCGCCCGGTGACGATCCCGCCTCAGCCGACGCAGAGTAAAGCCCGGAGCGAATTGGGATCGTTCCGGGCTTTGCGCCGTGGCCCCCTTGCGAGGAGGAGAGGTTACGGGGCGTCGTAGAATTGCAGCAGGGGTGCTTCCTCGAAGCCGGCCATGCGAGTCGGCACGCCCAGGTTCTGATGCAGGATGGCCACCACCAGTTTGTAGACGCCGGCCTGCGGCACGAGGCCGCCCGCGATGTTCAGGGTGGCCGTGTAGTTGCGGATGAGGGCCGGCGGCGCAGCGCTCACCGGGATGGTCGTGGTCGCCACCTGGCCTTCAAAGCCGGGACCCATCGACTCGAGCAGCACGTTCACGCGCCAGTCGCCACCGACAGCGGGCGCGATCCCACCCGAGATGTTCCAGTCGATGCGCACGCTCCAACCTTCGGCGCGGCGGATGACGGTGTTAGGATTGGGCCCGGAGTCAAAGGTCTGCAGCGAGGTGATCGCACCGGCCAGATTGAGCGGTGTGAGAGACTGAAAAGCGGACATGGGAAGTTCCCCTTTCTGGGAATGATGTGTGTTGAAATGCCAACCACTTCCGGAGAGTGTTCAGCGCGGATTTGACAAGGGCCCCTGCGTCGTCCGCAAGATCGGTGTTGTGTGATCTCACTCGGATAAACGCCGGCCGGCTGAAATTGCGGCACAGTTTCCCGTCGACCGGATCTTGGCGGCGAATCCGGTGCGGCGGTTTTGGATCCCGGCCAGCGCGCATCGCTATCATTTCAGCGAGCAGTGAGCTTTGCCAGCAGCGCCAGTGTGGCCTCGACGACCTGAGCCTGCTGAACCTCGCGTGCCGTCTGCGGCACCGCATCACCGGGCTGGCCAGTGTAGTAGCCGAATTGCTCGTGGTTGCCGCCGGCGATTGCGACGAACACGGCCCCGGCTGGCAGCCGCGATTGCGCCTGAGCCGAGATGTAGTCAGCGCGCGTGTTCTCCAGCGCCCCGTATACTGAGAGCGCAGCCAACGGCTGGCCTGAGACATTACTGTTTGCGTAGCTCGCCCACAGGTAAAGGCCCTGCACTGCACCCGGATTTTTGGCTGCGTACTCGACCGCGGCGACACCGCCCAGCGAGTGCCCTCCGATTGCCCAACGTTTGATCGCAGGATATGCGGCCTGCACCGGCGCAGCACCCTCCACATTCAACAGAGCCAGATTGAGCGGCATCGGCACGATTACGGTGAGATAGCCCTGCTCGGCGATGGCCCGCATCGCCGGGGCGTAGGCCGCCGGTGGCACACGCCCACCAGGATAGAAGATTACGCCGGCCTGCGGTTCCGCGTTGAGCGGCGTAAACGTCAACCAGCCGCCGGCCTCGGAAAACTCAACCGACTCGCTCGAGCGCAGCGCCGCCGACGCCTCAGGCATCAGGGTCGCCGGCGTCGCCAGAAACACAAAGGCCCCGATCAGGGCGGCTGCCGCCATCAGCGCCGCGATCACGGCCACGCGCTGGATCGTTTTCTTCACTGGTCGTTCTCGTCCTGTGTGCGATAGAATGCCATGAGTTGCATCACCTGGCGTTCAATCTTTCACACCTATTGGAAATCCGATGCTCGACTTCACCCCTGTGCGCGAAAAGACCCTCGCCATGTCCGAGTTAGTCAAGGACCTCACCCGCGAAGATCTACGGCGCTTGACCAATGCGATGGTGGACCGACAACTCGGCCTCATCGCCGAGTCCGCCGACTTCGACGTGACCTTTGTGCCGTCAGACCCAAACGCCAGGGACGACGCCGCTGCCACCGCCGAGGAGGTCAACCTGGCGTGGACGCTTGGGCACGTCATCGTGCATGCCACGGCCTCGTCGGAGGAGGCCGCCTTCCTCGCGCAGATGCTGGCCTGCGGCGTGTCGCTGCCCGGCAAAATCCGGTTGCGCTCCGAAACCGATTGGGAGCTCGTCACGACCATCGCCCAATGCCGGGCGCGGCTCGAAGAGAGCCGCCGGATGCGGCTGGCCACGCTCGACGTGTGGCCGGATAAACCTTATTTGCGCAACACTTACTTCCTGGGGGAGAGTGCTCCGGCAGTTGGCGCTGTCGAGCGTTTTGTGCGCGGCCTGTCTCACGACGATAGCCACCTCGGCCAGATTGCGGACATCGCGCGGCAGGCCAGGGCGGCGCGAGCGCAGCTCGTCATCGGCTGAAAACCGGAAAGACAGGCTGACTTCTCGCCTTCATTTCCCCTGTTTCCCCAACCACTCCAGCAACGCCGAGTTGAACGCCGCCGGGTCCTCCTCCATCGGCAGGTGGCCGGTGTCGGGGATGAGGACGAGTTCGGCTTGCGGGAGCGCGGCGCGCAACGCTTCGGCGCGCGTCGCCGGTATCCACGGGTCCTGGTCGCCCCACACGATGAGCACCGGCGCGGTGATGGTGCTGAACGGTTGGGCCAGCGTGTTCCTGCCGCCGTCGCGCAGCACGCCGAGCAGCGCCAGGTCCCAATCCTTCATCTTCATCACTTTGAGATACGCCTCCTCGACCTCGGGCGTCACGACCTCTTTTACGAAATAGGCCGAGAGCTGCGCCTGCGCCATCCGCTCGCGCGTGACAAAACCGCGCAACACCAGCTGACCCCAGCGTTGCAGCGGTGGAAACTGCGCCAGCGTGCCCAGTTGGGCCGGCACGCCGACGATGGACGAGCCGCCACCCCCCTGCCCCGCACTCTCCGGGCCGCGCACCGCCCCATCCACAAACACCAGCGCCGACACGGCTTGGGGGTGACGTTGCGCGATGTGAGCGATGACGCTGCCGCCCATGCTATGGCCGACCAGCGTGCTGCGCGGCATCCCGACCGCCGCCATGACCCCGGCCACAAAATCCGCCTGTGAGGCGTGATCGAAGCGCAGATCGAAACTTTTATCCGAATGCCCAAAGCCGGCGAGGTCGAGCGCGAGCACACGATAGCCCGCCTGCGCCAGCGCCGGGAGGGTGTAGCGCCACGTGTACGTGAGTCCGCCAAAACCGTGCACGAGCACGACCGGCGGGCCATCGGGCGGGCCGGCCTCCTCGATGAAGGTGCGGATGCCGTTGACGGTGAGGAAGCGGCCATTGGTTGGCGCGAGCTGGGCGGGGTCGAGATCGGGTTGCGCCGGCAACGGGATGAGGTAGGGCGCGACCAGCAGAGCGACCACCAGCGTCACGAGCATCCCTCCGATTCGTATGAGCCAGCGGCGCGCCATGTATGCTTCGTCCTCGTTGGAAGTCTCAACCCAATTGTCTCAGATTTTGCATTGACGCTCCCATAGCGCGGGAGTAGAATGCGCTCGGTTGAGTCAACGCCGTTATGAACGCTGACAGTTCTGACCCGAGTCATAAACGCACCGCCTCCCCATCTTAGTCGGTCGGCTGATACCCGCGCGCCTGCCTCAGAGTGCGCCCCTCAGTCACTGTGGGCTGGGAGGCGCATTCTCTCGTTTACCGGAGGCCGCCATGGATCAAGTGCTGATCGACTCCGCCCTCGAGCGGGTCCGCGCCGCGCTGGAAGCCGGCAACGTCGAGGACGCCGTGGCGGTGCTCAACCACCTGCACCCGGCCGACCGCGCCGAGGCCTTCTCCGATCTCCCCAAAGACGAACAAGACGAAATCCTGCCTCGGCTCGACCCGGAGGAGGCCGCCGAGCTGTTGGAGGAACTCGAAGACGACGAAGCCGCCGAGGCCGCTGCCTCGCTCTCGGCTGAAACACTGGCCGACGTGCTCGACGAGATGGAGCCGGATGCCGCCGCCGACATCCTCGGCGACCTGTCGAAGGAACAGGCCGAATCGGCGCTGGCGCAGATGGAGGAGGCCGACGAGGTGCGCCCGCTGCTGGCCCACCCCGACGATACCGCCGGCGGCCTGATGACGAGCGAGTTCTTCGCGCTGCGGCGCCAGATGACGGCCCAGAAGGCGATTGACTTTCTGCGCGAACGCGAACTGGACGGCGCCTCACCGTACTACTTGTACGTGGTGGATCGTTTCAACAAACTCATCGGCGTGGTCGGCCTGCGCGACCTGATCACCGCCCCGCCCGAGGCCACCATCGAGGCCATCATGCGCCGCGACATCCGCAGTGTGCCGGTTGGCACCGATCAGGAGGAAGTGGCGCGGCTGATGAAGAAGTACAGTCTGCTCGCGCTGCCGGTGGTGGATGCGGACGGGAAGCTCGCCGGTGTCATCAAAAGCACCGACATCGTGCATGTGGTCGAAGAGGAAGCGCAGGAGGACCTGTACCGGCTCGCCAACGTCTCCGATGGTGACCTGAGCGTGTGGAGCCCGGTGCGGCTGGCGGTGAGCCGCCGGCTGCCGTGGCTGGTCGTCAACTTGTTCACGGCCTTCCTCGCTGCCGGCGTCATCGGGCTGTTCGAAAACACCATCGCCCGGGTCGCGCTTCTGGCCGTCTTTCAATCCATCGTCGCCGGGCAGGGCGGCAACGCGGGCACGCAAACGCTGGCGCTGATGGTGCGCGGCATCGCCGTCGGCGAGATCGAGTTCAGGGACGCCGGCGGCGCCATCCTGCGCGAGGTCGGTATCGGCGTCATCCACGGCGCCGTCGTCGGCGTGCTGGTCGCCCTGGGCGCGTGGGCGTGGAAGGGGATACCGGTGCTCGGCCTGTGCATCGGCCTGGCGATGATCGGCAACATGATCGCCGCCGGCATCGCCGGCACCCTCGTGCCGCTGACCCTCAAGGCCCTGAGGCTGGACCCGGCGCTGGCTTCCGCCGTGATCGTGACGACGGTAACGGATTGTGTAGGTTTCGGGTTATTCCTCGGGCTGGCGACGTTGTTTTTGCCGTATCTGGCTTGACAGGGTGCACCCCAAGGTTGTCAGCCAGTGGGCAGACCGGCGCGGTCTTCGAGACCGCGCCGGTCTTTCCCTGACAACTCGTGCGTGCGCACGGCTTGACACGTCATCTATCGCTGTTCGCCAAACCGTTTTATACTTGGCGCGTATCCAGGCGGCATTTGAAATCCCATTGGTATCAAATTGAGGAAGGTCGCCCGAGCCACGCCGGGCGTGCAATTCCACAAGTCATTCGCGCCCGACGGGCGCGACCTTTCCATTTCCGGGAGAATCTGAGCATGGAGATCAACATCGCAACCAGGCAAGGGCGTTCACCCGTGACCGTCTTCGACATCGAAGGCGAGATCAATGCGGGCACATACGAGGCGTTGCAGGCAGAGGCCCGGAAGGCGTTCGAGGCAGGCGCGCGCAACTTACTCCTCGACCTGGCCGATGTCGGCTTCGTCAGCAGCGCCGGCATCCGCGCCCTCAACGCGATCTTCAAGCTGTATCAAACGGATGGGGAGACTTCCGAGGAGATCGCGCGCGGGCTGCGCGACGGCACGTTCAAATCCCGCCACGTGAAGCTGCTCAACCCCGGCCCGCGCGTCACCGAGGTGCTGAGCATCGCCGGGGTGGATATGTTCCTCGAAATCTACCGCGACCTCGACGAGGCGGTGGCGTCGTTCTGAAGCAGCGCTAATTCACTTCCGCAGCCACCGGGGGATTGCTGAGGCCGGCCAACCGGTCGTTAACCGCAACGACGCGGTTCTTGCCCGCGTCTTTGGCCTGATACAGCGCCCGGTCGGCGTAGATGAGCAGGGCTTCGAAATCGGCCAGACCGCCTGAATATGTTGCCACCCCTACACTCACGGTGACGCTGATGGAGAGGTTGTGCCAGGCCACGTGCAGGCTGGCGAGGCCGGTGCGAATGCGCTCGGCCACCTCCAGCGCGCGCGTCTCATCCGTGTGCGGCAACAGGAAGACAAACTCCTCGCCGCCGTAGCGCGCGAACACATCTATCTGCCGAATTGTCTGCCGGCAGAATTCGGCCACCGCCCGCAACACGGCGTCGCCGGCGGCATGGCCGAAGCGGTCGTTCACCTGCTTGAAATCATCCACGTCGAAGATGATGACGGAGAAGACCGAGCCATAGCGCGCGGCGCGGGCGAATTCCTGTTGCGCCAGTTGCATGAAGTGGCGGCGGTTGAAGCCCTGCGTCAGCTCATCGGCGATCGACAGACGCTGCATCTCCTCGCGCGCTTGATCGAGCTGGGCCATCAGTCGCAACTGCGTGAGGCTGAACAGCGGCGCGACGATCCCCGGCACGATGACGGCGATGACGGTGCCTTCGACCGCCAGCCGCCCGTCGGTGTACAGGTTGAGGGCGTTGGTGATGAAGACGGACAGCACAATTGACGCCACAGTCAGAATCAGGCTGGTCGTAAACGTGCCGTAGCGTTTGAGCAGGCGGTACAGCAGACGCATCATGGTGGTAACTGTACGCGGGGCGGCGCCGCTTGAAAAGGTGGAGTGAGTTGGGCGGACAAACATCCGTCCAACACCCGCCCCCTCGCCGTCGCCCCACCCGCTCAGCGCCGAGTCAGGGGCAGGTAGAGGCTCAAGCCATTGGCGATAACGGTAGTGCTGCGCACCAGAGGGCCGGTCGCGATGGCTGAAATCTGCGCGTTGTTGGTGATGACTTGTACCCCACTCGCCGTCACGGTGGCGGCGTAGGCGATCGTCACCGTGCTCGCGGTGCTCATATCGCCGCTCCAGCGCAGCAGCGGCGGGCTGCCGTCGTCCGGCGTGCCGGTGGTCGCGGAGAGCGTGCCGGTCACGTAACTCAGCCCGCTTGGAATAGCATCCGAGAAGTACACCGTGCCCGTGATCGGCGCGCCGGTGCTGCGCAGCACGACGGTGTACGTCACTTGTGCGCCGGTCGGGGCCGCGCCTCGATTCGCGGCTTTGGTCGAGGCGCTGAGGTCGGCCACCAGCGGGCGCGGCCCGTAGGCGGGCGGCGGCATCCCGGCCTCGAACGCGCCCATATCCGGCAAGCCGTCCGTCGTAAATCCATCGTTCACATTGGCGAGGCCCTGCCCGGCGTTGATCTCCGGCGCGCCGCTCACCAATCGCAGGTCGCGGCTGCCCGGCGCCACATCCACATACGGGTTCGCGGGTAGCGTGGCGTTGCCGAGGTGGCCGAACGCCGCAACCATCCCGTGTGTCTCGACGCCGATGGCTTGCAGGTTCGGCAATCGCGCGTAGCGGATGTTCTCCCATTTGAAATCCGGGTCGCTGCTTGCGCCCGAGCTGTGGTCGGTGAACCAGGCGTCGTAGTCGAAATCCCGAAAGCCCTCATCGCGGACGGTGGTGAACTCGAAGGCGTAACGGGTGCCGAGGAAAATGTTGTTGCGGAAGACGGCGTTGCGCCACACCGAGCCATCGCCCTGCCCGTTGCCGACCATCGCGCTGGTGTTATGCAGCACGAAATAGCCCGACGGTTGATTGTTCATCTTGATGGGGTTGCTCTCGAGGTTGAAGAACTCGTTGCGGAAGAGATAGGCCGGGCCGCCGGCGATGGGCTGCACGCTCACGCCCATGCGGCTGTTCATCACGCGGTTGCGCCACACCCGCACATTGGCCTGGTTGTAATCAATCTCGATGCCGTCATCCACGCAATAGGCGGCATCGTTGCCGAAGACATCGTTGGCGTACGA
>Ga0114938_1001171_pt1 | contig 18413 bp, 14 predicted proteins | sample AshMeaBigSpring_FD_88675 | JGI IMG/M metagenome (GOLD analysis project Ga0114938, IMG submission 88675) | Groundwater microbial communities from Big Spring, Nevada to study Microbial Dark Matter (Phase II) - Ash Meadows Big Spring | ecosystem: Environmental > Aquatic > Deep subsurface >...
CGCGCTTCCGCGGCCTGCACGCGCTGCGCCGCTACCCGAACGGGCAGGAGCGTTGCATCGCCTGCAAGCTCTGCGAGGCGGTCTGCCCGGCGCTCGCGATCACGATCGAGTCCGACGTCGGCGCGGACGGCACGCGCCGCACCACGCGCTACGACATCGACCTGTTCAAGTGCATTTACTGTGGCTTCTGCGAGGAGGCCTGCCCGGTGGACGCCATCGTCGAGACGCGCATCCACGAGTACCACATGGAGCATCGCGGGGAGAACATCATGACCAAGGACAAGCTGCTTGCCGTGGGCGAGCGCTACGAGGCCATGATCGCCGCGGACAAGGCGGCCGACGCACGCTACCGCTGACCGAGCGCCCACCCATGATCGTCAACCTGCTCTTCTACGTATTCGCCGCGGTGCTGGTCGTGTCGGCCCTGGGCGTGATCACCGCGCGCAACCCGGTGCACTGCGCGCTGTTCCTCGTCGCGGCGTTCATGAACAGCGCGGTGATCTGGCTGCTGCTCGAGGCCGAGTTCCTCGCCATCACGCTCGTCGTGGTGTACGTGGGCGCGGTGATGGTGCTGTGGCTGTTCGTCGTGATGATGATGGACATCGACGTCGAGAAGCTGCGCCAGGGCTTCACGCGCTACGCGCCGGTCGGCGCGTTGATTGCGCTCCTGGTGGTGGTACAGATCGCCACGGTCGTGTACGTGCGCAAGCTCGGCCTCGAGGACACCGTGATCGCGCAGCCGAGGCCCGCGGGCTACTCGAACACCGCCGAGCTGGGCCACCTGCTGTACACGCAGTACTTGTGGCCGTTCGAGATCGCCGCGGTGATCCTGCTGGTGGCGATCGTGGCGGCCATCACGCTCACCATGCGCCGCCGTCCCGGCCAGAAGGTCCAGGACGTGTCGAAGCAGGTGGCGGTGCGCGCCAAGGATCGCATCCGCGTGGTGAAGATGGACGCGGAGGGCCGGCAGTGATCCCGCTGCACCACGTGCTGCTGCTCTCCGGCATCCTGTTCGCGCTCAGCGTCGCCGGCATCTTCATCAACCGCAAGAACGTGCTGCTGCTCCTGATGTGCATCGAACTGATGCTGCTCGCGGTGAACTTCAATTTCATCGCCTTCGCGCATCATCTCGGTGACCTGGCCGGGCAGGTCTTCGTGTTCTTCATCCTGACCGTCGCGGCCGCCGAGTCGGCCATCGGGCTCGCGATCCTGGTCGTGCTGTTCCGGCAGCGCAAGAGCATCAACGTCGAAGACCTCGACGCCATGAGGGGCTGAGCCGTGGACAAGGTGCTGCTGACCATCGTGCTCGCTCCCCTGGTGGCTGCCATCCTGGCGGGGCTGGGCGGGCGCTGGATCGGGCGCACAGGGGCCCACACGGTCACGATCCTCGGCGTGGCGGTATCGTTCGTGCTTTCGGCGAAGGTGCTCCTCGGGCTGTTCGACGGCGCGCCGGAATTCGACGGGACGGTATACACCTGGCTCGTCAGCGACGGCATCCGCATGGAAGTCGGCTTCCTGGTGGACCGCCTGAGCGCCTTGATGATGGTCGTCGTCACGTTCGTCTCGCTGATGGTGCACGTCTACACCATCGGCTACATGCACGACGACCCGGGCTACACGCGCTTCTTCAGCTACATCTCGCTGTTCACCTTCGCGATGCTCATGCTCGTGATGTCGAACAACCTGCTGCAGCTGTTCTTCGGTTGGGAGGCGGTGGGCCTCGTCTCCTACCTGCTGATCGGCTTCTGGTACACGCGGCCGACCGCGATCGCGGCAAACCTGAAGGCGTTCCTCGTCAACCGCGTGGGTGACTTCGGCTTCCTGCTCGGCATCGCGGGCATCGCCCACCTCACGGGGTCGCTGCACTATGCGGAGATCTTCGCCCAGGCAGACAAGATCGCCGCCACCACGTTCGAGATCATCCCCGGCGAGGCGTGGTCCGCCATCACGGTCATCTGCATCTGCCTGTTCATCGGCGCAATGGGCAAGTCGGCGCAGGTGCCGCTGCACGTCTGGCTGCCCGACTCCATGGAAGGCCCGACGCCGATCTCGGCGCTGATCCACGCCGCCACGATGGTGACGGCGGGCATCTTCATGGTGGCACGCATGTCGCCGCTGTTCGAGCTGTCGGAAACGGCACTCAGCTTCATCATCGTCGTCGGCGCCACGACCGCGCTGTTCATGGGCTTCCTCGGCATCGTCGCCAACGACATCAAGCGCGTGGTCGCCTACTCGACGCTGTCGCAGCTTGGTTACATGACGGTGGCGCTCGGCGTCTCGGCCTACGCAGGTGCGATCTTCCACCTCATGACGCACGCCTTCTTCAAGGCGCTGCTGTTCCTCGCGGCCGGCTCGGTGATCATCGCGATGCACCACGAGCAGGACATGCGGCGCATGGGCGGGCTGCGCAAGTACATGCCGGTGACCTACGGGACCTGCCTGATCGGGGCCCTGGCGCTGATCGGGTTCCCGGGGTTCTCCGGATTCTTCTCGAAGGACGCGCTGATCGAGGCGGTTCACCTCTCGACGCTGCCGGCCGCCAGGTACGGCTACTGGTGCGTGCTGATCGGTGTGTTCGTCACCGCGTTCTACACGTTCCGCCTCGTGTTCATGACCTTCCACGGCAAGGAACGGTTCGCGGCCGACGGTGGCCACCACGCCCACGGCCACGACGACCACGGGCACGACGACCATCATGGAGGTCCGCCGCAGGAGAGCCCGTGGGTGGTGACGTTGCCGCTCGTGCTGCTCGCGATTCCGTCGGTCGTCATCGGCTGGCCGACGATCGGCGCGCTGCTGTTCGGCGAGTACTTCGGCAATGCGGTGTACGTGGCGCCTGCGCACGACGTGCTCGCTCGCCTCGGCGAGCACTACCACGGCCCGTGGGCGTTCGTGCAGCACGGCCTGGCTTCGCCGATCCTGGGTCTTGCCGCAGCCGGCGTGATGCTCGCGTGGTACCTGTACCTCAAGGCGCCGCACCTGCCGGATCAGCTGCGCGAGCGGGCAGGGGGGCTCTACACGCTCCTCGTCAACAAGTACTATTTCGACGCGTTCAACGAGCGCTTCATCGCCGGCGGCAGCCGCGCCCTCGGCAACCTGCTGTGGCGCGGCGGCGACGTCGCACTCATCGACGGCGCGGCGGTCAACGGCTCGGCGCGCGCGGTCGGCTGGCTGGCCAACGCGGTGCGCGGCGCGCAGTCCGGATACCTCTATCACTACGCCTTCGCGACGATCATCGGCCTTGCGGCGCTGCTCGCGTGGCTACTCTGGGTGAGCTGACCCATGCAAGCTGACTGGCCCATCCTGAGCCTGCTCGTCTGGCTGCCGATCGCAGCCGGCCTGCTGCTCCTGCTCATCGGCGAGCGCAGCGCGTCCGCCGCGCGCTGGCTGGCGCTCGCCGCGTCGGTCGTCACGTTCGGGGTGAGCGTGATCCTGTGGCGCGAGTTCGACCCGGCGACGGCGGCCATGCAGTTCGTCGAGCGCGAGCCGTGGATCGGCGCCTTCAACACCTGGTACCACCTGGGCGTGGACGGCATCTCGATGCCGCTGATCGTGCTGACCGCGTTCATCACGCCGCTGGTGGTGATCTCCGGCTGGTCGGTGATCGAGAAGCGCCCGGCCCAGTATCTCGCCGCGTTCCTGATCCTCGAGGGGCTGATGATCGGCGTGTTCGCCGCACTCGACGCGATGCTGTTCTACGTGCTGTGGGAAGCGATGCTCATCCCGATGTTCGTGATCATCGGCGTGTGGGGCGGTCCCCGGCGCGTATACGCGACGCTGAAGTTCTTCCTCTACACCTTCCTCGGCTCGGTGCTGATGCTGGTGGCGCTGATCTACCTGTACCTGCAGGGCGGCAGCTACGCGATCGCCGACCTGCACGCCATGTCGCTGTCGATGCGCGAGCAGGTGCTGATTTTCACTGCGTTCCTGCTCGCCTTCGCCGTGAAGGTGCCGATGTGGCCAGTGCACACCTGGCTGCCGGACGCCCACGTCGAGGCGCCCACCGGCGGGTCGGTGATCCTCGCTGCCATCATGCTGAAGATGGGCGGCTACGGTTTCCTCCGCTTCAGCCTGCCCATCGCCCCGGACGCGAGCCGAGAACTCGACTGGCTGATCCTCGCGATGTCGCTGATCGCAGTGGTGTACATCGGCCTCGTCGCGCTCGTGCAGCAGGACATGAAGAAGCTGGTCGCGTACTCTTCGATCGCGCACATGGGCTTCGTCACGCTCGGCGCGTTTGCGGCGTTCCAGATCCACGCCAGCACCGGGAGCCTCCAGGGCGCGGCCATGGGCCTCGACGGCGCCATGGTGCAGATGGTGTCGCACGGCCTGATCTCGGGCGCGCTGTTCTTCTGCATCGGCGTGCTCTACGACCGCATGCACAGCCGCCAGATCGCGGACTACGGCGGCGTCATCAATACCATGCCGGTGTTCGGTGCGTTCATGGTGCTGTTTGCAATGGCCAACGCCGGCCTGCCGGGTACGTCTGGGTTCGTCGGCGAGTTCCTCGTGATCCTGGCGGCCTTCCGCGCCGACTTCTGGTACGCGTTCCTCGCCGCGATGACGCTGATCCTGGGTGCGGCGTACACGCTCTGGCTGGTGAAGCGCGTGGTGTTCGGGCCGGTCGGCAACCAGCACGTCGCCAAGCTCCAGGACCTGGGCGCGCGCGAGTTCCTCGTACTCGGCATCCTCGCGCTTGCGGTGCTGGCGCTCGGCGTGTACCCGGCGCCGCTCCTCGACGCGATGCGTCCGACGATCGAACAGCTGGTGCAGCAGATGATGGTGACGAAGGTCTGATGCCATGAGCCCCGCAACCATCACACGACTCGACCTCGTCCTGGCCGCGCCGGAGATCTTCCTGCTCACGGCAACGTGCGTGATCCTGCTCGTCGACCTGTTCCTCGACGACGCGAAGCGCGTCGTCACGTTCGTGCTGTCGCTGTTGGCGCTGGCCCGCACGGCCTACGTCACCGCACGCACCGGCGTGGACGCGCGCACCCTGGCGTGGCACGGCACATACGTGGCCGACCCGGTGGGCAACCTGCTCAAGGTGGTAGCCTACGGCGCGGTGGCCGTCGCGTTCCTGTATTCGTTCGGCTATCTGCAGGTGCGCCGGCTGCTGAAGGGCGAGTTCTTCGTGCTCGGACTGTTCGCGCTGCTCGGCATCATGGTGCTGATCTCGGCCAACAGCCTGGTCACGCTGTACCTGGGCGTCGAGCTGCTCGCCCTGTCGCTCTACGCGATGGTCGCCTTCAACCGTGACTCCGCGGTCTCGGCCGAGGCGGCCGTCAAGTACTTCGTGCTGGGCTCGATCGCCTCGGGCGCGCTGCTCTACGGGATGTCCATGATCTACGGCATCACGGGCTCGCTCGAACTGGGGCAGGTGAGCCAGGCCGTGGGCGCGTTCGGGCCGGGGCAGATCGGCCTGTTGTTCGGCCTGGCCTTCGTCATCGTCGGCGTGGCGTTCAAGTTCGGCGCGGTGCCGTTCCACATGTGGGTCCCGGACGTCTACCACGGTGCACCGACCGCCGTGACGCTGTTCCTGAGCTCGGCGCCGAAGCTCGCCTCGTTCGCGCTCGCCTTCCGCCTGCTCGCCGAGGGGCTGCCAGGACTGCACGGCGCGTGGCAGGACATGCTCGTGATGGTCGCACTGCTCTCGATGGCCATCGGCAACCTCGTCGCCATCGCGCAGACCAACTTGAAGCGCATGCTGGCGTACTCCACGATCTCGCACGTGGGCTTCATCCTGATGGGTATGCTCGCCGGCACCAGCGAGGGTTACCAGGCCGCGCTGTACTACACGATCACCTACGTGATCATGGCGATCGGCGGCTTCGGCATGATCATCCTGCTGTCGCGCGGCGGTTTCGAGGCCGACCGGCTCGAGGACTTCAAGGGCCTCAATGCCCGCAGCCCCTGGTTCGCAGCGGTCATGTTGATGCTGATGTTCAGCATGGCGGGCGTGCCGCCGTTCGTCGGTTTCTGGGCGAAACTGGCCGTGATCCAGGCAGCCCTGAACGTGGGCCTGCTGTGGCTGGCGATCGCGGCCGTGATCTTCTCGGTGATCGGTGCCTACTACTATCTGCGGGTCGTGAAGCTCATGTACTTCGACGAGCCGTCGGAGCGGCGTGCGATCCAGGGAAGCGGGGCGGTCAGGTTCGTGCTGAGCGCGAATGGGCTGGCGGTTCTGCTGCTCGGGCTCTATCCCGGCCTGTTGTTGGCGCTGTGCGCAGCGGTCTTGCCCTGAACTGTGGCCGCTGAAGACCGGCCTGCGGGCCATATCGGCGCTTTCGTGCGATACTCCAGCCCCATGCGCTAGCGCTGGAGAGTTGCGATGCATCAACCATTGCTTGCTTGCTTGGTTGCGACGGCGCTCGTGGTCGCCTCCGTACAGGCCGTGCTGGCCGAAGAGTCGGCCACCGTCGAGGCGGAGGCAGAGAAGACATTCGTTCCGCCGCCGGGGTTCAAGCAACGGACGAAGGACGGGCAGACCGTCTATTGCCGGGCCAGGGCCCCGGTCGGGACCAAGATCAAGAACTGGGAATGCTACTCGCAGGCAGAATTGACCCAAGTCAGCGAGTCGATGCGCCGCTCGGCCGAGGACCTGAAGCAGCGTGGCCGCATGTGCGATCGGGGCCAGATGTGCACCGGCGGTTGAGTGCCCTCAAGATTGGGGCGCTTGTAATGCGAGTGCTGGTTCGGTAACATTATCGGCTCGATTGCGGGGTGGAGCAGTCTGGCAGCTCGTCGGGCTCATAACCCGAAGGTCGCAGGTTCAAATCCTGCCCCCGCTACCAACGCATTCGAAGCGAACGGCCCCTCTGGGGCCGTTGTGCTATGGGGAACCCGTCAGGCGCGACGCATCGCTTCGAGCGCCGCCTTGGTCAGGAAGCCGCTGCGGGTTTCTCCGTGTGCACGTGCATGCTCGTCGATCTGCTTGAGCAAGCGGCCTGGAACCGTGATGTTGATCTTCTCGGCGGGGCCGAAGAATCGCTCCACCGGCACGTCGACGATTCCCCTGGTCCAGCGCTTGTATTCGCGATCCACCTGCCAGTCGCTCATCGGCTTCGGACGCGGCATTGCCTTGCCATCCTCGGCCAGCAGCTCGCAGTGAGCTTCGATGGCCTCGCGGACGTTGTCGAAGGCCTCTTCCACCGTATCACCGGCGCTGAAGCAGCCGGGAAGATCAGGAACGACGACGCCGAAGGCGGTCTTGCGCGTACCCGGTTCAATGGCGATGGTGAACTTCATTTCAGGCCTGCCTGCTTCCTGATCTTGTGTACGAGTCCTTTGCCAAGGTCCTTCTGCGGGTGCGGCACGGTGATGTGCCCCGGTCGTGTCGCGTGTACGAAGACGTGATGGCTGCCGACCGTCCGGCGCAACGTCCAGCCCGCCTGCTCGAGTTCGCGGATGAGTTCGGCGCTTGTCAAGGTAAGTATGGTAACTACCGATTCTTTTGATTGTCAACACTATACCCACTGGTCACCTGAGGCGGCCCAGGTCCGCGCAGTTGCGGTCTCGAAAGCTTTGCTTGGATCGGTAGCTGGCCCCGCTACCAACGCATTCGAAGCGAACGTCCCCTCTGGGGCCGTTTTGCTTTGGGAGCTGGGAGTTGCCCCGCGCCGGGTCGAGCCTGCTCTTGACACTGGCGGCGCTCCGGATTCGCATGGCGTCATGAGATCGCAACTGGCCGACGCTGCCCGCCAGAGCCTCAACGAGGACGTCAAGCGCATGACGGCCGAGGAGCGGCTGGCCGCGTATCTTGCTCATTGCCAGCTGATTGCCCAACTCTCAGTTGCTGACGCGTTGGTCCAGCGACAACCCCGAGACGCGGCACCGCGGAATGCGCCCAAGCGCGCAGGGCCAGTCGGCGCTGCTGATGGCCGACGTCGCCGGATTGCTTGCGGCGAGAGCCGTTCGATAGGCAGTCATCGGCGCCATGGCGGCAGCGGTGCGCGGTGTCGCGCGCGCCCACGCCGTCGCAGGGCATGTTGATCTTCCTGGTCATCGCACGTCTGCCTGGTTATTGAGTGCAGGCTGGCTGCGGGGAACCTTCGCGAGGTGCGCCTCTTGGGCCTGGCGGAAACGGTCTGCAGCGGGAGCAACGGTCGCGTCGCTCTCGCATCGCTTTTCAACGGGCGTCATCAGATGCGCCTGGTCCGTCGCGGCGAGGATGTCCGCGAAATCGGGCGTGTGGTAACCGATCGCCACGAGCTGGTCGATCGCGGGCCGCGCGGCGTCCGGCTCGCCAAGCAGCAGTTGGGCACTGGCCCACGCTGACAGGAAGTTCGGGTTTGCGCCGACGGCCACGTCTTGCGCGATTGCCTCGCGTGCCTGGAGCCAGTGTTCGCGCGCGACAGCTGTCTCGTTGCGACGTGCGGCGAGCTGGCCCCGGAGGATGTGTCCCTGCGCCTCGAGCAGCCGCAGGTTGCGGTCACCACGCCCGGCGTCGTCCTCACGGGCCAGCGTCGACAACGCGGTCTCCAGCATCTGATCGGCGGCGACCAGATCGCCCAAGGCAAATTGCAGCCGGGCCGACTCGACCTGCGCGCCCGCCAGCTCGCGCTGCCAGGTGCTGTTGGTTCGGTCGGTCGCGACTAGGTCGGAGAGGACCGTGAGGGCAGCGTCATTGTGGGTGGCGGCTTCCCGCAGGCGACCGGTGCCTCGCGCGAGACTGCCGAGCTGGACACCGTACTTTCCAAGCCAGAATCGCCAGTCGACTTGCTTCCCGTCGAAGGCTACGAGCGCCTGCGCCGCATCGACGGCCTCGCGCACGTGTTCCGTTGCCTCGACCGCGGCGCCGCACAGCGCCAACGTGCGGCCGAGGATGGCGTTGCTGATGAGCAGCCGCTCTGCCGCGTCGCGGTCGTCCGGGCTGCGGGACGCCAGCTGTGCCTTGATGCGGTGCACGTCGCGATAGTCACGGATGGCCTGCGCGAGTTGACCCTGTTCCAGCGCGATCTTGCCGAGGCTGTCGTGGGCGTCCGCGAGGTCGGCTTGGCGCTGGATGTCGTCGGGGTGGCGCGACGCCAGGAGCGTCGCGGTGGAAACAACGGACTCGTAGAGTGTCCGAGCCGCCTCGAATTCTCCGCGCGTTTCCAGCACGCGTCCGGCGTTGGTGCGGGCAGAGGACAGCACCGCCAGCCAGTCGTCCTGCGGTTGCTCGGCCGTCGTCCGCTCGAGCAGCTCCGCCGCACGGGTGAAGCTAGCGAGGGCACTGTCGCGATCCCCCTGGAAATACTGGGCGTTGCCGAGGTGGTTGAGCGTCTCGGCGTAGGCGGCCTCGCGTTCTGCGTCGCCCGGCGCGCGCCGCAGCAACTCGGCGCCCAGCTCCGAGGCTGCCAGGTACGACTCCATGGCCGCTGCGAGCTGGCCCTCGTCCTGGCGCACGTTGCCGATCTTTTGCAGCGCCTTGCTGCGCAGCGCGAGCGTCTGGTCGGTGACGTCGTCCACGGGCAGGGCCGAGAAGTAGGCCATCGCCTGGTTGTCCACCGCCTCGAGGATATCCAGCCGCTGTACCTCGCGCAGCCGATCGTTCAGATCGGTCAGCATGAAGGCGACGAGGTCTTCTGCCTGCTTCTGCCTGTGTTCCGCGGCCGTGCGCGCGATGCGCGCCTCGATCGCGAGCGCGGTCACGACGCCGGCCAGTACGAGCGCTAATGAAGTCACCAGCATCAGCCGCTGATTGCGCCGCCGCAAGTCGCGCTGCTTGAGGATGTCGAAGCCGACGCCGAGAAGGCCTGCAATGATCTTGAGCTGTGCGTTGGAGCGGCCATCGGCTCTCGGCCGCACGTCGGCCGCGACGGGCGCGATGCGCGGCCCCGCGGAGGGGCCGTTCGGGCCGTCGAGGAATCGCAAGGCGGGGGGGAAGCACTCCTGCGATTCGCGCCCCGGGTGATCGCTCGCGTTCGGTTCGCCGTCCACGATCAGGCAGAAGATGCGATCGCCGCGGCCGAGGCTCCGGAAGTAACGGATCTCCTCGTTGACCCATCGCGAGGCGGTCGCGTCGGGCGAGCAGATGACGACGAGGCTGGCCGAGTCCTGCAAAGCCGCGCGGATGTGCACGCCCAAGTCGGTCGCGCTCGGGAGGTCGGTGCGGTCGCGAAACACTGGGCTCAGGCGCCGTGCGGCCACGCCCCGTTCGGCGTGCACGAGGTGCGAGGGCACGCGGTAGGATTCCAGCGTGGTCTGCAGCCGGCGTGCCCACCGTTCGTCGCGGTGGCTGTAGCTCAGGAAGGCGCTGTACCGAAAAGCGGCTCCAGGGGTTGGGGCAGACATTGGCATCAAGCTTACCACCCCGGACCCGGCGGCCGCGGCGCGGTGTGCTGGGCCCGGCGTACGCGGGATGGATCCCGAACGCCTGCATGGCGCAGGGCTCTGACGGTTTGCGATTCGCGTGTGTCGCGATTTGGCGACGGTACTGATGCTTGCGGCGCGGCCGTGATTGTCACTTAATCCGCGTCGCGCCGCGCCGCATCGTCGGCCGACGTTCCCATTGACAACCCCCCCCGCGTCGGAACTGGCAGATTCATGAGAATCCTCGTTGCGCTCCTGACCGCATGTGTCGCGTCGGTGGCCCTCTGGTGGTCGCTCGATCAACCGCTGTCCGCGCCGGAGTGGAAGGGCCAGGTTCGCGGGCTCGCGTACAGTCCCTCGCGCCTCTACTCCGAGTTCGACAAGGACCATAACGTCACGGACGAGCTGATCCGTCGCGACCTGGCGCAGCTCTCCAAGATGACCCGGCGCATCCGCACCTATACGGTCGACTACAACCACGACCGCATTCCCTACATCGCGCGGGAGTTCGGCATGAAGGTGTCGCTGGGCATCTGGTTGCGCGGCGACAAGGCCTACAACGAAGGCGAGATTGCGCGCGCCATCAAGGCCATCGCGGCGAACCCCGGCACCGTCGACCGCGTGTTCGTCGGCAACGAAACCGTGGGCGTGCGTGCCGAACTGACGGCCCGGGAAGTCAGCGAACACATCAAGCGGGTCAAGGCCGCCATCAAGGATCCCGCCGTTCAGGTCGGCACCGCCGAAGTCTGGCCGACGTGGTTGACCGAGACCGAGTTGGCGGACGGCGCCGACTTCGTGGCCATCCACTTGTTGCCCTACTGGGAAGGCGTCTCCTACGAGAAGTCGATGGAGTACATCAGCTCCAGCTTCGACCAGATCGCCAGGCTCTATCCGGACAAGAAGATCGTCATCGGCGAGACCGGCTGGCCGTCCGATGGCCGCGTCAGGAAGGGCTCGGTGCCGTCCCCGGCCTATGAAGCGGCTTTCCTGCGCAATTTCTTCAATCTCGCCGAGCGGAAGAACTACGACTACTACGTCATGGAAGCCTACGACCAGCCCTGGAAGGGCTCGGCCGGCCAGGAGGGCGCGGTCGGTGCGTTCTGGGGCATGCTCGATGCCGAAGGCAATGCCAAGTTCAGTCTCCGCGGTCCGTTGTCGTCGTTCGGCCAGTGGAAGGTTTTCGCGGCCATCGCTGCCGGGCTGACGTTCCTGATCGGCCTTGCCGTCATGGCGGCCGTGCCGAAGCTGAGCCTGCGCGGTTACTTCCTGCTCGCGGGCACGATCGGCGTGGTGGTCTCGGGCGGCCTGTTCATCGTCGAGGCCTCCAGTTTGCGTTACATGGACTTGGGCACGATCGGCGGCATGATGCTGATCGTCCCGGCCGCACTGTTCACGGCGACCTTGCTGTTGACCGAAACCGCAGAGTGGGCGTTGTCGCTGTGGCGCAAGAAGCGCAGGCCGGACATTTCGGGCAGGATCGCGCGTTTCCCGCGCGTGTCCATCCATGTGCCCACGCACAACGAGCCGCCCTTGATGGTGATGCAGACGCTGAACGCTCTGTCGCGCCTGGATTACCCGAACTTCGAGGTGATCGTGCTCGACAACAACACCTCGGACGAGTCGATGTGGCGGCCCGTGGCCAGCCACTGCCAGACGTTGGGCCCGAAGTTCCGCTTCTTCCACCTCGACGGCATCAAGGGCTTCAAGGCCGGCGCCCTGAACAAGGCGCTGGAACTGACCGACCCGTCGGCCGAGTTCATCGCCGTGATCGACAGCGACTACCAGGTCGCGCCGCACTGGCTGCGTTCCGTCATGCCCGGCTTCGACGATCCGCAGGTCGGCATCGTTCAGGCGCCGCAGGACTACCGGGACAGCCAGGAAAGCCTGTTCAAGTCGTGCCTGTACGAGGAGTACACCGGCTTCTTCCGCATCGGCATGGTCGAGCGCGCCGAGCACAATGCCATCATCCAGCACGGCACCATGTGCGTGATTCGCCGCGAAGCCATGGAACGCGTCGGCGGCTGGGCCGAATGGTGCATCACCGAAGACACCGAGTTGGGCTTGCGCCTGTTCGCGGCGGGCTATGACGCACTCTATACGCCGGTCAGCATGGGCCGCGGCCTGATGCCCGACACGTACGCCGCCTACAAGGTCCAGCGCTATCGCTGGGTGTACGGCGCCATGCAGATCCTGAAGCGCCATGCCTCGGCGATCTTCCTGGGCCGGAAAGCCGATGGAACGCCGTCGCTGACCAGGGCGCAACGCTACCAGTTCCTGGCTGGCTGGATGCCCTGGTTCGCCGACGGCTTCGCGCTGATCTTCGCGATCCTGGCCCTGGCCTGGAGCGGCTTGATGATCATTGCGCCCAGGCACTTCGACGTACCGCTGGCGGCGCTGTCGGGTGTGGCCCTGGCCATCTTCACGATCAAGACCTTGAAGACGGTCTGGTTGCACCGCGCCAAGGTCGGCACCGGTTTCGGCGGCGCGTTGGCGTCGGCGCTCACCGGATTGTCCTTGTCCTACACGGTCGGCAAGGGCGTGATTACCGGCCTGTTCACGTCCTCGAAGCCGTTCCTGCGCACCCCGAAGTGCGAAGACTCGGCGCCTTGGACACAGATCGTCAGGGTAGCCAAGGCAGAGGCCGCGCTGTTGATCGGCACGCTTGCCGCCATCGTCGGTACCCTGTGGTCCACGCGATTCGACGATCCGGCCGACGTCATGTGGATCGCCGCGCTGTCCGTGATGGCGGTGCCGTATGCAGCCGCGCTGCTGGTGGCACTGTTCTCGACGATGAAGCTGGGTCGTCGCGTGGCGCAGAGCCCCGACATTGCGCCCGCGGCGGCGGTCGTCCCGCCGAAGCTGGACCTCGCCGCGTAACGCTCGAACAGCCGTTTCCGCTAGGTCTTGGGCAGGCGCGGCTTGTCGTCGCGCGTGTCGAACCAGGGCAGGTGCTCGGCGAAGTACACGTGGGCCTGGGGCTCGAAGCGCTCGGGTTCTTCGAAGGCGTTGAGGTACAGGTCGATCTCGCCGGGACGCTGGGCAGTTTCATAGGCGATCGGCGTGCCACAGGTGGCGCAGTGACTGCGCGTCACCCCTGGCGACGACTCGTACTTCGAGCGCATGCCCGTGAACTGCACGCGTGCCAGCGGGTAGTTCACGAAGCAGGCGACCGGCGATGCCGTGTGGCGCCGGCAGCTCTCGCAGTGGCAGTACACGACCCACTGCGGGTCGCCCTCGGCGACGAACCGCAATTGTCCGCAGAGGCAATGGCCGCTCGGCATCGAGGACGCCTTCAGTTTGCCTGCGTCCACTGGTCGAGCCAGTCGAGCACCGTGTCGTGCCACAGGATGCTGTTGGCCGGTTTCAGTATCCAGTGGTTCTCGTCCGGGAAGTAGAGGAAGCGGCTCGGGATCCCCTTGCGCTGCAGGGCGGTGAACGTCGCGAACCCGCCGGCCTCGACGACGCGGAAGTCCTTGGCGCCGTGGATCACGAGCGTCGGGGTCTTCCAGTTCTTCACGTAGTCGATCGGATTGTGCTTCGTGAAGCCTTGCGGGTTGTCCCACGGCGTGCCGCCGTGCTCCCACTCGGGGAACCAGAGTTCCTCGGTCGCGAAGGAAGCGAAGCGTTCGTCGAGGTTGCCGGCGTGCGTGACGAGGGCCTTGAAACGGTCCGGCATCTGCCCGGCGATCCAGTTCACCATGTAGCCGCCGTAGCTGCCGCCGAGCGCGGCGACGCGATCGCCGTCCATCCACGGGTGCCTCTCCAGCGCCGCCACGAGGCCGAGCTCGAGGTCCTCGAGCGGCTTGCCGCCCCAGTCGCCGTTGATCGCGTCCGTGAACGCCTGCCCGTAGCCGGTCGAGCCGTGAAAATCGATCATGAGCGCGACGTAGCCGCGGCCTGCGTAGGTCTGCGGATTCCAGCGATAGTGGAACTGGTCGCCGAACGAACCCTGGGGGCCGCCGTGGATCAACATCGCCACCGGGTATTTCTTCGCCGGGTCGAAGTCCACGGGTTTCACGACCCAGGCGTATACGATTTCTCCGTTTGCTCCGGCGAACGTGAACTGCGAGGGCTCGCCGAGCCGCACGGCCGCGAGGCGCTCGTCGTTGATGCGGGTGAGACGCTGCGTGTCGGCGCCGTCCGCGCGCGTTGAATAGAGCTCCGCCGGTCCGCGCAGGGTGTCGAGCAGGTGCACCACGCGCTTGCCGTTGACCTGGGGTGACGCGACGTGACCCTTGCCGACGACGGTGCGGACCTTGCCGCTCGCGACGTCGATCGCGAACAGCGCGTGATTGCCGAGGTCGTCCGACGTGGTAAAGACGGTCTTGCCGTCGGCCGACCACGCGAGGTCGCCGGCGGACCGGTCCCACGATTCCGTCAACACCCGCTCGGTGCCTTCAGGCCAGGCGCGCAGCACGATGCGGAAGCGGTCGGCCTCGTACCCGGGCCGCTGCATCGCCGTGTAGGCGAGTGTCCGGCCGTCGGGCGAGAAGGCAGGGCGTGCGTCCCAGGCAGGGTTGGCGGACGTGAGGTTGCGCGGGGCGGTGCTGCCGTCGGCAGGGGCCACAAACAGGTCGAAGCTCGTCGACCACGCTTCCTCGCGGCCGGCGTTGCGCGCACCGAACACGATCGCTCGACTGTCGGGCGTGAACGTGTACTCGCTCCGTCCGCCGAACGGCTTCGATGGTGCGTCGGCGTCCATGGCCTTCAGGACGTCCACGGGGGCTCCGCCCGACGCGGGCATGACGAAGATGTGATTGCGGCGCCCGTCGGCCCAGGTGTCCCAGTGACGGAAGAAGAGCCGGTCGTGGATCCTGCCGGTCGCCTGTCCGGCGGCGATCTCGTCGAGGCGCTTGCGCGTTTCTTCGGGCGTGCTGCCCGGGAAGACCTCCATCGAGAGCGCAAGCCACTTGCCATCGGGCGAGAGCACGAAGCTGCCGACGTCGAGGGGCAGGGCGGTCAACTGCCGGGCCTCGCCGCCGTCGAGCGGCAGTTTCCAGACCTCGGAGGATCCGCTGCGCGTCGACAGGAAATAGACGGCTTCGCCGTCTGGCGACCACGTGCCACTCGTGTCGTTGTCGGCGTGGCGGGTCAGCGGCCGGATGTCGGCGCCGTCCGTGCCGATCACCCACAGGTCGGAGCGTCGCTTGTTCGCAGCGAGGTCGAGCGCGGACACGGTGAAGACGACCTGCCGGCCGTCGGGCGACACGGTTGGCTCGGACAGTCGGTCGAATGCGATCAGGTCGCGGACGTCGAACGCTCGGGGACCCGGTGTGACGGCCGACGAGACGAGCGGAAACCAAACGAGCAGGCAGGCGACAAGCAGGGCATGACGCATCAGTAGTGACTCCGTGAGAACGGGCGTTGGTCCGCAGGGGGACTCTAGCGTCCCTTGAACTCGGCTGCGCGCCGTTCGACGAACGAGCGCACGCCTTCGGCGGCGTCCTCGCTGCGCATCACGTCGGTCATGCCGGCGAACATCGGGCCGACGGCGGCTGCTTCGCCTTCGAGCACGCAGAGGCGGGAAGAGCGCAGGCTGCCTTGCACGCCGAGAGGCGCGGCCTTGGCGATGCGCTGCGCGAGCGCCAGCGCGGCCTCCAGTTGCTTGCCCGGTTCGCACAGTTCCTGCACCAGTCCGAGGCGGTAGGCGTCGTCGGCGCCGAGCTCGTCGCCCGTGAGCAGGTAGCGCTGTGCATTGGCCCAGCCGATCTCGCGCGGCAGCCGCAGGGTGGCGCCGCCGCAGGCATAGAATCCGCGGCGCACTTCGAGCATGGCGAAGCGCGTGTCCCGGGCCGCGACGCGCAGGTCGGTATTGAGCAGCAGCTCCCACCCCCAGGTGTAGCAGCGTCCCTGCACCGCGATCACCAGCGGCTTCGAGAGGCGCGGGCCGGTGATGGAGAACGGGTCGATCTCGCCTTCGCCGACCGGGAATGGCGTCCCCGAGGCGAACGCCTCGGCCCAGTCGTTGAGGTCGACACCCGACGTGAAGTGCGGGCCCTCGGCCCAGATGACGCCGACCCACAGCTCCCGGTCGTGCTCCAGCTGGTGGAACGCGCGCGCCAGCGACCGGTACATCTCGCGGCTCAGTGCATTCATCTTCTCGGGGCGGCGCACGCCCAGCAGCAGCAGGTGGTCGCGGCGTTCGAGTTCGATCGTCATTGCACTAGCCCTCAGCGGGTGTTCCTGGCGTGAATTATGCGCCGCCCGATTGGCCTGATGCGTGCGGTTGTATTGTGCCGCGGCCGCGCGTAGTTTCGACGCCGATCGATGATGCAGCAGGGGGGAGGCATGACCAAGGCGCGAGTCCTGGCGGAGGGGTTGTATTTCGCCGAGGGGCCGCGCTGGCGCGGTGGCCGGTTGTGGTTCAGCGACTTCTACGACCACGCCGTGAAGAGCATCGACCTGCACGGCGCGACACGGACGGAGCTCGAACTCGATGACCAGCCCTCCGGTCTCGGGTGGTTGCCGGACGGACGGCTGCTCGTCGTCGCCATGCACCGCAGGCAGCTCCTGCGCGTCGATCCGGACGGCCTGCACTTGCATGCGGACCTTGCTGCCGTGGCCAGCTACCACGCGAACGACATGGTCGTGGACGCGCAGGGGCGAGCCTACGTGGGCAACTTCGGCTTCCCGCTCGACGACGCGCTCAAGACGCGGGGCGTCGACAGCGTGATTGCCGACCACCCGACGGCGCGCATGGCACGCGTCGATGCGGGCGGCAGCGTGCACGTGGCTGCGACGGACCTGCATTTCCCGAACGGCATGGTGATCACGCCGGACGGTAACACGTTGATCGTCGCTGAGACGCTGGCGATGCGGCTCACGGCGTTCGACATCGGCCCCGACGGTTCGCTTTCCGGCCGGCGCGTCTGGGCGACGCTGGGCATGCGAGCCCCGGACGGCATTTGTCTCGACGCCAACGGTCACGTCTGGATCGCCAATGCCATCGCGCCGGAGTGCGTGCTCGTGGCGCCGGGCGGCGAGATCATGGCGACGGTCGAGACCTCGCAGCCGTGCTTTGCCTGTCTGCTGGGCGGTGCCGACCGGCGCACGCTCTTCGCGATGACGGCGCCGAGCTCCTTGGCCGACGTCGTTTCGGTCTCGCGGCAGGGGCGCATCGAATGGGCGGAGGTTCGGGTCCCGGGAGCCGGGCGACCGTGAGCCGCCCGAATCCGAACGGCGCGGACCTGCGATTTCGCATGGGAGCCGGTCGAAGGACCGAGCTCGCAGGGTTTGGCCCCCGCAAAGGAGGAAAGATCATGCGGCGTGTCGCAACGATGACAGCGGCCTTGGCGATGGTGGCGTTGGTTGCGGGCTGCGGCGGCCACGGCGACCGGGACCCGGTGCGGACCAGCGTCGGTGCGGGCCAGTTCAACGTGCTGACGCTCGGGGACGCCCTGCCAGAAGGCCATCCTCCCGTCGGCGGTTACCCGCGCGCTTTGCCGGAGGGTCATCCACCCGTCGCGGGTGACGGCAACGGCTTGCCACCGGACCATCCAGTCTGTCCGGCCGGCCGGCGCCAACTCGAGCAGGGTGGAGCGGGCGGCTTCGACGGTTACGACGGCAGCCCGCCGCTGATCAGCACCTGACGGCGGGATCCCCCGAGCAGGGGTTGCCCGGCCCCGAACCGGGGCTAGGAGGCGGTTGCGCAATCTGCGGATACGCAAGCGCGCGCATTTGATGCACATGTAGCGGGCCTTGAGCAGCGCACGGCCCGCCGACATGCTCGATCGAATCTTCCGCCTCCGCGAGAACGGAACGACCGTGCGCACGGAACTGGCGGCCGGCGTGGCCACGTTCCTCACGATGTCCTACATCATCTTCGTGCAGCCGGCCGTGCTGTCGGGGGTGATGTTGGGGCAGCCGACCGGGATGGACTTCGGCGCGATCACGACGGCCACGTGCCTGGCCGCGGCACTGGCCTCAGCCATCATGGGTCTCTACGCGCGCTATCCGATCGCGCAGGCTCCGGGCATGGGCGAGAATTTCTTCTTCGTGTTCACGGCGATCCCGGTGGCCGCTGCGGCAGGATCTGCCGTGCCGTGGGCCACCGCGCTGGGTGCCGTGTTCATCTCGGGCGTGCTGTTCCTGCTGCTGTCGCTTGCCGGCGCTCGCGA
>Ga0114938_1001172_pt1 | contig 18381 bp, 15 predicted proteins | sample AshMeaBigSpring_FD_88675 | JGI IMG/M metagenome (GOLD analysis project Ga0114938, IMG submission 88675) | Groundwater microbial communities from Big Spring, Nevada to study Microbial Dark Matter (Phase II) - Ash Meadows Big Spring | ecosystem: Environmental > Aquatic > Deep subsurface >...
CCCAATTTTCAAGTTGCAAAAATTATAAATGGAAAATTGGCTTATGTACAAGCATACTCAGAAACCGATATAAAATCAGCTATGGTAACTGTAAATGGTGAAAAAGCTAAAGCAGAAAATCATTTAAAAGCAATTGATGTGAATATGGATGTTGCTAACGGTAAATTTATATACTGTGGTCAACAAGCTGAAAATGGTGCAAGAGCCGATTATATGATTAATGCAGTATTTGCAGCTGATGGTAAACTAGAAACAGTAATAACAAAAGAAGCTGAATTTTATATGAGCGACTTAGTATTTACTAAAGATGGTAAAACCATGTATTGGATGCTAAAAGATGTGTTAGAGCATAATAAGTGGGATAAAGCTTCAGGTGTAATTACCCCAAAAGATGCGAAAGTTGTTTTAACAGATTTATCGGTTATTACTTATAATCTAGACAATAAAAATGTACAATATCAATCTTTTAAAAACGATGAGTGGGCTGTAAACTATAAAAACCACATTTTATATAATACAGATAATGAAGTTGTTTTAGTGGGTGGAAAAATTACCAAAAAAGCAAAAGAAAGTGAATTGGTATTTATTACCATGAAAAAATAGAGATAACTTGAACATAAAACCGATTGAAAAAAGCTACCGCTATAATAGTGGTAGCTTTTCCCTTTTCATTTTTTCTGAAATAAGTATTAATGCGTATTTTCCTGCTCACAAATAACTGCTATGAAAATAAAGTTGCTTGCTTTTAGCTTATTCTATTGCTGTATTATATTAGCACAACAAAATAAAATTGATAGTTTAGAAAAACTAATACTCAAACAAAAAGGTGAAATACTTGGTGCAACATATAATGAATTAACATGGCAATACAGAGGTATTGATTTTAACAAAGCCTTAAGCTATGGCAATAAAGCAATACAGCTGGGTAAAACAATTAATCACCTACCTACTATTGCGCAAGCATATAACGATATTGGAATTTTATTTTTTGATAAAGAACTTTATGACACTTCAATATATCTATACAACAAATCATTACAAATTAGACAAAAGTTAAACGATGAGCTAGGTGTTGCTAAGTGTTACAATAAAATCGGCATTATTTACCAAAAAAAATCAGAATTTGAAAAGGCTTTAGATGCTCAATACAAAGCTCTCCAAGGATTTGAAAAATCAAAATACGATTTTGGTACATCAAACGCACTGAACAATATTGCTATTTTACATCAAAATCTAGGAACCTACAACAAAGCATTTGACTATCATTTGTTGGCTTTAAAAATTAGGCAACAAATAAAAGATAAATTAGGAATCGTACAATCATATAATAACATAGCTAACGTTAACCTATTTTTGGGTAAACCAGAGCTATCCAAGAGCTATTATCTTCAAGCTATTGAAGCCGCAAAACTGATTAACTATAATGAAGGATTAGCTGCTGCTTATAACAATCTTGCTTCAATTTACATCAATCAAGATTCATTGAAGTTAGCATCTACTTATTTAAAACAAGCACTCTTTATTAGAGAAAAACAAAACGACTCAAAAGGAATAATTACAAGTAATTACAATATTTCTGAAATATTCATTAAGCAAGAGAAATATGATAGTGCGTTAATTATCTTAAAAAGCAATTTAGCATTTGCAGAAAAAATTGGTGTTTTTAAAGTTGATTTAGAAAGTCTTTACAAATCAATTTCATTGGTTTACGAAAAATTAAATAATAAAAATGAAGCTTTGTCTTATTATAAAAAATATGCGATTTTAAAGGATTCGATTTTCTCACAAGGTGTAGAGAAAAAACTAGCCGAGCAAGATACTAAATATAATACCCTTAAAAAGGAACAATTAATCCAAACGCAGCAACTACTTATAAACAAGAATTTATACGAAATCGCTAATAAGAATTTATTAATATCTAATTCACAATTGCAATTAGCAGAAGATAGTTTGCATATAATTACCCAAAACGAAACCATTCTTCAAAATAAATTAGATGCATCTTTAAAAGAAGAAAAAATTAATACCCTTACCAAAGAAGGTCTGCAAAAGCAACTAGCGCTGCAACAACAACAAGCCGCAATTAAGCAAAAAAATAACACCATTATAATTATTACAATTGTTGCTATTTTACTGTTGGTAATTGCATATGCGTTTTATAGAAAAAAACAACTAGAGCAAAAAGCCTTATTGGTTACTGAGCAAGCAAAACAAAGAGAACTACTTACAAAAGCCGTAATTGATGCCGAAGAAGCCGAACGTAAACGAATAGCTTCTGATTTACATGATGGAATTGGTCAGCTATTTAGTGCTGTAAAAATGAATTTAAATGGCTTGTTAGATCGTGTAGAAATTACGAAAGATGACGATAAGTTTTTAGCCGAAAAAACGATGGCATTGGTAGATGAAAGTTGCAAAGAAGTTCGAGTTATTAGCCATAAAATGATGCCTAATTTCTTACTAAAATCTGGTATCGCTAGCGATATTAGAAGTTTTATAGAAAAGATAGATGAAAGTTCACTCAAAATACATTTTGAAACCAAAGGCTTTGCTGAACAACTTGAGTTTAACGAAGAAGTAATTTTATACAGAGTAATTCAAGAGTTAATAAACAATGTTATAAAACATGCACAAGCCAATGAGTTGCATTTGATGTTAGAAAAAACAAAAGACCAAATTCATGTGCTGATAGCAGATAATGGAACAGGATTTAATTACGAAGCTGCTATTGCAAAAGGTGGGTTAGGACTTAAGAATATATTGGTACGAATTGAATATTTAAAAGGTACAATTGAGTTTTTAAATAATAAACCAATTGGATCTATAGTAAAAATATTTATACCAGTTACTTAAAATACCACATATGTATTATTGTTGAAACATTAGGATAAATTCATTTTTGTATAGTAAATAAACAATTAAAACAATTTTTAAAACTAACAACAATGAAGAATTTATTATCAATTACCGCATTAGCTTTATTAGCATTAACATCTAGTTGTAAAAAATCAGCCGACGATACTGCAACCACAGGTAACATTCCTTCAGCAGGTTGGCGAATTGGCACTACTAATTATACTATTTCTTTACAATCAAAAATGCAGGTCAGCCAAATTCAATTGCTTTTTTTGATGCAATACCAGGAACCAATAATTTAAATTCAGCATCAGTTTTATTCAACAATACTACAGGTATTGCTGCTGGAACATTTAAGGTTGTAACCAAGCCAAATCAATCTGATTTATTAGCTAATGAAATTATGGTTGCTACAAGTACAGGATATCAAAATAGTATAGGCAATTACACTAAAGATTATGTTACAGCACCTACAGAAACGGTTAATGCAACTGTTACAATTACTAATGGAAAAGCCAAAATAGTTGTACCACAAATAAATATTGTTTCAATACCTATTACAAGTACTTCAACAACTGCAACTTTTTCAGGTACATTTATTGAGAAATAACTTGAAACACATAAGCTAAAAATCATTTTTTAACCAAAGACTATCTGTTGAAAACTATCAATAGGTGGGCTTTGGTGTACAATTTATGATAGCTTTAATTGTATCCTGCAGTTCAAAGGCTGCCAGATTGCCGTGAAAACCACGCTGAGGATATGTGCATAGGTTTTGTGGCGGAGTTGAAACAAAAGCTGGAGCAAATGCCGAGAATAGTTACTTCAGTTGATAGCCCCACGTCATTATTTTGTATTTGTTTTTTTCTTGTTTTTCGGTTGTTTTGGTGCTTTCTTTCTGGTAAATTTATCGTCGAAAAAGCAGTTAATACCACGTCTGTTACCACAACTACCTTGCTCTTTTAATGCTACCGTTCTGTCATTGAATTTAAAGTCTATAATGCAAGGATCTCCACCAACATTGTAAATGCCTTCTTTGGTGGTTTTCATTTTTAAGTCACCTTTCAATTCACCAATACAAGTGCCTTCTTTCTTTTCAAAATGCACAAAAAATAAATAGGTTTTTGCATCTTTTCCATCTCTGATAGATATAAAATTTCTTTTGTCTTTTATATAATCGCCACTCCACTCATTTTTTATTGCAAACGTATCTATTGGGTTAATAATTAAATCGTTTTTAGCAACATCTTCATTGGTGTCGTTAATTACCACCATAAAAGTTTTATCGTTGCTGTAAACCCATCCTACTTTGGTAAATTTAAATTCTTTCGTTTCTGGATCTATTCGTTCTTTTCCTATTAAAAAAGTAGGTTCTTTATTAATAGAAACATTGTGTAAATAACCGTCGTTTTCTTGTGTGTTAAAAAGCGACTTTGCCGTTAAAAAAACATTCTTTTTTGTAAGTACAATGGTTAAAAAAGTAATTTTCTTTTGTTGCTGTGCTGTTGCCAACAAATAAATTTCTTTTTCTTTTTCTATTCTACCAACAGGATGGATGGTGTATTTTTTTGCATTTCCTAAAATGTTGGCAACACTGCTATCTGGTACAAATTGCGTAAATACTTTACTGCTGATAGTAATTGTATCTGCCAATTTTACAATATTGGTATCGGCAGCATAAAAGGGAGGTTGAATTGGCTTAAATGCTGCAATAAAATCGTTGATTTGAACGGGTTCATTTCCTGCAAGATTTACTTTTTCTTCTTTACAACTGTAAAGGAAAATAAACAATAACATAGAAAACAAATACCGCATATATGAAAGATTTTTTCAAAAATAGGGTTTTAGCTTAACGTTTATTCATTTGAAACCAAACGGTTGGATTAAATTCTAATGAAATATTCGATGGTGTAGCAAATGTTTGATAATTTTTACTATTTTAGACAAGTCTAAAAATATATTTCGTGGTTTCTAATTTTTCAATTGCAGAAGAAAATTATATCAAAGCAATTTATCATTTACAGCAATGTAATACTAGTGTTGCTACCAATGATGTAGCTACAGCATTGCAAACAAAAGCAGCATCGGTAAGTGATATGCTGAAAAAATTAAAAGCAAAAAATGTAGTTGAATACGAAAAATACAAGGGTTTTGTGTTGAGTAATAATGGCGAAAAAGTAGCACTATCAATTGTTCGGAAACATCGTTTGTGGGAGTTTTTTTTGGTAGAAAAATTACAATTTGAATGGGATGAAGTGCATGAAGTGGCAGAAGAGTTAGAACATATTAGTAGCAAAAAATTAGTAGATAAATTAGATGCTTATTTAGGATTTCCAAAGTTTGACCCTCATGGAGATCCTATACCAGATAGCAATGGAATTGTATTGAATCAACAACAAATTTTATTGGTAGAAGCTCCTGCAAAAGTGCAACTAATCATTTCTGCCGTTGCCAATCAATCGTCTGCTTTGTTAGAGTTATTAAAACATAAAAACCTAGCCATCGGCACTTCATTACAAATTGAACAGCGGTTTGGATTTGACGAATCTTTAGAAATTCAATTACTAAAAACGTCAGAAGTGCTCACCATTAGTCATCAATTAGCTAAAGCCTTATTTGTAAAAATAGCAGCATTATGAGTGTAGAAGAACATGGTCAAGAACAATCGTTGTCTGAAGTAAATGCTTCTGTAGATACCACACATCCAAGAAAAGGATTTAGAAGAATTCTTGCATATTTTGGTCCAGCATATTTGGTAAGTGTAGGCTATATGGATCCTGGAAATTGGGCCACCGATTTACAAGGTGGGGCACAATTTGGTTATCAATTAATTTGGGTGTTGTTAATGAGTAATTTAATGGCACTTTTACTACAAAGTTTAAGTGCTCGTTTAGGCATTGTTCGTAAAAAAGATTTAGCACAAGCGAATAGAGAAGTATATCCACCAGTTGTAAATTTTTGTTTATACATTTTGGCTGAATTAGCTATTGCTGCTTGTGATTTAGCCGAAGTGTTAGGTATGGCAATTGGTATTCATTTACTTACAGGAATGCCATTGATGTATGGTGTTGCAATTACTGTTTTAGATACTTTTTTACTGTTGTATTTACAAAAGTTAGGTATAAGAAAACTAGAGGCTTTTATTATTTCTTTAGTAGGAATTATTGGCTTGTCGTTTTTGCTTGAAATTATTTTTGCAGCACCTAATTTGGGGCTTGTAGCCAAAGGTTTTATTCCTACTGCATTAAACGAAAAAGCCTTATACATAGCTGTTGGTATTATTGGTGCTACTGTAATGCCACATAATTTGTACTTACATTCTGCCTTGGTACAAACAAGAAAAATTAGCGATGATAATATTGGTATAAAAAAAGCATTAAAATACAATTTCTTTGATAGTTTAATTGCCTTAAATGCAGCATTTTTAGTTAATGCTGCTATATTGGTTTTAGCTGCTACCGTTTTTTTTACAACAGGCAATACACATGTTGCAAAAATTGAAGACGCTCACCAATTATTACAACCTTTGTTGGGTAATAAACTAGCTCCGATGCTTTTTGCCATTGCATTAATTGCTGCTGGACAAAGTTCTACTATTACAGGTACTTTAGCTGGTCAAATTGTAATGGAAGGATATTTGAGTTTACGCATTAATCCTTTGTTAAGAAGATTAATTACTCGATTAATTGCTATTTTACCTGCAGCTTTGGTTATTGGAATTTATGGCGATGAAAAAGTAGATGATTTATTGGTTTTTAGTCAAGTAGTATTAAGCTTGCAATTAGGTTTTGCTATCATTCCATTGATACATTTTGTAAGTGATAAAAAAACAATGGGTGATTTTGTAATTGGTAAATGGACGAAAATTGCTGCATGGTTAATTGCTATTATTCTAGTAACATTAAATGTGAATTTAGTTGCTAATGAAGTGATTGGATTGTTTGAAAAAGATGGATTAATTTGGGCGAAAATACTAGCAGTTATTGCTTGTATTGCATTTATTTGGTTGTTTTTAACCATGACTTTTCTTCCCATTTTTCAAAAGAGAAAGCAGGATAAACAAACGAGTTTACATACCGAAGCCAAACCACTTACCAACTTGCAAATCCCCCAGTTGAAACAAATCGCTGTTGCTTTAGATTTTTCAAGTGGCGATGAAGCTTTAATTGCCAATGCTTTAAGTCAGGGTGGAAAAACAGCTAATTATTTGCTGCTGCATATTACAGAAAGTGTATCGGCTAATTATTTAGGTGCGGCAAGCGATGACGTAGAAACAAGAAAAGACAGAGAACGATTAGAAACTTATGCACAACAACTAATAAATCTAGGTTACAACGTAAACATTGAATTAGGCTACAGAAATCGAGTGAAAGAAATTGTACGATTGGTAAAACAATCTAAAACAGATTTATTGGTAATGGGTGCACATGGACATGCTGGTTTGAAAGATTATTTATTTGGTGAAACAATAGAATCGGTGAGGCACTTGGTAGATATTCCTGTTTTAGTAGTAAAAGTGTAGTTTTTGTTTAGGAATGATATTCTAAAAAACGATGTTGTAATTGTTGATTGGGAATCCAACATTGTTCTTTTTTACCAAACCATTTGTATCTATTTTTTGCTATTATTTGATATACACCATTACTAATACTTGAAGGAATAATTGCCAAATATTGCAGCAAACTAAATGGAAATGAAAGGTATTTGGCTACTTTAAATGCAGCCGTTGCTTGCAAATAAATTTGATTGTTTTCAATAAATACAAAGGAGTTGATATTGTTGGCACTCATCCCAAATTTTGCCAAAAGTTGTTGACCAATTTTACTTTGTTGTGAAGCAAACAATATGTTATTCTGTTTTTCATGCTTTAAAACAAATTGAACAGAGCGATTACACAAATTGCAAACACCATCAAACAACAGAATAGAAGCATGTTGATAATCGTTCATTGTATAAATGTAGTTTGTTTATGCTAGCGATGAAAGTGTGAAATACATGCTAACATTCAATTTTAAGAGGCGTTTTTGAGTTTGAAGTACATAGCTGATGGTTGAAAAATAGTTCAATGGCTGCCGGATGGAAGCGATAGCTGCCTTTTGCAAAAAGGCACTATAAGCGAACAGCCGGAACTACAGTTGAATAAACTACAAAAGTTGAAAGCCCATTGTTTAATTATTGTTCAAAATAGGCAATTGTTCCACCAACCCATTCTTTATCGGCATTGTAACGAACGCCTATCATTTTTCCTTTGCTTAATCTAGCCAAATTAAAAGTTGCAATCGGACGTTCTTTTCCTTCTTCCCAAAAATAAAAAATACGTATCTCGGCTTTTGCAGGAGTATCTGGCGTTTCTATGATATCTGCATACTGTACTTTTTTCTGCAAAATCCAATTTTCAGGATCAGCAACAGCATCAATATCTGTTTGTGTAACATCGATAACAACGCCTTGTCCTGCAAATGAAAAAAGCGGTTTTAAAACATAGTTTTCTAAATCGGTTGGCATGGTTTGAATTTGATGTAGAAAACGAGTTTCAGGCACATAAGGATGCTGAATAAATGGCAATGTGTACTTGCTAATTTTATAAAACCAATTTGGATGAGGCAACCATTCTACGTCTAAATTTTGCAACAAAATATTGCCTTTTGCTTGTATTTCGGCAGATTGTTGTTGTAATTCGTCGAAAATAATGCGGTTATAAATTCTGCGTATTTGTATTTTTTCTCCATTATTTATATAAAACAATTTGTTGCCTTCTTGTATCAACTCTGTTAAACAAACAATGGGAATTTGCAAGTAATCTTGTGTGCAGTAAAAATCGATTCTAGTTTTTTGTTGGTGCGGTAAAATTTCTAATAAAACTACTTCTTTAGGATTCCATTTTCCAACAATGATTTCGTTTAATAGTTGAATGTAAGAATCAGGTGTAAGTCCATTGAAATATGCTGAATAGTTTTTGGGTATTGAAAAATTTTTTCGAGACATTTCTTCAAAAAAAACTTGAAATCCAAATAGGGTAGGAAAACCCTGCATTTCAATGAGTTGAGGTTCTATTTCTCCATTTTTATTGGTGCAAATACCAAAATCAAAAGCAATAAAATGTGCGTAATCGTTTTGATTTGGTACTATAAATTCAGGTGGAATGGCGTTTTTGGTAAGTTCATTAAAATTGGGTTGTGTAATTACATCAACAATGCTTTCACAAGCAGAAAGTATTTTATTGGTAAATGTTTTATCAAAGAAAATGGGTGTTTCTGCAATTCTAAATTCAATAGCATCAGTGTGTTTGCCGTGTAAATCGGTTAAAAATTGTTGGTATTTTTCTGTTGTAAAAGCAGCATTAAATTGTTGTCTGATGCTAGAAACCATAAAGTAAAATTGTATAATTTGTGGCTATAATTATTGTGCTGTTTTTATTTCAGCAACATTTGTTTTCATGGCTGCAATTTGATGATGATTGCCCAAAACAATAATTTTCATTCCTTCAGAAATTACCGTTTCGTAAGAAGGGTTAATAAAGAATTTACCTGTAATATCTTTTACGCCAATGCAAGTAACGCCTGTGCTTTCCCACTCCATAATGTTTTTTAAAGTAGTGTCTCTAATATTTTGGGGTAAACTTTCGTAAGCAATACTTTCAATACTTACACGGTTTCCTTCTTCACTACTTAAATAATCTATAAACTCAATTACATCAGGCCTGCTTACCAATGTAGCCATTTGTATTCCACCAATTTTATCTGGCATAATTACATTGTCTGCACCTGCTTTTTTAAGTTTTGCTACCGATGTAGCTGCAGATGCTCTACTAATAATTTTTAAAGAAGTGTGAAGTGCTCTAGCAGATAAAACAATAAATACGTTGTCGGCATCTGTAGGTAAAGTACAAATCAAGCTTTGAGCTCTTTCAATTCCTGCTTCAAATAAAACAGAATCAATGGTTGCATCGCCTTTTATAAACAATAAATTGGGGTCTTCTTTTAAATAATTATCAATTAAACTATCTACTTGATCTATTACTACAAATGGAACATTGTGTGCTTTTAATGTTTTTGCTGCTTGTTGTCCGTTTCTTCCAAAACCACAAATAATAACGTGGTTATTTAGTAGTTGAATTGCCTTTACCATTTTTTGGTTTTTAAAGTAAAATGTCATTTCACCACTTGCAATATACTGTGTAAGTCTAGCAAGTGCATATGTAAAAGTTGAAAAAGAAGAGATGATTAAAATAATGTTGAACAATCTGCCTGCATTAGACATATTGTGAATTTCTGAATAGCCAATAGTGGTAATGGTGATTACTGTCATGTAAACAGCATCTAAAAAGTTGTAATGTTCAATAGTCATGAAACCTACAACACCTATTAATATTATAAGAAATATAACGCTAAACCAAAGAATAAGTGGAGAAATCTTTTTCAAACCAAAACTTGTTTATGGGTGAAATTACAATGCTTTATGGGTAAAAGCAAATCCAGATTTATAATTAGGCTTATTAAATACACATTTTAGTGAATTACTAAGAATAGTCGAATTGAATGTACCGTCACAATTTCAAAGTTTATAGTACATTCGCTACTTATCATTTAAAAACAATTACTATGAGTTTTTTTGGAAAATTGTTTGGGAAAAAAGAAAAAGAAAGTTTAGACGAAGGCCTCCAAAAAACCAAAGAAGGATTTTTTGCAAAAATTACAAAAGCTATTGCTGGTAAAAGCACTGTTGATGAAGCTGTTTTAGACGATTTAGAAGAGGCATTGGTAAGTGCTGATGTAGGAATTGATACAACTATTAAAATCATTGAACGTATTGAAAAACGTGTAAAAGCTGATAAATACGTAAATACCTCTGATTTAAATGAAATTTTAAAACAAGAAATTGAGGCTGTTTTAGTAGATGCAGATAATTCTGCGTATAAAAATTTTGATATTCCAGCTGGTATAAAACCATACATTGTTTTAGTAGTTGGTGTAAATGGTGTTGGAAAAACAACCACCATTGGTAAACTTGCTTACAATTATAAAAAAGCAGGGCATCAAGTTTTGTTGGGAGCTGCAGACACTTTTAGAGCAGCAGCAGTAGATCAACTCACCATTTGGAGTGAAAGGGTAGGTGTGCCTATTGTAAAACAAGCAATGGGTAGCGATCCGAGTGCTGTTGCGTTTGATACGGTACAAAGTGCGTTGGCAAAAGGAAGTGAAGTAGTAATTATTGACACTGCTGGTCGATTGCACAACAAAGCCTATCTGATGGATGAGCTAAGTAAAATTAAACGGGTGATTAAAAAAATATTGCCAGATGCACCACATGAAGTGATGTTGGTTTTAGATGGTTCAACTGGGCAAAATGCATTGGAACAAGCTAAACAGTTTACAGCTGCTACAGACGTAAACTCACTAACCATTACTAAATTAGATGGTACAGCAAAAGGTGGTGTTGTGTTGGCAATCGCCAATCAATTCAAAATTCCTGTGAAATTTATTGGTGTTGGTGAAAAAATAAACGATTTGTTGGTGTTTGATAAACACGAATTTGTAGATAGCCTTTTTAAAGCAAACGTTTAAATGTCTTTAAATCAATAAATTAAATTGATGTTTATGAAACTAATTTTGTTTTGTGTATCAATAGGATTGTCTCTACTTCTACAACCTATTTCCGTTCATGCAGCATGTAATGAGGTAACAGCAGTTAGAAACGCCAATCAAGGTTTTGATGCAAATGCTGTTTGTAATGGAATAGTTACCCAACTTACGCCTGCTTTAGGGTTAACAAAAGATCAGGTTTCTAAAATGACGAGTGTTGTTTTATCTTTTTTACAATCAAAATCACAAATTTTACCTTTATTGCAAAAAGATAAATCTGCTTATGATAAAAAGTTCGACGTGATTAGTGGAAATCTAAAAACCAAACTAAATGGTATTTTATTGCAAAGTCAAATGAATACATTCCTTTCTTTAAAACCTTCTACCAATACACCAAATAATATACTTAGTCATTTATTTTATTAGTTGATTGATATCATTTTATAAAACAAAAAGGATGCATACACAACGGTAGCATCCTTTTGTTTTTTCTAGGGGGTTGAAAGTTAAAGATTTATAAAACGATTACACTTGAAGTTTTATTGAATGTTGAAGTATTTACTTGTACAAAGTATCTGCCCTTTGTAATATTACTAGGTAAAGTAAATGAAAAATTGTTTAAACCTTCAACTGTTGTTATTTGTTGTGTTGAAATTCTTTTTCCAAATGCATCTACAACACTAATTGGTATTTTCTCAGCCTTTTTCTGCGTTACTACTACTTGAATATTTTTATCTACAACAACAGTAGGAAATAATTTAAAGTTGCTATTGGTAATAATGTCTGCATTTATCGATAAAGTATTGCTATAGCTGATTGATCCTGATTTGTCAATTATTTTCAAGCGATACGTATTTTTCGATTGAATGTTTGCATCTTTAAATGTGTAAGCACTGCCATTGTTTGTATTGGCAGCTTGTACACTGCCAATATTTGTCCATTTGTTGTTTAGCTTTTCAATTTCAAATTTTTCAACCTCTTTTTCTGAACTCGTTTTCCAATTTAATTGCACTGCATTATTTTGAATATTACCAGAGAATGCACTTAACTGAACAGGTAAAGTAATGGCAGTTGTATAATTGGCACCACTGTTATCATCGTATCTTAATGTTGCTAGCGATTTGTTTATTTCAGCCTCCCGTTTCAACTTCTATTTTACATATGGTTTTATCTTCAAAAGTTATTTCATCATTTTTACTTTTTTGTACTGCTTTGATTGCAAAAATACACATGCTTTAAGGATGTTTAATAGGATTAAAAGTCTAGTTAGATCTATCGCAACACATGGTTTGTATCTCTTGATTTTTGCTAAAGTTGCTTAATTTTAAAATGAAGAAAAATAGTGTTCAAAAATAAAAAATGTTTGGTTGTACTTAAAATTTAGTTATCGTTAATGAGAGGAAAGATTAAATTAAACGATTACGTAATATGTTTATAATTCTTACTCATTGAATTTGATAAATAAATTAAAGCACATTTTTATTTTCAAAGCTTTGATAATATTTTCATTCAAAATTTTATATTTGATCATAGAAATTTTTTCTAAATTACTAGCATTTTTAACATTTAAATAAATAAAATGAGGTTAAATATTTACTCAAAAACTTGTCTGTTTGTTGTTTTACTCGGCATCACACTATCAATTCAAGCTCAAAAAAATTTTTTTACAAAAAAAGTACCCAAAGGCAAGTATGCTATTGAACGTGGCTTAAAAAGCTATAACATGTATAGCTTAGATGAAGCAGGACTAAGAAATTACATCTCAAAAGCACCAGTTGAATTTAAAAATTCAGGGTTAGAACATGTACCAGAAATTACTGTACCATTACCTGATGGAACATCTGATATATTTAGAATCTATGAATCAAGTATTCTTTCACCTGAAATAACAGCTCAATTTCCAAACTTTAAAACTTATTCAGGTAAAAGTAAAATTAGTGGTGCTACAATACGCATCAGTTTCACATCAAGCGGTTTCGATGCAATTATAACTGCAGCCGGTAAGGATGCAATTTACTTCCAAAAAGGTAGCCATAAAAGCGGTGATAATAACATTATCAGTTATTTTGGTACGAAAGCGATTAAGCAAGGCAGACCAAATACGAGTAATAAATGTGGTGTAAAAACGCCTGAGATGTCTAATATTAGCACGTTTGGTGATACTATAACAACTTTTGGGACTCAAAACTTAACTACTACTGGTAGTACTCTAATAACATTTAGATTAGCTGTTTCTGCAACAGCAGAATTTAATACACTTAAGGGGGCTGGAAATACAACCACCACTTTTGCATCTATAGTTGCGTTCGTAAATAGATTAGTCGCTGTTTATCGATCAGAATTGTCTGTTTCATTTACTTTGGTGAGTGGTACTAATCTAATTTTTACAACTCCTGGAACACCTTTCTTAAATAATGGAGATTCTTTAAATCCGCAAAACCAAAGAGTTGTCGATAACATTATTGGTGATGCTAACTATGATTTAGCTTTTGTCCTTGGCACTTCTACACCCGGTAGTTCATCTGGCGGTGCAGCACAGGCATCTAGTGTAGGATTATCAGGTTCGAAAGCCCAAAACTATACTCAAGTAGCAGTGGATAATACATTTGCACCAGTTTTTGACGATCAGACCATTGCTCATGAAGTGGGTCATCAATTTTCTATGAGTCACTCTTACAATAGCTCGATACCCGTGTGTACAACTCGTGAACCATCTACATCTGTTGAGGTTGGCTCAGGAACAACTATAATGAGCTATGGCTACACTTGTAGTAATAATACAGGAAATGATGATTATGAAAACACATATTTGCCATTCTTGAATTTTCATGCTGTTAACTATAGCCAAGCTGTAACATTTTTAGCTACTATACCAAATGTTGGTACTTTTACAGCATCTGGCAACACACCACCCGTAATCACATCAATTACACAAGATAAAACGATACCTAAATCAACTCCTTTCTTTTTAACTGGTGCTGCATCTGATGCTAATCAGAACGACGTTCTAACTTACTCATGGGAGGGAACAAATATTGGTACAATCACACCAGTACCTTCAACATTTTCAAGTACTGAACAGCCACCATTTTTTAGAAGTTACCAACCTATGAGTTCAGGTACAAGATATTTTCCAAGATTATCAGCAATTTTAGATGGTACCAACTATGCAAAAGGTGATAAACTGCCGTCAGTAGGTATAGTTACCACACACCGTTTTACGGTAAGAGATAATGTAACTGGTGTTAATACTGGTACTGTAACTGTAACTGTAGATGGTAATTCTGGTCCCTTTTTAGAAACTACTAATCTTTCGGGCAACTACACATCAGGTTCTACACAAACCATAACATGGAGCGTAAATAATACAACAGCACCACCTGTTAGCTGCGCTAACGTGAGTATTTTATTGTCAGTAGATGGTGGTCAAACTTTCCCTTACACTTTGGCAGCTTCTACACCTAACGATGGTACAGAAGAAATTACTTTTCCTGCATTAACATCTTCTACAACAACTGCACGTATCAAGGTACAAGCTGTAGATAATATTTTCTTCGATATTTCAAACAGTAATTTTTCTATCACTGCTACTTTGCCAGTTGCTATTGCAAGTATTCGAGCTAATAAAAATAATAGCGGTGTATCTGTTTATTGGTCTGTATTTAACGAGATTAATGTGAAGCAATATGAAGTTGAAAGATCTACTGATGGTATGAGTTATGTAAAGGTTGGTACAGTTGCTGCTATAAATGCAAGTAATTACACTTGGTTTGATGTATCGCCATTAAATGGTAATAATTATTATCGTTTAAAATCAGTAGATAACGATGGCAGTCTACAGTTTAGCCAAAGCGTATTTGTGAAATTTGGCACCGATAATAGTCAAAATATTACTCTCATTAGTAATCCTGTTGTAAACAATAAAGTACAGTTGCTTGTAGAAAATATTGATAATGGTACTTACTATATTACTTTATATAACCAGCTTGGTCAGCTAATTACTAAAAAACAAATTGTATTTACGGGTAGTTCAGCAACATATACCTTGTCTACCAGTAGTAGTTTAGCAAAAGGTGTTTACCAAGTTGTTTTTAACAATATGAATGATTTTAAGGTAGTTAAAACAGTGGTGTTAAAGTAAAATTTTAATTGATTTTTATCTATATAATAAAGAAGCCGTCTTATGTTAAGTAGGACGGCTTTTTTGATATTTTCTTCGAAGTTTAGATTGTATTACCTTGATACAAAATGCTGTTTAATTGTCTAACCAATTGGTTAATTTAATCGCTATTCTTTGGTTTTAATCGGACAAAAAAGGTAGATAAGCTATGTAAAATAGTTCAGTACTCTTAGCTTTTTAAATCTTACTACATTCAGTCGATTGCAAATTTTAGGAAAAATAGCCGATTCATTCATCAGTTACATGTACATAAATTTTTTGTGTACAAAGCATTGTTTTGCTTTTTTACGTGGCGTTATACATTTACATAGCAGAAAGATCATACTTCAGACCTGTGATGATTTGGATGTTAATGAATTAAATGGTGTGGAAAGTTAAAAACAAGTTCATTTGAATATTAGCTATCCATAGAGGGAATCAATAATTCATTTAGTAAAGCAAGTAAAGGTACTTGGTGTAAGAAAGTTATCATAAGAGTTAAAAAAGCTTTATTTAGATTAGTGTTTTTGCTGCATTTGTTATTGTGCGTGGCGTTCAGTAAATATAGCAATTTAGATGATACAGGAGTATTTAGATCAACATTGAGATTGTTTAAATTGTGATTAGAATTTCATTCTTGAGGAGCTTCAATAAACTTTGATTTTAAGGTTTTCAATCCTGTTTTATGCAAACTCAAAATTATTTTAAGTAATGGTTTTTAAATATAAGTAATTCAAATACTTATATTTAAAGGACTATTACTAAATAATTTATCGGCATAAACTCTTCTAAAATTGGAGTTAGCAAATTACTATTGCAATTGTGAATAGCTTTTAAATATTATTTGTAGCATGTTGTTGACTCTTACCATAATATTAAAACTATAAAACTGCATTTTCAATCCACTAATACACCGCTATTTTATCCATAATATTGTTAACAAAACATTATTTGACGCCTTTGTCTACTACTTTTTTTTATAACACAATCGTTTCCGCTGAAATTATTTCAACCTTAAAGCTTTTCTTTTGTTGTTAAAAGCAAGTTTGTTTTACCTTTATCGCATTCAAAGGTTTTTAGAAATTTTTTAAGTATATATTATCTTACAAATTTGTGTAGAGCATAGCTTAGAAATTTGTGATGTAATAAAGCAAATATTAAACAGGTAAAACAAATACGTTACTAAATATTATCTATATCTTGTTAATAAACACCGATAAACATGGACATACTTAAGGAGAGGTTTAAGGCCAAAGCTGATTTGGCGAACGTTGAAATTAAAAGTTTGCTAAAAGAGCATGGGAACAAAAAAATAGGAGAGGTAACACTTGCTCAAGTGTATCAGGGAATGAGAGGTATAACTGGTCTAGTTACAGAAACGAGTTTATTGGATGCACAAGAAGGTATTCGATTTAGAGGTTTTACGATTCCTGAGTTACAAGAAAAACTTCCAAAAGCTGAGGCTGGTAATGAGCCCCTTCCAGAAGGGTTATTGTATTTAATGTTAATTGGAGAATTACCTACACAGTCAGATGTCGACCACTTAACAAGCGTATTGCAACGCAGAAGCCATGTGCCTACACATGTTTTTGACACGATTGATGCTTTGCCCTTATCTGCCCATCCAATGACTATGTTTGTAACTGGGGTTATGGCTTTACAAACACAAAGTATTTTTGCAAAAGAATATGCAAAAGGGTTAAATAAAAAAGATTATTGGAGTGTTATTTATGATGACGCTCTTGATTTAATTGCTCGTTTACCACGTATCGCTGCTTATGTATATAGAAGAAAATATAAAAATAACGATCATATTCAGCCTAATGGAATGTTAGATTGGTCTGGTAATTTAGCACATATGATGGGTTATGATAATCATAGTTTTAATGAATTAATGCGTTTGTACATGACCATTCATGCCGATCATGAAGGTGGAAATGTATCTGCACACACTACACATTTAGTGGGGAGTGCGTTAAGTGATCCTTATTTAAGTTATGCAGCTGGCATGAACGGTTTAGCAGGTCCATTACATGGGTTGGCAAATCAAGAAGTAATTAAATGGATTTTTGAAATGCAAGCTCAGTTAGAAACAGATTTACCAGCAAGAGAGCAAATAGAAAAGTATGTAAAAGAAACGATTGAAGCAGGTAAAGTAGTGCCAGGTTATGGACATGCTGTATTGAGAAAAACAGACCCAAGATTTACTGCACAAATGGAATTTGGTAAAAAACATATGCCAGAAGATAAATTGTGCCGTACGGTTTGGAATATTTATGAAGTGGTACCACCAATTTTACAATCGTTAGGGAAAATTAAAAATCCTTGGCCGAATGTAGATGCACATAGTGGTGCATTGCTGGTTCATTACGGAATGGTTGAGTATGAATTCTATACCGTTTTATTTGCAGTAAGTAGAGCTTTAGGCGTAATGAGTAGTTTAATTTGGGATAGAGCTTTAGGTTTCCCACTAGAGCGTCCGAAAAGTGTTACTACTGAAGCTGTTAAACTTTGGTTGGAAGGAAAAGAAGAAATTTGGGACTAACGTAACTCATAGTTGCATCTTTTTAAAGGCTTTCTCTTTTTTGAGAAAGCCTTTTTTATGAAGCATGTTTTTTCAGTGTAAGAACACTTTTTTGTGAATGATCGATATTTCTATTCATCGTGTAGGTTTTTGTATAACTAGTTTGAATAAGAGTGTTATTGTACGTTGTTTATATTACTTTTAGCAGCCACAAATTTTACACAATGCTGAATAGAATTTCTATAGTACAAGAGTGCGAC
>Ga0114938_1001173_pt1 | contig 18376 bp, 13 predicted proteins | sample AshMeaBigSpring_FD_88675 | JGI IMG/M metagenome (GOLD analysis project Ga0114938, IMG submission 88675) | Groundwater microbial communities from Big Spring, Nevada to study Microbial Dark Matter (Phase II) - Ash Meadows Big Spring | ecosystem: Environmental > Aquatic > Deep subsurface >...
CAGCCCGGTGGAGGATTTTGCCTGATTCCAGGGGGTCAGGTCCATGTTTTCGGCCAGCGCGTATCTGCGAGGTCGAGTTTATCGGCCGAAAAATGGACCAGACCCCGACCCGTGAACGGTTACCACGGCGCGTGATGGCTGCCGCGATGGGCCCACGGCGTGCGGGACCATGACCGCGTGAGAAGCTGACGTTGGCCCGCAGCCGCCCGCGACCCTGGGGAGACGTTTGCGGCTGCGGGCAAGACGCATGGCGACCGTCGGCTGGCGCGGTCGTGGCGTTGGCCGGAGGCAAAGGGATCATGCTGGACGTCCCCCCCAAACAGCTCGGCCCGTATCAGCTGGAGCGCGTTCTCGGGCGCGGCGGCATGGGCACGGTGTATGTGGGGGTGGACACGAAGACGCAGCAGCGGGCGGCGATCAAGGTGCTCTCGCCCGTGCTGGCCGCCGAGGAGAACTTTCGCGAAAGGTTCAAGGCCGAGATCGAGTCACTCCGCACACTCCGCCATCGACACATCGTGCAGCTGTACGGATTCGGTGAGGAGCAGGGTACGCTGTTCTACTCGATGCAGCTGGTGGAGGGCTCCAACCTCCAGCAGGAACTGGGGGCTGGTCGGCGTTTTGACTGGCGCGAGGTGACCCGGCTGGGGATCGATATCTGCCGGGCGCTCAAGCACGCGCACGACCATGGCATCATCCACCGCGATCTGAAACCGGCCAACCTGCTGCTGGACGAGAACGAGCAGGTGATGTTGACCGATTTTGGCATCGCCAAGCTGTTCGGCTTCCAACAGCTGACGGCGGACGGCGGCGTGGTGGGCACGGCGGACTACATGTCGCCGGAGCAGGCCGAGGGGTTGGTTGCGTCGCCGCGGTGCGACCTGTACAGCCTGGGGAGCGTGTTGTACGCCCTGCTGGCCGGGCGGCCGCCGTTTACCGGCAAGTCGCTGCCCGAGGTGATTCACAAGCTCCGCGTTGACGATCCGATTCCGGTGGGACGACTCAGCCCCGATGTGCCCGAGGAACTGGAGCGGGTTATCGCGCAGCTGCTGGAGAAGGATCCGCGGAAGCGGATTCCAACCGCCCTGGCGGTCTCCCACCGCTTGAAGGCGATGGAACATGCCTTGACGCTGCGGTCGACGCGCGAGGCGGTCGACACGCCCGCCCCGGCCAGTCGCCAGGACCACCCCGGCGATTTCCTGCCTGCGCCTGGACAGCCGCTGCCAACCGACGTCTACCTCGATCCGGCCATCGCGCGCCGCGAGACCGTCGCCCTGCCGGAGGCCGAGCAGGATGCCGGGCCGGCGCCCCTGGCGGGCGCCCCCTCTCAGACGTTGATCTCGGACGACAGCCACGCCCCCTCGCAGCACTTGGGCGGCGACCGCCCTGATCGTGCCCCCGACCAGGGTCACTTCACGACGGTCAAGCCCGGCGAGGGTTGGCGCCGGCCGGAACGGGATCCGTGGCAGGAGGAGAAGTGGCCGCTGGCGTGGAAGCTGGCGGCCACGGCCGCGATGGCCGCGGTGGTAATCAGCCTGGGCTGGCTGTCGCTCCGTCCCCCATCCGCCGATCGGCTCTACCAGCGCGTGGTGACCCGCGCGGACGAAGGTGCGCCACAACAACTGCTGGCCGTCGAGGCCGACATCCGGGAGTTCCTCGACCGCTTCCCCGATGACCGTCGCCGCGAAGAGCTGGCCGGCTATCTCGAAGAGATCGACCAGTATCGCTTGCAGCGACGGGTCGAACGGCAGTCGCGGCTGCACGGCGCCAGCGCCGCCAAGACACCGGTGGAAAAACTGTACGCCGAGGCGCTGCAGCTGAAGGCCGCCCAGCCGGAGGCGGCCGCTTCCCTGCTCGAGGCCCTGATCGATGTCTTCGGAAATCAGCCGGAGGCCTCCCAGGAGGAACGCCGCATCCTGGACCTGGCCCGCGATCAACTCGAAAGCTTGCAGGAGGCGATCCACGAGTCCAGCGCGCGGCACCTCGAGGTGATCGAGCAGGCACTGGCGCGGGCCGCTGCGCTTCGCGCGGAGGACCTGGCCGCAGCCCAGGCTATCTGGCGCGGCCTGATCCGCCTGTACGGCGACAAACCCTGGGCCGCACCGCTGCTCGAGCAGGCGCGGACCGGACTCGCAGAGACCGCCGCCTCCGAACCGCCCCGGACGGCTGATGTCCCATCCGCTGAGCCGTCCCCTTAACCCGGACTATTCATCAACCTCACGAGTAAGGTTGCCAGGTGAAGCAGAGAAACAGGTTGTGGCTATCTTCCCGAAGACACCGCGCACATCAGCCGCAAGCGCGCTAGCGTCCGGTTCTCCCCAATTCCACCAAAACCGGACGCTAGCGCGCTAGCGGCTCATGAATAATCCGGGTTAAGCGCTGTTCAACAATAAGTTACCGAAATCACTCATCAGCCGCCGGGCGCTAGCCCGCGGTCTTTCGCGGATGAACCGCGGGCTAGCGCCCGGCGGCTGATCCACAAAACCGGTAGGTAATTGTTGTGCAGCGCCTTAAGCGGCTGGCACGCGCGCCGTCGCCGACACGGGACGTCCGCGGCGGACCAGAGCGGGCAGACACGCCGTGGGCCGCATCCCGGCCGGGGTGAACGATCGCCCTGAACAGGGTTGTGTGATTCCGGGAGGGCGAGGCTCCCGCCGAGCCGAGATCCGGCTGAACGCGGCGGCTCGGCGGGAGCCTCGCCCTCCCGGAATCGTGCAGCGCTGGTTGGCTCGTCTTTTTCCCCAGGATCACGCAGGGCGATTCAGGCGAGCAGCCGGTGCAGGTGGAAGTGATACTTGCCCAGCTTGCCGCCGTAATTTCCGGCTGAGATTGCGCGTACGCCGTCGCCCGCGGCCGCGCGGATCGCAGCGGCCATGGCCGCCGCGACCGACGGCTCGTCGACGCCGTCGATCACGATCTCCAGGGCACAGTGGACCCCTTCGTGCAGGTTTGTCTCGACGCGGCCCCGCAAGGTGGGGCAAAAGGCATCGGACGTGGAGGCCTTGAGCTGCTTGTAGCGCGAACCGACCTTGCTGCCGCTGCGGGCCACGCCCCCGGGAAACGGCGTGATCACGCCCGCCAGCGGGGCGATGGCGGCCACCCCGCGCCGCGCGGCATCGAGCGCCGCCTGCTGCGATTCGGCCTGGAGAATGATGTTGCCGCCCGCGACCCCCTTGGCCGCGCCCAGGCGGTCCTCGACGAGGAACTCGCCATCCATGACCGGGATACGCCAGAACCGCCGCTCCCCGACCAGCTTGCTCTTTTGAAAGCCGTCGCCGAAATAGCGGATGTGCCGGCCCAGCGGGAATCGCTGCGGCGACTGCGGCAGCCCGTCGTACACGGCGGTGCTCGGGCAGGTCATCAGGCACTGTCCCGTGCGATTGGGAACGGCCTTGGCCAGGGCCTCCTCGGAAAACGCGAAGGCCAGCACGGCGGCCCCCGGCCGCCCATCCGGCGACTCGTCAGCCCCCAGCTCCCGCTCCTGCCCGGATTCCAGGTCGCAGGCGATCACCGACGCGCTGTATCCGGTGAACTCGCGGATCGCCGTGTCGAGCCAATACTCGTCGTGAGCCGTGATCAGCAATCGGCAGTACCGCATGCCGAACGCCTCGGCGAAGGTGTCGTCGATCGAGGTCGAACCGATTTTCAATCCACGGCTCCTGGGACAAGAATCCTCGCGGGCGCGGCGCATCGCGTGTTGCCCCTTCCATAAGGACCGCCCGACCGCGTGTCAAGCGGCGGCCGGAGGAAGCAGCCAGCCGGAAGGGTGACCGTTCACGGGCCGGGGTCTGGTACATTTTTCGGCCAAAAGGCCCTGCCAGGCGCGCACGCGCGGGCCGAAAAAATGTACCTGACCCCCTCGAATCCGCACGAATCCGCGCGCCCGCACGCCGCTGGCGGGTCAGCAACCCGTGATGCACAATGCGCGGGCACAAGCGATCCGTGGGACCCGTCCGAACTGCGTCCTGATCGCCCTGATCCCGAGGGGGCTTGCCAGATGCCAAAGACACGGGTTTGTCCCAAGTGTCACTACCGGAACATCGTCGTCCATTGCGGTTTCTGCCTGCAGTGCGGCAACGATCTCCCACCGCTGGATCCGCCGCCGGGGGATGCAGAGACGGCGCAACCCACGCCGCCAGCCGCCGCGGGCAGCCGGCATGACCTGCGGACACGCAAACTGGACCGGGCCATTCGACTCGTCGCCAGTCAGGCCGGCTTTGCCTTGCGCACGGCCGATCGCCGGTGGCAGGTCGGCGTTCGCTTGCGCGGCGGCCGGCGGCAGCACGTGTTGCTGGCGCTGGGCGAAAAAGACCGGGAGGGAGAGGAAATGCTCCGCTTTCTGACGGTCTGCGGACCGGCCTCGGCCCCGCACGCACTGGCCCTGCTGAAATTCAACGGCCGGTCGCCCTACTGCTCGTTCGCCGTGAGGACGGTGGGCAAGCACGAGGCCTTCGTTGCCACGGCCACGTTGCCCGCCGACTGCGCCGACCGGGAGATAATCCGCAAGACGCTGCTGAGCATCGCCCACCATGCCGACGCCCTCGAGCGGAAGATCCTCGCGGGGCGAGACCAGCACTGAACGCGGGCAAGCGAGTCCGACGGAAAACGCTCGCCCACCCAAGCAAAAGGCACGACGGCCCGAAATAGGGATCGGTGATTCCGGCAGCGGCCGGCCACGAGTGGTCAAGCCACACGTGGTAAGCGCCTGGAAAGGATGCCGTGATTCCTGGGAGGGCGAGGCTCCCGCCGAGCCGAAAACCCGTTCCGCGCACCGGCTCGGCAGGAGCCTCGCCCTCCCAGAATCGTGCCACTCGAGTCGGCGCGTGCCGGCGTGCGCATTACCCTACGATCACGCAACGCAATCCAGGGACCGTGGCCGGCGCCCTCGGGTTCTGTCCATTTCAAAAGCTCGGGTTCGGCAAATTAGCCGGAGGTCGCTAGCCCCCGGTTTTTTCCGGAGGAACCGCGGACTAGCGCCCCGCGGCTGATCCGAAAATTTAAATTGGCCGGTGCCCTAGCGGACGGCGACGCGACTGACCGGACCCCCGCCATCACGCCCGGCGACCGCCTGGATGTACGACAGGTCCTCTGAGCTCAACCGACGCAGGGGCACCGTCGTGTAACGGCCGTTGGCCTTCGCCAGCCGGACGTGGTGCGGGCCGATTTCGACCAGCCGCCCGGCGGTGCGGAACGAGCCGGTGTTGTCGGTCCAGGTTCGCATCGGCAGCGGCTCGCGAGGCGGCGCCGCGTCCTTGCTGGGCGCGGTACCTGACTGGACGAGTTGGTCGTTCAGGTCGTCAACCGGCTGGGCCGCCTGGCCAAACAGATCGTCCACATCGCTGCTGGCCGGTTTGGCCGGCGCTTCGTCGGCGGGCGCCTCCGTGGGCTGCGCAGGGGCGCCAAACAGGTCGTCCAGATTGTCGCCCGCCGGTGCGGCCGGTGCGGCATCGGCCGGCGCCTCGGCAGGCGGAGCAGGCTCGTCAGCCGGCGCGCCAAACAGATCGTCGGCGGTCCCGGCAGGCTCGTCAGCCGGTGCGCCAGACTGGTCGGCGGCGGTCCCGGACGGCGCAGCGGGTTGCTCGCCCGGCCGATTGGCCACCCGTGGCGGGGCGACTTCCGCCGGCTCGGCCGATTCGCCGAACAGGTCATCCAGATTGTCATCGGCCGGTGCGGCTGGGACCTCATCGGCCGGTGCGGCTGGGGCTTCATCCGCCGGTGCCTCGGCGGGCGGGGCCGGCGTCGGACCAAACAGGTCATCCCCCGGGTCGGTGGACGGGGCTGGGTCGGCTGGTGCCGCGTCGGACGGTGCTGGAGAAGGGGCGCCAAACAAATCGTCGACTCCCTCGTCCTCGCCCGCCGGCCTGGGCTCGTTGCCCGCACCGGGCGCCGGCCCTGCGGGCGGTGGCGTCGCCGCATCCGGCTGCTCACCCGGCATCGGGCCGAACAGATCGTCCGCCCCGCCGCCAGGCGTCGCTTTCGCCGGCGCATCCGGCTGATCACCGGGCATCGGGCCAAACAGGTCGTCCCCCGGTTCTGCAGGCTCGTCGCTCCGGGGTGCGGTCCCGTCCGGCGCCGGTTCGCTGGGCGTCCCGGGCGCGAACATGTCGTCGCCTGGCTCGTCGACGGGCGGCGCCGGCGGAGTCGGCATGTCGCGCGGCGCCGGAGTCTCGGTCGCCGCAGGCGGCGCCGGCGGAACTGGAGGCGCCGGCGGAATCGGCGGGTTGGCTGTCGGCTCGGCTGGCGGTGGGGCGGGGATCGCTGGCTTCACGTCAGCCGCCTCCGATCCCTCTGATTCGACCGGCATCTTGTACATCGTGGACGATTCGCTCTGGGCCTCTTCCACCACCATGCCGCCAGCACCATAGGACGCGCATGGGTCACACGCGCCGTAAGCCACCGTCGGCTGCGACACATGCCAGCCACACGGGTCCGGAGCCGGTTGGCACGCCCAGACCGGCGGGCACGGAGAGCAGCAACGGGTCCGCCAACCTGCGAGCCAGCGACAGGCGGACGCCGAATCGAAGGTCATCAAGAACACAACGATCCAGACGAGCGCGACCTTGGCAACTCGTCGAATTGACCTGAGCGACATCGCAGTGAGCCTCCTGGTTTCCAGAAATTGTCGTGCGTGGAGCCGGCGAACTTGGGGGATAGGCGTGCCAAGCAGCCCCGTCCAGTATGCGGGGCCAGGACGGGAAGCAAACCAGCAGCCGGCCTGACAACCACCGACGCCCGGGGTGTGCGGCCAGCATCCTCTGTTCAGGCGGGAAAGCGCAACGTCACGCGGACGTGTCACCAGCCGTTAATGCTAATCACCGGCCGCTCGTTTCGCAACGTACTGGGCAGAAAATTCTTGCGCCCCAGTGTCCACCGGCATCAACGGAACGACCGAATCGGCTGCACCCATGGTGCACCCTTCGGGTGACATCGCCCCGCATGGACCTCCCCAACCACCCCCCCAGGACAAATTCCGCAACCAGCCCGCTGAAAAGGCCCCAGCCGGCCCACACTACCCCCTGTTTAGAGTGGCTCACCTTGTCCGGAATTGGGTTTCGTGACTCTGCGAGGGCGAGGCTTCCGCCGAGTCGAGAAGCCGCTCAGCGCACCGCCTCGTTCAACATCCGTGCATTCGGGACGCTGTGCCGGTGCGTCAATCCCTCCTCTTCGGTCTCCACGATGGTGGCCAGCGGGCCGACTTCGCGCACCCTGCCCCGCAGCTGGCCGATGGCGACCAGGTCCCCTGCCTGCAACCGCCGGCGCAGGAGATATCCGGCCAGGAGGCCGGCCACCACGTCGCGTGCCCCGAGACCCGCGGCGAGCGCCGCGCCCAGGGCTGCCGCGGCGAGCATGATCAGCAGGGCCGCGTTCAGCAGACGCAGCGCGATGCCCAGCTGGTCCAGCGCCGCGATCACGAAGATGGCCAGCAAGAGGTAGTAGCCGCCGACGGCCAGCTCGTGGGCCGTTGCCAGCCCCGCGCGTTCCGCGCTGCTCGCAATCCATCCACGGACGAACGTCGCCACCGACAGGCCGAGGGCGATCAGCATCCCGGCAACCAGCAGTTTCGGCAGGTAGATCGCCAGGCCTTGCAGGGCGCTGGCCACGGCCGGCAGCCCCAGCAGGTGGCAGGCCAGGATCAAAGCGGCCGCCATCAGCAGCCAGAACACGAGTGAGCCGGCCACCTGGGGCACGCTCCGGTGGATACCCACCCGCGGCAGGAGCTCAACCAGGCCCACGCGGCGCGCCGCCTCGTGCAATCCCACCCGCTGGCTCCACGCGATCGTGGCCCGGGCCAGCCTGCGCGACACCAGCAGTCCCACCGCCAGCACCAGCAGGGCCGCAATGATGCTCGGCAGCATCGCCAGTCCCCGTTGCGCGGTGTCGGCGAGGGACCGCCCCAGGCGGCCGAACGTCTGCAGGCTCGGGTCGCTCAGCTGTGCGATCACGGCCCGAGCCGCCAGTGCCGACACGGAGATGGGTTGGCTGAGCATGACTACCAATTCAGTCCGAACGGCTCGCCCCCGGAGCGTCTTCCCAGTCCGCCCTTGAGCGGCCGGTTCGGCTCTGCGGCGGCAGACGTCTCGGGTGTCGCCGAAACGTCGTCGGACCCGGTCTCCGGCTCGTCTTGGCCGGCCACCGCCTGGGCCGCCTTGAGCGACAGGCTCAGCCGCTGTGCGTCGGGGTCGACCGCGAGCACCTTCACTTCAAGCTCCTGCCCCTCCCGCACGATCTGGCTGACCCGCTGGACGCGCTGGTGAGCCAGTTCGGAGATATGCACCAGGCCCTCGATGCCGGGCGCCAGGCGCACGAACGCGCCGAAGTCCATCACCTTGGAGACGGTCCCCTTGACCACCGTGCCCGCGGGAAACCGGTCGGCCGCCGTCTGCCACGGCTGTTCCAGCAGGTCGCGGTACGACAGCCCGATCTTGCCGCTGGCGCGGTCGATCTTCTCGACCTTGACCTTGACCCGTTGTCCCACCTCCAGCACGTCGCGGGGATGGGCCACGCGGTCCCAGCTGAGCTGGCTGACATGGACCAGCCCCTCGACACCACCGAGGTCGACAAAGGCGCCGAAGTCGCGGACGCTGCTGACCACGCCTTCGCGCACCTGGCCGGGCTGGAGTTCCTCGAGCAGCCGCTCGCGCGCTGCCTGCCGCTCGCGTTCCAGCACCGCGCGGTGGCTGAGCACCAGGTTGCGCCGCTGGGGGTTGACCTCCGTCACCACGCAGGGCAGTTTCTGGCCCACGAACCGGGAGAGGTCCTCCACGCGATAGAGGGACACTTGTCCCGCGGGGATGAACCCCCGCAGCTGGTTCACCTCGCATTCCAGCCCGCCCTTGTTGTGACCCGTGATCCGCGCGTCCACGAGGACGCCTTCGGCCAGGTCCGACCAGTCGCCCACGTCGACCGAGGCGCCGGGGACGGCCAGTTCATAGAGCCCTTCCTCGGGCAGGAATCGAACGATCACCACCTCCAGGATCGAGCCCGGCTCGGGCGGCTGCGCGAAATGGCGCAGCGGCGCGGCACCCTCGTCGCGCAATCCGAGCGAGAAGAAGACCAGGTCCCGGTCCACTTTGACGACGGTGGCCCGCAACCGCGTGTCCGTCAGCAGTTCGTCGCCGGGCGGTCCGGCCGTCCGCTCGTCGCGCAGCAGATCCTCCAGCGACAGGTCGCCGAGCGCCGCGTCGATCTCGTCCTGAAGCTCCGGTGTGATCCGGTCCAGCCGGGGCGGTGGAAACACGAGCGGTGGCAGCTCGGGGACGGCCGCGGCCGGCTCGACCATGCCGCCGGCGATCGTCGATTCCGCGGTCGTCTCCTCCGCGGGCTCGCCCGTGGGAGGCGGCGACGGTGCGGAGCCCGACCCTTCGGCCGCCGGGGCTCGCTCGCGCTGCGAGCCGATCTTGATCACACGGCGGGAAGATGCGGCGCCCGCGACTGTCTCCGCGCCATGCCCCTCCGCTGCCGGACGTGCCGGTGATTGCTGGTCGTCATTCATCGTCGCTGCCTCTGCCCCCTAAGGCGCTGTTCAACAATAAGTTACCGAAATCACTAATCAGCCGCCGGGCGCTAGCCCGCGGTTCATCCGAGAAAGACCGCGGGCTAGCGCCCCGCGGCTGATCCACAAAACCGGTAGGTAATTGTCGTGCAGCGCCTAAACAGGCTTTCGTGATTCTGGGAGGGCGAGGCTCCCGCCGAGCCGAGAACCGGCTCAGCGCGCCGGCTCGGCGGGAGCCTCGCCCTCCCAGGATTTTGCAGCTCTGATTGCCGCGTCCCGTATCTCCCAGGATCACGCAAGGCTACCTAGATCGCCTTGCGCAGTCCTGCGACAAAATTACGATACAGGGTTCCGCGCATCCGGCCCGGCGAGGCTCCGTTCACGGGTCGGGGTCGGGTCCATTTTTCGGCCGACAAACTCGACCTTGCGGATCCGCGCTGGCCGAAAACATGGACCTGACCCCCTGGAATCAGGCAATATCCTCCACCGGGCTGTGAACGGTTACGAATCCGGCACGGCGAGGCTCCGGCCGAGCCGCCGCGTACAGGGATCAGCGGGAGCTTCGCCCTCCGACATGGGCCGTCCGGGTTTGTGCGAGGCGGATTCGCCGGCACGCGCTCGCGACCGGTTGTGCCACAGTCGGGGGCGAGCCCCCGCCGGCAAGTCTCTCGTGACCACGGATGTCCCAGGAGGACGCAAGGCTGCCTGCCGCGGACGGCCGCAACCGGTCGGGCCTCGGATGCCGCACGGTCCATGCTCGATTACCCTCGGAAGGTTGGCTAAAGTGTACGAAAGGCGGGCGGCGGGCGGAATGCGGCACGCCGCGGGCACAGGCACAATTTTCGCGGTCACCACGCCGGGGCGGTTCGGTGTTTGAGTTTGTCGCGGATCGGTACGGCGCGGCGGTGGCGGACCTGGTCGACGACCAGCGGCTCTGTGCCTTGGGGCCGGGCCAGCCGCAGCTGGCGTTCCGTCAGCCGCTGGCGCGGCTGACGCCCCAGCGGCTGGTGGAACCGCGGCCGCTGATCGATCCGCCGTCGGCCCTGGGCTGTATCTCCGCGCTCTGGCTGTGGCACGACTTCCTGGACGAGTCGCACCAGATCAGCCAGCAGTTGGACGACGCGAGCGGCCGCTATTGGCACGCGATCATGCACCGCCGGGAGCCGGACTTTGCGAACTCCAAGTACTGGTTCCACCGCGTGGGCGAGCATCCCGTGTTCGCGCCGTTACGTGCGGCGGCATCCGAACTGGCCCGGGCCGGCCCGACGGACGCCCAGTCGGCGTACCTGGTCGGGCAAACGTCGTGGGATCCGCTGCGGTTTGTCGATCTATGTGCAAGTGCCGTCAGGCATTCGGCACCGAATGAACGTCTGTGTCGACGCATCGCCCGGGTGGAGTGGCAATTGCATTTTGACGACTGCTTCCGCCGCGCCGTGGGCGGTAGCGGCGCCGAACCGGCCTGATGCCGCCGGGAGCATCGGCGGCGGGTGGGAAGGTGGGTGATGGCCTTTCATTTCACGTGTCCTCAGGGCGACTTGCTGGAAGGGGACGAATCCCAGGCCGGGCTGCAGAGCGTCTGTCCGATCTGCGGCGTGAGCTTTGTGATCCCCGCCCCGCCGGGCGGCGCAGACTCCCAGCTGGCCGCCCAGCCGGAGCCCGCGTCCTCCTCGGCGTATGGCCCCCCGGAAGAGGCCGGCCCGCTTCCCGGCGGCCCCTGGGAATCGACTGCGGCACCAGAGCCGTTTGCCGGCCTCCCCGGGGGCGCGGACCCCGGCCGCCCAGGCACGTGGGAGTCCGAGCCGGAGCTGTTTCACATCCCCTGCCCCAACGGCCACGAACTGGAGACTCCCGCGGAGATGCTCGAGCAGGAGGCACTCTGCCCCCACTGCGGCGTTCAGTTTCGTCTCCGCCGCACCAAGAGCGTCGAGTACCGGCTGAAGCGGGAGCAGGAGCAGGAACGGCGCGAGCGGAAGCTGGGCAAGGCCTGGTTCAACTGGGCGATCGTCGTGGTCGTACTGGTCGTCGTCGGCCTGGTCATCCTGATCGCCACCTCCAGCCAACACTGATCCCCGCGGCGCAGGCTCTCCCGCGGTCCCCGGCAGGGGCGCAAGGTCGCTGTGGGTATCGCCGCGTCTCCGCCCCGAAGGGGCACCAATATCACAGCCCAGGGCAGAGCGCCGTCCGCCGCAGGCGGACGCAGCGCCGCCCTGGGTCACGGGACAAACACGCGCAAAGCCCTGAAAGGGCGACACGATTCCCAGGCCGAATCTCCGTTTCGCCCATCTCGATTGCACAATGGCCGAACAACGTGTCGGTATCCGTTTGATCGACGAACAACTTGTGGCGCCCTTTCAGGGCTTGTTACCCGGGGCGGCGTTTCGGCTGCTCGGCACGGACTTCGCTCTGCCCCGGGCGGCTTTCGGCGCCCGGGGTTAGACGTTAAAACGAGCGGCATGTTTCGTTTCCGGCCGCGCGAACGATGGCCGCCGCGGGGCGCGGGCAAGGCCTGCCCGCCAGGGCTCACCTGCTGGGAACGGGTACCGATGGAGCAGGGACTCGATGGCCGCGCACAAGACAGGCCGGACCGCCTTTGACGCGATCGTGATCGGCGGAGGGCATAACGGATTGGTCGCGGCCGCCTACCTGGCACGGGCCGGCAAGTCGGTCTGCGTGCTGGAACGACGCGCCGTGCTGGGCGGGTGCGCGGTGACCGAGGAGCTCTGGCCGGGCTACAGGGTCTCCACGGCCGCCTACGTGATCAGCCTGTTCCGGCCCGAGATCATCCGCGAGCTGCGGCTGAAGCCGTATGGCCTGACGATCCTGCCCCGGGCTCCTTCGTCGTTCACACCGCTGCTGGACGGCCGCTCGTTGACCCTGGGACCGGACATTGGCCTCTGCCAGCGGGAGATTGCCCGGTTCAGCCCGCGCGACGCGGAGAACTATCCGCGCTATAACCAGCTGCTGGAGCGGGTGGCCCAGGTGCTGGAACCGGTCCTCGACCGGGCGGCCCCCGACCCGTTGCCGCTGCCCCGGGATTGGCGGAAGATCGGCGTGGCCAAACGGCTCCGCGACACGGGGAAGCTGTGGGAGCTGTACCAGGCGCTCGGCCAATTGGGCGCGGAACTGCCCGCGGCCCTCGAGCTGCTCGCCGGCGCGGCGCGGCCCATCCTGGAACGCTGGTTCGAGGCCGAGGTCTTGCGGGCCACGCTGGCCACCGACGCGATCATCGGGGCCTTCGCCTCGATCTCCGCGCCCGGCACCGCCTATGTTCTGCTGCACCACGTAATGGGCACGGCGGGAGGGGCGCGGGGCGTGTGGGGCTACGTCCAGGGCGGGATGGGCGGACTGGCCAGCGCGCTCGAGCGGGCCTGCGCGGACCTGCTCGTCGATCTGCGCCGCGAGGCGGAGGTCGCCCGGATCATCACGTCGGGCGGCCGCGTGCAGGGGGTCGCGCTCGCGGACGGAACCTGCCTCACGGCGCCCATCGTGGCCTCGAGCGTCGACCCGCACCTGACGTTCGAATGCTTCCTGGAACCGAGCGAACTGCCCGAATACTTTCGCCAGGCGGTCGCCCGGATCGACTACGCCTCGGCGTCGGCCAAGATCAATCTGGCGCTGGCCGAACCGCCCTGCTTCACGGCGGCCCCCAGCCAAGGGGTGGCGCCGCACCATCGGGGCACGATGCACATCTCCCCCACGCTGGACTACCTCGAGCGGGCCTTTGACGACGCGAAGTACGGCCGGCCCAGCCGCGAACCGGTGCTGGAAATGACGCTGCCCAGCAGCGTCGATCCGACGTTGGCCCCGGCCGGCCGACACGTGATGTCGATCTTCGTGCAGTTCGCGCCGTACCGGCTGGCCGACGGCAGCTGGGACGAGCTGAAGGAGCCGTTTGCCGACCGCTGCATCCAGCTGCTGGCCCGCTACGCCCCCAACCTGCCGGGCGCCATCCTGCACCGGCAGGTGCTGAGCCCGCTGGATCTGGAGCGGACGTTCGGACTGACCGGCGGAAACATCATGCAAGGCGCCATGACGCCCGGCCAGTTGTACGCCTTGCGCCCCGTAGCCGGCTGGGCCGATCATCGCACGCCCGTGCGGGGGCTGTACCTGTGCGGCGCGGCCAGCCACCCGGGCGGCGGCGTCCTGGGGGCCTGCGGCCGGAATGCGGCCGAAGAGATCCTGCGGGATGCGTAATCCCGTGCGGCCGGCCCGGCCCGCACGCGGTCATTCGGCGGCGCGCGAGGCGGTGAACGCCTGACACGCCGCCTGCATCACCTGCTGCAGCGGCACCTGGTGCTGCAGGGCCACGCGCCGGCAGTCGTCGTACTCGGGCCAGAAGCGCCGCTCCCCGTCCGGCAGCGTGGCGACCTTGCCCGCCACCGGGCCCCATGCGGTCCCGACGCTGTGCGGCGTGCGCGGCAGCTTGTGCCGCCCTGCCAGCCACCGGCGGACGCCCAGCGTCGACGTTTCCCGGAACAAGATCTGCTCCAGCTGGTCCGCGTCGGCCGGACGGCAGAGCACCGTCAGCTGGATCGCCGGCCGGTTCTTCTTCATCTGGATCGGAGTCGTATACACGTCCAGGCCGCCCGCGGCCAGCAGACGTTCGCTGCAGTCGCCGATCACCTGGCCCGTCACGTCGTCCAAATTGGTCTGCAGCACGCAGACCTGGTCGGCCAGCAGCGAGCCCTCCGCCGGACCGGCTTGTCCCACCAGCAGCCGCAACAGGTTCGGCTGCTGCGGCAGGTCGCGCTCCCCCGCGCCGCAGCCGATCCCCTCGATCGTCATGGCCGGCAGACCGCCAAACTCGTCCACCAACGTCGCCACCAGCGCCGCCCCCGTGGGCGTGGTCAGCTCGGCCTGCACGTCGCTGGCCGCCAGCGGGACACCCCGCAACAGCTCGGCGGTGGCCGGCGCCGGCAGACTGACCCGGCCGTGCGCGATCTCGATCGTGCCCTGCCCGGTGGGGATCGGGGAACAGACCAGCCGCTGAGCGCCCAGCAGGTCCCAGCCGATCGCGGCGCCCACGATATCGGCAATCGAATCGACCGCCCCGACCTCGTGGAAATGGACCTTCTGCAGCGTCGTGCCGTGCACCTTCGCCTCGGCCTCGCCCAGCCGTATGAAGACCCGCCGGGCCAGGTCCTTCTGCCGCTCCGTCAGGCCGCTGCCATCGATCATCCCGGTGATGTGGTGCAGGTGCCGATGAGCCTTCTCGGGCGCGTGCTGGACCTGGACCTTGAGCCCGCGAAACCCGCGCCGCCGGACCTCGGCACTCGTCAAGCGGCAATCCGGCAAACCCAGGGAATCGATCCCCTCCTGGATCGCGCCCAGTTCGACCCCGGCGTCCATCAAGGCGCCCAGCAGCATGTCGCCGCTGATGCCGCTGGCACAATCGAGATAGGCGATCTTCATCGAGGACAGCTCAGGCTGGGAGTTGCCGCGCAGGCGGCTGCTCGGCGCTGCCATCCCGCGGATGGCCGTGATTGTGCCGCACCTGCCTGTCGGCGACAAGCCGCGGCGACCTTGGACGGGAGCACATCCAGGAGGGCACGTTCGGGAGGGCGAGGCTCCCGCCGAGCCGCCGTGCCGCTGGCTTGAGCCAACACGCCGCCATCGGTTCGCGTGACGACGCTCGGCTGCCACCGGACTCATCGTTCCTGGATGCAAGCGGGCCCGTACTTGTCGGGCTTGCGGCCGTCTGATGAAATGCAGGGCATTGCTCCGCGTGACACGGTCCCAGGCGCGACACAAGATCAAGATACGGAGCCGGCAGCGATGATCGTCGGGGTCCCGCGCGAGATCAAGCGCGACGAGTATCGTGTGGGGATGCTGCCGGTGGGCGTGGAGGAGCTGGTCCGCCGCGGCCACCGCGTGCTGGTCCAGGTTGGCGCCGGGTTGGGCTCGGGGCTGGCCGATCACGACTACCTGCGGGCCGGTGCCGAGATGGCCATCGACCCGGCGCAGATCTTTGCCCAGGCCGAACTGGTGGTGAAGGTCAAGGAGCCGCAGCCGGAGGAGTGTGCCTGGCTGCGGCCCGGCCAGGCGGTGTTCACCTATTTCCACCTGGCGGCCGACCGCGGCTTGACCGAGGCCCTGCTCCGAACCGGCGCCCACTGCGTGGCCTACGAAACGCTGCGCGATGCCGGCGGCAAGCTCCCGCTCCTGACGCCGATGAGCGAGGTGGCTGGACGGATGAGCATCCAGGAGGGGGCGAAGTACCTCGAGCGGCCGCAGATGGGACGCGGCATCCTGCTGGGCGGCGTCCCGGGCGTGGCCCCGGCCCATATCACCATCCTGGGCGGGGGCGTCGTCGGGGCCAACGCGGCCAAGATCGCCGCCGGCTTCCAGGCCGACATCGCCATTCTCGACGTGAACATGGAGCGGCTCCGCTACCTGGACGACATCATGCCGGCCAACGTCAATGTGCTGTACAGCGACCGCCACACGATCCGCGAGCAACTGCGGTTGGCCGACCTGGTCGTCGGCGCGGTGCTGATCCCCGGCGCCAAGTGCCCGCACCTCGTGATCCGCGACGACTTGCGGTTGATGAAGCCGGGCAGCGTGATCATCGACGTGGCGATCGACCAGGGAGGCTGCATCGAAACCAGCCGTCCCACGACCCACAGCGACCCCACGTTCATGGTGGACGAAGTCGTGCATTACTGCGTTACCAACATGCCGGGGGCCGTGGGCCGCACCAGCACCTTTGCCTTGTGCAACGTCACGTTGCCCTGGGTGCTGGAAATCGCCGAGCGGGGGCTGGCGTCCGCGGCCCGCCAGTTGCCGCCGGTCGCGTCCGCCGTGAATATCTTTCAGGGCCAGTTGACGAACCGGGCCGTGGCGGAAACATTCGATATGCCGTGCGTGGAACTATTTCCGTAACGAGGCAGCCGCCGGAACCTGCCTGGCTGCTCGAGCCGCGCGGGGATCCGCAGGGAGTTGGCGAATCGCCAAGGGTGACATGCAGGCGACCGGCGCATCCGTGCCCCGGGTGGGGATCGTCATGGGCAGCGACAGCGACTGGCCCAAGATCCAGGCCGCTGCCGCGGCCCTGGCGGAATTCGGGGTGCCGTACGAGGTGCGCGTGATGAGCGCGCACCGCACTCCGGAGGTGGTGGGCCAGTACGCCCGCAGCGCGCGGCAAAGGGGGCTGCAGGTGATCATCGCCGCGGCCGGCGGGGCCGCGCACCTGGCGGGCGTGGTGGCCGCGCATACGACCTTGCCCGTGATCGGCCTGCCCGTGCCGACCCCCGACCTGGGCGGGCTCGACTCGCTCCTCTCCACCGTGCAGATGCCCGGCGACGTGCCGGTGGCGAGCATGGCCGTCGGGATGGGCGGGCCGCGCAACGCGGGGCTGTTTGCCGTCCAGATCCTGGCGACCGCCGACGAGGGGCTGCAGGCCCGACTGGCCCAGTTCAAACAGCAACTGGCCGCCAAGATCGCCGCCAGCGATGCGCGACTGCAGGAGCAGCGAGCCGCCGATGACGCCGCTGCGCGCTAGCCTGCCAACGCTCCGCTGGATCGGCCGCGAGGACGGCCACCTGCTGCTGATCGACCAGACACGGCTGCCGCGCGAGCTGTGCGAGGTCAGCTGCCGCGATCTCCCGTCCGTCTGGCAGGCGATCCGCACGCTGCAGGTCCGCGGCGCGCCGGCGATCGGGATCGCGGCCGCCTACGGCGCCTGCCTGGGACTGCAGACGGCGGCGGACAACGCGCGGGCCCAGCGCGCCCGCTTGGACGAGGTCTGCGACTACCTGGCGTCCAGCCGCCCGACGGCCGTCAATCTCCGCTGGGCCCTCGAGCGGGTGCGGCGCGCCGCCCGGCAGTGCGCGACGCCCGACATCCGCGCGGCCGTGCTCCGTGAGGCCCAAACCATCCACCAGCAGGACCGCGCGGCCTGCCATGCCATCGGGCGGCACGGCGCCGCCCTGCTCGGCGACGTGCAGGCGGTGCTGACCCACTGCAACGCGGGCGGCCTGGCCACCTCGGAGTATGGCACGGCCCTCTCCATCGTCTTCACCGCCCAGGACCAGGGCCGGGCGCTGCACGTCTTCGTCGGCGAAACACGCCCCCTGCTGCAAGGCGCACGGCTGACGGCCTGGGAATTGGCCCAGCGGGGCATCCGCACGACGCTCCTGTGCGATTCGATGGCCGCCCAGGTGATGCGCGAGGGCCGCGTGCAGGCGGTCGTCACCGGGGCCGACCGGATCGCCGCCAACGGCGATGCCGCGAACAAAATCGGCACCTACGGACTGGCCGTGCTGGCACAGGCCCACGACATCCCCGTCTACGTCGCAGCTCCCCGCAGCACGTTCGACCTGGACCTGGCCGATGGCCGCGGGATTCCGATCGAACAGCGGGCACCCGACGAGGTCACACACCTGGGCGACCAGCCGATCGCCCCCGCGGGGATCGAGGTTTACAATCCAGCCTTCGACGTCACGCCGGCCCGCCTGATCCGGGCGATCGTCACCGAGCTGGGAGTGATCCAGCCGGTCGACGCCGCGCAGATCCGCGCCGTGCTGGCCCGGACGGACACATGCACGTAGGTCCCTGGCCGCCGTCGCGGCCAGACGTCACCCGAGGGCAGGAACAAATGAAATAGCATTGCGGGATCGTGCAACAAGATACAAGTCGGCACGTGCTCAGCTGGCACGCACCCATAAGCTGTCACGCGCCGACTCGAGTTGCACGGCCTGCGGGGTGGGCGAAGTCGTCGGGAGGGCGAGGCTCCCGCCGAGCCAAGAACGCGCTCCAGCATCGGCGGGGTGGGCGAAGTCGTCGGGAGGGCGAGGCTCCCGCCGAGCCAAGAACGCGCTCCAGCATCAGCGGGGTGGGCGAAGTCGTCGGGAGGGCGAGGCTCCCGCCGAGCCAAGAACGCGCTCC
>Ga0114938_1001174_pt1 | contig 18371 bp, 17 predicted proteins | sample AshMeaBigSpring_FD_88675 | JGI IMG/M metagenome (GOLD analysis project Ga0114938, IMG submission 88675) | Groundwater microbial communities from Big Spring, Nevada to study Microbial Dark Matter (Phase II) - Ash Meadows Big Spring | ecosystem: Environmental > Aquatic > Deep subsurface >...
CGCGGCCTCCGCCAAGACCAACGCGCCGGGCCGGCCATGGGGCGACGTTCTCGTTTCCAGCCCCGCCAGCCCCGATCACGGGGGCGGCAACACGCTCCGCATCGGCAGGCCGGAACATCCGGCGTTTGATGTGCCGGGGCGTCGGGCGTCTCACCTGCTGGATCTCTTCCATGCCGGGCGCTCCCGCTCGGACGACGGCACCCTTCGCGAAGGTCCGCTGGTGGAAGTCCAGGGTCACGTGAATCTCAACACCGCGTCGAGGGGGGCGCTTCGCGCAATGATCGCGGGCCGTCTCACGCAGGATCCCGGGATGCGTGTTTTCACCGGAGACGCCCATGCCGGAGGAGTTGCAAAGCACCCGGAATACGGGGTGGTCGAGCCCGCTCCGGACATCGGCCGGATCGCGGACCGCATCGCCGAGGCCGTGATCCGTTCCCGGCCCTACGCCAGCACCGGCGAGCTGGCCACCGCCCGCGAACCGGATGGCACACGGGTCTTCGGCAATCCGAAACTGCTGCCCGGATTCTCCGCCGCCTCTGACCCGGTTCTGCAATGGCCCGACTCCGCCGCAGAGGAGACCTTCGCGAGACTGTATGAATCCTCGACCGTCCGCTCGCGGAATTTCCGCCTATGGATCGTCGCGCAGGCGCTGGCTCCCGCCGCTTCGCCATCCTCCTCGCCGGAGGTGCTCGCGGAGGTGCGGAAGGTGTTCTCGGTTTTCGCGGATCCCGGGGAACGCGGGCCGGACGGCTCGATCAATCCCACCAAGACTCAACTCAGAATCCTCCATGAAAATGATTTTTAAGCTCCTGGCGGTGGCGGGCCTTCTCCCGATCGCGGCCTTCGCGCAGCCTGTTCCGGAAATGGGATTCGTCCGCATCGTGAATGCGGTCTCGCCGGGAACGGGCCATGCCACGTTTCTCATCGATGGCCGGAGTCTCTTCGAGGGCGGCTATCAACTCGGCCAGACCACCGGTGGTTATGGAGTGGCGCGGGGAACCAGGACCATCGAGGTTCGCAAGGCCGGAGTGGTTTCCGGCTCCACACGGGTGGACCTCGCCGAGGGCGAGACGATGACGGTCATCGCCTACGCCGAGCGCCTTCCTGCGGTCCGCCAGGAGGACAAACCGCGGTGGACCATCAAGCTGCTGCGCCTGAAGCAGCAGGATCACGAGCGGGGATTCGGATTGTCCATCGTGCCGGTCACCGCTGCGGACGACGCCGTCGTGGACGTGACGATGCCCGGCAAGGGAAAAACGCAGAAGGTGCATGCCGGGCGGCTCAAGATCACCAAGGTCAATCTCGGGCGGGCGCGTGATGACGTGGAAATCGTCTCCGGCGGGCGGAACGTTGCCACGGTTTCGCTCGATGCGCGGGGGAATTACGTCGTGATCCTCTTCGATGACGCCGGGGGCGGGATCGGCGCGATCTCGTTCTACGATCCGAAGTTCGTTGTCGCCGGGTGAGGATTTTCGCCTTCGGAAAAGCCTGCGGGCGGGTTAGATCTTCACCATGCGCCGCCTCCGCAATGATCTGCCCTACACCTTCCGCCCGCCGAAGATGCGGGAGTGGCTGCGCCCGCTGGCGCTCGCCGTGAACCGCCGGGTGCACCTGGAGCGGAAATACCGCATCGCGAAAATCGATGAAGCGGGTTTCGGCCGCGTCCGTGACCTGTGCGAGGCCGGGCACTCGGTGCTGCTCGCGCCGAACCATTCGGACCACTCGGATCCGCACGTGATCATGGAGATCGCCTCGCGCCATGGGTTGCGGCCGTTTTTCATGGGCGCGCGCGAGATCTTCGAGGTGAGCGCCGTTGCCGGCTGGTCGCTGCAGAGCATGGGCGTCTTCTCGGTGGACCGCGACGGCCCGGACCTCTCCGCGATCAAGACGGCCATCTCGCTGCTGGAGAACGGCACCCATCCTCTGGTGATGTTTCCGGAAGGGGAGATCTATCACCACCACCGGCGGCTGGATCCCCTCAATGAGGGCGTGGCGTCCATCCTGCTGAAGGCCGCGGCGCGACTCGAAGGCGGAAACAAGGCCTTCCTCGTGCCCGTGGGCCTTCGCTTTTTCCACGATCCCGCCGTGGAGTCCACCTTCCGCGACCGGCTTTCCAAACTCGAGGACCGCATCGGCTGGACGCCGAAACCGGCGATGCCGGTGGATGACCGCGTCGTGCGCCTCGCCACCGGCGTGCTCGCGCTCAAGGAAACGGAAACCCTCGGCGTGGCCGGCTCCGGAACCATCCATGACCGCCTCACCCAGCTTTGCGGAAACCTCCTGGATGAAGTGGAGAGCCGCTACCCGAAGGACGCCCGCGCCGCCACTCCGCCGGAACGCGTGCGCGCCCTCCGCTACCGCATCCGCCGCCGGCTGCTCGATGCGGAGAACCCGCCTTCCGCCGCCGAGCGCGAGACCCTGCTCGACGACCTCGACCTCGTCTTTACCGCCCTCCAGGCCCACAGCTACATCGGCGACTATCTGACGGGCGACCCCACGCTCGACCGCCGCGCGGAGATGATCCTCAAGCTTGAGGAGGACCTCTTCGGTTTCCCCACCTATCCGGTCGCCCGCACTGCCAGCGTCACCGCCGGCGAGCCCATCCCCGTGAGCGATCTCGTCGCCTCCGGCGAAATTCCCGCCAAGGGCGGCGCGCTCCAGCTCACGGCCTTGCTCGAAGCCCGCCTCTCCGGCCTCCTGCGGTAGCGTGGACCGGGGAAACGGCCCTGTTTCGGGAAATTTAATGAACTTGCCGCAATGTCCGGCGACGCTAAGTTCCCGACGTTCCCCAACCGCCCATGTCCATCCTCTTTACCACCCTTCAAGTGATCCTGTTGATTCTCGTCGTGCTGACGGTGTTCAACATCATCATTTTCGTCCACGAACTCGGACACTTCTGGGCCGCCAAGTGGCGCGGGCTCCAGATCGACCGTTTCCAGATCTGGTTCGGCAAGCCGATCTGGAGCAAGACCGTCAACGGCGTGCAATATGGACTCGGCTGGATCCCTGCCGGCGGATTCGTGGCCCTGCCACAGATGGCGCCGATGGAGGCGCTGGAGGGCGGCGAAAAGCCCGCCAAGCCGCTGCCGCCGATCTCTCCGCTGGACAAGATCATCGTCGCCTTCGCCGGGCCGCTGTTCTCGATGTTGCTGGCCCTTCTGTCCGCCGTGGCCGTCTGGGGCATTGGAAAACCCAAGGATTTCATCCCCACCCAGATCGTCGGGGAGGTCGTCAAGGACAGCCCTGCCGAGGAGGCCGGCATCCGTCCGGGCGACAAGATCACCCATATCAACGGCGTGCCCGTGCATGGCTTCGCCGGATCGCTCGACAGCATCACCGAGGGCATCATCCTGAGCAAGGGATCTCAAATCGAGTTCACCATCGAGCGGCCGGGCGAGGCGGGGCCGCTGCGGATCGTCTCCGAGTTCCGCACGCCCGAGACCAAGTGGTACCAGCGCGGCGGACTCCGGCAGGTGGGCATCGGTCCGGAAATCCATCACATCGAGATCGGCTCCGTCGCCAAGGGCAGCCCCGGCGAGAGGGCGGGATTCAAGCCGGGCGACATCCTCGTCTCGATGAACGGGCTGAAATACACGGACGACCAGGCCGTGGTGGATTTCATCAGGGGCAACGGCGAGAAGCCCATCGAGTTCGAGGTTTCCCGCAATGGAAGCACGGTGAAATTCGCGGCCACGCCGCAGGTGCCGGTGTCCCCGGAGGGCAAGGGGCCGATGCTGGGCGTCAGTTTCTACGGCGCGCCCTATCAGAACCAGGAGATCGTCCACCCGGCCCCGCTCTCGCAGGTGGGCGACAGCCTGCGCATGATGTGGACCACGATCACCAGCCTGGTTTCCTCGGACTCAAGCATCGGGGTGGGGCACCTCAGCGGCCCGGTGGGCATCGCCGCCCTCCAATACGAACTGCTCCAGATGCAGGACGGCTGGCGGCGCATCCTGGCCTTCATGGTGCTCTTCAACGTGAACCTCGCCGTGCTCAACATGATGCCCTTCCCGGTGCTCGACGGCGGCCACATCACCCTCGCCCTGCTGGAGAAGATCTTCGGCCGCCCGGTGAAGGCGAAGCCCCTCGAAATCCTCCAGACCGTCTGCGCCCTGCTGCTCATCTCGCTGATGCTCTTCGTGACCAGCAAGGACATCGGGGACCGCTTCGGCCGTGGCGACGGCCAGAAGCTGGTGTTTCCCCAGGATTGAGGTTTCGTTCATCGAACGTGCGCATTGAATCCGGCGGCGGTTTCATCAAGGATCGCCGCGCACATGAAACCCGCCCACACCATTCCCGTCCTCGCGGCCTTCCTTGCCGCGTTCCCGCTGACCGCCGGATCCGCTCCCGCCGGGGAGCCCGCAATCGTCAGCAGCCCCGACGGCAGGCTCGCCGTGAGCTTCAGCCTGACCGAAGAAGGCGCGCCACGATACGCCGTGACTTGGAAGGGAAATCCCGTGCTTCGTGAGTCGAAACTTGGCCTGGTCCGCGGGGACGCGGATTTCTCAAAAGGCCTCAAGCTGTTGGAATCCACGGCAGCCACGACGGTCAGCGACCAATACGAAATCCTCACCGCCAAGCGCCGCCTCAACACCTACAAGGCCAACCGCAGGGTCCATCACCTGCAATCCGCAGCCGGCGCGAAACTCGACATCGTCTTCCAGGTGTCCGATGACGGCTTCGGCTTCCGCTACGTGTTTCCCGAAAAGAACGAGACGGTCCGCAAGCTCAAGGAAGAACTCACCACCTTCCGCTTCCCGGCGGAAACACGCGCCTGGATCCAACCGATCGCCCCGGCGCGCCACGGGTGGTGCGAGGTGAATCCATCCTACGAGGAGTATTACGAAAAGGACGTTCCCGTCGGCAAACCCTCGCCCACCGGCGCGGGCTGGGTCTATCCGGCGCTCTTCCGCACTGGCGAAACCTGGGTGCTGCTCAGCGAGACCGGCCTGGGCCGCAACCATTGCGCCACCCGCCTGCGCAGCGAAGCGCCGGATGGCGAATACGCCGTCGGCTACCCGGACCCGCGCGAAGGCGGCTTCGGCGGCCCGGTGGCCCCGGAATCCAAACTCCCATGGGCCACGCCATGGCGGGTGGTCGTGGTCGGCAGCCTCAAGACCGTGGCAGAATCCATGCTCGGCATCGACCTCGCGGACGCGCCCGCCAAACCCGCCGGGCCCGAGGTGGTCCCCGGCAAGGCGGCATGGAGCTGGCCGCTGCTCAAGGATGACAAGACCACCTACGACGTGCAGAAGCGCTTCATCGACTACGCCGCGGACATGGGCTGGCGCTACTGCCTCATCGACGCGCTCTGGGACGTGCAGATCGGCTACGACAAGGTGAAGGAGCTCTGCGAATACGCCGCCACCCGGAACGTCAAGGTCCTCGTCTGGTACAACTCCGCCGGCGATTGGAACACGACCCCGCAAACCCCGCGCGACCGCCTGCTCACCCATGAAAACCGCATCCGGGAATTCGAGCGGCTCAAGGCCATGGGCGTGGCGGGATTGAAGGTCGATTTCTTCGCCGGCGACGGCCAGTCGATGATCGCCTATCACCACGATCTCCTGGAGGATGCGGCACCGTTTGGCTTTCTCATGAATTTCCACGGCTGCACCCTGCCGCGCGGCTGGCAGCGGACCTACCCCCACCTCATGACCATGGAAGCCATCCGCGGCCTCGAATACATGACCTTCGAGCAGGCCAACGCCGACCAAGGGCCCACCCACATGGCGATGCTGCCCTTCACGCGCAATGTCTTCGATCCGATGGACTTCACGCCGGTGGTGCTCGATGCGATGTCCGGCATCCAGCGGCGCACGAGTAGCGGGTTCGAGTTGGCCACGTCCGTGCTCTTCACCTCCGGCATCCAGCATTACGCCGAGATTCCCGAAGGCCTCGCCAAGGCACCGGGCTACGTGAAGGACTTCCTGAAAGGCGTCCCCTCTGTCTGGGATGATTCGAAATTCATCGATGGCGTTCCCGGCCGCTTCGTCGTCATGGCGAGGAAAGGCAACGGCCGTTGGTTCGTCGCGGGAATCCACGCCGGTGACGAGGCGAAGACCCTCACGCTCGATCTCAGTGAACTCGGCAAACTCCCCGAAGGCTCGCTGATCACGGACGGTGACGGGGGGAACCTGTCGTTCCGCAAGGAGAGCGTATCCGTCGGCGCGGATGGCAGGGTGACCGTGACCCTGAAGCCGAAGGGCGGCTTCGTCCTGACGTTCTGAAATCCGGTTCGCGCGCGGCTCACGAATAGCGCATATCCGCTCATTCGGGCGCGAGGTGATGCGCGGAATTCATCAATCCAGTCCCACTTCTAGGGAGTCCCTTGGTGCGGAAATTGCTCAGTTGTCCGCGATGGAGAAAGGAGGAGAGAAACGGCGAGCCAAACCGAAGCCCGGCAACAAGGACTTCGATTGTGCCACCCAATGCAGCTTTTTCCATCAGCCGCCGACCAATTCCGAGCTCCAGCAATTGCCGGATTCGATCTGCCGCGTGATCAACGAACTGAGCCTTCTCTTCGAGGTGGCCAGCGCGCTTCAGGATGGAGGAAGCCTCGACAGCGTGCTCCAAAACGCCCTTCGCGGCATGGCGGAGTCCCTCTCGCTCTACCGCGGCACCCTGAGAATTCTGAACCGGGCCACCAACGAGAGCATCATCGAGGCGAGTTGCGGACTCACCTCCAGCGACATCCGCCCGGACATGGACGGCATCGAGGAAACCATCACCCAACGCGTCACGGAACAGGGTGAGGCCGTCATCCTTCCCAACGTGGCCCTGGCCGGACGCTTCCTGCTCGCGTCCGAACTCCATCTCGCCACGGAAATCTGCCTGTCCGGTGACAACGTGGCCCTGATCTGCGTGCCGGTGGCCCATGGCGGCGCGGTGATGGGCACGCTCAGCGTCACCAGCCGCAGCAGGAACCGCGCCCTGCTGGAGGCGGATCTCCGGCTGCTGACCCTCATCGCACAGCTCGTCGCGCAGGCGGTCAGGCTCCGCCAGCAGGCGCACGAGCAACTCGAGCACTACCGCATCGAGAACGAGAAACTCCAGGAGCAGATCAAGAACCGCTTCCGCCCGGACAACATGGTCGGCAACTCCCGCGCGATGCAGACGGTCCACCATTCCATCGAACAGGTCGCCGGGAGCAAGTCCACAGTCCTCATCCGTGGCGAGAGCGGCGTGGGCAAGGAACTCGTCGCCCACGCCATCCACACCCGCAGCCCCAGGGCGGAGAAGGCCTTCGTCAAAATCAACTGTGCCGCCCTGCCCGACGGCATCGTGGAAAGCGAGCTCTTCGGCCACGAGCGCGGCGCGTTCACCGGCGCGATCGGCATGCGCAAGGGCCGCTTCGAACTCGCCCACCGCGGAACGATCTTCCTCGATGAGATCGGCGAGCTGCCCTTGCAGACGCAGGCGAAACTCCTGCGCATCCTCCAGGAACGAGAGTTCGAGCGCGTCGGCGGATCGGAAACCCTGCGCTGCGACGTGCGCGTCGTCGCGGCCACCAACCGGCCGCTCGAGGAATTCGTGGAGGAGGGGAAATTCCGCCAGGACCTCTACTACCGGCTCAATGTCTTTCCCATCTACGTGCCCGCCCTCCGCGAACGGAAAACCGACATTCTCCAGCTCGCGGATTTCTTCGTCGAGAAGTACAACAAGGCGAACGGCAAGGAGATCCGCCGCATCTCCACACCGGCCATCGACATGCTGATGAGCTACCACTGGCCGGGAAACGTCCGCGAACTCGAAAATTGCATCGAACGCGCGTCGCTGCTCGCCACGGACGATGTCATCCACGGATTCCACCTGCCTCCGACGCTCCAGACTTCCGGCGAGGACAGGGCCGACCCCCGTTCCACCCTGCAGGCGGCGCTCGACGGCGTGGAGCGCGAGATGATCATCGATTCGCTCAAGAACCACCGCGGCAACATGGCCGCCGCGGCCCGGCAGCTCGGGCTCACCGAACGCATCATGGGCCTGCGCGTGAAGAAATACTCGATCGATCCCCTGTCATTCCGCTCCTGAACCGGCTTGGACGTTCCACCACCCATCAATCTTTTCACCCTGTGCAATCGTCCGCCATGGGCCCTTGCCTGCGTGGAGTTCCAGGATGACCCCGCCCCGCTTTACATCGGCCGCGTCCGCGAGGAGAACCGCCGCCTCTTCGCTCTCCTCGATGCCGAATCGTCACCCATGCGGCGCGGCGGGATTTTCCACGAGTATCTGTCCGTCCAGTTCGCCCTCCACCAATGGGAGGAGCACCAGCGCAGCGCTCGCAGCAGCCTGCGCAACAGCTACGTCCGCTACCTGCGCGGCTGGGCGGTCGATTCGAACTCCATCGAGGGAGCTGTGCTTAAGGGCTGGGTGCATAGCCGCATGGGAATCCGCCCCACCTTCCACCACGAGCCCCTGGCCGGGTCGCCGGAAAATTTCAACCGGTTCTCCATCGACCGCATCAAAGGCAGCGCCCGCACCAACGCCATCGAGCAACAGCTCGACTTGCTCTTCGAGTTCTGCCAATACGAACTCGCCCGCCGCCACCCTGGCGAGCGCTGGCTCACCCTCTATCGCGGCACATTCGATGCCACGTCGTACGAGGCGGTGGTTTCCGCCAACCCCGGGGAAACCGTCGTGCGCATGAACAACATCTCCTCGTTCACCTCGGACCGCGAATGCGCCTGGGAGTTCGGCTCCACCGTTTGGGAAGTCCGCGTGCCGCTTTCCAAAATCTTCTTCTTCAGTGATCTCCTCCCGGACAGCATTCTCCGCGGCGAACAGGAATACCTCGTCATCGGCGGCGAATACCGAGTCCGCAAACTCCTCTGCTGATGACCGGTCGCGCCACAAAGATCGAGGGCGGCCTGTGGGGCCTGCTGGTGGGCGACGCGCTCGGTGTGCCCTACGAGTTCCATCCCGCGTCGGAAATCCCCGCCTTCGGGGAAATCGAGATGATCCCGCCCGAGGGCTTTCCGCGCAGCTACGCCCACATCGCTCCCGGCACCTGGTCGGACGATGGTGCCCAGGCCCTGTGCCTCATGGCCTCGCTGCTCGAATGCTTCCAGTGGTCGATCGACGACTTCGCCCAGCGCCTGCTCACGTGGTCGGCTTACGGCTACATGGCTGTGGGAGGGCGGGTCTTCGATATCGGCATCCAGACCGGCAGCGCGTTGTCGCGCTACGCTTCCGGCATGCCGCCACGCGAGTCCGGCCTCCACGGCGAGCGCAACAACGGCAATGGCTCGCTGATGCGCGTGCTGCCGGCCGCGCTCCTCTTCACCGGCAGCGACGAGGATCTCGTCGCCCTCGCCCACGAGCAATCCCTCGTCACCCACCGCCACCCGCGTTCGCTCGTTTGCTGCGCCCTTTACTGCCTGTGGGCGCGGTTTGAAATCAACGGCCATGCCGATGCATGGGACGCCGCCGTTTCACGCCTGAGGGGGATCTATCAGACGGGAAACGAGTTCCTCCGGGAACTGGAGCAAGTCGTCCTGCCAGCCGCCGCCCTGCCGCCCGGCGGGACCGGCTACGTCGTGGATGCGCTGCACTCCGCCCGCCACGCATGCACGCAAGGGGACTACGCCTCGATCATTCGCGCCGCAGTGGCCCTTGGCAACGACACGGACACCACCGCGTGCCTCGCCGGTGGCATCGCCGGCATCCGCCATGGCAAGGACGGCATCCCCATCCGCTGGCGCGAAGCCATGCAGGGCACGGACCTGTTCCTGTCCCTCCTCAAAAGGTGCTGTTGAGCGCCCGAACACGGAAGATCCGGCTCCCTGAATGAGCCTTTCCCTCGGCACGCATGCTGCTTTGCGGGCTGCTTTGACCCATCACCGGAAAGTGATATGAAAACCATAGAGATCATGGAAACAAACTATGGCCCGCTGCGGGGTGTCACGAATTTCGATTTCTACCCGGACGGACAAATGAAATCCTGCATGCTGTGCGAGGAAAACACGATCCACACGGAAGTGGGGTGTTTGGTCCCCCAATACGGAGACGACGAATTCGGAGAGCGGCAGAAAAAACACCGCAGCGCCCTGTCATTCCACCCGAACGGCAGGATCAAGAGCGCGGCCCTCCAGGCCCCCTCCCCTATCCTCACCGCGCTGGGCAGCTTCGACGCGGAGCTCGTCACTTTCTACGAAGACGGCGCGGTCAACCGCCTCTTCCCGCTCAATGGACTGGTCAATGGTTTCTGGACGGAGAATCAGGAACGCGCGTTGGCCGGAAAACTCGAATTCACCCTGCCTATCGGAAAATTCAGAGCCAAGGTGATCGGCATCCACTTCTACCCCGGCGGCGCGCTCAAGAGCCTGACTTTGTGGCCGGGCGAAACGATCCGCATCCAGACACCGATCGGTGAAATGGACATCCGCGCCGGGTTTTCACTCTACGAAAACGGCAGCGTCAAATCCGTGGAACCCGCCCTCCCCACGGCGATCGACACCCCGCTTGGCACCATCACCGCCTTCGATCCGGACGTCATCGGCATGCACGCCGACCAGAACTCGGTGCGATTCAGCCCGTCAGGCGAACTGGTCTCGCTCAAATCCATCGCCACCGGAATCACCGCCACCGGCCCGGACGGCGCGCAAACCCGACTCGAACCTCTCACTCTCGAAAGCCTCCTGGACGCATCGGACACACGCATCGTCGCCCTGAAGATCGACTTCCGGGAAAACGAAATCGATTTCACCGCGCTGCAAACCACCACCTTCGACCGCCACACCCACCACTTCGCCACCTTTCCCGTCGCAGTCAGGCTGACCAGCGGCTGCGGCGGCTGCACGGATGCCGCCGAAGGATGCGGGAATTGCGACGGAAGCTGCGAAACCGCCGGAGCATGCGCGGACTGCGATGGCACCTGCGGTGGAAGCTGCTTCAAGAAACGGCAGGTCTAACGAAGCCAGATCGAGCGGCATCTCGGATTTCCCTCGGACTCGAAGCTCATGTCCTCGTCCTTGAGCACCTCGTCCAACTCTTCGATGGAGAACTCGTAACCGTCCGCCGCCGCAGCCGCCACGAAGTTTTCCTTGGTTTCGATCTGATTGTATTTCAGCCGCAGGGCCTTGTCGGCACCGCCCGCAAAGAGCAGCTTTTCGACGTTTTGTTTCGACATGATGATTATGGTGTTGGCTCCTTGAGCCAGCAATTCATGCGCCAACTTCCGCCAAGACTGTTCCCCATTTCATTCCCGGTTCCGTGCCTCGGGCACGCACGGCTGCACCGGGAAGAACACCGGTTTTCCATCGTTCCGCCGTGCCGCGTGGGCGGACAGGAGCCTTTGGCCCTCGGTGGATGTTAGAAAATCGGCGAGCCGCCTGGCTCCATCCGGGTTGCGGGCCCCGGTTTTCGATGCGACCGCCTCGGCGACCACATACGGCCGCCGCATCATGGGATCTCCCTCCACCAGGACTTCCATCCCGGGCGAGGCGAGCTTTCCGGAAACCACGGGAATGCGGCCCACGATCACATAGGCGCCGCGCTGGCGCGCGAATTCCACCACCTGCCACCGGCTTTGGCTCTCGTCCTTGAGCATCCAATCGCCCGTCGGGTTGATGCCGAGTTTTCTCCACAAGGCGATGGAAACCGTTTGGCTGCCCGTATTGCGGGCTTCCACGAATGGAGTCTTCGTTTCCGCGATCTTCCGAAGGGCCGCGGTGCCCTCCTTGAGTCCGCGGATGCCGGCCGGGTCCTCCTGTGGTCCCACGATGACCAGTTCGTTGCAGGCCCACGGGCGGAGGTTTGTCGAAAACCCCTCCGCTGCGAGTTTGGTGGCGGTGTCGCTGGAATGCATGGTCACCAGATCGATGCCGCCGGCGCGGAACGCTTCGTCGAGAACCTCCTTGGGGCCGGCCGCTGCGACCTCTACGGGTATGCCCGTGCGCTTCGTGAACTCCGCGGCCATGAAGTCCCAAAGGCCGGTCGTGCTCATGCCGCCAATCACGGCCGCGCGGACCGGGAGAGGCTTGCTTTCAGCCTGAGGCCTGTCGCATGAGGCGAGGATCGCCATGCAGGCGGTGGAGATGAAAAGACGGATAGGGATTTTCATGATTCAGAAGGGATTCCAACCGTCGTTCTCCTCGACTTTCCATCTCACATCGCTGTGAGACTTTTCTCCGCTTCCGCAGCCGAGGTGGTCGCCGTTGAAGGACTCCGCATGTCCATCGACAAACAGTATGTTGGCGCATCCGTCATGCCTCGCAGGCACGGAGTAACGCGCGGCGGAGGGAACCGTGGAGGCGTAACCGCCCGGCGAATCCGCCATGAAGACGAGGTTTTCCGTGCACCCCAGATTCACCATGCGGGACGGCTCCGGCTTGTCCCAGCGCGAGAGATGCATGTTCATGCCGTAGGACAGGAAATGCCCGCCGTTGGATTCGTCTTTGGCGGACGGGCACACGAAGATCGAGCGGTCACCGGGTTTCAGCCGGACTCCCCGCGCATCGAGTTCCTGATAGGTAAAATCTCCCAGATAGGGTGGCAGCGCGTTGAACCAGTCATCTGGTCGATCAATGATCCGCAGCAGCTGCACTCCCTGGCCGCGTCGCGGAAGGCAGCCGCCGTGATCCGCGGAATACAGGTGGAGCGCTACACCCCATTGCCGCAGGTTGGCCAGACAACTCGATGATCGGCCGCGCTCCCTCGCCTTGTAGGCCACCGTCACCATGCTGACGGACAATCCCGCGACGATGGAGAGGCTCACGAGGATTTCCAACAGCGTGAATCCGCTTTTTCCCGGTGGCTTCATGGCATCGAGCGGCGTCGAACGGCAAGGAAACCGGCAAGGATCGGAACCAGAAACACGCATGATGAAGCCTCCGGAATCGCAGTCACCGTGAGAACCGGGTGATTGGCCGCCGTGCCGTAGGTCCTTGAGTTGAACAGATAGGCCAAGGTGTCATCTCCCGGGGAGACCAGCAGACTGACGCTGCCGCCGGCGGTAACGTCCGCGAGAAACGAGGCGTTCGTCCCAAGGTCCCTCGTGACCGCGACATTGTTTCCCGGAGGAACGTAGGTCCATGATCCCAGACTCGATGTCACCGACGTGTAACTGCCGAGGTTGTTGTAGGTGACGCCCGTCTCGGTCCATGAGTCGTCCTGCATCCAGAGAATGGAGAACAATCCGCCGTTGATGGCGGGAAACATGGCGTTTTTGGAATCACCGCCCTGGGTTCCGACGTTCGAGGCGAAGCCGAGCGTGACCGTGCTGACCGACCAGTTGCCTGCTCCGAATTCCGTGTCGAACTGGGACAGCGCCCCGGCGAGGTCGAACTTCAGGACGGACTCGAAAGTCCCTTTGCCGGAACCGGCCCCGGCGACGGCGAGCGTTCCTTGTGCTCCGTAATTGGTCGAGGGCGCGGCGCTGGAGACGAACGCATCCGCGGTCGGCTTCAACTGGATGGTGGATGCCGCAAATGAGGTGGAAGCGGCGAAGCTCCAGATCAGGGACATGATGGATCGATGTTTCATGGTGTGTGGTTGGGTGGCTTGGGGCGGGCGTCGTCCGAAGCGCGACCGCCAGCGTTCTTGTCCTGCACGCCGAGGCTTCGTGCGACGGCGTGGTTCACCGGGTTTTTGAAAACGTGTTCCACGGGACCGCTTTGTTGGACGCGGCCCTTGTCCATGACGACCAGTTGATCGCCGAGCAGCCTCGTTTCCTCGCGGTCGTGCGTGACGAGAATCGTGGGGATGCCGATCTTCCTCAGGTGACCGCGGAGCTCATCGCGGACCTCCTCACGCAAGGTGGTGTCGAGTGCGGACAGTGGTTCGTCGAGCAGCAGGAGTCGCGGGCTGCGGACCAATGCCCGGGCCAGCGCCACCCGTTGTTTTTGTCCGCCCGAGATCTGCCATGGATGCCGCCGGTCGAGTTCCGTTAGCTCGAAACGCTCGATCATTTCCTCGATCCGACGGGCTTTCTCGCCCGCCGGAGTTCCTCTCAGCGCGTATCCGATGTTCTGGCGAATCGTTAGATGGGGGAACAGCGCGTAGTCCTGGAACACGAAGCCGATGTTCCTTCGCTGCGGGGACAGGCAGATCCGGTTCTCCGCATCGAACCACACGTCGTCTCCGCAGCGGATCAAGCCGGACTCCGGACGCTCCAGACCGGCGATGGACCGAAGCACCGTGGTTTTTCCACAGCCGGAAGGTCCGAAGAGGATCGTCACCGAATGGGTGTCGATCGGCAGCCCGAGCTCCCCTTGGATCGAGGCTCCACCAGGGTGGGTCTTGGTGAAACCGGCTGTCAGCGTGTGGGCCATGCGTGGACGAATCTGCGTTGGAGTGAATACGTGACCGCGAGAACGGCGAAGGAGAACGCCAGCATCATGAGCGAGGTCTGGCCGGCCGTGTGGTAGTCGAGCGCCTGGACGTGATCGTAAATCGAGATGGAAACCGTGCGGGTGACTCCCTCCAGATTTCCTCCGACCATCAGCACGACCCCGAACTCGCCCATCGTGTGGGCGAAACTCAGCACGATGCCGGACAGCACGCCCGGCCATGCGAGCGGAATCGCCACGCGGAAGAAGGTCCTGGTCCTGCTCTCGCCCAGGCACCATGAGGCTTCGAGAAACCGGCGGTCGATGGTGGTGAACGCGCTGATGAACGGCTGGACCGCGAAAGGCAGGCTGTAGAGCACGGAGGCCAACAAAAGTCCCTGAAACGAGAAAGGCAGCCGCTGCCCGAACCACGATTCGTAGAACATGCCCAGCGGACTCCGGGGGCTGATCGCCATCAGGACATAAAAGCCGAGAACGGTGGGCGGAAGCACGATCGGCAGCGCGACGACGGCTTCTATCAGGAAACGTCCCCGCCATCTGGTTTGCGCGAGCCACCACGCCAGAGGCAGTCCCAGCAACACCAGAATCAACGTGGTGCAGAAGGACAGCCGGAGGCTCAAACCGATCGCTTGCCAGTCCATGGGTCAGTATTCCGGTGGATGGAATCCGTAGCGTTTCAGAACGGCGCGCCCGTGTGCGGCGAGGATGAAGTCACGCAGCGCCTTGGCGGCCTCCGGCGATGGGGTGCTTTTGAGGATCATGCCGCCCTGCTCCATTTTCGGATAGGATTCGGGAGGGATTTCCCAATGGCTGCCACGCGCCTCCATCTCTGGAGCCAGCGCGAGCGAGAGCGCGATGATGCCGATGTCCGCCGCCCCGCTCTCGATGAACTGCGCGGTTTGCGCGATGTTTTCCCCCAGCACCAGTTTCGGTTGCACCGCGTCGTAAACACCGAGTTCTCGCATCGCGGCGACCGCGGCCTTGCCGTAAGGCGCGTGCTGCGGGTTGGCGATGGCGATCTTTTTCACAGATGAATCCAGCAGCGACCGGATTCCGAGTTCCTTCACCTCCATCGCGGAAGTCCGCGGAACCCAGACGACGATGCGTCCGATCGCGTAGCCGAACACATCTCCCTCCAACGCAAGGTCCGCGGCGGCGAGCTTGCGCGGGTATTCGATGTCCGCGGACAAGTAGAGATCGAAAGGTGCCTCGTTCTGAATCTGAGCGAAGAAATTTCCAGACGATCCATAAGTGACGCCGGCTTGGATCCCCGGGTGGCTGTAGCGGAATTCATCGATCAGCGAATCCAGCGCGAACTTGAGGTCCGCGGCGGCGGCGATCCGCAGTTCGACTGGTGCGGCGTCGGGACCGATGGAGGATCGGGGATTCCGGTCACAGCCTGTTAGGGCGCAGATGGCGAGACCCGCAAGCAGGCGTTGGATGAGGTTCATGGCGCTTATTGAAGGATGGGACTATCGGATGGAACTCAGCTCTCCGGTGTGTTTGGCGTCGTATCCGGGCAGTTCGGCGAGCATCTGCCGGTAACTGCGGCCGCGCAGCACGCGGATGAGCGCCTGGATGCGCGGATCGTTTTCCAGGCTTGCGTGAAAGCAGAAGTCGAGGGTCTCGTTCCGCAGCGGGAGGAACTCCAGCCGGGCCTCCATGGCGCAGACCTTGACGCACACGCCGGCCTCCGCCCATCCGGCGCGGACCGCTTCCGTCACGCCTGAATGGCTCTCCACCACGCGGCCGGAAGCGGTTTTGCCTTCTAGCAGATCATCAAGGCACTCGCGTGCGGCGGAACCCGGCTCGCGCAAGGCCCAGTGCCGGATGCTCCGGGTCAAGGCGCTTGCGGTGGCTTTCCGGCCTTTGGTGCCGTGCGCCACTCCGGCCTCCCATTGCGCCACCCTCAGCAGGCGGCCGTCTCCTCCCAGTTCCGCACGGACGGACTCCGCGTTGCGCTCCGGCCTCTCCACGGTGGACCGGTGCAGCGCCCCCGCATGGATCAAACGCCGCCTCATGAGTTCAAGGCCCACGCCTCCACTCCGCGGGAAAACGAGCATCCGGAAGCCGGACTCCCTCGCATACTCGCGGGCCAATAGACTGACGGCGGGATCGCAGGTCGCCACCGTCAGCGTGATTTCCGCGGTGCTGGCACGGTTGTCATGGCATACTCCAGCCCGCCGGGTTCCGTCCTGCGGGAACGGATTCAGTGAGACGCCTTCCACCGGATAGAGCAGGCGTTTGCCGGAGACCTCGGCCTCCCAATATCGGCAGGACTCCTGCCACGGCTGCCACGCCCAGGTCGGCCCCGCCTTTTCCACCTCGGCAGGCCGGCCGAACAATTCCTCCACCGTGCATTCCAACACCCGTGCCAGGGAAAGCGCCGTCGTCACGGAGGGTGTTAGGCGGCCGCTCTCGATCGCGCTGACCGACGCACGGGAAACGTCTGCCCGTTTCGCCAGATCCGTCTGGGTCCAGCCGCGCGCGGTCCGCCGCAGAAGCACGGAGTTCCCGGATGGTTGCGTGGATGTCGGGATCATGGAGCTGTTTGACAGGATCGTATCAGACTTTGGCGCGGTTCGAACGGATAATGATGGTTTCTTCATGAGACGGATCCCCTTTCCGGGAACCAGGGCAAGCGGTTTGGATGCCAGAACGAACAGGAAGATTCAATCGGGGATCGTGAACCGAAACATCCGCTCGGGAACGACGATCCGCCTCGGATCGAATTCCTCCACGATGTCCGCAGGATCGCCCTGGTCCACCTCCGAATCCAACCCTCCATCCTACGTGGGCGTAGGGGGCAATCCACCGGTCCTACATTTCGGTAGGACTTCCGGGAAAAGGTCTCTAGCAGAATCGTGAATTCGCCGGGCCGGATTGTTCTTGAAATCAACGCCTTGCACCCTGGCGGACGGTCGATTCGTCCCGATTCCCCGGGCTGGCACGATGAATGATAAGTGAATGACGGGCTCGATCCACCGCTTCCGCGAGGTGGCAGGCCCGCACACCACGAATCCAAACTGAACTCCGAACCACACATCATCATGAGAAAGATCGCAATTTACGGCAAGGGCGGCATCGGCAAGTCCACCACCACCCAGAACACCGTCGCCGGCCTCGTCGAAATGGGCCGCAAGGTCATGGTCGTCGGCTGCGACCCGAAGGCTGACTCCACCCGCCTCCTGTTAGGCGGTCTCGCCCAGCGCTCGGTGCTCGACACGCTGCGCGAGGAGGGCGAGGACGTCGAACTCGAGGACATCCGCTCCGAAGGCTTCTGCGCCTCGCTCTGCGTTGAGTCCGGCGGACCCGAACCGGGCGTCGGCTGTGCCGGCCGCGGCATCATCACCTCGATCAACATGCTCGAACAACTCGGCGCCTACGAGGAATCTGTCGGCTTGGACTACGTGTTCTACGACGTGCTCGGCGACGTCGTCTGCGGCGGTTTCGCCATGCCGATCCGCGAGGGCAAGGCCGAGGAAATCTACATCGTCTGCTCCGGTGAGATGATGGCCATGTATGCCGCCAACAACATCTGCAAGGGCATCGTGAAGTTCGCCAAGACCGGCGTCGTCCGCCTCGGCGGCCTGATCTGCAACAGCCGCAACGTGGACCGCGAGAAGGACCTCATCGAGAACCTCGCCGCCAAACTCGGCACCCAGATGATCCACTTCGTGCCGCGCGACAACGACGTGCAGCGCGCCGAAATCAACCGCAAGACGGTGATCGAATGGAATCCCGAGGTGAAGCAAGCGGACGAATACCGCGCGCTCGCCAAAGCCATCGAAGCCAACAAGAAGCTCGTCATTCCCACCCCGCTGGCCATCGAGGAACTCGAAGCCCTGCTCATGGAATACGGCCTCTTCAACTGATCGGAAACCAGGAACCCACTCCCTCACCACCATGAGCCAGGAACCACCACCAAGCGGCGAGATCGATGCCATCGAAGGCGTGACTCCCGAAGCGCTGCGCGAGAAAATGCTCGCAGGCCTGCCCAGCAAGACCCTCCGCAAGCGCGCGAAGCAGGTCCTCACCAACGACCCGGATGTCCCGCCCGAGATCGGCGCGAACTCCCGCACC
>Ga0114938_1001175_pt1 | contig 18363 bp, 17 predicted proteins | sample AshMeaBigSpring_FD_88675 | JGI IMG/M metagenome (GOLD analysis project Ga0114938, IMG submission 88675) | Groundwater microbial communities from Big Spring, Nevada to study Microbial Dark Matter (Phase II) - Ash Meadows Big Spring | ecosystem: Environmental > Aquatic > Deep subsurface >...
TCCGCATAAATCGTATCGCCTAAGGCCTCTTTTGCATAATACGAAGAGGGTTTATACCCGCATCCGCCGAGCCATAGGAGAAGGACAAGTCCAAGAAAAAGTTGTTTCATACTACTTTACCACCAGATTGATCAATTTATTGGGAACGTAAATTTCTTTGAGAAGCGTCATGCCTTCCAGCCATTTTGCCGCACTCTCTTTACCGCATTTCAAGGCTTCTTCTTGAGAAATATTCGTTGGTACTTCGATTTCGGCGCGTTTTTTACCGTTGATCGTGACGGCCAAGATCATACTATCGCTCACAAAGACCTCTTCTTTCAATGCAATCGTCGTAAAATTCTTACATGTAAAAAGAGTTTCGCTAAGTTCCCAACACGTATGCGGGATCACCGGTTCTAAAAGATTGAGCAGGATAAAATAGCCCTCCGTCCAAACGTCTGAATCGTTTTGTTCGCTAAGCGCGTTAAGCGCTTCCATACATGCGGCAATTAAAGTATTGAACGTGTAACTGCCCTCAAATACTTCGTTCGATTTTTTAAGGGCTTCGTACACTTTTTTACGTGCATACTGAGACTCTTTGGAAAGGCTTGCATGATCGATGGTCGGTAAAGCGTTACCGGAACGAACGTTGTCGCTTTTTTGCACAAAACGTTTGATAAAGCGAAACGCCCCTTCAACCGCACTATCGTTCCATTCAAGCTCTTTTTGAGGCGGTGCCGCAAAGAGAATAAACAGACGTGCCGTATCCGCGCCGTAAGTTTTAATAATCGAATCGGGATCAACCGTATTGCCTTTGCTTTTGCTCATTTTTGAACCGTCTTTCAGCACCATACCTTGGGTTAAAAGATTGGCAAAAGGCTCATCGCAATTCACGTAGCCCAAATCGCGAAGCACTTTCGTAAAAAAGCGCGAATACAAAAGGTGCAAAATCGCATGTTCGATACCGCCGATGTATTGATCGACGTTCATCCAGTAATTCACGCTTTGTTTATCAAAAGGTACGTCGTTCCAAAACGCGGGATCGGACGTGTAGCGTAAAAAATACCAACTGGATTGAAAGAAGGTATCCATCGTATCGGTTTCGCGTGTTGCGTCGTGTCCGCATACGGGACATTTCGTGTGTTTCCACGTCGGGTGTTTGTCTAAAGGATTGCCCTCTCCCGAAATCTCGACGTCGTCGGGAAGCGCAACCGGAAGATTTTCAAATTTTTCGGGAACGAGCCCGCATTTAGGGCAATGTACCATCGGAATCGGTGCACCCCAATAACGCTGACGGCTAATACCCCAATCACGCAATTTATAATTAACGACTTTTGTTCCGATGCCTTTTTCTTCAAAATAGGCAATAATGCGTTTTTGCGCGCTTTTAGAATCAAGCCCGCTAAATTCTCCCGAATTCACCAGCGTTCCGTATTCACATGTCGCGGCACTTCCGTCAAAAGGCGAAGAGGTTTCAATGCTTTGAATGATCGGCAAATCGTATTTTTTCGCAAATTCAAAGTCGCGTTCATCATGAGCGGGAACCGCCATGACCGCACCGCCGCCGTACTCGATCAAAACAAAGTTTGCAACCCAAACCGGAACGTTTTTACCCGTCAAAGGATGAATCACGTCGATTTCCAAGCTCACGCCCTCTTTGTCCGATTGAGCACGCTCACGTGCTCCTACGCGCTGCATTGCCTTAATCTGTGCCGTTTTTTCTTTGCTGAGAAGCCCTTGTTCGATCAGGTAATTGACGATCGGATGTTCCGGAGCCAAGGCAGAGTAACTCACGCCGTAAATGGTATCGGGGCGGGTCGTAAAAACGTTATACGCTTCAAACGTTCCGCCCAATTTTGCTTTGGATTCGGGCGTTAAGGCAAAGGTAAATTCCAAACCTTCGCTTCGACCGATCCAATTTTCCTGCATCGTTAAAACTTGATTCGGCCAACCCGAGCGTAACTGCTCGCAATCGTCCAACAGTTCTTGTGCGTATTGCGTAATTTTAAGGTAATAACCCGGAAGCAGGCGTTGCTCGACCGGATTGTCGCAACGCCAGCAACATCCCTCTTCGACTTGTTCGTTGGCTAAAACGGTTTGACATGTATTGCACCAATTTAACACGGCATTTTTTTGATAGACCAGACCTTTCGTGAACATTTCGATAAAAATACGCTGTTCATGCTTCGTGTACAAAGGATCGCTTGCGGCAAATTCGCGTTTGGCGGAAAACGAAAGCCCTAAAGAGGAGAGTTCTTTGCGCATATAGTCGATATTTTCGTACGTCCATTTTTTAGGATGCACTTTATGTTTGATCGCCGCATTTTCAGCCGGCATTCCAAAACTATCCCAGCCGATCGGGTGTAAAACGTTAAAGCCGTTTTTTCGATAATGTCTTGCAATCGCATCGCCGATCGTATAATTGCGCACGTGCCCCATATGAATCCGACCGCTCGGATAAGGGAACATGCTTAAAATATATTTTTTCTTTTGAGCAAAATCGCTATGGGGTTCAAATGCATTCGTCGCATGCCAACGATCTTGCCATTTTTTTTCAATTTCTAAAGGATTGTACTGCATCTTAATTCCTATACCGTGCCTTTTTCATACTGTGAGCGCATTTTAGCTTTTTCAAGTCTATTTTTCTCTTTAAGTGCCATTTTATTTTTGTAGCCTTCAACACTAAAACCGAGCACTTTTAAAAACGGTGCCGAAATAAAAATAGAGCTGTAGCTACCGATAATCAGACCTATCAACATGGTAAAGCTAAATCCGTGAATAATCTCGCCGCCGAAAACATACAAGGTAAAAACGACAAAGAATACGGTTAAAACCGTTAAAATCGTTCGCGAAAGGGTTTTGGAGACGGAGGTATTAATCACGTGCATCAAATCCATATCTTTCGTACTTTTGAGCTCTTCACGAATACGATCGTAAATAATAATCGTATCGTTAATCGAATAACCGATCAACGTCAAAATTGCCGCTAAGACGTCCAAACTCATCTCGACTTTAAAAAGAATAAGCGCGCCCGTCGTAATAGCGACGTCATGCATTAATGTAATGATCGAAGCGACCGCAAAGGTCCATTCAAAACGAAATCCGACGTAAATCATAATGCCGAGCATACTCAAAACGGCCGCCATAATACCTTTTTGACGAAGCTCGCCGCCAACTTTTGGACCAACGATGTCGACCTTTCGAACATCAAACGTTCCCGAGTCTTTCAGCGTTGAGCGGATAATATCGCCGACATCGTGCGTTACGCCGTCGGTGGTGGAAGCAAAACGGATTTGTACCTCTTCGGGAGAACCGAATTCCGTCACGATTGCCCCTGAGAAAAGTTTATCTTTCGCAAGTGCTTCACGGATTTTATCCATAGGCGCGGCTTGTTCGTATTTGAGTTGAACCACCGTACCGCCTGCAAAATCGATTCCGTAACTCAATCCGTGCGTAAAAAAAAGAACGATAGAGACAAAAGCAAGTGAAAGCGTCGTTACGATAAAGAAACGACTGACTTTCATAAAATCATACACTTTATGATGTGGGAAAAACTCCATTAGTGACTCCTCTTAATGCCAAACCACATAATGGGGTTGTGATTGCTTTTTTCAATGCGAGATCTCAATAAATCGTAAATACCGTGTGTTCCCAAAATTGCCGTGAGCATCGAAACGCTGATACCGATTGCCGTACTGATCGCAAACCCTTTAATCGGTCCCGTTCCGTAAACGTACAGTAAAACAGAGGTTAAAATGGACGTAATGTTACTGTCTAAAATGGCACTCATGGCATTCTCGTAACCGTGCTCAATGGCTTGCGTTATCGGCATACCTTGCCGTAAAAGTTCACGAATCCGTTCATTGATGATAACGTTGGCATCGACCGCCATACCGATGGTTAAAACGATACCCGCCATACCCGGTAACGTCAACGTCGCTCCAAAAAGAGCCATAATCGCAATCAGTAAAAAGAGATTGGCAATCAACGCAATATTCGCAACGACGCCTGCCATGCGGTAGTAAAAAAGCATAAAAGCCGAAACCAGCACAAAGCCCGAAACCAACGCCATTAAACTGGCATGAATACTATCGGCACCTAACGAAGGACCGATACTGCGTTTTTCAAGCATCGTGACCGGAGCCAAAAGTGCACCGCTACGAAGCGCAATAGCTACGTCGTGTGCTTCTTTGACGCTAAAACCGCCGCTGATTTGTCCGCTTCCGCCGCCGATTCGTTCGCGAATATTGGGTGCGGAATAGACTTTATTGTCCAAAACGATTGCCAAGCGATTGCCGACGTTTCCGGCCGTAAAATCACCGAAAATTTTAGCACCTTCCGAATTCAACGTAAAGTTGATAACGGGTTGTTGCATTTGATCAAAGCCGACTTTCGCATCGGTCAACATACTGCCGTCTAAGATGGGAATCTCTTTTAAAATATAGCGAATATGATCGCTCTTCGCATCGCTTAAAATAACGTCGCCGTATTGCTCTGCTTCGGTCGGACTCATCGTCGCGGAGCGATCTTGTTTTTTCTCGTCGACCGCCATCAATTGAAGATGCGCGGCTTTGGCGATTAACTCACGCGCACGTTGTTCGTCTTCGGCATTTTTAACGCCCGGAAGCTCGACCAAAATTTTATCGCTTCCTTGTTTGGCAACGTTAGGCTCTGACAAACCGAATTGATCCAAACGGTTACGAATCGTCTCAACCGCTTGGGAAAGCGCGTACTCTTTGATCAAATCTTTTTCTTTATCGCTCAACGTTAGCGTATATTTTAACGCTTCTTTATTGACTTGCAAACCGCTAATCGTTTTAAGCATCTCGTCGATTTTTTTCTCTTCGTCTTTGTCAAGCAGACTAAACGAAATCGTCTCTTCGATAGCGCGTAAATCATCAATGATAACATCATTGCTTTGTGCAAAAAATTTAACGCTTGAAGCGATGGACTTCACTTTGGATTTGATCGCTTCCTCGGTTTTAACGCCTAAAACCATATGCAAACCGCCTTGAAGATCCAGGCCTAACGAGACTTTCGCTCCTTTTTGCGTTTGGAGAAACGTCGGCATGGACATCACCACGCCGAAAATGATAGCGATTAAAAAAATAACGAGACGATAGTTAAATTTTCCGGTGCTATTCATCGATTTTCTTTGAAATAAAGTCTCTGGAAACCTTTACGATCATCCCTTCATCATTAAGCTTAACTTTGATAGAATCTTCCTCAGGTTTCACGACTTCGCATATTAAACCGCCGTTGGTAATAATTTTATCGCCTTTTTTCAGTGCATCGAGCATCTCTTTATGCTTTTTCACTTGCTTTTGTTGTGGACGAATCACAAGAAAATAAAAAATCGCGAAAAGCACGACGAGTGGAAGTAATGAAGAAAGTAAACTTGCAGAACCTTGCATGGAAATCCTTTATGAAAAAAATTGTAATGTCCTATTTTACACGCATTTATCTAATAAAAGCCTTTCTTATCGCTTTATGCCTCTCCGCCTTCATCTATTTCGCCTATGCAAACCTTACAATCCCCATGATGAATTCTCTTCTAGCCGGCATCGGATTCTACCTTTTGTTGGGCGAAAATCGTATCGTCTATTTTTGGAGCGGTTTTTTCATCGGTATTTTATGGTTTTACTGGATTAGTTTTAGCTTTGTCTACTACGATTTGGCGTTTTTGATTCCCGTGATTATCCTAAGCGTCGCATCGGCATACGCCTTTCTTTTTTGGCTGATCGCACGCATCAGCGCACGTCCTCTCGTACAAAGCGTGCTTCTCGTCGCTACGATTTTTATCGCGCCTTTTGAGTTTAATTGGTTTAAACTCGATCTTTTGTTCCTCGACAGTTATATGAAGCCGACGTGGTGGGCACTCGGGCTTTTTCTTTTGGCTCTTTCGCTCTTAAAAATGCCTTCCAAAATTCTTAAAATAGTCGCCATCGTTCCATTGCTTGCGTCCCTCAATTATCACCCCAAATCTTTACATGTAACGATTCCGCCGCTTAAGGTTTCACTGCCTACGACGCACGTTCCTCAGTCGCAACGTTGGGACAGAGCGTATCAGGAAGCCGCATTGGACGAAAATTTTCGGCTTATCGAAGCGGCGATTCAAAACGGCGACGATCTGATCGTCTTGCCGGAGAGTGCTTTTCCGATGTATTTAAATCGTGCGTTACCCGTGATCGAAAAGCTCAAATCCTACTCTCAAAAAATTGCCGTTGTTGCGGGAGCATTGACCTATGAAGAGAACGTCGGTTATTACAACTCGTCGTATTTTTTCGCCGACGGCAAGATGCAAATCGCTCATAAAATTATTTTAGTGCCTTTCGGCGAAGAGGTGCCTTTGCCCGAATGGATCGTCAAAATCGTCAACCGACTCTTTTTCGACGGTGCACAAGATTATCAAAAAGCAAAAACGCCGCAAGATTTCGTCATTCAAGGAATCCCCTTTAGAAACGCTATTTGTTTTGAAGCCTCTAGAGACGAACTGTTTGAAGGAAATCCGCGTTATATGATCGCGATAAGCAACAATGCATGGTTCGAACCTTCCATCGAACAAACCCTGCAACATCTGTTACTTCGTTATTACGCGACACGATACCAAACGGTAATCTATCACGCCGCCAACGGCGGTATCAGCGGTATGATCTTACCGTAAAGACGCCGCGGCGTCTTTACATGTAAGCTTGATTAACGCGAGATTCGCACGCGCGATCTTGCGTATTTTTATTTTTTGAGGGTTTTAAATAATTCGACGGCGTCAAGTTGTTCCCACGGATAGTCGCTCTGACCGACTTGTCCGCGTGCCGCGACGTCGGCATATAAAAACGTATCGGGACCTGGTTTATCCAATCCGAACTTACGCGTAATCCAACGAGGCGTTAAGCTAAACGTTTCGTAAACAAATTGCGAAAGCTCGTCGTCTCCGATACTCGTAAACGTTCCAAAAGTATCGACCGAAACGGAAACGGGCTTTGCCACGCCGATCGCGTATGAGAGTTGAACGGAACATTTCTTCGCCAGTCCCGCCGCAACGATATTTTTCGCAATCCAACGTCCGGCATAAAGACCGCTACGATCTACTTTCGTATAATCTTTACTCGATTGCGCACCGCCTCCGATAGGAGAGTAGCCGCCGAAACTATCGACGATCAGCTTGCGTCCGGTCAATCCCGAATCGTGAAGCGAACTATGGTTCACGTAACGTCCGGTAGGATTGATGTGAATAATCGTATTGTTCGGGTCGTAAAGTTCCGTCGGAAGCCCCGTATCGTCGATAAGTCCTTTAATCAACGCGCGAACTTCGTCGATCGACATATTTTCGTTGGAAGGAGCCGAAACGACGATCGTATGAATACGCTGAGGCTTGCACTCTTCAAAGTTTTTCTTCGTACCGTAATCAACGGTCACTTGCGTTTTAATGTCAACTCCGAGTTTATGATTGTGAATCAACGCATAGTTATAGACTTTATCGCACAACATACGCGCATACGTAATGGCTGAGGGCATCAAGTCCGCCGTTTCGCACGAAGCGAATCCGAACATAATGCCTTGATCTCCCGCGCCGATCTCGCCGCTTTCTTGGTCGACGCCTTGGTTGATGTCGCTGCTTTGTTGATTGAGTAATACTTGCACTTTAATATCGTCCGGATGGAGGCATTGGGCTTTCGTAAATGCCGATTTTCCGTTATAGCCGATCTTAATCAGCGCGTCTTTAACGATTTTTTCGTAATCGTCAAACGAGAGGATCGTTTTGGTATTGACTTCGCCGCCGATGACGACATGCTTGCCTGCGACAAAGACTTCGCTGGCGACGCGTGAATTGCTATCGTTCATTAAAAGCGTATCGACGATACTGTCGGCGATAATATCCGCACATTTATCCGGATGTCCGGGACTAACGACTTCTGAGGTAAAAAGGTAGTGTTGTTGAGTGTGTTCCATGTTTGTTTTCCATTTCTTTGTTTTCCTATTTTCAGACCCTGCTCGCAAAAAAAACTTTTTGCCGTGCCCGAAAACTTGTTTTCCATCCTTTTGTTTTCCATTTATGGTTTCACGAGAAGAGAAACATAAAATAAAAGTAAAAGTTTGAACCAAGGCTTTAAAAAGCCCGCCGCCGCTAAAACCGTGAATGCATCATACTCTTTTTTGTATAAAGTAATCTTAGACGCTTCAACGACCGTTTAAAGCTTCAACGCTTCTAAAGACTCCGATGAGGCAGGATTGTTCCATGCTTGCGTCGTCTTTTTTTTCAACGTTTCACGTACGAAACCCAAAAAGATCTCCCGACGTATTTCGACCGCGCCCAACGATTTGAGATGATCGGTCGGTAATTGGCAATCGATAAAATCGCCTCCTAAGGCGTCGATTTTTCGGCAAAGTGCCACCAAGGCAACCTTAGAAGCGTCACGCTGCGTTGAGAACATCGATTCGCCGCAAAACATACCGCCTAAATGCAACCCGTATAAACCGCCGACCAAAGTTCCATCCAAAAAGGTTTCGACCGAATGGGCAAAACCTTTGACATGTAAGTCGCAAAACGCTTCGATTAACGCTTCGCTGATCCAACTGTTTTGCCCCTTTTGCAAGCGTGTTTGCCAACATTGCCGCATCACCGTTTCAAAACACGTGTCATAGCGTATTTCAAAATGTTTGAGGCTTTTGGCTAAACTTTTGGAAATTTTGACGGCACTGGGGTAAAGAATGAGCCGTGGATCGGGAGACCACCACAACAACGGGTCACCCTCGTTAAACCACGGAAAGATACCTTGCTCGTAAGCGCGCAACAAACGGGATGAACTCAAATCTCCGCCCCACGCGAGAAGTCCCTCTTCACTCGCATGACGAGGGTCGGGAAACGTATGCTCGCGCGGGTGAAGTTTGGGAATAAGAATTTTAGTTGCCACCGCTGTACGTGAAAACCAGTTTATCGGCTTTACAATCGATACGGCAAACGCCGCCGTTTTTTAACCGACCGAAAAGAACCTCCTCGGAAAGGGTTGTTTTAATCTGTTCGGCAATCACGCGACGCATAACGCGCGCACCCATCTCTTTGCTATAGCCCTCTGCAGCAAGGTATTTCTTTGCCGCCGGCGTGGCTTGAATTTCGACATGTTTGTTTTTGAGTTGATCGCTCAGTTCGTTTAACATCTTCTCCACGACATGGATCATCACGGATTCGCTTAAAGGTGCAAAATGAATCACTTCATCCAAGCGGTTTCGAAACTCCGGAGAGAAAAAGTTTTTAATGGCCTGATCGCTTCGCGAACTCTCACTCTTCGTAAAGCCCATCGTCGGTGCTTCTTTGGTTCCGAGATTGGACGTCATGATGATGATAACGTTGCGAAAATCGATCTTCGTTCCGTTGTTATCCGTCAACGTCGCACTGTCGAAAATCTGAAGCAAAATGTTCAGCATATCGGGATGCGCTTTTTCGATCTCGTCTAAAAGTAACACGCTGTACGGATGCTTTTTGATCGCTTCGCTGAGCTGTCCGCCCTCATCGTAACCGACGTATCCCGGAGGTGCACCGATCAAGCGACTGACGGTATGTTTTTCCATGTATTCACTCATATCGTAACGCTCGAAATGAACACCTAGTTCATACGCCAACTGTTTAGCAACTTCGGTTTTTCCCACGCCCGTAGGACCGGCAAATAAAAACGCTCCGATCGGTGAGGTCGGATTTCCCAGTCCTGCACGGCTACGTTTGATCGCTTTTGCCAAGGCTTCGATTGCCGCGTCTTGTCCAAAAATTTTCGCTTTGAGATGCGACTCCAAGTGCTGCATCATCTCGCCCTCGTCTTTGCCGACATTCGGACTCGGAATATGCGCTACCCGTGAGAGTACGGCTTCAATGTCGCTGAGTTCAACGACTTTTTTACGTTTTTTCGCCAAATGAAACGACGCACCTACTTCGTCAATCAGATCGATCGCCGAATCGGGTAAAAATTTATCGCTGATATATTTTTTCGCAAGTTCCACCGATGCGCGAATCACTTCATTCGGGTACTTGACGCCGTGGTGTTTTTCATAGCTACTTTTCAAGCCTTTCAAGATCAAAAACGAATCTTCGAGACTCGGCTCCAACACATCGATTTTGGCAAAGCGACGACTGAGAGCTTTGTCTTTATCGAAGAAATTGCGAAATTCTCCGTACGTCGTCGCGCCGATACAACGAATCTTTCCCGAGGCTAAAGAGGGTTTTAACAAATTGGAAAGGTCCATCGAACCGCTTCCGGTGGCACCTGCTCCTACGATCGTATGAATTTCGTCGATAAATAAGATCGCCCCTTTTTTTTGCTCCAATTCGTTTAAAATTTCCTTGAGACGTTTTTCAAAATCGCCTCGATACTTGGTTCCGGAGAGCAAAGAGCCCATATCGAGGGCATAAACGGGCGTGTTTTTTAAAATCTCGGGAACGCCGTTTTCGCTAATTTTCTTTGCTAACCCTTCGACAATCGCCGTTTTACCGACGCCGGGCTCTCCGACTAAGATCGGATTGTTTTTCTTTCTGCGACACAACACTTGCATCACGCGGGAAACTTCTTCGCTTCGTCCGATGAGCGGATCGATTTGATGGGATTTGGCTAAAGCGATGAGATCGAGCGTATACTTTGCCAAAGCACTTTCGCCCGCTTCCTCGTCGTTTTCGCTCTTTTTCTGTTCCGGTGCGCTCAGGGCGGTGACCTCTTCGGTAATTAAAAGCTTGTCTGCGCCTTGTTGTACTAAAAGTGAAACGCAAAAAGCGTTGGGCTCGTCCATCATCGCGATTAAAAGGTCGTAGACGTTCGCTTCGCTTTTACCCGCACTTTTAACATGGAGCATCATGGTTTCGATGACACGCGTTAATGCAACCGTTTCGACGGGCTCGTAATTCTCTTCGTTGGGTACGATTTGGGGATGTGCGGCAAAATATTTTTCCATAGAACGTTGCAAAAACGTAATGCTTAAACCGCAATTGATCAAAAGATCGACGATATTTTCATTGCTTAAAAGTGCGTAAAAAAGATGATCGATCGTGATATATTCGTAGCGATGTTTGCGAACGAACGTCATCGCATCGTTGAAAACGAAGTTGAGTTCTTGGCTAACCATTTTTTATCCTTTCAATCTTCTTCCATGACGGCGCGAAGGGGAAATTTCTCCTCCTTTGCCATTTTACGTACGCGTGCCACTTTGGTTTCGGCAATTTCGTAAACGTAAACGCCGCACAATCCTTTGCCTTGTTCATGCACGTTTAACATAATTTCGGCGGCTTTTTCAAAACGATGATGAAAGACTTGCATCAAGACTTTAATCACAAAATCCATACTGCTGTAATCGTCGTTTAAGAGCAAAACTTTATAGAGTTTAGGCTCTTGAACTCTGATCGCCTCGGCGGTGTCGTTTTGAACTTCCCCTTGCGCCTTTGAATGCATAGTTCCCTACTTTTCCACGATACGGTCGATGTCGCGTTGAATCACGTCCAAACCGACTTTACCGATGTAAAATTTATTGTCGGGAAGATTGGTGTAAATATCCCGAACGTTTTGATAAACGCCTTTTTTCAAAACGACCTTAAACGGTACTTGGAGCGTCGCTTTATACTGAATATCGCGTAAAATCGTCTCGACCAAACGCTTATTGCTTGCGGCATTACTGATAAAATAATAGGCGTTGTATTTCGCGGCAAAATTTTCGACCACGTACTCATCGCTTACCTCTTCAAAAAAATTCAGTCCGATGAGCATGACGTTATCGCTATTTTGCAACTGAAAGTCCATCAATGAAGGGGCTTCCTCTTGACAAGGTGCACAAAACGTACCGAAGATATCAAACATAAGAATCTTCTCTTCATCGTCTTCAATAACAAACCCGCCGTTTTTTCGTAAAAGCGTTATTTTCGCGCCCGAAACGCTTTTGAGTTCCACTTTATCGCCGTCTTTAAACGGCTCAACGATGCTTGGCGAAGCTTTAGGCGTCGAAGAGTCGCAACCGATAAAAAACGTTAGTGACATTATTGTCAAAAAAAGTCGTAAGAAATGTTTCATAAGATCATCCTCATTTTTTCAAAATTCTACATGCTTTATATAAATAATATGTAAATTACTCTTTATAAAGATGATTTTTGATAGCCGTTTTAGCCTCTCGTTCCGCATCTTTGCGCTTCAAATCCTCGCGCTTATCGTGCAGGTTTTTACCGCGTACCAATGCGATTTCGACTTTAACGATATTTTTAGCGTTAAAATAAACCGACAAAGGGACGATCGTCAGCCCCTCTTTTGCGACTTTGGCATCCCATTTTCGAAGTTCTTTGAGATGAAGCAATAATTTGCGATCGCTACGCTCGTTCGGTGCAAAATGTAAATTGGCGGTACTAAGATGCGAAATATGGGCATTGAGCAAAAACGCTTCGCCTTTAATCAATCGTACGAACGAATCTTTGAGATTGATCTTGCCTTGGCGAATCGCTTTCACTTCACTGCCTTGCAAGACGATTCCCGCTTCTAATTTTTCTAAAATTTCATAATCGTGATACGCTTTTTTATTACGTGCAACGGGCTCACCCATTTAAAAACCTCTTCTATTTTTCTTTGATTCTAAAAAAACTGCTACCGCTACCGCTAAAAAACCATCCCTCTTTTGCCATCGTCGAAAGCTCCGGATAGGCTTTTAAACACGCGGCGTACAGATCGTTGAGCATTTTAGGTTCATACGATGCTAAAAGCTCCGCACTGGTGCACGAAAACATACGAAAAGCGATTTGCGGCGTAATCGACGCTAAAAAGAACTCCCGAAAGGTCTCATAAACGCGCGCCGTGTCGCAGGCAAGATCCGGCGTAAAAACCTCAAGCTCCAACGCCTCTTCATCATAGGATTCCACGATTTCGCCGATACCGCTGACGTTGGCACTTTCATACCCCGAAACAAAGAAGGCGACGTCGGCTCCCACGCGTGCGCCGATACGCATCATCTCTTCGTTCGATAAGGAAAGCTCCGCCGTGTCGTTGAGCATCCGTAAAAAGGTTGCCGCATCGCTGCTTCCGCCGCCAAGACCTGCTCCTGTGGGGATTTTTTTCTTTACATGTAAAGCATACGATTGCATCACACGCTCGATCTCTTTGGAAAATCCTTGGTCGTGTAAAGCGCGATAGATTTTATAAAGCGTATTGTGTTCAAGCGCACACTGAAAATCACCGACCAACTCAAACGCTTGCGTCGTTTGTTTCGGAACGAAAGAGAGCGTATCGAAGAGATCGCGAACGCGCATAAACCGAGAATAAAGCTCGTGATAATTCCCGCGCGCACCGACGATTTTGAGAAAAATATTGACTTTAGCGTGAGCAAAATAGTGCATTATTTGAGCTTTTGACTAAGGCTTAAAAGCAGTTCCGTTTCGACATGTCGGCTGGCTTCGATATTGCTTTCTTTGATGGCGCGTGCTAACTCTTCGCGCAAGATTAACGTCTCTTTGGGCGCATCGAAACCAAGTTTGACGACGCCTTTGGAAATTTCAACGACGCGTATCGTCACGTTATCGTTTAAAACGATGCCCTCGCCGGTTTTTCGTGTCAGTATTAACATGTAACGCCTTTTAGCGATAGTGAATTGAGAAGATATTCTACTCCATTTGCACTGATTTGCACAATGCTTAATACCTCATCGATGACGAGGGCATAAGTTCCTTCCTCGTGGCATTCAAACTTTTCAGCATCCAATTTTCTCCCTAACGCGATATCGCTCGGATCGCCTAAATACGTATTCATCGGTAAATCCAAGTAATCCAAAGGGTTTAAAGCACGTTCGTTATCGTAACGGAAATCGCCTTCATTCAAACGTTCTAAAGCACTTAACGCCCCGTCAAATCCCAATTTTCGTGCGATCATTTCGCCGATACTGCGTACGTAACCGCCCTCCGAGATCGTGATATCAAACGTTAAAAACGGATGCGCGTAATGTACCGCCGTACAAGCAAAAACTTCGCTGGTAATGTGTTTGAGCTCAAATGCCTTATCGGCGCGTGCCAAGTCGTAAGCGCGCTCGCCTTCGACCTTCTTTGCCGAATATTTAGGCGGTACGTAGCTTATTTTTCCGACCATACTCTTTAAAACGATGGCGATCGAATCCGGATGAAACGGCATCATCTGCTCGACGCGATCAATTTTCTCGATGTCTAAACTCGGACTATGCGCCCCGATCCACAGCGTCGCACGATAGCGTTTAGGAGCTTTTTTCAAAAAACGAAAGAGCTTGGTATAGCTTCCGAAAGCGACGATCAGCACGCCTTTGGCAAAAGGATCGAGCGTCCCCGAAAAGCCCGCTTTTTTAATGCCGTAACGTCGTTTGATGCGGCTTAAAAAATGATTGCACACCGTGCCTTCGGGTTTGTAAGCGACAAAAAGGCGGTTGGACACTAGATTTTCTCCACGAACGAAGCTAAGATGTCACGTTTCGTTCCGCTAAAATTGATCTGAAGTTTAAATTCTCTACCGACTTTACTGACTTCGCTCACGCGACCGATGCCGAAAATTTTATGTTTGACCAAATCGCCTTTTTTAAACGACGTCGTTTTTTCAAAAATCAAGCTTCCTTCGCACACGCCCGCCTCTTTTAAAAAACGGCTTTTACCGAGTTCGGCTCGGCGTCCTTTGTAAAAACGACTGCTCGAATAGCTCAGCGTCAACTCTTTTTTCGCGCGCGTAATCGCAACGTATCCTAAGCGTCTCTCTTCTTCGATATCGCTTCCGTCTCCGATTAACGGGAAGAAGCCCTCTTCCAAGCCGATGACGAAAAGGTACTCAAACTCCAACCCTTTGCTGGCGTGAATGCTCATAATCGAGATATTTTCACTGTCGATTTGATCTTGGTCGCTTTGAAGCGCAAGTTCGTTGAGGAAATCGTCCACGTTCATCTGCGGATTTTGTTTGACGTAATCTCGGAAAAGTCCGTAAAATTCGTCGATATTTGACAGTTTTTCCACCGAATCGGGTTGGTTGTCGTAATAGGACTTGATCGCAAACGCCTCTTCGATCGCATCGATCATATCGTAAGTTGAATTGTGTTGAATCTCGCGCATACGGTCGATATTTTGCACAAACGCTTTAAGGGCGACGGCCGCTTTTTTCGTTGCTTCTTTTTCGATGATCTCTTCGTGTTTACCGATGTATTCGTACACCGATAAACGCTCATCGTACGCGGCTTTAAAAATACGTTCCATCGTTACTTTTCCGAGTCCGCGTTTGGGACGGTTGATGATGCGCTTGATGGAGAAATCGTCATGCGGATTGGCGATCATACGCAAATAACTAATCACGTCTTTGACTTCCGCACGCTCGTAAAATTTGACGCCGCCGACCATGTTGTAAGGAATTTGCGCTTTATTGAGTCCCTCTTCCAGCGAACGGCTTAAGGCGTTAATGCGGTATAAAACGGCGATGTCTTTGGGGTTCACGCCGCCTTCGATCAGTTTTTTAATGCGTTTAGCGATCGTGGATGCTTCTTGATTCTCATCGCTTGATTCGATCACTTCGATCTCTTTTCCTTCGCCTTTGGTGCTCTCCAAAACTTTTCCGATGCGTCCGCGGTTATGATCGATCAAATCGTTGGCGGCTTTGAGAATCTGTGCGGTTGATCGGTAATTTTTTTCAAGCTTAATAGTCGTCACGTCTTCAAACGACTCGTGAAATTCTAAAATATTTTTGATATTTGCGCCGCGCCAACCGTAAATGCTTTGATCGTCGTCGCCGACCACGCAGAGGTTGTCGTGCGTGCAACAAAGCTTTCGAAGCAGTTTATACTGCAATTCGTTCGTATCTTGATACTCGTCGACCATGATGTACTGATACCGTCGGCTCATCTCTTCGCACAAGGCTTCGTCTTTTTCTAAAATGAGATAAGGCAAAACCAGCAAGTCGTCAAAATCGACCAAATTGTTCTCTTGCAGATACGTTTCGTAACGTTCGTAGATCTTAGCGATCGTTTGATAATGTTTTTGTTCGGCTTTTTCCCATGCCGTTTGAGGATCGAGTAGAGAGGTTTTATAGCGTGAAATCTCGCTTGAAAGCATACCGGTCGGTAGCTCCGTCGAGGTATTGAGCGTTTTTAAAATACGTTTTTTATCATCGGTGTCGATCACGACAAAGCTGTTTTTTCGTCCGATTTTTTCGATGTGAAACTTCAGAAAAAGCAACCCGAATTTATGAAACGTACACAATAACGGAGGATACGACTGATGATCCCCGAGCAATGCCATCGCACGTTCACGCATTTCGCTTGCGGCCTTGTTGGTAAACGTTAAGGTTAACGTATTGGACGGAGGAATGCCTTGCGCTAAAAGGTACGCCAAGCGAGCGGTGATCGTTTTCGTTTTACCGCTACCGGCTCCCGCTAAAATCAAAATAGGACCGTCGATACATTCAACGGCTTTTTGTTGCGATTCGTTCAGTGTGGCTGCATCTTGCATCGTTCGGTCTACTTTTTATTTTTATTATAGCAAAAAAAGTTTAAGCAAACCTCTAAAGAGCGCGTAAGAAAGGTCATCATTGTTTTTACTATTATTTTTGGTTATAATAAAATGCTTAAACGAAGCACGGTTATACACTACGAAATTACAAGGATTTTTATGTTAAAAGATTTCTCCAAAATAGAAACCTTTTTGACGGTCGTTCGTGAAAAAAGCTTTTCAAAAGCTTCTAAAAAACTCGGCATCAGTCAACCCGCCGTAACGCAACAAATCAAGCTTTTAGAAGAGTATCTGGATACGCAAATCGTCGATCGTAAAAAAAACGGTATTAAATTAACGACGGCAGGAGAAGAACTTTTCAAAGTTGCGATTAAACTCGAAAAACAGATTTTAGCAGCGGAACGCGAGATGTTACGACTCGTCAATAAAGAGGTTATTTTCGTCTTGGGAGCGTCTCCCGTGATCGGAAATTATATTCTACCCAACTTCCTCAACGACATCCAAGAAGCGATTAAAAATAACGTGATGCTCAAAGTCGAAGATGCCGCGGGCATTACCGAAAAATTGCTCGATAAAAAAATCGATTTAGCATTGATTGAAGCACCGATTTTCCAAGAAGGCATTATCTATCGCGAATGGCTCGAAGACGAGTTGGTCATCACCAGCCGCTCACCGCTTCCCAAAGTCGTTCGCAAAGAAGATTTGCTTTCCTACAATTGGATTTGCCGCGAAGAAGAGTCCAACACGCGTAAAATCATTCATGAAACGTTCGAGAAGATGGACATCGACTGCAAAAGCTTTAACGTCAAGAGTATCGTCACAAGCTCGACGGCCGTCAAAAATACGCTGATGAAAGCCAATATCGAAGAAAAACCGACCGTATCGATTCTTTCAAAACATATTATTAGCGAAGAGGTCGAACAAGGCTTACTCTTTACGACGAAAATGAAGGGGCTTAAGTTGACGCGAATGCTCTATCTTTGCCATATCAAAGACCGCAAACACGATGCTTTGATCGATAACGTTATCAATTATATTATGAGTAAACAAGAGCTCAAACATTAACGTTTGATGCTTACATGTAAAGATTAAAACGGGTTGTGTCGCATACAACCCGCCTTCTTCTGCGCCTCGTTATTTTTTAATCAATTTTTGATTGTGAGGATTGGAAAGAAATGCGCTCATCGAGCGTTGTAAGCCGTTGGACTTGTCTTCTTTAGGTGCTTTTTTGCTTGAAGCCGTACCGAGGTTGATAAAAATAGGCACTTCCTCAACGATAATTTGTAAAATCGACTCCATCGGGAATGTCACCAAAGAGCCGAAATTATGGCTTCCGAATCCAGCTTCAAAGCTAATCATGCCATTATAGACCTGCGTACTTTCAAACGTATACCCCGCCAAATAAAACATCGTAATGGGTTTAAAATTTTGGCGAATTTCAGGCGGAAGCTCCGGTTCAAACGTTACGTCGGCAATATTGGTCAAAACGGAAAAATGGACGCCTCGCTTTAAAAGCAACTCCACCACCTCTTTACCGTGCTTCTTCATCAATTGACAAAACTCTTCGTCACCCAATAAAGCGTCAAGCATCGCACATTCCTTTGAACTCTTGAAGTAGATTTTCGATTTCGCCGATACCTAAAAGCCAAAACCGCTCGTCGTCGATGTCAAATCCGAATTTTTGAATCAACGTTTTAGGACTTTGACTTCCTCCGGCACTCAAAAAACTCGTATAGTGTTGTACAAACGTCGCTTTATCGCTTTTTTTATACAGCCCGTACAACGCAAGTACCAACAATTGCCCGTAACTGTACGCGTAGCAATAAAACGGAGAATGAATAAAATGCGGAATATAGCTCCACCACAAATGGTAATTGGAACTCAGCGTAATGCTCGAGCCGAACATCTTTTGGCTCTCTTCCATCCAATATCGA
>Ga0114938_1001176_pt1 | contig 18358 bp, 18 predicted proteins | sample AshMeaBigSpring_FD_88675 | JGI IMG/M metagenome (GOLD analysis project Ga0114938, IMG submission 88675) | Groundwater microbial communities from Big Spring, Nevada to study Microbial Dark Matter (Phase II) - Ash Meadows Big Spring | ecosystem: Environmental > Aquatic > Deep subsurface >...
CGCCATCCGGAGGGCCTGTTCTTCCCCGATACGTATCATTTCCCGCGGGGCACCACGGACGGCGAGATCCCGCTGCAGGCGCACGCGCGCATGCAGAACGCCCTCGCCACCGCCTGGGCCGGCCGCGCAGAAAGCCTTCCGCTCGGCAGGCCCTACGAGGCGCTCATCCTCGCCTCGCTCGTCGAAAAGGAGACCGGCGCAGCCGACGAGCGCGGCCTGATCGCGGGGGTTTTCGTCAACCGCCTGCGCAAGGGCATGCGCCTGCAGACGGATCCGACCGTGATCTACGGCATGGGCGAGGCTTTCGACGGCAACCTGCGCCGGAAGGACCTGCTCACCGACACGCCCTACAACACCTACACGCGCGCCGGCCTCCCGCCGACGCCGATCGCGCTGCCGGGGCGCGCGGCGCTCGAGGCTGCCGTGCGCCCGGCCGCCACCGACGCGCTTTATTTCGTCGCGACCGGCCTCGGCGACGGCCGCCACTTCTTCGCGACCTCGCTGGTCGCGCACAATGCGAACGTGCAGCGCCATCTCGCCAACCTGCGTGGCGATGGCGCCTAGGCGCGGGAGGGGAGGCAGGACGGGATGCGCGGCCGCTTCATCACGCTCGAGGGCATCGAAGGCGTCGGCAAGTCGACCCAGGTCGCGCGCGCGGCGGCGCACCTGCGCGCCCGCGGGCAGGACCCCTTGGTGACGCGCGAGCCGGGCGGCACGCCGCTCGCCGAGCAGCTGCGACGCCTGGTGCTCGAGCCGCAGGATGGGCCCGTGGACCGCTCGACGGAACTGCTGCTGATCTTCGCGGCGCGTGCGAATCACGTCGCGGGCGTGATCCGGCCGGCACTGCGCCGCGGCCGCTGGGTGCTCTGCGACCGCTTCACCGATGCGACGGTCGCATACCAGGGCGGCGGCAGCGGCATGAACGAGGCGTGGATTCGGCAGCTCGCACGCATCGCGCACCCGCGGCTCGAGCCGGACCTCACCCTGCTGCTCGACGCGCCGCCCTCGGTCGCGATGGCGCGCCTGGCAGGCCGCGGCGGTCGCGCTGACCGCTTCGAATCCGAGGATGCCGGGTTCTTCGAAAGGGTGCGGCAGCGCTACCTCGCGATCGCCGTCGCCGAGCCCGGTCGCGTGCGCGTGATCGACGCCGCGGCCAGTGAAGACGAGGTGGGCGCGGCGATCGCGCGCGCCATCGACGAGGCGTTGCCCGCAGGCCGGAACTGATGAGCATGGCGGACACGGACAACGACCAGGAACAGGTCACGCGGACCCCGGCGGTGGCACCGTTGCTCGCGCGCGCGGAAGCCGCCTGGCTCGCGCCGCTGCGCGGGCGACTGCGCCGCATGCGCGGGCAGGGGCGGATGCCGCACGGCCTGCTGCTCATCGGCCAGCCGGGCGCGGGCCAGGCGGAGACCGGCCTGTGGCTGGCGGCGGAACTGCTGTGCCGCGGCAAGGGCGGCGGGCGTTGCGGCCGATGCGCCGACTGCGCGCTGTTCCTCGCGGGCAATCACCCCGACTTCGCGTGGTTGCGCGTCGCCGAAGGCAAGAAGGAGATCGCGATCGGGCAGGTGCGCGTACTGTCGGAGCAGTTCGCCATGCGCAGCTTCCGGGGCGGCGCCAAGATCGCGCTGATCGACCCGGCGGAAGCGATGAACATGCACTCGTTCAATGCGCTGTTGAAGACGCTGGAGGAACCTGCGGAAGACACTTACCTGGTGCTGGCGACCTCCCGCGCCGAGCGCATCCCGCGTACGGTCGTGAGCCGCTGCACGCGCCTGCCAGTGCCGCTGCCCGGGGGTGAGGTCGCCCTCGCCTGGCTCGGCGCCGCTGAAGCGCGGGCGGACTGGCCGTCCTTGCTTGCGCTCGCGAACGGAGCGCCCTTCCTGGCCGCGGAGTACGCGCAGGCGGGCCTCGCGGATCTCGACCGTGAGATGCGCGAGGCGATCGAGGGAGCCGCAAGATCAGCCGCGGACCTGGTGGGGCGGGCCAAGGCCTGGGCCGAGGAGGCGCCGGCCGCGCGGCTGCTGTGGCTCGAATCGTGGCTTGCCGGGGAGCTGAAGTCGGCCGGGCTTTCTAGTGATCTGGTTAACAATAATCGATTACCATGGTTGCGGGGGCCCGGCGGCGACACGAAGATACGGTCGGGTTATCGCCTGCTGGACCGGATGCGCGAGGCGCGCCGGCTGGCGGGTGGTTCACTGAACCTGCAGCTCCTGTTCGAGGGGCTGCTGGTGTCGGTTGCAGCGTTCCTTGCCGAAGGAACCCAGAGGGTGCGGGAGTGATCGGGGTGAAGATGCGGGCGCCGTCCACGAAGCCGGGTCTCTTGACGCTCACGATCAAGGACAAGAGCGCGCTGTACCTCGCCTACATGCCGTTCGTGAGGAACGGCGGCCTGTTCATCCCGACCAATTCCAGCTACCGCCTCGGTGACGAGGTGTTCATGCTCCTCAACCTGATGGGCGAGGAGGAGAAGCTGCCGGTCGCCGGCCGGGTCATCTGGCTGACCCCCAAGGGCGCTCAGGGCAAGCGCACGGCGGGCATCGGTGTCCAGTTCAGCGAACAGGACCGCGGCACCACGCAGAAGAAAATCGAGTCCTACCTTGCCGGCGCGCTCGGCGGCGACAAGGCCACGCACACGATGTGATTTCCGGCCCTATTCCGGGCCGAGCCGGTTTCCCGAGATCCCGCCCTGCAGGCAGTAGGCGTCGAAGCCGCGTTCCGACAGCAGGAACGCCGCGGCGGAGCTGCGCCGGCCGGTGTCGCAGACGACGACGTACGGCACCTTGGGATCGAGCGTCTTCACCTTGAGACGGATGAAGTACAGCGGGACGCTGATCGCGCCTTCAAGGTGGAAGCCCTCGTATTCCGACGGCAGGCGCACGTCGAGCCAGCGCGCGCCGCGCGCGATCAGCTCGCGCGCATGTTCGAGGTCGACCCAGTGCAGCAGCGGCTCGTTGAGGAGCTCGTTGAAATCCTGCTTGCCGAGCCGGACCAGGGCGCCGTCGGTCAGCATCGTGATCGTCGCATTGCGCTTGCCGTCCGAGATCAGGGCCTCCTCGCCGAAGGTCTCGCCGACGCCCAGTTCCGCGAGCTTGAGGCCGTCGCGGTTCATCGGCGTCTCGCGCGTGACCACGGCCGTGCCCTTGGTGATGACGTAGAAGTAGTCGCCTTCGGCGCCCTGCTTGATGACGACCTCGCCGGCCTTGCAGACCACGTGCTGCATGCGCATGAAGAGCGCCTGCAGGTTCGCGGGCGGGATGCGGTGAAAGGCCTTGGTCTGCAGCAGCACGGTCATCCAGTCGTCGGCGTCGGCGGCCGCCCCACCGGAGATCTCGCTCACCTCGTAAGTGCCGGTCTGGTCCCAGGTGAGCAGCACGTCGAGCAGGTCGGAGTCGATCGAGATGAAGGTGATCTCCGAGAGCGCCCGCCCCGTGAAACGGCGCGGCTGTCCCGGGGCGAGGGCGATGCGCGCCTCCGGCGTGCCGCCCCGCAGCATCGACACGGTCCGGTCGCCCACGCGCAGCTCGACCTCGCCATTCACGAGATAGATGGTGCGCTTGTCGGACTCGCCCTCCTTGAACAGCACGCGCCCGGCATCGAGCTCCTGCAGCCGGGTCTTGCGCGCAAGCGCATGGAGATTCTCGCGCTTCAGCCCGTCAAGCGGGCTGAAGCCGCGCAGGATCTCCAGGTCGACCGGCTTGTGCTCATCCATCAGGATCTTCCAGTAGGCTCCGACACGCTGCCGGGCCGCTTCCGCAGGGTCCGGATCAAGCTAGCATACCAATCACCGGGCCGCGGCGAATGCGGCCCAGCCGGAATCGGGCCTGAACCGCGGCCCGTGCTTCGCGGCGAGCTCTTCGAGTCGCGCGGTGATCGCCGCGACGCCGCGCGCGCGCGCATAGTGCAGCGGGCCGCCGCGAAACGGGGCGAAACCGGTGCCGAAGATCATGCCGGCATCCAGCAGGTCCGCGTCCTCGACCACGCCTTCGCGCAGGCAGCGTACGGCCTCGTTGAGGTACTGCAGCACGAGCCGGTCCTCGAGATCGCCGGGTGCCCGTCCCTGCGCCTCGGGCTTCACCGCGCGGCCGTCGCGCCACTCGTAGTATCCGCGGCCGCTCTTGCGGCCCAGGTGGCGCTTCGCGAGCAGTTCCGCCGTGCCCTTGGGCACCGGCATGCCGAAGGCATCCGCGAGGATGCGGCCGACGTGCGCGGCGACGTCGAGTCCGACCGTGTCGGCGAGCTCGATCGGTCCCATCGGCATGCCGAACTTCACCGCCGTGCGGTCGATCAGCGCGAGCGGCACGCCCTCGTCGGCGGCCAGCATGGCCTCCGTCATGTACGGCATCAGGATGCGGTTGACGACAAAGCCCGGCGAGCTCCGGCACGGCAACGGCAGCTTGTCGAGCTTGCGCGTGAAGGCGAGCGCGTCCTCGACGATGTCCGCGCGGGTCTCTCGCGAGCGGATGATCTCGACCAGCATCATCTTTGCCACCGGGTTGAAGAAATGCAGCCCGAACAGCCGTCCCGGGTCGGCGAGCCCCCTGGCGAGCTCCTCCAGCACGATGCTGGAGGTATTGGTCGCGAGCAGCGCGTCGGGCTTCATGCGCGGCTCGAGCCTCGCATAGAGGTCGCGCTTGGCGTCGGCATTCTCGAAGATCGCCTCGATCACGATGTCGGCGCGCGGCACGCCCGCGCCCTCGACGTCGGCCGTCAGCCGAGCCGCCATCTCGCCCGCCTGTGCCGGAGCGCGCGCGCGTTTCGCGAAGAATTCCTGCGCGCGCTTCAGCGCCGGCTCCACGTACTTCATCTCGCGGTCCTGCAGCGTGACCGTCAGGCCGCGCGACGCGCACCAGGCGGCGATGTCGCCGCCCATGACCCCCGCGCCGACCACGTGTACGTGCCCGACCTTGCGGCGGGACTTGCCACCGAGCGCCTTGAGCCGGTTCTGCAGGAAGAACACGCGCACCAGGTTGCGCGACTGCTCGGACAGGAACAGCGTCGCGATCGAGCGCGCCTCGGCCTCGTACGCCGCGGCGCCGGCGCCGCCATGGCGCTCGAACAGGTCCACGATCGCGTACGGGGCAGGGTAGTGCGCCGGGTTTGCGCGCCGCGCCACCTGCTTGCGCGTCTGCGCCGCGACGATGCGGCGGATGAGGGGCCAGGCCAGCATGCGTTGCGCGAACGGGGCGCGCCGCCGGGGCGGAGCGGAGAGCGCGATCTCGCGGGCGGTGGCGTCCAGGCGGTCGCGCGGCACGAGGCGGTCGATCAGGCCGAGACGGAGCGCGGCATCGCCGCGCAGCGACTTGCCTGTCAGCATGAGGTCGAGCGCCGCCGGCACGCCGATCAGCGCGGGTGCCCGCACGGTGCCGCCGAAACCCGGGTGGATGCCGAGCATCACCTCGGGCAGCCCCAGGTTGAGCCGGCCGTCGTCGGCGCCGACGCGGTAGCGGCAGCTGAGGGCAAGCTCGAGGCCGCCGCCGAGGGCAAAGCCCTGAATCGCGGCCACCGTCGGCATGGGCAGCGCCTCGACGCGGTCGAACACCTCCTGGCCGGTGCGGACGAGGCGATACGCCTGCTCGAGGTCGGTGAGGCCGGTGAACTCGGTGATGTCGGCACCGGCGATGAACCCGCTGTCCTTGGCGGAACGGATCACGAGCGCCTTCGGCCGGGCGGCCTCGACTTCCGCCAGGCGATCGTTGAGTTCGCGCATGACGGCGCTGCCGAGCGTATTGGCGCTCGCGCCCTGCTGGTCGAGGGTGAGCCAGGCGACCCCGTCCGCGTCCGTTTCGAGGCGCCAGTGCGCCGGATGGTTCGACATCGAGTCGGTTCTCCCCTGGGCCGGAGACACGATTATGCACGCCGCCGGCGGGTCACGCCCCCGTCGTCGCGGCCGCATCCGCCGCGCGCACGCGCCGCGGCTCGACCTCGAAATCGAACACGAGCGGCAGGTGATCCGAGAGCGGCACGGCGGGGATGTCGAAACCCTTCGGCTGGATGCCCTGCCCGTACAGGATGAAGTCGAGTTCCTTGCGCGGCCACCGGCTGGGGTAGGAGGGCAGGCCCGCGATGTTCGCGCTGCGCAGTCCCGCGGCCTGCATGAACAGGTAGATCTCGTGCTCGCCCCAGAACGTGTTGAAGTCCCCGGCGACGATCACCGGCTTGGTCTGCCGCCGCACGAGCTGATGCAGGTGCCGCAGCTGGTAGTGGCGGTGGCGGAACTTGAGCGACAGGTGCACCAGGAACACGGCCACGTCCTCGAGTTCCAGCTCGATGATGAGCTTCTTGATGCCGGTGTCGAAGTAATGGAAACGCTCCCCGTGCACGCGCGGCGCCGCCAGGAAGGCGTTGGCCTGCTTGCGCACGATCGGCATGAACTGGTTGATCGAGTCCTCGCCGTACTTGCACTGGTAGGTCGAGAAGTGCGACAGGTGGCTCGCGATGAACTCGGCCTGGTTGATCATGCCGCTCCTGATCGAGCCGGTGTCCACCTCGATCAGGCCGACGACGTCGGGGTCGCGGCTGGCGATGAAATCGGTGATCCGCTCGAGCACCTGGCGGCTGCTGCGCAGGTAGCCGGCGCCCGGCACCGGCAGGTGGAAGGAGGGGCCGGTGCCGGTGGCGTAGCGGATATTGTAGACGAGCAGGCGCATCAGGCGGCGTATCCTGTCCGCTGCAAAAGACGTATTCTAGGAGCAGCCGCGCGTCCGGGAGTTCTACCGTGACGGAAAACAACCCGATCCGACTGTTCGTGACCCACCTCTATGCGCCGGACGAGGCGTATTTCCGGGTCTTCGAGTACCTCGAGAGCCAGCCCAACTTCTTCTACACGAATCTGGCGACTCCGGAGAAGCCGCCGCGCAGCAGGGAGAAGGAGGCGGTCCGCGAGGATCTGCGCCGGCAGATGGCGGATGCCGAGGTCGTCGTGCTGCTCTCGTCGCTGCACGCGCGCGACCCGGTCCTGATCGAGTACCAGGGGCTCTACGCCCAGTCCTGCAACAAGCCGCTGGTCGTCATGGAACCCTTTGGCACGACCGAAGCCGTGCCGGCCAAGCTCCGCGAAATGGCGGACGAAGTGGTGCCGTGGAATGGCCGGGAGATGGCGGACGCAATTCGCCGCCAGGCGCGTCACGAGGACACGACGCGCTGGGACACGGTCGAGTTCAAGCTCGATTGAAGCTGATCAGCGTCGGGATGCGCACCGTCGGCGATTCCACGCCCGCTGCGCCCCGCGTATGGACCTGGCCGTTCTTCGCGTGGACGGCCGTCACCGTGCGGTGCAGGGCGTCCAGGAGCGCCACGATGCGCTGGGCGCAGTCGTCGGCCTCGCCCATGGACATCTTGCGCACGGTGGCGGCGACCGCGGTCTCGCCCTGGAACGGGCGCACGCGCGTCATCGCGAGGCGCAACGATTCGAAATCCTGGCGCAGCTCGCTCGGCATCTCGCCGACGGCAAGGTCCTCGAGATAGCGCGACCAGGCGTCGGTCAGGCGCTGTTTCAATCCTGAAGGCTTGGCCAGCTCCAGCGTGGCCTTGTGCAGACTCTCCCAGGCGGCATCGCTCACGGCGACCGTACTCCCTCGGCAGACGTTATTTCGATTTGACTAGAAAGGTACTGGACCCTCAACGGACACTCGCCGTGCATCGATTCGATATTCCCCGTTACATCAAATCGATACGGCCCGAATATAGCGCGAATTCCCCGATAGGGAAGAGCCCATGACCGGGTTTCTTGCGCCTCGTCAAGAAATTTCGTTCTATAGTTCCAAAACTACTGGCGGGACGTGGATGACCATGGCCGAGGGAGCAGCAGACAAGCAGGTCCCGATCCTGGCGGCACTGGCGCAGGCGACGCGCCTGCAGATCCTCTCCCGCGTGGCGGAGGCGGGTCCCCGCGGGGCGGCGGCCGGCGAGATCGCCCGGGCCCTGCGCTGCCCGGCTTCGACCCTGTCGTTTCACCTCAAGGAATTGAGCCGCACCGGGCTGCTGGAAGGCCGGCCCCGGGGCCGGTTCGTCATCTATCGCCTGCAGCAGGAAGCCTTGCGGGACCTGGCGAGGTTCCTGGCGGGGCTGGCCGGCGAGGCAGAGGCGGTCAGGGCCCGCAAGCCGGCCAGCCGCGGCGCACGGCCTGCCCGCGGCAGCGACCGCAGCCAGCTGTCCATGTTCGGCGACTGACGGGGCGCGGGCGGGTCAGTTGCGCACGAGGTGCGCCACGAACTGGTCCACCGCCATGGCGTCGAGCCGCGCCGGGTCGCCGAACAGCGACTCGATCTGCCGACGCTGTTTCTCGGGGTAGACGGCCCGCAGCGATTCCTCGAACTTGCGCACGAGCACGGGATAGCCTTCCGAGCGCCGCCGCCGGTGCCCGATGGGCGCATCTACCGCGACGCGCCCGGTCGACGTGCCGTCGCGGAAGAACACCTGGATCGCATTGCCGATGTAGCGCCTGTCGGCGGCGTAGTAGTCCCGCGTGAAATCCAAGTTCTCGCGCACCTCCATGCGCGTGCGCAGCGCGTCCACGCGCGGGTCCCGCGCCACCTCGTCCTCGTAGTCGCCGGCGGTCAGCCGGCCGAGGATGAGCGGAATCGCGACCATGTACTGGATGCAGTGGTCGCGGTCCGCCGGGTTCGCGAGCGGGCCCGTCTTGTCGATGATGCGCACGCCCGGCTCCTGGGTCTCGATCACGATGCGCTCGATGTCGTCGAGCCGGCCGCGGACCTCGGGGTGCAGCTGCATGGCGCACTCGACCGCGGTCTGGGCGTGGAACTCCGCGGGGAAGCTGATCTTGAAGAGCACGTTTTCCATGACGTAGCTGTCGAAGGGCTGCGTGTACCGGAACGGCTGGCCCCGGAACAGAACGTCGTAGAAGCCCCACTTCGGCGCCGACAGCGCCGAGGGGTAACCCATCTCGCCGGTCATCGCGATCAACGCATGGCGCACGCCGCGGCTCGTCGCGTCGCCCGCCGCCCAGCTCTTGCGCGAGCCCGTGTTCGGCGCGTGCCGGTAAGTGCGCAGCGCCCCGCCGTCCAGCCAGGCGTTCGACACCGCGTTGACGACCTGGTCGAGCGTGCCGCCGAGCATGGCGGTGGCAACGGCGGTCGTCGCGACGCGCACCAGGATCACGTGGTCGAGGCCGACGCGGTTATAGGCGTTCTCGAGTGCGGTGACGCCCTGGATCTCGTGCGCCTTGATCATCGCGGTCAGGAGGTCCCGCACGGTGAGCGGCTCGCGCCCGGTGGCCGTGGCGCGCCGCGACAGCCAGTCGGCCACGGCCAGGATGCCGCCCAGGTTGTCGGACGGGTGGCCCCATTCCGCCGCGAGCCAGGTGTCGTTGAAGTCGAGCCAGCGCACCATGGCGCCGATGTTGAACGCCGCCTGGACCGGGTCGAGTTCGTAGCTCGTGCCGGGTACGCGGGCGCCGCCGGCCATGGTCGCGCCGGGAACGACGGGTCCCAGCAGCTTCGTGCAGGCCGGGAACGCGAGCGCCTGGAAGCCGCAGGCGAGCGTGTCCATCAGGCAGTAGCGGGCGGTCTCGTAGGCAACCGGGCTCTCGATGCGCGCATCGCGCGCGTAGGCGGCGATGTCGACGAGCACGCGATCTGGCGCGGGCCGCTCGGCGGAGCGGATGTCGTTTTGGCTCATGCGGGGTTCCGGGTCCTCAGCGTTGGTCGGGTGGCGGCACCTTGCGCGGGGCCGGCCCGGTGTAGTTCGCGCTCGGGCGGATGATCTTGCCGTCCTCGCGCTGCTCGATCACGTGCGCGCCCCAGCCGGTCGTGCGCGAGACCACGAACAGCGGCGTGAACATGGCGGTCGGCACGCCCATCAGGTGGTAGGAGACGGCGCTGTACCAGTCGAGGTTCGCGAACATGTTCTTGGTCTCGCGCATCACCGCCTCGATGCGCTCGGCGACGAGGAACCCGCGCAGGTCGCCGGCCTCCCCGGCGAGACCTCGCGCCACGCGCTTGATCACCTCGTTGCGGGGATCGGCGACCGTGTAGACCGGATGGCCGAACCCGATCACGACCTCGCGGGCCGCGACGCGGCGGCGGATGTCGACCTCGGCCTCGTCGGGATCCCGGTAGCGCTGCTGGATCTCGAGGGCGACCTCGTTGGCGCCGCCATGCTTCGGGCCGCGCAACGCGCCGATGGCGCCCGCGATGCAGGAATGCATGTCGGAACCCGTGCCCGCGATGACGCGCGCGGTGAAGGTCGACGCGTTGAATTCATGTTCCGCGTACAGGATCAGCGAGGTGTGCATGGCGCGAACCCAGGAGCGCGGCGGCTCGCGACCGTGCAGCAGGCGCAGGAAATGGCCCCCGATCGAGTCATCCGCGGTCTCGACCTCGATGCGCCTGCCCTCGTTCGCGAAGTGGTGCCAGTAGCAGAGCATCGAGCCGAGCGACGCGATCAGCCGGTCGAGGATGGCGCGCGCGCCGGCGGCGTCGTGGCCGGGCGCCTCCGGCGCCTCGCAGCCCTGCACCGACACGGCCGTGCGCAGCACGTCCATCGGGTGCGCCGTGGCCGGCAGCAGTTCGAGCGCCGCGCGTATCCTCGGCGAGAGGCCCCGCAGTCCCGCGAGCCGCGCCTTGTAGGCCGCGAGCTCGGCCGCATTCGGCAGTTTGCCGTGCACCAGCAGGTAGGCGATCTCCTCGAATTCGCAGCTCTCGGCGATGTCCAGGATGTCGTAGCCGCGGTAGTGCAGGTCGTTGCCGCTCATCCCGACGGTGCAGAGGGCCGTGTTGCCCGCCGGTACGCCGGACAGGGCGACCGACTTCTTCGGCTTGAAGGCGGCGGCATCGCCGGTGGCGCTCATCCTCATCGCTCCTGGTCGCGGTTGAAGAGCTCGTCGAGCTTCTGCTCGTAGGCCTGGTATCCGAGCACGTCATACAGCTCGGCGCGCGTCTGCATCTGCTCGACGACCGCGCGCTGGCCGCCGTCCCGGCGGATCGCCGCGTACACGGCATCCGCCGCCCGGCTCATCGCGCGAAAGGCCGACAGTGGGTAGAGCACGAGGCGGACTCCCGCGTCGCGGAGTTCCGCGGTCGTGAAGAGCGGCGTGCGGCCGAATTCAGTGATGTTGGCGAGCACCGGAACCTGCAGGGCGCGCGTGAACTCGCGGTACTCGTCGAGCACCGTGAGCGCCTCGGCGAAGATCATGTCGGCGCCCGCTTCGACGTAGGCGGCCGCGCGTTCGATCGCCGCCTGCAGCCCTTCGACGGCGTGCGCGTCGGTGCGCGCCATCACGACGAATCCCGGATCCGTGCGGGCGTCCACGGCCGCCCGGATGCGGTCCGACATCTCCCCGGTGCTCACCAGCGCCTTGCCGGGCCGGTGACCGCAGCGCTTGGCCTGGACCTGGTCCTCGAGATGCATGCCCGCCGCGCCCGCGCGGATCAGATCGCGGGTCGTGCGCGCGATCGAGAATGCGGCGCCCCAGCCGGTGTCGGCATCCACGAGCAGTGGCAGGTCGCAGGCGGACGTGATCCGCCGGACATCCTCGCAGACGTCGTTGAGGCTCGTGATGCCGAGGTCCGGCAGGCCGAACGATGCATTCGCCACCCCCGCCCCGGACAGGTAGATGGCGCGGAAGCCGCCGCGCGCCGCGAGCAGGGCGCTGTAGGCGTTGATCGTCCCGACGACCTGCAGCGGCCGTTCCTCTTCGACGGTCGCGCGCAGCCGCTGCCCGGGGGATGCGTGATCCATGCAAACATGATACCCGCGGATACCGATGATCCCGCTGGATTTTGCGCGCCCGGGCGCCGGTGATACGCTTGCGCACAACAAACGTGAGGGGGGGCCTCGCCCGTTTGTTCCAGAGTCCCACCGAAGGCTCCAAAGACAGGAGTCCCCAATGACTGACCACCGCATGTGCCGCAGGGCGATCGCGTCCGGAGTATTGCTGGCCCTGGCGGCCGCCACGGCGTCCGCCGAGGAATCCACGAGTCTCGGCGAGGTCATCGTGACCGCGCAGAAGCGCGCCGAGTCGCTGCAGGACGTGCCGCTCGCCGTCAGCGCCGTTTCCGGCGCCAAGATCGCCGAGGCCGGCATCATGAAGATCGAGGACCTCAAGAACTACGTGCCGACGCTGTTCATGACCGAGACCGCGATCGGCAACAACATCTCCATCCGCGGCATCTTCTCCGGCGTGAACCCGGGCTTCGAGCAGTCGGTGGGCACCTACGTGGACGGCATCTATCGCGGCCGCCCGCAGCAGACGCGCGCCCCCTTCCTCGATCTCGAACGGGTCGAGGTGCTGCGCGGGCCCCAGTCCATCCTGTTCGGCAAGAACAGCGTCGGCGGCGCCCTCAACATGACCACCGCCCGGCCGACCGAGGAGTTCGAGGCGATGGTGTCGGCCCTGTACGAGCCGGAATACGAGGAGCAGGAGTTCACGGCCCACGTCTCCGGGCCATTCACGGACCGCCTCCGCGGGCGTCTGGCGGCGCGCTACCGCGAGGTCGACGGCCACCTGTCGAACCCGACGCTCGGCACCGACGACCCGAGCCGCGAGGAGACGACCGCGCGCGCCTGGCTCGAGTTCGACGTCTCCGACAGGGTGACTGCGTCGCTCAAGGCCGAAATGGGCGAGTTCGACGTCGTCGGCCGCCAGATCGAAATCGCGCAGGAACTGCCGGCGGTCGCCGGCCCGTTCGCGGGCCTGACGTACGCCCAGATCCTCGCCGCGCTCGGCCAGAGCCCGACGGTGCTCAACAACACGGCGGATTTCATCCGCTCCTCGAACGGCGACTTCAGCAACAACGACACCGAGGAGTACGTGCTGCAGGTGGACTGGCAGCTCGCCGAGAACACGCTGACGCTGATCACCGGCTACTCGAAGTACGAGTTCGAGGAGCTCTGCGACTGCGACTTCACCGGCGGGAACGTCTTCAGCGTGATCATGGGTGAGGACTTCGACCAGACCAGCCAGGAGATCCGGCTCACGTCGCCGACCGGCGGCAAGATCGAGTACATCCTGGGCGCCTACTACGAGACCTTCGACCAGACGTTCACCGACACGATCCAGGCCCCGGCCAACAGCGTGCTGGTGCCGCTCTTGAACGCCAACCCGGCCTTCAATGGCACGCCGCTGCAGGGCATTGCCGGCACGATGATCGCGAACACGGGCACGCCGCGCGTGTTCGACCAGGATGCGAAGAGCTACTCCGCGTTCGCGCAGTTCAGCTGGAACATGAACGAGGAGTTCCGCTCGACGCTCGGCATGCGCTACACGAAGGAGGAGAAGGACGCGTTGCGGACGCTGACCTTCACGGACCTCAACGGCAATCCGCTGGTCGGCGCCCAGGCGGCGCTCGCGCCGGCGGTGTACCGCAGCGTGTTCAATGTGCGCGGGCACAGCCTGTCCGGCAGCCGCGACGAGGACCAGTTCCTGCCGTCGCTGACCTTCGAATGGTCCCCGGACGACGACACGATGATGTACCTGGCGTGGAGCAGGGGCGCGAAGTCCGGCGGCTACGACGCGCGCTCGAACAACCCGACGGCGCCGCCGGCCGTGCAGTGCACCAATCCGCCGGCCAACAACGTGCCCGCAGGATGCACGCCCGCCTCGGGCATCGGCACCTTCGAGTTCGACAACGAGCGGGCGACCAACCTGGAGTTCGGGGCGAAGCTCAGGATCGGCGGCTCATTCGAGATGAATGCCGCGCTCTACATGACGGACTTCGAGGACCTCCAGGTCAGCACCTTCGACGGCGTGCTCGGGTTCAACGTCCGCAATGCGGGCGAGGCCGAGATCAAGGGCCTCGAACTCGACATGCGCTGGCAGGCGACCGAGCACCTGATGCTCACGAGCAGCATGGCGTACACGGACTTCGAGTTCATCGACTACGTCGGCCAGTGCGCCTTCGGCCAGCCGTCCGACGCGGGTGACGGGCTCAACTGCAGGTACAACGGCAAGACCAACGAGTTCGTCGCGCCGTGGGTGATCACCGCGGGCGGCCAGTACCGGCAGCCGATCGGTTCGAGCCTGGCGCTGCACGTCGGCGCGGACGTGTACTACTCCGACCAGTACTTCGTCGCGCCGACGCTGGACGCGCGGCAGATGCAGGAGTCGTACTACAAGGTGAACGGCCGGGTCGGCATCGGCTCCCAGAGCGGAGCCTGGGACGTCTCGCTGATCGGCAAGAACCTGACGGACGAGCAGATCCTGCCCTACGGCAACGACACGCCGCTCGCCGGGCGCACGTTCGGCGCATTCAGCGCCTGGCGCTTCGTCGAGCCCGGTCGCTCCGTCGCCATCCAGGGCACGGTCCGGTTCTGAGGAAGGCATGACAGGACCCCGGCCCCGACGACGGGCCGGGGCCCTTTTTCTTTCCGGGACCAGGCGGCAGGCGACATGCGGCTGGTGACTTTCAGGCATCCCACTGGCGGTCCGCCGATGCCGGGCGCCTTGCTCGCGGACGGCGCCGTCCTCGACCTGTTCCTGGCGTCCGGCCGCGCCGCGGCCTTCGAGTCGGTGCTGGCCCTGATCGAGGCGGGCCCGGAGGCCTGGATGACGGCCCGCCAGCTCGTGGCGGGCGCTTCGCGGGGTGCCGTGCGGGCTGCCGGGCAGTTTGCGCTGCTCGCCCCGATGCCCTGCCCGCCGCAGATACGCGACTTCATGTGCTTCGAGAAGCACGTGATCCAGGCATTCGGCGCGGCCTTCCGCATGCGGGCCACGCGCGCCGCAACGGCGGAAGAGAAAGCGGCTCTTCTGGCGCAGGCCGACGCTTACCGGCCACCGCCCGTCTGGTACGAGCGGCCGCTGTACTACAAGGCGAACCGCTTCTCCATCAGTGGCCCCGGAGACACGATCCACTGGCCGGCCTACAGCCGCCTGATGGATTATGAGTGCGAGCTTGCCTGCGTGATCGGCCGGCCGGGCGCAGACATCCCGAAGGCGCGCGCGCGGGAGCACGTCTTCGGCTGGACGATCTTCAATGACTTCAGCGCGCGCGACACGCAGGGCGCGGAGATGCCGGGCGGCCTGGGCCCGGCCAAGGGCAAGGACTTCGACGGCGCCAATGCCTTCGGGCCCTGCATCGTGACGGCCGACGAGATTCCGGATCCCTACGACCTGGCGATGATCGTGCGCGTGAACGGGCAGGAGCGCTCGCGCGGCAGCACGCGCGACATGCACTGGAAGTTCGAGGACGTGATCGCCTACGTCAGCCAGGGCGAGACGCTGCATGCGGGCGAGATCCTCGCCAGCGGGACCGTGGGGGACGGCTGCGGGCTCGAGCACCTCAGGTTCCTGGAAGACGGCGACCGTGTCGAGATCGAGATTCCCCCGATCGGCGTGCTCGAGAACCGCGTCGTCCGCGGCGCGGGAGCCGCCTGATGGCCGCGCGCCCGTTCCGCCGCGGACTCGAGGAGCTCGGCAACGGCCTCTATGCCTGGATGCAGCCGGACGGCGGCTGGGGCTGGTCGAACGCGGGCTTCATCCGCGATGGCGAGGAGTCGCTCCTCGTGGACACGCTGTTCGACGAACCGCTGACGGGGGTCATGCTGCAGGCGCTCGAGCGCGCGACGGGCATCGCGCCGGAGCGCATCCGCACGCTCGTCAACACGCATGCCAATGGCGATCACACGCACGGCAACGCGCTGGTCGCCAACGCGGAGGTGATCGCCTCGGCCGCCGCCGCGCGCGAAATGGCGGAACTTCCGCCCGCCGTCGTCGCGCAGGTGAAGGCCGCCGGCGCGGCCGGCGCGATGGGGGAGGCGGGAATCTACTTCGCGGAGATCTTCGCGCCATTCGACTTCGCGAGCGCGCGCGGGCGCACGCCGACGCGCATCTTCGAGAAGCAGCTCGACGTCATCGTCGGCAGCAAGACCGTGGAATTGCACATGCTGGGACCCGCGCACACGGCCGGCGACGTCCTGGTGTGGGTCCCGGGCGACCGCACGGTCTTCACCGGCGACCTGCTGTTCGTCGACGTGACGCCCATCATGTGGGCGGGTCCGGTCGGCAACTGGATGGCGGCGGCCGACCGTATCATCGCGCTCGACGCCGAAAACATTGTCCCGGGGCACGGGCCAATAACGGATTCCACCGGCGTGCGCCGCATGCGGGAGTACCTGCGCTACGTGGACCGCGAGGCGAGACGGCGGTACGACGCCGGCATGCCGGTGGAGGAGGCGATGCTGGACATCGCGCTCGGTGAGTACCGGCAGTGGCTCGACCCGGAGAGGCTCGCCGTGAATGTGGCCAGCCTCTACCGCGAGTACGCCGGTGAAACCTTACCTCCCGACGTCGTCGGCATGTTCGGCCTGATGGCAAAACTCAGGCGCCGCGCATAGGATTTCCCCATGCATCGCCACTGGACAGGCGGACTGGTCTTCACGGCCCTGATCCCGGCGACCGCCGGCGCTGGCTGCGATTCGCTCGATTCGCTGCGCTGGCTGCTGGGCGACTGGGTGGCGGACGGCAGCAAGTCGAGCTTCCACGAGTCCTGGCGCGAGCTTGGCCCGGAGGACTGGCAGGGCACGGGCATCGAGCGCCTGAAAGCCGACGGCGCGATCGATGGCAGCGAGGACCTGCGCCTGGTCGAGATGGACGGTGGCGTCTTCTACGTTTCCAAGGTGAGGCACAACGAGCTGCCCGTCGCGTTTCGCCTGACTTCATGCGCAGACGGCGCCTTCGCCTTCGAGAATGCCGCGCACGCCTTCCCGCGCCGGCTCGAGTACCGGCACGGCGGCGGCGACGTGCTCTCGGTCCGGGTCAGCGACGGCGGGGAAAACGGCTTCATGCTCGAGTTCCGCCGGGCGGCGGCGCCGGCGACGCCTGCCGTGCTCGCCGCCGAGGATGCGCGCTTTGCCGCGATGATCGCCGCCGACGCCCCGGCCATGGAGCGCTGGCTTGCCGCGGACCTGGTCTATGCGCACTCGACGGGGCTCGTGCAGGACCGCCCGCAACTGATGGCGACCATCGCCGACGGGCGGACACGTTACGTCGCCATTACGCCCGCCGAGCGCGAGGTCGTCGCGCTCGGCCCCGTCGCGGCCTTCGTGCGCGGCCGCGGACGCTTCCAGGTCGCGGCCGGCGAGACGCCGATCGACATGCAGGCCCGGTATCTTGCGGTCTACGTGCTGCGCGACGGGCGCTGGCAGCTGCGGGCCTGGCAGTCAATGCAGATTCCCTGAGCAGGAGAGCACCATGAGCAAAGGCATGGACCGGAAGAAGGAGCAGAGGAAGAAGGCGCAGCATACGCTCGAGGAGAAGCGCGCGATGAAGCGCGAGAAGAAGCGGCTGAAGGGACTGCTCTGACCGCGGCGCGGCGCCAGCGCGCCGCCGCCAGCAGCCACTCCAGCGATAGGGGAGGCGCCTCAGGCGTCGGGATGCTCGGCCTGCTTGGGCTGGCGGCGCGCCGGGAAAAGGAATCCCGCGGCTGCACCCGCCAGCGCGCCGACCAGGTGCGCCTGCGGCACCACCGCCGCACCCAGCCACTCGCGGAACGGGAAGGTCGCGTCCCAGGGCTGCTCGAGCAGCACCTTGACCGCGCCGCTGGCGAGCGCCGCGAAGGGGAGCCAGCGCTGGCGGCCCGCGGCGCCCGTGATCCACGCGATGCAGCCGGCGAAATAGACCGCGTGCAGCGCGCCTGACAGGCCGCGGTACCAGCCGAGCCCCGGCAGCAAAATCCAGAAGACGAGCGAGATCGCGAGCGGCGCTGCCAGGAGCAGCAGCCACAGCTCGCTGCGCCGCAGCCGGCCGTCGAACAGCCGCTCGAGCAGCAGGAGCGCCACGCAATTCAGCATGGCGTGCAGCCAGGACACGTGCACGAAATGGCCGGTGACGAGGCGCCAGGGCTCGGACAGCAGGAGCGGGCGACGATATTCCAGTTCATCCGGCAGGCCAAGGAGCTGCAGCGCCAGCACGATGAAGACGGGAACCATCATCCCATTCATTGCAGCTGGCGGCCGGGATGTGGAGTCGCGCATGCAAGCGATTATGATGGAAAGATGGGCGATGTGACGTCAGCCATGTTCACCCAGCTCGCGACCGCGCTGCTGCTCGGGCTGCTGGTCGGCCTCCAGCGCCAGCGCACCGAGTCCTCCGTCGGTGGCATCCGCACTTTTCCGCTGATCGCGGCCTTCGGCACGCTCTGCGGCTGGCTGGCACTCGACCACGGCGGCTGGATCGTGGCGGCGGGGCTGGTGGCGCTCGCGGCACTGCTCGTCGTCAGCAACTTCATGCAGGCAAAGGGCGGCGACATCGATGCCGGGCAGACGACCGAGATCGCGGCGCTCCTGCTGTACGGCATCGGCGCCTACCTCGTGTTCGGCGAAACCGCGGTTGCCGTCGCGCTCGGCGGCGCCATCGCGGTGCTGCTGCACTACAAGGAGCTGCTGCACGCGTTCGCGGCGA
>Ga0114938_1001177_pt1 | contig 18353 bp, 10 predicted proteins | sample AshMeaBigSpring_FD_88675 | JGI IMG/M metagenome (GOLD analysis project Ga0114938, IMG submission 88675) | Groundwater microbial communities from Big Spring, Nevada to study Microbial Dark Matter (Phase II) - Ash Meadows Big Spring | ecosystem: Environmental > Aquatic > Deep subsurface >...
CGGGAGGTGCGGGAGGTGCGGGAGGTGCGGGAGGTGCGGGAGGTGCGGGAGGTGCGGGAGGTGCGGGAGGCGCGGGAGGCGCGGGAGGCGCGGGAGGCGCGGGAGGCGCGGGGGGAACCTCAACCACCGGAGGTGCAGGCGGCGCCACCAACCCAGAAGCGGCGATCGCAACCCAACCAGCGGCCGTATACACAAGCGCTTGCGGATTAGCCACCAGCGCCGCGATTTCTGCGAGCGTCTTCGACTCCGCAGCAGCACCGGCCACCGACACGGGATAGCGCGGCTCAACCACCGGAGGGGGCGGAGGAGCAAGCGGAGGCGGAGAAAACGTCACAGCGGTATTCACGGAGGGAATCCAAGTCCCAGACGTCACATCGGGCAAGGGGGAAAATCCGCAAGTCGCTGGACCTGAATACTTTAAGACCTGTTTTCAACGCGATAGCGTTCATTTGTTCAATCGCTTGTACCCCTCTTGAACGGTGTTCCGAGATAAACAGGGCCTCTTTGGACGCAAAAAAAATGCTCCATCGAGAAGTTCGCCACACTGGAACGCCGGCCGCCGCTCCTTGCGGCCGCCCTCTCTTGGTATTCCAACGGACATACCCACTTCAGGTTCACCCTCATTTTGGATTGGCGTCAGGACGCTTCCCTGTTGAGCCTTCTGGCAATGAGCGCCGACATACCTGACCTCGTTAAAGCGCAAACTGACAGAGAGCTTGCCCACTTGGCTTTCGAGATCTTCCGCCAGAAGAACGCTCACCTTTTTTCAAGAGGACCCCAGCTAGGTTCGGCTGCGCTGGGATCATTCAGGACAGCGATCCTCCAAGCTGAGAAGTTGTTGAACGCGGTGCGGAATCGCGGAGAAGAAGTCATTCATGCGTACAGGCTGTTCCCGTGTGAACGGCGGGAAGGGAGTGTCCCACGGAGCGTGGAGGACATCCATCAGCAGTTTGTCGACGCAGGGTGGAAGACCGGCATGTCAATTGGAACCGTTCGCACCCGGGTCTGGGGAATCCTCGAACACGTTGCCCAGGAGACCAAGCGGAAGCGTGAAGGTCTATTGCAGTATCTAGAACGGCACAATTTTGTGACACCTTCCAATGACGGGATTGATGATGTTGTCCGAAATCTCCTTGAGGACTTAGCCATCACGGAGGCCATGGATGACGTGGAACGGCTCCAGTCGGATATCGCCAGAGTCGTCAGGCGGATGATCGACCACGCAATGGAGCCCATCCTTCGTGAATCCGGCACATCCGAGTCACCAACAGATCCTCTCACAAACGCTTCCTTTATGAAATTTCTCTGCGGGCACGACACCCTTGCGGATGCCCAGGAAGCGAAAGGCGCCGGGCAACTACGGGTTCGTCCTTACGAGTTGTTCCTCTATGCCGCGCAGCAAGATTTTCAGACGGCCAAGCTGACCAAGCCCCGGAACGATCTCAGGGAAGGATTTATCCCTGAGCACGAGTACACCGGCCATCAGTCGATCATGGTGTCGCACGGTGGTGCCGAATCAGCTCTTGAAGAATGGGATCGGCAACATCGGGAACGTGAAAAAGAACGAGCGGAAGAACAACGATTGGAGGATGAGGTGGTCCTGAAACGCGTTGCTCAGCAGGAGAAAGATGGGAACTCAGCCAGTTCGAGCGCGGTGTTGAACACCGTGGGGAAGAGCGCGGCCAAGAAGAAGCTGAGTGAATCTTCCCCATCCAAGAAGACCGTGACGAAGAAACCGAACGGTCCTCCGGGTGGAAAATCCAACAAACGGCGCCGTTGATTGTGCTCAGATGAAATCACAAATCCGCTCGGATCACGAGGATTCGTCCGTATTCGTTGTTCCTTTTTGCGACACTTCATCGCATCGAACCAAGCAGGCTGGTCGCAAAACCCGGGCTGGTGGATGCGCGCTTCGTGATCTCGCCACCTCATCCGCCCGGAGCGCCGATTCCATGCGGTCGCCGGGCCTTGGTGATCAGGATGCCGGAAACGCCAGACCCTCGATCCGACAGTTCCAACGAGGCTGGATGACCCGCCGCAAATCCATGGGGTAAGTGGCGGGGAGAAAATCGGTCACCAGTGGCAGATTTGAGCGAGCGCCACAGCCGCTCGATGAAGACGTTGTCCATCCAGCGTCCGCGGCCGTCCATGCTGACCTTGATGCCAAGTCCCTCCACCGCACGGGTCCAGTCGTTGCTGGTGAACTGGCAGCCTTGGTCGGTGTTGAAGATCTCCGGCACGCAGCCGGCCGTGGCGACAGCCTCCTTCAAAGCCTCCGGGCAAAACGCCATGTCGAGCGTGTTGGAGAGTTTCCACGACAGCACCGCCCGGGTGTGCCAGTCCATGACGGCCACCAGATAACAGCAGGTACCCTTCGCTGGGCGCAATGAGGTGAACCACTGGAGTGTGCCGCCCATGGGAATCGGGGGCTCGTTACCTGCCCCCGCTTGCGTTGAAAGGGGATCCACCGTCGGACAGCGCGCGCCAGATCGGACCATCGGGCCGATGGGGCGGTTGATTGCCCTTGGGGAGTTCCGCCTTTCCAAGGCGGAAAGGAGGAAGAATCGGATTGCCCGAGCCGTCGCGCTCATATCGGACGCCTTCTTTCTCGATCAGAAGGGTGAAGAACATCAGCCCGCCGTCGTCGCCAATGATCATTTCCATGTCGTATGACTTGCCGGCCTGGAGATTCATGGACTCCCCAACGGCGAAGCCGCCTGGAACGCCGCCCTCGACTCCGGGATTGCCGCTGTCCGCGTTCCCGATTTGAAATCCATGGTAGGTGTATTTCGCGGGCGCGTTGAAGTCGGTGGCGTCGTCGTACTGGGGAAATCCGCAGTCCAGCACGACCTTCCCGTTCAGCCGGACGATCACGAAGTTGTCGCCACCGCCAACGAAACGCCAGGTGCCGCTTTCCGGCGGGGAGACACGGCCTTTGTAGTGAACCATCCATAGGGAAGGCTTGACGAATTTCTTCACTCCAAAAGCATCTGGCGCCTCCTCCGACGAGACATAAGGAATCAGGAGGTGCGTGCCACGGAGAGTGGTCGGCGCTTTGAAAAATTTGTCGAGGAATCTTTGATTCCATCCTCCATGGGTAAAACGGCTTAACTGCTCCGCAAGGCGCTCGACGGTGTCGATCGATGAGGGCTTGTTGTCCCGGGTTTGTTTGAGATCGTAAAACGTGCCGGTCAGGCCCGCGCCGCCGCGTGCGCCGAACATGGTCAGACCGAGTCCTCCTGCACCCGCGCCGCCGACTCCCATGCCGCTGCCGTTGCCGAAGCCGAGACCGCTGCCGAAGCCCGCGCCTCCCATGCCGGCCATGCGTCCGGCGAGGAACTGCGTGCTGGTGGTGGGGACGGATGGCATCTCGGGCAACGTGATCTTGGACGCAAGGCCGGTCACTGCGATACGCCGTGCTTGGGCGGGCGAGCCGCCCGCGTTTTTCTTCTTCTGCAAGGAGACCTTGTGCTCCAGGGCGCGCTTGCTGGGATTGGCGGTCGGCGGTCCGCTGGTAAACTGGAGTTTGCGCTTGGCCTCGATTTTCTGAACCACCCAGAAAATCGCGCCGACGCCGAGCAGGAGGTGGACGCTGACGGAGGCCAGCAGAAACGCTCCTGAAAAGGCCTTGCGCCGCGACTTCCGGCCGGCGGGAACCGCCGGCGCCTCGAGCGTCGGCATGAACGCCTCCTGTGCAGGGGGAGGGACTTCCTTGCCGACGTGGACGACCGCTTTCAAGGGCATCTGCTGCGGAGCCGCTGGCGCGGGCATGGCCTCTTGGACGGATCTGAGTTTGGGCTTCAGCGAGGGCTCGGGAGCGGACTCGATCTGCGGCTCAACTGCTGGCTCAACTGCTGGCTCAACTGCTGGCTCAACTGCTGGCTCAACTGCTGGCTCAACTGCTGGCTCAACTGCTGGCTCAACTGCTGGCTCAACTGCTTGCTCAGGTGCTGGCTCAGGTGCTGGCTCAAGAGCTGGCTCAAGAGCGATGAGCCCGGCGAGGGCGGCGAGCAACTTCTTGCGGTGACCGAGCGAGGTGATCCCCATTTCACGGAGATCATCGGCAGTCAATGCATGAAGCACATTGGGCGTGATGTGGTTTTCTTCGAAGACCCTGGCGAGTTCGCCGAGGCCGAGATCTTCCAGCCAGGATGGAATGTCGGTGGGCGGGTTCATTCTTCCTCCTCGGTGAGTGTGAAGGTTACGTTGCTGATCTCGGCGTATGCGAGAGAGTCCAGCGCGTCCACGACTCGGTCATACCTGGCCTCGGGCTCGCTAATGATGGTCACGAGCACGGGGCTCTTGGACGCTTCACCGCTCTGTTTGAGACGCATGAGCGAGGCGGTGAGCCGCGGCATCTGGTGTTTTCCGACAGCGTCCATCGGCTCGTCGTTGAGCAGCACCTCGCCGTTCTCGGCGATGTTGATGATGATCTCGTCGGTGAACTCGGTGCTCGTGCCGGTCTCGATGGTGCCGGGGAGCTTCTGGTTGAGCTCGTTTTCCACTTTCACCGCGCCCGCCATGACCATGAAGAAGAGCATGATGACGAAGACGACGTCGATCATCGGGGCAATCTGGAAGCCCAGGTTGCCATCGCCTTGCGAGTGAGGGTCGAAGCGTTTCATGGCTATTCCTTGTTGGAGGTGGAAAACGAGATGTCGCCGATACCGGCCTCGGCGGCGGCGTTCATGGCGGCAGCGACGCTGCGCGCGCTGCCCGCGCGGTCGCCGCGGATGACGATGCGAAAGTCCGGGTTGTTGCCCTTGGCACCGGCTATGTCGCTGGCTTTTTTCGCCCCGGCGAGCGCGACGCTCAGTTTGGACATGTCGGAGTAGGACTTGTCGTCGTATGTGTAGATGGCTTTCTTTTTGTCGGCCTCCCAGCGCACGTTGACGATGGCTTCGGCGCGGGTGTTGTCCTTCTTGCTGCCATGGGCGGCCACGGGCAGGGTGATGCCCTTGTCGACCCGCAGGACCTGCGCGCTGGTGATGCTCATGAAGAAAATAAGCAACACCAGCAACACGTCGATCATCGGTGCGATCTGAAATTCCGGCTCGCCGTCGCCTCCGCCGCCTCCACCTGCCATATCGTTAGGTTTTCGTTTTGGATATGAAGTTTCTCGCCAGTGTTAATGGTTTTCCGTGGCGACCCACCACTCGGGATCGGCGGCGACGATTTCCTCGTCGCCAATGCGCGCACCGGCGAGTTTGTCGTAGGGCATGCCTCGCAGCATGTGGGCGAGCGTGTCCTGGATGTCGTGAAGCCCCTTGGCCCCGCGGTTGCGTAGCCAATAATAGGCACTGAAGGCGGGAATGGCGATGAAGAGGCCGGAGGCGGTGGCTACGAGCACCTCGCCGATGGCGGCCGACAGGCCGCTGGGATCGCCGATGCCGGATGACCCGAGCACGGCGAACGCGCTGATCATCCCGGTGACGGTGCCGAGCAGACCGATCATCGGCGTGCAGACGCCGATGACGGACAGATAACTGACGAAGGTCTGGATGCGGGAGTTTTCCTTGGTCATTTCGGTGACGATGGCCTCCTCGGTGGCGGCCTTGCCTTCGCCGAGGCTGCTGATGGCCACGCGGACGACATTGGAGAAGGCGGAGTCCTGCGCCTTGCAGTAGTCATAGGCGTCCACGTATTTCCCGTGGCGGAAGAGGTTTTTGACCATCTCGACCTGGTCTCCAGGCAGCATTTTCTTGGGTGAGGTGACGCGGATGAAGCCGTCGCCGATGAGATAGAGCGTGAGCATGGAGCAGGCACCGATGGGGAACATGACCCATCCGCCCTCCTTGATCTGCTCCCAGAGCGTTTTGGTATGGACGGCGGGAGCTTCTCCCGGCTTGGCGGTTGGCGAGGCTTCTTCGGCGAACAATGCGGCGCTTGCAGCGAGGATGAGTGCGAAGGTAAGTGCGGTGCGTTTCATGAGTTGGTTGGGGAAAAATCAGGGTTCGTTGGCCTCCTGGACGGCACGGCGGCGGCGGGTCCATTCCGGCAGCAAGGATTCCGCGGTGGCAAGCTCCGGGATGCCGGGCTGGATCTTGATAAGCTCTTCCAGCGTAGCGATGGCGCGGTCATAGTCGTCCATGCCGTAGTAGGCCTGCGCAGTGCCGAGCCGGACGATGCCGCTAAACGCCGTTTCATCGGGCAGGAAAACTGGGAGTTCCAAGAACGCCTTCAAAGCCTCCGGAAACTTGTTCTTCTTCAGATGACCGAGGCCAATCGCCACGGAAGCGGCCGCGACAGCGCTGGGTCTTGCCGCTTCCTTGATCAAGGGTTCCGCCAGGGAAACAGCAGCCGCATGGTCGCCCTTGCGCGCCGCGATGAGCGCGCGCAAGCCTTGGGAATCCGCTGCCAGGCCGATGTTCCTGTTTTTTTTCATGGCGGTGGCGAGTTCGGCGGCCTCGGCGTCCCGGCCGGTCGCCAGCAGGACTTGCGCTTGCAAGGAGTAGAGATCCGGCCAGCAACTGCCGGGCAACTCGCCATATGTTTCGGCGGCTGACATCGCCAACCGGACCTCCGACAACACGGTGGACGTCTTGCCGGCGGCGAGCATCGCTGGCGCGTTTTTCAGCACCGCCGGTGGATCGCACTCGACGCGGACAATCTCAGCCAGCGGAGTGCTCGTCCCGGCGGTCACCGGCTCGCCATTGGGACCGGCGGCCAACACGAGCGCGTCCCCCTCGCGGACAAACGACCTGCCGCTGATGGTAAGGCCACTCTTCAGGACCAGCGTGTCCGCGTGAAGTCCGGTAGATAACAAAACCAGCAGGACGAATAATTCCATCATGCCCGACCGGTTGATTCGCATTCCCTCCATCATGGTTCGACTCCCCATTTTTGTAGAATATCACGTGCCTCCGTCTTAACGTCGAAGCCCAGCTTTTCGTTGCGCAGCAATTCCTGAAGATGCGCGACGGCCTCCTTGCGCTTGCCGAGCTTGTCGAAACAAAGCGCCGCCTTGAGATAAGCCTTCTCCACCCACGTGGTGTATTTCTGATAGGCCACGAACACCCGCTGATAGTGCGCGACGGCCTCAGCCAGCCTGCCTTGGCGTTCCTCGACCACACCGAGGTAAAACACCGCCTGCGCCGTGCATTCACCGCGCCATTCGCGGGTCCCGGCGACTTGTTCGAGGAGCTTTTTCGCCTCGGTGTAGCGTGAGTTTTCCAGCAGCGCCATCCCCAGGCCGAGCGTGCTTTCCCTCACTTTGGCACCTGCGTATTCGTCCGCAGCCAGCGTGTAGAGTTCGAGCGCTTTCTTCGCGTCCCCTTTCTCCATGGCCATCGCGCCAAGGCCGGAGTAGGCGTAATCGAGCCAGGCACTCTTGAGGTAATTGTCTTTGAGGTAATTGTAATGGTCCGCGGCCTCGGCATCGCGCTTCCGGTTTTGCAGAAACTCGCCTGACAACGCCAGCAACTGCGGGCTGAGCAACTCGGGACGTGCCGCGGCGATCCCGGCCATCAATTCGTCCGCCCGCGCCTGGTTCTTGAGCAACTTGCACAATTCGATGCGGGCGTAGTCGAGGCGAGGGCGTCCGTTCGCATCTGCGACGACATCAAGCGGTCCGATGCGTTTTTCCAACTCCGCCATGGCATCCCATGGCGGCAAAAGTGGCGGAGCGGGAGGCTCCGGCTGCGGGACGACGGGTCTGCCGTCCTTGTCCACGACCGGCTTGGCCCCCTCCACGGGTGGCGCCGTCATCGAGCGCGGCCGTTTCCAACAAAGCTGCGCGAGCTGCGTCAGCAACATTTCCACGGATTCGTTTTTGGAGATGTTCAGGCAGCGCTTGAGCTGGGTCACGATGATTCCCTTGGCCTCGTCTACCTTGCCCTCGCGCGTCTTGGCCTTGCCGATCCAGTAGATGGCCGAGACGACGCTGGGATGATCCGGACTCTTTTCGATAAAGTCCTCCCACATCTTCGAGAGCCGTTCCATGTCGCCGAGTTTTTGCAGCAGTTTGCTCGCTTCGTTGAGCGCGTAGTTGAGCACCTCATCGGTGGCTGCCGTTTGCGCCGCGGCCATGTAGGCGTCGGCCGCCTCCCTGGTTTTCATGACAGCTGCCAGGCAGTCGCCTTTGAGCGACATGACCTCCGGCTCCATTACACCGCCGGGGTGGTTTCCCATCCACTTCTCCACGTCCGCCAGCACCTCGTCATGGAGGTTGGCGGAATATTTACAAATCATCAGCCGATACTCCGCGTCCTCGGCGAACTGGCTGGCGGGATGCTCTTTAAGGAAGGCTTCCAGCGCCTTCCATCCGTCCTCATACTTGCCTTGGAACACGGGAATGATCGCCGCCCGATACGTTGCCTCCTCCAGCGCGGGCCCTTTCGGAAACTTGCTGATGTAGCGCTTGTAAGTGCGCAGGGAGTCATCCAACTCGCCCAGGCTGAAGTGCGCGCCGGCGAGCAGCAGATACATTTGGTCGATGAAAGCGCTGTCCGGCTGGGTGTCCACCAGCGTCCCGAAGATTGTGGACGCGCCTTTGATGTCGCCACCCTGCAAGGCCACAGCCCCCTGAACGTAGGCCACCGTTCCGGAGTTCTCCCCTTTTGGAAACGCCTTCAAATACCTCTCACAGGCCTGCTGGCAAGCCTCGATCTGCATGAGATCCGCATAACAAATCACATTGCCGAAAAGTGCCGCCTCCTTCTCCTTGGTGGCTTCCGGATAGCGATCGACGATACGGTCGTTGACCAGGATCGACTCCCACTTCTTGTCGCGGCCATACCAGCAGCGGGCATTGCGCAACATCAAACCCGGCATGTAGTCCGGTAATTTCTCGAACTCGGCCAACAGCGCCTGCGCCCGCTCCAGCACCTGCTCCAACTCGGAAATCTGGCTCTGCAGCGTGACCTCCGCCTTCGGAATGCGCGCGGCGGCCTTGCTTGCCGCGATGCGCCGCCCGAGCAAGGCGATCCGCTGTTTTTGAAACGCAACCACCTCGGAGGGAGGCATCGCCTTCAGATAGGTGCGCGACGCCCTTTCAAACTGTTCCTTTGCCGCCTGTGCGTCTCCCAGCCCCACGATAAGCGCATTGAGCTCCACCACGTTTTCGACGAATTGCTTCTTCGCGATGAGTTGGTCGAGCAATGGCACGAGCTTGTCTAACTCCCCCGCCTTCGCCCGGGCCTGCGCCAGCATCAGTGCGGCTCCGGCCCTGGGTGTCGTCGTGATGCCGTCGACGAGCAATTTCTCCACCACGGCGGTCATTTCGGCAGTCTTGCCGGATTCCTTGTAGCACTGCGCCTGGGTCACCAGCGACTGCTCCCGCATCGATGGGAACCGCTCCATTTCCGCGAAAAGTTTCACGGCCTTGTCGAAGTCCTTGCTCATGAACGCGGCCCTTGCGATCGCAAGGCGCGCATGCGGCAACTTCTCGGACTTAGGGAATTCCGTCACGAAGCGCTCGAACGCCGCGATCGCCTTCGGGTAATCCGGCAGATTGAAGGCGGCCGCTCCCACCGTGTAATAGACCGGCGCGAGCCTTTCCCTTTGGGATTCCATCGCCTTCTTGTCCGGGTAGCCCTCGCAAATGGAAATCACCTGCTCCATTTCGGCGATGGCCGTCGCCCATTCGCGCTTTTCAAACGCCGCTATCCCGCGATTGAAGGTATCGGCCATGGTGTTGACTGTTTCAAAGTCCATTTGGCCCTCCGGCTTGGCTGTCTCCGCAGCTTGCGCCGGAATAGAGAGTCCCGCCCACAGTGCGCAGCCGATCGCGACCGCTCGACACGCCCGGGCCTTGCTTTGCCGAATTCCGTATTCGAGAGTCATGCTTGGTCTGTGAAGTGGGAAGGAAGTGAATTTGGGGTTGATTGCCCGTTCACGACTAAAAATTGCCTCAGCTTTGATTGTCACCGGACAGACCCAGGAACTCCCGTAACTCTGCGGTGTCTTCGGTGCCTGTCTTTCTGAAAAAACTCATAGTTTTTGATGAGGGTTTTGGCTGCGGCCTAGAGGCCGGCTTGGTGTGGTTCATCTGTTAGGCGGCAAAGCGGCAAGCTGGCAGGCAGTGCCCGCCGGGCTGGGATGTGGAAGTCGGGTTCTGAAATCAAAGGTATTTAATGTTAGAGGAATAATCCAAGACGAGGAATTGTCCAGTTGAGCGGAGCCAGTCGCCATTGTCCCGTCCGGCGGTCCTCTTCACCGCCGGACGGGCGCTCTTGCTGGCCGCCGTGCTCTGCCTGCAGCATCGGCGGCGCTCTATGTTCGCCCCGGAAAATCCAAACCCGGGGCAAATCGTCCAAAAAATCCGCTCAGATTCAGCGATCATGACACTGGTTCGGCTGAGGCCTTTAGTTCCTCCGGCGGCGAAGCAGGCCAGCGGTAATGAGCAGGCCAACCAAGGCGCTGGTAGGCTCCGGAACGGCGGTCCAAGTGAGGGTGGAACCGCCCGTAAAGGTGAAGCTTCCGCGAGTCGATGCATCCGGAGCCCTCATGGTCCCTGAGGCGTTGTAATACTCGAAACCACCGGTGAAAACATTCGCCCAATCCGTAATGGCCACGCCAGCCGAGGTGGCAAAAATGTCGGTCCATTTCTGGTTTGTATCCCAGAAGTTGTCCGCGAATGTTTGCGTGCCATCCAGCTTGATGCGGAACTTCGCTCCCGTGGTGCTCGTGTCGAACGTGCCGGTCACCGTGGTCGAGTCGTAAGACGTGCCGCGCACCGATGGGCTGGTCAGCGTCGTGCCATCCGGTTCGTAGGAATCCTCGGGCGTGGCCGCCAGTTCCCATTCGAAGATCGATCCGCTTTCGAACTTCACATCCGCCACCTCCAACTTGCCCACGCTGTTGCCGGGGGCAAGAATGCCGCCGGATTTGATGGTGGTCGCGCCATTGATATCCCCAACGCCTTTGAGCGCGCCACCATTGTTCACCGTCACCGCCGAGCCAGTGGCAAGGGAGCCTCCGACCGAAAGCGCGCCCTCATTCACCGTCGTTGCGCCGGTGTAGGTGTTCGTGCCGGAGAGAGTAAGCATGCCGGAGCCTTGTTTTTGCAGGCCAAGCGCGCCGCCGCCCGTGCCATCCTGCAGCACGCCGCCGAAGGTGTTCGAGCCACTGGCAAGGTCCACGCTCAAGGTGGCTCCGGTGGCATTCGCGTTCTGGATGATGGATGTGCCCACTGTCGCGCCGGTGCTCAGGCCGCCGATGGTCTGATGGTTGCCATTGAGTGTGAGCGTCTTGGTATTGGCATTGTCGCCGAATGTAACGGCATTGCTTGAACCGAGGGCTGTGGCGCTATCCAGGCGGACTTCACCATTGGTGACTGCGAGGCTGCCGAGGAAGCTGGCATTCGTGCCGCTGAGACGGAGTTGGCCGGCGTTGTTCATGTTCAGGCTACTCGCAGCAGTGCCGGTGACGCCACCATTGATGGCAATGAAGGCCGTGGCATTCGGGCTGTCGATGGTCAGCGAGTTGCCGGCCAAGGCGAGTTTGCCGGAGTTGATGGTGAGGCTGCCTCCGGTGTCGCGGGCGATGATGGAACTGGCGGCGGTGAGGGTGATCGACCTGTCAAAGGTATTGACGCCGTAACGGTTCCGCAGCGCGCCGCCGTTAAGAGTCACATCGAAGCCAGTGTAATTCCCGACCGTTGATGCCGTGTTGCGTGAGGCGTTCAGTTGAAGAATCTGTCCGGTCCCGACGCTTACGGCGTTCGTGATGTTGGCGGTCGGCCGCAAGCCTACGGTCGAGGTGGCACTTCCCAGGGTTAATGTTCCCAGTGACACACTACCTTCGAGATTGTAAGGAGCATTGTTGGCTGCAGTCTTGATTATCAAGGTGTTGCCTGCTCCCGAGATGTTCGAGCTGTAATAGACTGTGCCGCCTGAGTTGGTATTTTGCAACGTGCCGCCCGAAGCCCCTACCGTCAGGTTGTGGCTGGTCACATCCGCATCGCCCGTCCCGGTGGTGAGCGTTCCGCCGTTCAGCGTGATTGTCCCGTTGTCAGCGCCAAGGCGACTATTAGCAGTCCAAGAGACCGTGCCGCCGTTGATTGTCAGGCCGCCGCTGAAGGTGTTTGCCTGGTTCAAGGCCAGGGTGCCACTAAATCCGCTGTCAACGATCACACCACCGGCGCCACTGCCCCACGCGCCGGTCTGGGCCACGTCGCCGGCACCGGTGAAGGTCATCGTATTCGCTCCGTTGTTCACCGCGCCAAGTGTGAGCTTGGTCAGCGAGGCGACAGAAAATGTCGGTGCGCCCGTCAGTGTGGTGGCACCAAAGGTCAAGCCGCCCACGGAGCCGGCATTGAGGTTGCTGCCTCTTTGCAGCGTCAGCGTATTTGAGCCAATGCTGAGGGTTCCAAGGGTTTGGGTGATTCCAGCGGACACCGTTGCCTTGTTGGAAATGATCGCCACATCTCCGCCAACCATAGTGTTGTAAGCGTTGATTCCGGAGCCGTTGACCTTGATCTCCAGCGTCCCGCCGTTAAGTTGCAGCGGAGCAGAGGACGCGCCGAGCGCGGCGGCATTGTTGGCCACGAGCGTGCCCAAGTTCAGAGTGGTGGTTCCGGTATAGGTGTTCAGACCGGATAGCGTGACCACGCCGGAGCCGGTGCTGTTGACCGTGACGCCGGAGGCGAAATTGGATACTCCATCATTATAATTGACGATTGGAGCGCTGATTGTCGTTCCACCTGAGTTGACGTTATTGATGACAAGGTCTTTTTCCGCGCCAATTTGGAGTGTGCCACCGATGCCTGATTTCTGCTGGAGAGTCAATAGCCCCGAATGTAGATGGATGATGCCATTCGTGGTCAGTGTGTAGGCCGTGGTGGCTGACCCCAGGTTGTGAGTCGCCGTCGCATTCACCAAGATTCCTTGCATCGACTGGCTGGCGGCTAGGTCTTGTGTGGTCGATCCGGCGTTGTAAACCGTCGTCGATGATGCACCGCTTGTAACCCAGGTAGCAGCTATACCCATGCCGAGGAGCTGGCCGCTGGTATTGACCATCGCCCATCGGGTGCCGGTTCCCGTGCCATACATGACCTTGGCATTGGCGTAGCTGGTGCCTGAGCTTGGAACAGTGATCGTGCCGCCGGTGGTGACGTAAACTTTTTCCGTGGTGGAAGCGGTGGTGCTCCACGCCGTGTTCGGAGTGAAGATGACGACGCCACCAGTGTTCAGGGTGACCGCACCCAGATTGAGGGTAGCGGAGCCTGTGGTTCCCGTCCCGTCGGTTCCTTTGCGAGTGATGTCGATGATTGAGTAGCCGGAGTTGATGGTCGTGCTGTTGAAGGTCTGGGAGGTGGTGGCGTTCTTCTTGCCAATAACTGTCAGCTTGCCGCCGCCAAGAGTGAGTGCATTGCCGCTGTTGATGAGATCGGTCGGTGTGCCGAGATTCGCGTAATCCAACACCAGCGTGCCGGCATTGATTTTCAGACCGCCAGTGAAGGTGTTTGCGGAGTTGCCATTGAGCGTAAGTGTCCCGGTGCCGTTTTTGGTAAGACCGGCGGAACCATCAAGCACTGTGGCGGTGTTGTTCCCGATTGTCGCTGAGATCCCAGAGCCGAGTGTGATGGTAGGCGTGGAGCCGTTGAGAGTAATCGTTTGCCCGCCGGAGAGTGTGTAGCCGGTCGTGTTGAATAGCATGCTGTTCACCGAAATCGGCGCACCGATGGAAACGGTTCCGGCGCTGCCTCCAAATACCGCAGTGCTGTCGGTCGGTGCGTTGGACCATGCGCCCAAAATGCCGGTATCACTGAGTGAGCGCCAGAGGGAACCGGACGTATCCCATGTGCCAGCTCCGCCCGTGGCAATGGTAGTAGAACCATCGGAATCCCAGTAGAAAGACGCCGCTGTGGCAGTGCCGCCCAGACTCAGACTGAAAGCGAGTGTGGCGGCGGAGGTGAGTAGATTGTGGAGGAACGGATTGCGAGAGGGTTTCATGGATTTGGATAAGGAGAGTGTAGGAGAGGAGTGTGAAGCAGTACCCCACACTCCACGTTGGGTCAGGGCTTGGTGGCTTTCAGGCGGGTGAAGAGTTTGGCGCCGAACGCTTGTGAGGATGGAATGGTGACGGTGACGGCATCCGGGGTGGCGGCGGTATCGATGCCGACCGTGACGCCATTGACATCCGGGGCGGAGCCGGTGGCTCCGATAGTCACCTGCTTCGGCCAGGTGGCGAGGTCGGTGCCGTATTCGACTACGAGGGTGGATTCGGTGATCGCGGCTTCCAGCCGGGTAAAGGTGAGAACCAGGTCTCCGGTGAGGTTGCGGGTGGGGGCCGGAAGGATGCCGGGCGAACTGGTGGTGGGATTGCCACCGAGGATCCATTCGAGGCCGTTTTTGATGCCGTCGTTTTCGTAGTCGAAATCGAAGTCGGCGTTGGCACCGCTCAAGCCATGGGTGGTGGTGGCCCAGATGTCGTAGGCGTTGGATGATGACGGGCCGGTTGTCACGTTGAGGGTGCCGAGGCCGGTGAGGCGTGAGTCGGTGTTGGCAGCACCCGATATGGTGGAGCCCCAGACTCCGGCGGCTTTCTGCACTCCGCCGATGGTGAGGGTTTTGACAGTGTCGCTGCTGCCGATGTCTGATGGGAAATTCAGGTCGAGGACTGCGGAGGGATCGGTTCCGATGATGACATCCGCGGCGTCGGCCAGGCCGGTATTCACAGTGCCATTGCCCAAACTGAGGGTGCCGGCGGAGACGGTGGTGTTGCCCGTGTAAGTGTTGGCTCCGGAGAGCGTCAGGGTATCCGCCCCCATCTTTGTCAATGCGATGCTGCCGGTAATCGTCCCGGTGTAAGACGAAGCGGTGGCGGCATTGACCTTGAGCGTCGGGGTTTCTGTGGAAGACGTGATTTCGTGGGTAGTGCCGACGTTGCCGCCGACTGAAATCCCGGCCACTTCCTGATTCTGTCCGTTCAGATCGAGTTTGCTGGAAACGCTGGTGAAACCCATGACCAGCTTGGTGCTGGTCGGCAGGCGGTTGGCACCGCCGGACAGCGTCACGACACCGCCCGTGCCGGAGGCAATTGTGGTGTCACCGGTGTAGTCGTTTGCCCCGGACAATTCCACGGCCGTGCCTGTGCCATTGCCACGGATGAACAGGCCGGTGTTGGTGCCGCTGATCACGCCGGAGACTTTCAAGGTGCCTAGTTCCGCGCCAATGCGAGTAAAGGCCGCGCCCACCGTCACATTGCCCGCCCATTCATTTGTATTGGCCGAAATGCTGCGCAACGCGCCGGCCAACGACGAAGTCGAACCCGCGGCGCCATCGCCACTGATGGTCATCGTTCGGCCGCTGCCCAGGGTGATGCCATCCCGGAGGCTAAGACGAGAACCGGAGTCCACCTGCACGGCACCGCTGCCGATCGCGCCGGCGCTGCCAATGATCAGGATCGAGTTGCCAGTGACCTTGGTGAGACCGCTGTAGCTGTTGCTGCCGGAGAGAGTCTGGCTGTTGGCCCCCTGCTTGGTAAGGGTCATGGCGGAATTTCCGGCGGTGAGGTTGCCGGAATAGGTTTGCGCGGCTCCCGTGGTGTTGCTCAGCGTAAGACCAGTGACGCTGGCGCCCAGGGCGAGGTTGCCGGCACCGGTCAACCCGGCGAAGGTCGGGGTGGTGACGCCGGAAGTGTCCAGCGTTCCTGCTCCGGAGGTGTCGAATACGCTGTTCTGGATGGCCAGATTGTTGGTCAGCTTCAGCGTGCCGCCGGTGACTTTGGTCAAGCCGTTGTGGGTGTTCTCACCGGAGAGAACCCATGTACCATCGCCCGATTTGGTCACGGTACTGACGATCCCCGTTAAGAGGCTGCTTGAAATTGTATTGTCTCCAACATTGGCACCCGTGAGTGTCAAGGCGCGACCTGTGCCAGCGGCGGAGGTGGAGAACGCGCCGGAAATGCTGATGGTGTCCGAACTGGTTGCCCCCGCAGCCTCGATGAACGCGCCCCCGCTGGCTCCTTGAATACCAAGGTTGGTGGATTGAGCCCCGGTTCCGATGAACTTCAGTGTGCCGCCGTTGATGCCGATGTTGGCGCTGGAGGTGCCGATACTGCTGTTCTGGCCGCCATCGGCGAGCTTGGTGACAGCGAGAGTGTAACCAGTGGCGATGTAATCGCTATTCGCACGACCCGCGTAGGAATTGGCCGTGTTGGCAAGGGTCAGCGTGCCGGAAGTCAGGCCATACCCGGGGCCGAAAGCAATCTTGGAAATCCCCGTGCCGGAGACCACTCCATTGATGACGACGTTGCCGCCGCGGAAGTTCATGGTCTTGGCATTCAAGTTCATGCCGTTGTTGATCGTCAGCGTGCCGCCGCCCTGAGCTCCAACCGAGTTGTTGCTGGCAATGCTCAAAACGCCAGCATCGCCGCCGTTGCCGATGGTGATATCGCCCGCCGCTCCGCTCAAAGCTGCGTTGCCGTCCGCTTTGACGTTGATGGCGAGGTTCGCGATATTGGTGTTGCTTGCCCCGGTGCCGAGGAGAATCGTGTAATTGGTGCCAGCGCCAGCGCCGACAAAAAAGGCGCTGGATCCAGAAGTCCAATTGGCGGTAGCAGCGGTGCCGTCATCGCCGGTCGCATCGGTGGCGGAGTTCCAGAGGCCGGTTCCCAGCCAGTCGTATGAACCTGCTTCAGCCACGCCAAAGCCGCTGGCGATGTCGTTGTTGTCGAACATCTTGGCATTGGCATTCCCGCCCAGACTCAAACTGAAGGCGAATGTGGCAGCGAGGGCGAGATGGACGGAGCGGAGGAATGGATTGCGGGTTGGTTTCATGGATTTCTTTTTTTCTGTTTTGGATTGGTTGATTTGTGATTCGGAAGTCAGTCGGGCGGGGAATGACCGCATGACTGAAGGAGCGGTGGAGGAAAAACGTTGGATTTTCCGGGTTGCGGAGCATTCAGAGAGCGGTATTGCTCCGAAGCTTTGGAACACTGCCGGAGAAGTGGAATGGCTGTCCATGACATGAACATGTCCTTTGCCTGTCCCGCGGGCGGTGCAAGATCCGGGCTGGCGGTTGACCTGATGGCCAGCTCGCATAGACTTGAAAAATTCGTGCACGAAAGTCCGAGCAACCGATGAGACGTCTCCCGCTATTATCCGCCTTATGGTTGGCGTGGGGGGCCGTGTATCCCGTTCATGCCGGAGAGCATGAGCCGCTCACCCGGGTCGTGGAGATCCGGGCACTTTCCCGGGAGGACGCCGCCAAGGCGCTGCCGGTGAAGGTCAACGGCGGCATCATCTGGCAGGTGAAGGATGCCATGGTGATTTGGGATGGAGAAAAGAGTGTATGGGTCGCTTACAGCAGCGGAAATCAGCAACAGCTGAAAAAGACGTATGGTGGCATGGATTCCCCTACTCTCGGGACGCGGGTAGAAATCGAGGGGTACACAGCTCCCGGTGGATACGCACCCATGATCATCCCCAAGGCCATCCGCCGTATCGGTGTGATAGCCTTGCCCAAAGCCGCAGTGGTGCCCATGGAGCGGCTTCTGTCGGGCTGCGAGGACGCTCAATTGATTGAGCTCGAAGGAGTGTTGCAGCAAGTGGAACCGAGGTCTCCATCGAAGCACTCGATGTTCATGATGGTAGATGGACACTTGTGCAGGCTGCACGTTGAGAAGGCAGGTAATATGGAACTGTCCAAGCTTGTGGATGCCCGGATTAAAGTGCGGGGTATTTTCGCGCCGGACGCCAATATACGGTCTGAAGGGATCGGGTTGAAGCTCATGGTCAGTGATGCGGAACGAGACATTGACGTGATTGATCCACCGCCGAAGGACCCATTCGCGGCACCTCGCGTCGCCCTCAATCTTTTGCTGCCTTTTTCAACTGATGCGGGACGCTACCGCCGCAAAGTCGTGTCGGGCGTGGTGACATTCGCCGTTCCCGGATGGTTCTTTTTTCTTCAGGACGGCGAAACGAACGTTCGGGTGAACTCGCCGGACCGTGATGTGAGGGCCGGCAGGCAAGTCGATGTCGCGGGCTTTGTGAACACGTGGCACACCTTTGCCTCGCTCGGCAACGCGCAGGTGCGCGATCTCGGCCCGGGAACGCTTCCCGCGTCGGTTGCCACCACGGTTGCCAAGCTGCTCGACCCCGCCGCCGGGAGTGGCCTCCGTAAAGCAAGATCCAACGACCTGAGCGGCCAGCTCGTCACGATCAAGGGAACGCTTCTGCGGATCGAGTGGAAACGTGAAAATGTTCCCGCCGCCGTTCGGATCGGGTCTGACGATCGTTCGTTTCCCGCCTTCTTTCCGATCGACCAGGAACTCACCGAAGCAGAGACGAATTCCTGGGTTCCCGGCGCCGAGGTCGAGCTGACCGGCCTCGCGGAGTATGACTTCGAAAAAGAACGCAATGCATCGGGCGAATACCCGCTGGTCGCCTTCCACCTCTGGCTGAC
>Ga0114938_1001178_pt1 | contig 18333 bp, 18 predicted proteins | sample AshMeaBigSpring_FD_88675 | JGI IMG/M metagenome (GOLD analysis project Ga0114938, IMG submission 88675) | Groundwater microbial communities from Big Spring, Nevada to study Microbial Dark Matter (Phase II) - Ash Meadows Big Spring | ecosystem: Environmental > Aquatic > Deep subsurface >...
GAATTGCTTTGCCGCTGGCGCTGGTGCTGGCTGGAATCTTCGGCTTCAGCATTTCGGTGATCCAGCCGACCCCGGTTTCAAAAACTCCGCCACCCGCGCCGAGTGCCGCACCCGGCCCGGAGCTGGCCATCCCGGAAGCCCCTCGGGAAACCGCCGGGAACGAAATCCCAGCACCCGCGACCGTGGACCTCGCCGCATTCTGCACCCGGCATGTGACGGAAAAGCGCAGTTTCGTGGTTTTCAAGCGCGGCACCTGCGTGGTGATCAACGAACCCTGCAAGGACCCGATGAAGGAGGCCCGCCGGATTCTTCTGGAGAGCCGGCAGCCGGACGCCCGGTTTCTGACCGAGGTCAGCAGCGAGGGTGATTTGATCGTCGCGCTCAAAAATCCGGTGTTCCAGCGCTTCAACAAGAACGAGCTGGCACGCTTGGAGCCTTGGCTGAGGGAATCCGCCAGCGTCTTGCTGACTCCCGCGGAAAGCGTGACCGCCGGCGAGGGATGGATTCCTCCGCAAAACGCCCGGATCGGACTGCTGGCCCGCCGCCGGATGCTCGAGGACGCCGCGGACTCCATCCCGGTCAAGGTGATCCGCGCGAAGGAACGCGCCCTGGCCTCCCGCTGAGCGGCCTGTCTCCGACTTTTTCCAAGCCCGCGCTGGCGCGGGAGGCCGTTCGTGTTTATGGCGTGGCCCGCCGCAAGGCGCACACTGCCATGACTCCCGATCTCACCGTCATCAAGGCCGGCACCGGCGTGCTCACGAAATCCGCCGACGGCACGCTCGACCGCGCCGCGCTGGTTCACCTCGTTTCCGCCATCGCGGGACTCATCGACGCGGGGCACCGCTGCCTGTTCGTCTCCTCCGGCGCGGTTGGTTCCGGGGTTTCCGCCTTCGGGCTCACCGAATATCCCAAGGACACCGCCACCCGCCAGGCCTGCGCCGCGGTCGGCCAGGCACGGCTGATGCAGACCTACAGCAGCCTGTTCGCGAACTTCGAGATCACCATCGCCCAGGTCCTGCTCACCGCCGCGGACCTCGGCACGCCGGAGCGTGCGGGCTACGTCTCGGACACGCTCGGGAGACTGCTTTCCGAACCGCGCATCCTGCCCATCATCAACGAAAACGACTCGGTGGCGGTCGAGGAACTGAAATTCGGCGACAACGACATGCTTTCGGTCCGCGTCGCGAAACTCGCCGGGGCGCGCCGCGTCATCCTGCTCACCAGCGTGGACGGGCTGCTCGATCCACGGACGAACGAACTCATCACCGAGGTGGGTGACATCGACGACGTCTTCCGCCACGTCCGCGACGACAAGGGCCGCTTCTCGATGGGCGGCATGGCCTCCAAGCTGGCCGCGGTGAAATTCGCCGTGGATGCCGGCATCGAGACGCACATCGCGCACGGCCGCCACCCGGAGCGGCTGGCCGGAATCGTCGCCGGCAAGGGGATTTCCACCCGCTTCCGCGCGGGAAGTTAGAAACGGCGGGCATTTCCGCGTGTGAATGCCGGGAAGCGGTTTATCGTGCCGCGTGCACGTCCTCGTCACCGGAGCCAACGGCTACATCGGACAGCGCCTGGTCCGGGCGCTGCTGGAGGCTGGCATGGAGGTCACGGCGGTCGTCCGGGACCGGCGGCGTTTTCCCTGCGACGGCTTCGCGGCGGATGAGGGGCGGCTGCACTTGGCCGAGGCGGATTTCCTCGATGCCAGCTCGCTCGCCGGCCTGCCGCGGGAGGTGGACGCCGCGTTCTATCTGATCCACTCGATGGGTTCAGGCGGCGGCTTCGCCGAACGGGAAGAGCGCTGCGCCCGGAATTTCTCCGAGGCGGCGCGCTCGTCGGGCTGGAGGCGCATCATCTATCTGGGAGGCCTCGCCGCGGACGACGGCCCGCTTTCCGAACACCTCGGGTCGCGCCGCCGCGTGGAGCATATCCTCGGGGAATCCGGCGTGCCGCTCACCACGCTGCGCGCCTCGATCATCGTCGGCTCGGGCTCGGCATCGTTCGAAATCATCCGCGATCTCGCCGAGAAACTGCCGCTGCTCGTCACCCCGCGCTGGGTCCATACCCGCTGCCAGCCGATCGCCATCCGCAACGTGCTGGACTACCTGATCGGCGTCGTGGAGCACCCGGAAACCGCCGGCCAATCCTACGACATCGGCGGCCCGGAGGTCATGAGTTATCTGGAGCTGATCCAGGGCTATTGCGCCGTCCGCGGCTTGCGGCGTTTCTTTTTCCCCACCCGCCTGCTGAGCCCGCGGCTGTCTTCCTGCTGGCTGTTCCTGCTCACCTCCACTTCGTTTCCGCTCGCCCGCGCGCTGGTGGACTCGCTCACCCACGAGACGGTGTGCCACGATTCGAAGATCCGTGAAATCATCCCGCTGGAACTGCTGACCTACCGCCAGGCCGTCGAGCGCGCGCTGGCACGCATCGCCCAGAACCACGTGCCCTCGAGCTGGATCGATTCGCTGGCCGCCGGCACCCTCCCGCCGCGGCTCTTCCGGGCAATCAAGGTTCCCGAACACGGCGTGTTCCGGGACTCGCGGACGGCACCGCTGACCGCCCCCCTTGACGAGGTGATCGCCCGCGTGTGGTCGATCGGCGGCTCCAACGGCTGGCCCTCGATGAACTGGGCGTGGAAACTCCGCGGCATGGCGGACAAACTGGCGGGCGGCATCGGCATCCGCCGCGGGCGGCGCCACCCGGCGGAGCTGCGCCCGGGCGACGCGCTGGATTTCTGGCGCGTCCTGCTGGCGGACCGGGCGGCGGGCCGGCTCATCCTTTACGCGGAGATGAAGCTGCCGGGCGAGGCCTGGCTGGAGTTCGCGCCGGAGGATCTTGCGGACGGGCGGCCCGGCCTGCGGCAGACGGCCACCTTCCGCCCGCAAGGCCTGTTAGGCAGGCTCTACTGGCTGGCCGTGCTGCCTTTCCATTTCCTGTTGTTTCCCCGGATGGTCCGGAATCTCGCCGCGGGCTTCGCCGCAAGCGAGCGCGTGGATCATGCTCCGCAGCGGCGGAGCGGATAGACCTTCACGTCCACGGGCGCGGCGGCGAGCATCGAGGCGGGCGCCTCCGCGGGAACGGGAAAACCATCGAGCCGCAACGGCTCGGCGGACCACCGGGTGCATACCGCCGGTGCGATCTGATAGGGCGCGTGATGCACCCGGCCGCGGAACAGTCTGCCCGCGCGATCGGCGGAAAACAGCAGGTAGCGCTCCACCAGAAACCACTCCATCGAGCCCTCCACCGCGGGCCGGGGATCCGCCGGAGTTTCATACTCGAAGACCGCCTCGCCCGCGTCCGGGGATTTCCTGCGGCAACGATAATGGATCTGGGTGCCCGATGTCTCCGAGTCCATCTCCGCGTGAAGATATGGCAGGTGGAAGGCACGGCGGGCGATCTCCACGGCAAGCGCCTGGTTGCAGTCGAGCGAGAAAAACCAGACGCCCGGATTTCCCTCGGCATCGTGGACATAGGTGCGGACGTTGAGTTCCAGAAACCACGAGATGCCCGGCACGGGAGGCAAGCCCACCGGCCTCACGCGCTTCATGAAAAATGGCACCACGCCCAGCCAGGCGGTTCCGCCGAAGGTATCGACGTGCAAACCGCGCGGCAAGCGGCCCCCGATCATCGCCGCGTCCACCGGCCAATGCAGGAAAAGCAATCCCGCCCAGCGCTGGCGCATGACCGGCAGGCCCCGCGGCGTTTCCCGCATGGCGAGGCGTTGCGCGGAAGTTGGCGGGTGGGGAGACATGACTCGCCGTTGCCGGAGTGAAACTCAGCGACCGACCACCGACTTCACGAAGCCGGTGACGCGCGCGATGTTTTCCGCGCTGAGAAAAACCGGCACCGGGCTGCCCATGTCGCCATGGCCGGCTGGCAGCATGTCCAGTTCCGCCCTCACGCCCGCCGCCTTGAGCGTGTCGGACAGAATGCGGGACTGGCCCACCGGCACCACGCAGTCCTTTTCCCCCTTTTGGAGGAGAAACGGCGGATCGTCCGGGGTGATGAAAGTGATCGGATTGGACTTCGCCGCCAGTTCCGGCAGATCCGCCGGCCGACCGCCGAGATACAGCGCCTCGGGCGAGTCCGCCTCGCCATGTCGGCGCGCCTGCTCAGGGCAACCCTGCTCCGCCGCGTGGGCGTCCATTTTCAGAAAATCCGTGGGGCCGAACCAATCGATCACACCTTGGACACGGCTGGAAACCCCCGCGTTGCCGAGCGTCGGATCGTCGAACTCCGCCACGCCCCCGGATGTCCCCAGCATCGAGGCAAGGTTGCCGCCCGCGGATTGGCCGAAAGCCACGAACTTCCCGCCATCGAGCCGGTATTTCCCGGCGTTGGCGCGCAGGAAACGCACGGCGGCCTTCGCGTCCAGCACGGCCGCCGGAAACTTCGCCTCACCGGACAGGCGGTAGTCGATGCTGGCCACCGCGATGCCCTCCTGGAGCAGCGCCTTCGCGATCGGCGCGTCCAACATACCCCGTCCGCCGAACCGGAACGCCCCGCCGTGAATGTTGACGACCAGCGGAAACGGCCCGTCGCCTTCCGGCAGGAACAAATCCAGCTTCTGCGTTTCCGAGATCCCGGCATAGGCCACGCCCGGGAAGGAGGGCTTCATTCCGCCATACGCCACACCGGGAGGCCGCCCGGGCTGCGCCATCGCCCATCCTCCAAGAACCCACGCCACCAGGGCCGCTCTCACGAGTTTCATGCGCCCACCATGCCGCAAATCCCACCCGCCGCAACCCCGGTGCCATGCCGCATCCGTTTTTCCCCTTGGAAACCCCGCCCACCCGGAGGATGCTCCCCGCGATGCCAAATCTCGTCCGGGTCGAGCCCATCGCACTCCTGCCCACCCAGGCTGGCTGCGCCGTATTCCTCGGGGACGGCCACAAGGCGATTGTCTTTTACATCGATCCGTCCGTCGGTTCTTCGATCAACGCCTCGCTGAGCGGCCAGCTTCCGCCTCGCCCGCTCACCCATGACCTCTACCTGCTCACGCTGGAGGCCTTCGGTGCGAAAATCTCGCGGGCCGTGATCGTGCGCGTGGAAAACGAGGTCTATTACGCCCGGCTCATCCTCGAGGCGCAGAACGAGATCATGGAGCGCAAGATCATCGAACTGGACGCCAGGCCCTCGGACTGTCTCGCGCTGGCGGTCCGCTGCGGTGCCCCGTTCTATGTGGTCGAGTCGCTCTGGAACTCGCTCGAAGACATGTCCGGCGTGCTCGCCGAAATGCGGGAAAACGAGGGCGGCGGGGAAAAATCCGCCTGAGAGGAAAACCGGGATTTTCCCCCAAGACCCGCTTGCGGCGTCCTTCATCGGTGTTAGGCTCGCTCACCATGTCCACGACCATCGAAGCCCCGCTCCCCGACTATTTCCGCGAAGAAATCCTGCTCCACCCCGAACGCCGCTCCTTCCCTCCGTTCGATCCCGCGAGGCTTCTCGGCACCGTGTTCGCACCCACCGAAGGCTGCCGCGTCTGCATCCTGGTGGACTTCGACGAACCGGCGGAGCTCATCAAGGACTTCAACTTCCTCAAGCACGACGGCTTCCCCGTCCAGAAGAACGCCCACCGCCATTTCTATCAGGCCCTCCGCGACGGAGCCCTCGCCACCCTCGGCATGACCGGCGGTGAAATGTTCGCCTTCCGCTGCACCCACGGCTCCAACCTCGACCTCGCCGACGATGTCTGGGACACCGCCGGCAAGCACCTCTCGCTCGACCACGACATCTATCCGAACTACGACCTCATCCTCTGCATCTCCACCTTCTCCGCCACCGCCCCGCTCACCGCCAAGGCCAAGCAGTTCGGCTTCCGCGGAGCCACCATGCACGGCCTCAACGACGTCATCCTCAACTCCGGCCTCGCCGTGGATTATCATGACGTCTCGGCCGATGCCGAACGCCTCCGCCTCGCCCTCACCAAGGCGGATTCGGTTGAGATCGACTTCGCCCTCGAAGATGGCCGCGTGCTCACCGCATGGCTCGGCCTCGGCGGCCAGGAAGCCCAGAAATCCCACGGCCTCTGCCTCGGCAAAACCCCGGACATCGCCAACCTCCCCGCCGGCGAGGTGTACTTCGTCCCCACCGACGCGCATGGCCAATTCCCCATGAAATACGAGGACGGCACCCTCGGCGTGCTCGACGTGAAGGACCGCTGCATTTTCCGCTCCACCCTCATCGCCGGCAACCAGGCCACCATCGACGCCCACAACGCCCGGCTCGCGGACGATCCCATGACCGGCACGCTCGGCGAACTCGGATTCGGCACCCAGGTACTGCCCGTTTCCGGCGCGGACATCCAGGACGAGAAGGTGCTCGGCACCTGCCACCTCGCCACCGGCCGCGACGACCATCTCGGCGGAGATATCCTGCCCTCGATGTTCAAGAAACACGAGAACTCGACGCATGACGACATCCTCTTCGCCCCGCACAAGACGCCGAATTTCAACATCCGCCAGGTCCGCATGAAACGCGGCGCGCAGCAGGAGATCCTCATCGAGAACTTCCGCCCCTCGCGCTACCTGATGGAGGCGCTGGCGAGCGGGCGTTGAACGCGGGGCGGGCGGCGGAACATCCTCCGCGATGACGTGATTCCGGCGGAGGGGAATCACGCTATGGTGGCGCTTCCCCCACCCCCCGAACCAAATGACCAACAACCTCCCCCCCCGGGTTGTGAGTCGCCGCGGCATGACGCTGCTCGAACTCACCGTAGCCATCTCCGTCCTGCTCGGCCTCATCTCCATCCTCTTCATCGGCTCCCGTGCCTGGAAGAGGGGCAGCGACCGGTCCACCTGCATCCTCAACCTGCGAAGCGTGCAGGTCGCGGCGCGCTCCTATCAGAATCTTTACGGCTACAACAGCGGCGGCCGGCCTTACGCCGAGAACGGCACCCAGGACATCGCCCGCCACCTGTTCGACAAGGGCTACATCGAGAAGAACCTCTACGAACAGGCCACGGGCACCAGACCCTGCCCGGCCGGCGGCGGCTACACCTGCCCTTTCCCGGACCTCTTCCCGCAGCAGGGCGAGCTCTACATGAAATGCTCGCTCTCCTCCACGGAGGAACACGAGCCGCCCAGCCACGAGACATGGTGATTCCGGCTTGGCAGGCCGCATGATCCGGGCGATGGATGCCCCGTCACGATGACTTACCGCGAGGCCATCGACTGGTTGTTCTCCACCCAGACGTTCGGGATCAAACTCGGACTGGACGGCGCACGCCGCCTGCTCAGGGAATACCTCGCGTTTCCAGCCCACGGCACCAAGGTCATCCACGTCGCCGGCACCAACGGCAAGGGCAGCACCTGCGCGATGATCGACAGCATCGCCCGCGCCTGCGGCCGCCGCACCGGGCTCTTCACCTCGCCCCATCTCATCGACTACCGCGAGCGCATCAAGGTCTCCGGCCAGGAAATCCCGGAGGACGCCTGCGCCGCCATGCTCACCTCGCTGCGGGAAATCTGCGAAGGCTTCGAACACCATCCGACGTTTTTCGAAATCTCGCTGGCCCTCGCCATGCGCTGGTTCCGCGAACGCGAATGCGAGTGGATCATTCTGGAAACCGGCATGGGCGGCAGGCTCGACGCCACCACCGCCGTGCCCGCCGATGTCTGCGTGGTCACGCCCATCGGGCTCGACCACATGCAATGGCTGGGCGACACGCTCGAAGCCATCGCCGCCGAGAAGGCCGGCATTTTCGTGCCTGGAAAACCGGTGGTCTCCTCGCCGCAGGAGCCGCCGGCGCGGTTCGTCCTCGAAAAAGAGGCCAACGAGACCCGCGCTCCGATCGAGTTCATCGAGGAACCGCTCGGCGGCTATCCGATCGGACTGGCCGGCGAGCACCAGAAATGGAACGCCGCGCTCGCCGTCACCGCGCTCCACCGGGCGGGGCTGCCGCTCAACTCCGACAGCGTGCGCTACGGCCTCGCCCATGTTTCCTGGCCCGGCCGCTTCGAGGAGATCCTGCCCGGAATCGTGCTCGACGGCGCGCACAACCCCCACGCCGCCAGAGTGCTGGCCGCAACCTGGAACTCCCGCTTTCCGGGAAAAAAGGCATCACTCGTCTTCAGCGCGGTGGCCGCCAAGGACATCGCCGGCATCCTGGAAATCCTCTCCCCGCTCGCGTCACGGATCTTCCTCTGTCCGGTGGACTCTCCGCGCGCGGTTTGCGCGGAGGAACTGGCCGGCCTCCTTCCTCCGGACGCGCCGCCCTACGAGATTTTCGGATCGTTCCAGGCCGCCTTCGCCGCCGCGCGCGCGGGGGGGGCGCCTGTCCTCGTCGCGGGCTCCCTTTTCCTCGTCGGCGAGGCGCGGGCGTTTCTAACGGGCCGCGGATTCCAACCGAGCGCGCAATGAGGCGAGCGGATCACGGTTCATGGGAACGCGTTTCCGGAGCGAGGCCGCCCGCCAGCGCGACGGCGAGAGGCGAGGGGGAGAGATCCTCCGGCAAGGCATTCCGCAACGAGGCCACCGTGCCCAGAGGATCGAGGCGGTTGAGTGGAAACGCCGCATAGCCCGCGCCGATATCCACCCCGTCGCTCGACCTCATTTCAAAGTGCAGGTGCGCGGGATAATAACCGTTCGCCGTGCCCACCGTGCCGATCCGGCCGCCGCGCGGGATCAGCGAACCCGGTGCGGCATCGATGCGGTCCAGATGCGCATACATCGAGTGCAAGGTCTTTCCCTCCGCGGTCCGGTGGCCCACGACCACCAGCCTGCCCCAGCCGGGGGAAGGCTCGCCCGCATAAAGGACCAGGCCGTCCGCCGCGCAGAACACCGGATCGCCGAGATCGGTGTTCATGCCGCCGATGCCGTTCAAATCGTCGCCGGTGTGGCGGCCGCCGCGTTTTTCGTTCATCTCCCAGAATTTCTGGGCGTTGTAAACCAGCGCGCCGTGTTCCGATCCCAGCGGCGGATCGAATCTGAGGGCCTGCGGCATTCCGACCGTCTCCCAGGCGGAGGCGAACCGGAACCGGTGGTCCACCGCGCCACGCTCGGGCATGGTGAGCGGGGAGTCCGCATCCCGAAGACCACCGAGCCCCCCGGGCCATGCCCAGCCGGACCGGCGGGCCACCACCGCGACCAGCCCGGCCGACAACAGCAACGCGAGGAGCACCAACAGGTTGGACGAGGGCTTGCTCATGCCCTCAGAATGCCGCGGCCTCGGTGACAATCAAGCCACCGATTCAGATATAGTTTCGGATTGTCATCCTCCCGCGCAGCCATCAGGCTATCAGCATGCAAACAAGGTTTTTACAGCGTCCGCTGGTTTTGTCGCTCGTCTGGATGGCTCTCGTCTCCGCGGCATCGTCCGCCATCCCGATCTCCGTCACCGATCAGAAGGGCCGCACGATCGAGATCCAGTTGATTTCCCTCGCCGGAGACACCGTCACCTTCAGCCGCAAGGGGGATTCCAAGGAGTTCAACCTGCCCATCACCCACTTCGCAGACACCTCGCAGGACCTCATCCGCAAGCAGGCCGCGCTGCTGCCCGCCGTCCTCCCGAAGATCGAGCCCGACGTCGTCGTCGGCAAGCGCCGCCGCAAGGACGACAGCTTCTACATGGTGAGGCAGGAGATCACCAGCACCGTCAAACTCACCAACCTCGACAAGAACAACGCCGTGCCTCCCGTTGACGTGACGCTCATCTTCCTCGGCCAGAACCGCCGCACGCCGGAAATCCTGACCATCCTCTCCAAACAGTCCTTCGAAGCCTCCATCGAACCGGGGAAAACCTTTTCCAAAGAGATGCGCTCGTTCATCACCGCTTACGACAGCGACAACAAGGGCTTCGGCAACATCGGCGGTTTCCAGTATTACGGCTACGTCCTGGCGATCCTCGGCCCGGATGGCAAGATCTCCAGCTACACCACCTCCTCCAGCACCGTCCGCAAGCAGATCGAGGAGAAGCGGCACCTCCTTGAGGAATTGCTGGAATACAAACAGGGCAAGATGCTCACCGACAAACTGGAGCCCTCATCCACCACGATGATCTACGTGGTCCCGCAGTGAGACCCGCCGCGGCGGCCGCGCGGGATCGGACGTGACTCCCGGCAGGACCGGCCGCATGCTTCCCGCGTGCCCGATTCCCTTCCATTCCGCTTCGGAGGCATCGCCCGGCTTTACGGTCAGGCGGCATTGGAGCGTTTCCTCGATTCCCGCGTCGCCGTGATTGGCGTAGGGGGCGTCGGTTCATGGGCGGTCGAGTCGCTGGCCCGCTCCGGCATCGGCCACCTCACGCTGGTGGATCTGGACGAAATCTGCGTGACCAACGTGAACCGGCAGCTCCATGCCATGGACGGCCAGATCGGCCGCCAGAAAACCGAGGCCATGGCCGAGCGCGTGCGCGCCATCCACCCCGCCGGGCAGGTCCGTATCGTCCCGAAGTTCTTCAACGAAAGCTCCGCCGGGGAGATTCTCGACGCCGGATTCGACGCGGTGATCGACGCCATCGACAGCACGCCCCACAAGGCGCTGCTGCTCGCCGAGTGCCGCCGGCGCGGACTGATCACCGTCACCTGCGGCGGCGCGGGCGGGCGGCGTGATCCCACCCGCATCCGGGTGGCGGATCTGGCGCACAGCGGCAAGGACCCGCTGCTCCACCAGCTCCGCCGGACGCTGCGGAAGGACTTCGGATTTCCGAAAACCCCGCTGGGTGAAAAGCCTTCCCCGCTGGGTATCGAGGCTGTGTTTTCCGACGAGCAGCAGGTGTTTTCCCAATGTGACGGCTCGGTGTCCGAAGACCGTCCGGAATCCGGTGGCCAGCGCCTCGGCTGCACCAGCGGCTTGGGGGCCGTGACCCATGTGACGGCGGCCTTCGGCATGATCTCCGCCGGGCGCGTGCTGGACCGGCTCGCCGCGCGGGCATGAAAAAAGCGGCCCGAAGGCCGCTTTTCGGAGATTGGAAACCGGCTCGGCGGTTCGCTTAAAGGCCCTTCTTCGAGAGCCGGGTGCCCGGAGTGGCCCCTTGGCGGGCCTTGAACTTCGGGTTGGACTTGCAGATCACATAGACCGTGCCCTTGCGCTTCACGATCTGGCAATCAGCGTGGCGGCGCTTGGCGGAGGAGAGAGAGGAAAGGACTTTCATGGCTGGAAATGGTGAGTGTTCGGGCCGGTCGCGCGTGCCAACCGGGGCGCGAAAGCTAGCCGTCCGCCCCGCCATGTAAAGCCATTTCTCGCCCGAATCCGGATTTTTGCCATCACCCCAGAAAACCCGTCAGCGGGCTGGTGGCGTGGGCGCGCTCGGAAACCTCGGGCAGGCCGAGCTCGAAGGCCTCGCGGCCGGCCCGCACGGCTTGTTGAAAGGCGACGGCCATGCGGACCGGGTCCGAGGCGATGGCGATGGCGGTGTTGACGAGCACGGCATCGGCCCCGAGCTCCATGGCCTCGGCGGCGTGGCTGGGGGCTCCGATGCCGGCATCGACGACCACGGGCACGATGGCCTGCTCGATGATGATGCGGATCTGGTCGCGGGTGGCGAGGCCCTTGTTGGAGCCGATGGGCGAGCCGAGCGGCATGACGGTGGCGGTGCCGGCTTCCTGGAGGCGCTTGGCGAGCACCGGATCGGCATTGATGTAGGGCAGCACGGTGAAGCCCTCCTTCACGAGGATTTCCGCGGCCTTGAGGGTTTCGATGGGATCGGGCAGCAGCCAGGTGGGATCGGGGTGGATTTCGAGTTTCACCCACTTCGGCAGGCCGGCGGCGGCGGCGAGGCGGGCGAGGCGCACGGCTTCCTCGGCGTTCATCGCTCCGCTGGTGTTGGGGAGCAGGAGGTATTTCTCCGGATCGATGAAATCGAGGATGTTGGCGTAGGGGTCGTGGCCACCCGTGAGATCGGCACGGCGCAGGGCGACGGTGACGATCTCCGCGCCGCTGGCGGCGAGGGAATCGCGCATGGCTTCATGGGAGGGGAACTTCCCGGTGCCGAGGAAGAGGCGGGAGGAGAAGCTGCGGCCAGCGATGGTGAGCGGAGACATTTGCGGTTCTGGATTTCAGATTGGAAAGGAGCCGAGCCAGTCCTCGAAGGAGGCGTGATCCTTGAGGTCGTATTCCCAGGTGTGGAAGCCGATGGCGCGGCCGGCGGCGGCGTTTTGCGGGAGGTCGTCGATGTAGAGCGTCTCGGCGGGGACGAGCCCGTGTTGCCGGATCGCGTGGTGGTAGATCTCCGGCTGCGGCTTGATGAAGCCGGTCTGGAAGGACATCACCGCATCGTCAAAGAGATGGAACTCGGGGAACTCGTCATAGATCCACGGGACGTGAATGCCGTTGATGTTGGAGAACAGGATGAGGCGGTGGCCGGCGGCGGAGAACTCGCGAACGTGCCGCCACATGGGCTCGTTCGGGGTAAAGATGTCGCGCCAGGCATGGTGGAACTCCTCGGGCGTGGCGTCGGTTTCCAGAACTTCGAGCGCCCAGGCGGTGTAGGAATCCACATCGATCCTGCCGGATTCGAACTCGTCCTTGCGGTCGAGCAGACGCCTGAGGCGTGCGGTGGTGTCCGGCGTGCCGGGCGGGAACAGGCGGGAGAGCGAGGATTCAAAATCGAAATCCAGCAGGACGCGGCCGATGTCGAAAAGGAAGGTCATGGAGTGGATCCGGGATTGGGAGTTTCGATGTGTTTGAGAATGAACGAGGCTGCGGCAAGCGCACCGGCGTTGCGGCCGTGGCGGGCGAGCGCTTGTTTCATCGCGCGCCAGCCGGCTGCGTGATCGCGGAGGAGATCGGAGATCCTGCGGGAGAGCGCTGCGGGGGAGTCGGCGAGTCCGCCGCCGCCGATGGCTTCGAGCAGGCGGAGGTTTCCCTCCTCCTGGCCGGGGACCAGATGGTGGATGAGCATCGGGCAACGGGCGGCGATGGCCTCGTGCACGGTGGCTCCGCCGGCCTTGCCGACGACGAGATGGTGACTGTTGAGCAACTGCGGCACGCGCCGCGTCCAGCCGATGAGCCGGACGCGGCCGGGATAATCGCGCCTCAGCCGCAGGGCCCTCCGCCCGAGACGGCGCACGTTCCGCCCCATGACGATGGTGAGGCGCACGTTTGGCGAGGCCTCCAGCAGGGCGCGGCCGTGGGAACGGACGAGCGAAGGCTGCGCCGTGGGGAAATAAAGAATGCGGAAGGGTTCGCAGCAATCCCCGGGGTCCACGGGCGCGAGCTTCGAAAACACCGGATTCACCGGGAATCCGGTATCAATGATCTTCTCCGCGGGCAGGTCCCGGCGGATCATCGCCTCGCGGGTGGCGGGATCCGTCACCAGCCACCAGTCGGACGGGGCGCGCAGCCAGGCGGCGTTGATCTCGATGGAGTCCGTGACCACGGTGAAAACCGGCAGGTTTCCCCGGATGCCCTGCGGAATGCGGCAAAGGAAATACGGGTAGAGCGGGTAGGTGCTCACGATCGCCACCGGCTTGAATTCATCGATCTGGGTGCCCAGGGCGCGCTCGGGCAGCCGCATGACCGGCGAGCGGCTGCGGCGGAAATCACAGCGGTCCGTTCCCTTGTAAATCCATGCCCAGATCCGCGGGAAGCGGGTGGTGACGAAGCGGTATGCCCGGCTGACGATGGACGTGAGGCCCGGAGCGCCAAGCAGGCAAGGATCGCTCACCTGCGAAATGGCTCCCGCGGCATCCAGCGCGAGCGCCAGATTGCGGGCCGCGCTGTTGTGCCCCTCGCCGAAGGCGGCGGTGACGATGAGGATGCGGGGCGGGGCGGACATGGCGGCTGGGCGCGCGAGATTTAGAGCGAGACGGGCGTTGCGTCGATGGACTTTTGCGGCTTTCCTTCCGGTGCAGATGGCCCGTGAGGAAAAATCCGTTCGGTTGAGGATGATCGACGACGCCGAGGCGCCGACGACGCCCGTCATCCGGCTCACCAACCGGGAAACCATGCGCAACGAACGGGAAGCGAAACCCGTGCGTCTCGTGACCCATCCGGATGAAACCGGCACCAGCCAACGCCTCACCCTGCCCAGCCGCGAGGAGATCGAACTGCGGACCCACCAGCCGGGAATCGAGGACATCCTTGAAACCACCGGCAACCAGGCGGCCGTCATGGAGGAGGACTGGGGTGGAAGCGCCATTCACCGACACCCGGTCCCGTGGGGTTGGTTCGTCCTGATCGGATTGGCGATCACAGGAGCCGCATTGTGGTCCCTGACAAGGCTGGAAACCGCCGACACCCGGGCGGACCGGATCCGCAGCGAAACCCGATCCGCGCTGGTTCATGACGAAGAGGAAAAACAGGAAGCGGCCCGGCTCGTCGACAGCATCGACGCGACGATCCGGGATTTCACCAATGCGACCACCGTGGAAACCCTCTCACGACTGGTCCGCCACCCCGGGCGGGTCACCCCCATGATGCGGGGCCACTATGCGGATCGGTCGGTGTATTGTGGCCCGCTGAAGTCCATCCAAATGCTCCAGCCCCTCACCCTTGATGACCGGGGAAACTTCTGGCTGGCCGCCGTCGTGCTGGCCGATGACAAGGTCCACAGTCTGATCGTGGAGACCGGCGGAGACGGCGGGCCTAAAGTCGATTGGGAAACCTTCGTCTGCCATCAACCGGTGAAGTGGGACGACTTCGCAATGCAGCGGCCCGCAGGGATGGCGCTGGATTTCCGCGTGCAGGCGACGCGCGATCATTTCTACAACCATGAATTCTCGGATGCCGACCAATGGGTGTGCTTCCGGCTCACCGCCTTGGACAGCGAAGAGACGCTGTTCGGCTACGCCAGGACGGACAGCGCCGAAGCGAGGGAATTGCTCGCCGCGCTGGAATCCGAGTCGGCCGGAGGCACGGCGAGCGTCATTCTGCGCCTCCGCGTGCCGGAAAACTCCCGATCCCGCCGCGCCGTGGTGATCGAAAAGGTGCCATGCAAACGGTGGATTTATGTCGATCCGCCCGATCCCGCCTCTTGATGCCGGAGAACCATGCTGCAAGAGTCCGCGCCGTTGAACCCCTCCGCCAAGAGTCCGCCTTCCGCAACGCTGGTCCCCGTGTGCCTCGGCGTGAGCGCTTTCCTGGCCTATCAATATGCCTGCTCGCTTTGGCGGCTCAGCCATGCCTCGGGCGGGATGGAAAACAAGTTCAGCGCCCTCGCGCGTGACCAGTATCTCGGATTCCTGATCCGTGAAAACCTGCTGATGCTTGTGGCCTACGCGCTGCTCGCCCTCGCCGGAACCCTGCTCGCGCAACCGCTCGCCGCCATCTGGACGGACCGCTCGAAGCACCGCAAGCCGTCCGCCATCGCGCTGCGCGGCACCGCCATTGCAGCCGCCATGCACGGCTACTGCACGCTGCGGCTGGTGGACACCCGGCCCTACTTCCTCAGCGAGGCGGAATTCGGCCATTGGTATTACCAGGCGCTCGACCTTCTGCCGGAGCCCGTGAAACCCGCCGGGCTTTTCCTGCTGTTCACCCTGCTTCCTGCGGGCTTCCTCTTTTTCGCCGCGGTGTGGCACCTCCGCCGCCTCCGCCGACGTGGATGGATCACGGCGGGGGTGCTCGCCGGAGTCATCACTCCCTGGCTGGGCATCCACCTCAACACCGACACAGCCGCCTCCAATTCCACGCGGCAACCGCAGTCCCCCAACATCCTCATCATCGCCTCGGACTCGTTGCGCGGCGACCGCCTCGGCTGCGCCGGATACCGGCCTCAACGCAAGGACGGCCCCGCCGCCGCCGGCGTCTCACCCGCCATCGACGCGCTGGCCGCCAAATCCATCCGCTTCGAGCATTGTTACACCTCCATCGCCTCCACCATGGAGTCCGGCGTGCAGTTGATGGCCTCGCAATACCCCCAGAGCCACGGCATCCGCCAGATGTATCCCGACCGCGCCACGGTGGAGGCCACGAAACAACGCATCGTCCCCATCGCTGGCCTGCTCCGCCAAAAGGGCTACGACACCGCCGCCATCGGCGATTGGTGCGCCGGCTATTACGAGGTCGTCCCGCTCGACTTCGAGCACATCTCCGCTTCGAGCTTCGACAACTTCAAGATCTACATGAGCCAGGCCGTCGTCATGGCCCACTTCGTGGTGCCGCTCTATTTCGACAATCCGCTCGGCTACCGCATCTTCCCCCAGCTCCAATGCTTCGCCCAGTTCGTCACTCCGGAGGTCGTCACCGGGCGGGTCGAGCGGCGGCTCGAATCCGTCGCCCGCGAGGGCAAGCCGTTCTTCTGGCACGTCTTCTTCTCCTGCAACCACCTGCCCTACCGCAGCCCGGAACCCTACAACGGCATGTTCGCCGATCCCTCCTATCAGGGGGAAAACCGCAGCGGCGTGGCCTTCGACATCGATTCGTTCATCGGCGGCACCGACCTCGAATCCAAGTGGAAGGCCCTTCCGCCCGCGGAAATCCAGCAGATCCGCGCGCTCTATGACGGATGCACCCGGCAGTTCGACGACTGCGTCGCGAAGATCCTCGCCGCGCTCGACCGCAACAGCCTGGCGGACAACACCATCGTCATCATCACCTCCGACCACGGCGACGACCACTACGAACCCGGCGTCACCCTCGGCCACGGACTCACCTTCAATGGCGGACTCCAGGCCAACCACGTTCCGATGATCGTCCACGTCCCGGGTGCGGCTCCCAAGACCATCCCCGAGACCGTGAGGCTCATCGATGTGGTCCCCACCCTCGCCGACTTCGCGGGGCTGGAGAAGTCGCCAACGTGGCAGGGCCGCAGTTTCGCCGGATGGATCCGCGGCGGGGAAACGCCCGAGCACCGCCCGTTTTACGGAGAGACCGGATTTCCCTTCATCCAGTTCACCGTGCCCGGAGTGACGCGCCCCAAGCTCCCGCCGATGGATGAACTCACCATGATCGACGAGGACTACAACTATCAGTTCGTCCTCAAGCCGGAATACCGCGAACGCCTCGTCGACGCGAAGCAACGCTGCCTGCGCACCCGCGATTGGAAACTCGTCTGCACGCCCACCGCCTCGGGCACCCGGCACTTCGGCCTCTTCCACCTCACCACCGATCCCCATGGAGAACGGGACCTCGCCGCCACCCGTCCCGAGGTGCTCGCCCCGATGCGGGCCGCGCTCGAACGCTGGATGGACGAGCGGATCGAGACGCCGATCTCGGGCATCTTCCCCGGCGGGGAACCGTGATCCAGTCTGGCACGATCCGTGCATCCATAGACATGACCGCGGAATATCTTTTGGAAATCCGAGGATATTTGTAACAATTCCACCGGCTTCCAGTATCACATGATAGGAACGCAAGCCATCAGCCTGCATCCACCCCTAACATCGGCGGGTTTGCCAACCGCTGAAACCACCTCCCCGAATGCCACTCCTTGATCACAGCGAAACCCCGGCACTCCCCATCGAAGAGGACACCCTTGTCAAACTGAGGCACCTCGCCGAGTCCCGCGGCACATCCATCGGCGAGACCCTGTGCCATTTGGTCGATGCCGCGGCGGCAGACCATGAACAGGTTGGCGGCGCCGCGGATCTCGAAGCCCTCACTCCGAAACAACGGGCCGTGCTCGGGCACTTGAAATCCGGCCTCAGTGTGAAGGAAACCGCGACCCGCATGGAGGTTTCCGAGGAAACGATCCGCACCCACATCCTGCGCGCCCGCGTCCGGCTCGATTGTCCGGACCTTCTGGCGCTGCGATACCAGTGAGGCTATTGAGCGACGGGCCGGGATTTTCAAAACGCCCATCTCCGGCAACCGAAACGATTTGGAAGAAGGCAGCGCCATACCCGATTCCAACCCTCCGGTCATCGAAATCGAGAGCGGAGGGGAGTCTTATCCTTTCAAGCAACGCGCCTGCGGCGGAGAAAGCCCAGTCCAAGCAAGCCACCAATCAGGAGGTTGGTGGGTTCGGGAACGACCGTGAAATCGAGTTGAGTGCCATTGATCGCAAAGGAACTCCCCGCGTAAGCACCTGAAAGGCCGGTGTATGAGAAGTCGCCGGCCAGAAAACCGGTGGTTCCGCTCCAGTCAATCAAAGTGTAGGTGCCAGTCACCGGGGTTGAGTTCATGAGATTGAATATGAATCCGCTGCCGCTCTTGAGAAAGTCGCCGTTGATAACGAGTTTGTCGGACGCGCCCGGAGTGGTGAGTTCGAACTCCCAGATGCTGCCACCGTTCCAGGTGGTGGTGCCAGCGGTCAGGGTGCCGTCCGGAGCGAGTTTGCCGCCGCTCACGGAAACCGTCCCGCCGATGGTGCCGCTGCCACCGAGAGTCGCGCCACTTGCAACGGTCACCGCGCCCGTCGCGGAGCTTTGGTTGCCGTTGATCTTAAGGGTGCCTCCGGAGATACTGGTCGCACCGGAATAGGTGTTGTTCCCCGAGAGAATGACCGTGTCA
>Ga0114938_1001179_pt1 | contig 18319 bp, 15 predicted proteins | sample AshMeaBigSpring_FD_88675 | JGI IMG/M metagenome (GOLD analysis project Ga0114938, IMG submission 88675) | Groundwater microbial communities from Big Spring, Nevada to study Microbial Dark Matter (Phase II) - Ash Meadows Big Spring | ecosystem: Environmental > Aquatic > Deep subsurface >...
CTCGGCGATGGCGGCCCGCATGTGCCTGAGCCACGCGTCGCGCTCGGCTGGGCCGATGGCGAACGGGAAGTGGCGCATGCGCAGCTTCGGATGCCCGCGCTCGTCGGAGTAGGTGGTCGGGCCGCCCCAGTACTGCTCGAGGAACATCCGCAGCCGGTCCGCGGCCGGACCCAGGTCGGCCTCGGGGTACATCGGTCGCAGCACGGGGTCCTCGGCGACGCCGGCGTAGAAGGTGTCGACGAGGCGCACGAAGGTGGCGTGCCCCCCGACGGCGGCGTAGAAGGTCTCGTCCATGGCAGGCGACCACGCTACGCGTTGGGCGTGCAGACGATCGTCCGGTCCGGTTGGATCAGGCCATGGCCACCACACGCATCGCCACCGCGCACTGGGAGGGCTCGCTGCTGGAGGGGGCGGGCCGGGTCTCGCTGGACTCCACTGGGCTGGCCACCTTCGAGGTCACCTGGCCGTCACGGGCCGAGGAGCCGAGCGGCCGGACGTCCCCCGAGGAGCTCATCGCCGCCGCCCACGCGTCCTGCTACTGCATGGCGCTCTCGCACGGCCTGAGCCAGGCCGGTACGCCGCCGACCGCGCTCGACGCCACGGCCGAGGTGACCTTCGTGCCCGGCACCGGTATCACCCGCTCGCACCTGACCGTGCGCGCCACCGTCCCCGGCCTGGACGCCGAAGGGTTCGCCGAGGCGGCCGAGGCAGCCAAGGCGGGCTGCCCGGTGAGCCAGGCCCTGGCCGGCGTGGAGATCACCCTGGACGCCACGCTCGAGGCCCCCGCCGCCTGACGCTGGGCGTGGGCCGACCCTCGCGCCGGACGTCGGCGGCCGGGATGTCGCGGGTCCGGTCGGGGGGGCGCGGCGTCCCGGTCGGTGCCCACCCGCCGGACTGGCGCAGCCGCTCGAGCTTCTCGGCCTCCCGGCTGATGTTGCGCAGCATGCTGCCGAAGATCGCCCCGTGGAAGGGGGCCACGCTCCACCAGTACGCCTGCCCGGCCAGGCCGTGCGGGTAGAAGATCGCTTTCTGGGTGTAGACGGTCTGCCCGCGTGGCCCGGTGGAGATGCCCAGCTCGAGCCAGGCCCGTCCGGGCAGCCGCATCTCCGCGCGCAGCCGCAGCAGCTCGAGGTCGATCACTTCCTCGACCCGCCACCAGTCCAGGGCGTCGTCGATGTGCAGGTCGTAGGGGTCACGCCGGCCGCGGCGCAGACCCGGACCCCCGGACAGGCGATCCATCGCCCCGCGGACCGCCCACGCCAGCGGCCAGGAATACCAGCCGTTCTGCCCGCCGATCCCCTCGATCACGGCCCACAGGGCCTCCCGGCTGGCGTTGACCGGGGCCGACCGTTCGTCGACGTACAGGTTGCCGCCGGCCCAGTCCGGGTCCGAGGGCAGCGGGTCGGACGGCGCTCCGCGCGGCTCGGCGTCCGCCCAGGTCGTGGGCACGGTCCCGCTGCGCACCCGGGCCAGGGCAAGCTCCACGGCACGTTCGAACCCAACCAGCCCACCGGGCGGGTCGGGCACGTAGCCGGCGATGTCGTGCTCCCGGCACACCACCGTGTTGCGCAGGCTCTCCACGAGCGGACGCGCGATCGCGTTGGGCACCGGGGTGACCACCTCGACCCAGTGGCTGGACAGCCCGGTCGACAGCACCGGCACCCGCAGGATCCGCCGTCGGGGCAGGCCGACGACTGCCGCGTAGCGCTGCATCATCTGCTCGTAGGTGAGCACGTCGGGCCCACCGATGTCGAAGGTGCGGCTCACCTCCGCCGGGAGCGTGGCCGCCCCCACGAGGTAGTACAGGACGTCGCGCACCGCGATCGGCTGGATGCGGGTCTGCACCCACACCGGGGTCACCATCACCGGCAGCCGCTCGGTCAGGTAGCGCAGCATCTCGAACGACGCGCCGCCCGACCCGATGATCACTGCCGCCTGCAGCACCGCCGTGGGCACCCCGCTGGCCAACAGGATCTCCCCGACCTCCTGCCGGCTGCGCAGGTGCGGGCTCAGCTCCTCGTCGTCGGGGACCAGGCCGCTGAGGTAGACGATGCGCTGCACGCCGGCCTCCCGCGCCGCGGCGGCGAAGGTTCGGGCGGCACTGCGGTCCATCTCCTCGAAGTCGGTGCCCTTGCCGATCGCGTGCACCAGGTAGTAGGCGACGTCGACACCGTCCAGCGCGGCCCGGATGACCTCGGGGTCGAGCACGTCGGCGTCGACAACCTCGACCTGGGCGGCCCACGGCTGGTCGCGCAGCTGGACCCGCTGGCGTGCTCCCGCGCGCACGGTGAACCCGGCGTCGAGCAACTCGGGCACGAGTCGCCCGCCGATGTAGCCGGAGGCTCCGGTGACCAAGGCGCGCACGACTCCACTGTGGCGCGCGCGCACACGGCTCGCACCCGGAACACCCTCGCGCGACACGTGCCCTGCTGCGTCCGACGCATCGTGGTCAGTGGCGCACGGTTCGGCGGACGCTTCGGCCGACCCCGCTCCTGCGTCCGAGCGGCAGTGGCTCATCAGCCACGGTTCTTCGGACGCAACGGACGGCGGGGACGTCACGCGGGTGCACCGGGCGGTGCTGGACGGGCGGTGCTCGACGGGCGGTGCTCGACGGGCGGTGCTCGACGGGCGCGCGGGACGGGCGCGCCGGACGGCCGCGGTGTACGCGATCAGCGGGCCGGTCCGGGGGGACGGGCCCAGGCCGGTGGCGGCAGCACGACACCTTCGGCGTCGAAGCGTTCCTTGATCCGCCGGCGCAGCTCCCGGGTCACCTTCCACTGCTCGCCGGGCTGGGTCTTCTGCACCAGCCGGACGACGACGGCGTCGCCGGCGAGCTGCTCGATGCCGAGGACCTCGGGTTCCTCCAGCAGCAGGCCCGCCCACTCCTCGTCGGCGGTGAGCCGGCGGGCCACCTCGAGCATCATCGCGCTGATCTCGGCGATGTCGGCGTCGTAGGCGACGGGGACGTCCAGCACGGCCCGGGACCAGGACTGGGTCATGTTGCCCACCCGCACGACCTCGCCGTTGCGCACGTACCAGACGACGCCGTCGGCCGAGCGCACCTGGGTGACCCGCAGCCGCACGTCCTCCACCGTCCCGCTGGCCTCACCCAGGTCGACCACGTCACCGACGCCGTACTGGTCCTCGAGCAGCATGAACACACCCGAGATGAAGTCGGCCACCACGGATTGCGCCCCGAAGCCGATGGCGATCCCGACCACGCCCGCACCGGCGAGCAGCGGGCCGAGGTGGAAGCCCAGCTCGGCTAGCGCCATCAGCGCAGCCACCGAGCCGATCACCACGCTGCTGACGTTCTTGGCGAGCCGGCCGAGGCTGGTCGCCCGGGTGGCTCGACGCTGGCTGGCGACGACGTCCTCCCCGATCACCGTGCGCGCGGTGCGGCCGAGCATGGAGTCCTCGCTCGGCGCCGGGGCGCTCAGGCCGCGCACGAAACGGTCGATGGCTTTGATCACGAGCCAGCGCAGCAGCAGCGCCAGCACGACGATGACGGCGATGCGCAGCACCGTCCCGCTCACGAAGGCGACCCACCAGGACGGGTCGGTCAGGTCCTGCGGGTCGCCCGGCAGCTCGAACACCGGTTCGGGCGAGGGCGAAGGGGTCGCCGCGAGGAACCCGGAGGCGGCGGTGTGCATGCGGTGAACCCTACGAGGCCCCCGGCAGGGTCCGGACGACCGATCCGCGCACGCGGGGTCCGGGCGGTGCCGGTCGGTGGGTGGCAGAGTCGGCCGGGTGGGCCCGACGCAGCGAACAGCGCTCGAACTGGCCGACGCCCTACGGCGCGGCGAGGTGTCCGCGGTGGAGGTCACCGAGCAGTCCCTGGACCGGGCCGAGCGGCTGGACGCCCGGCTTGGTCTGTTCGTGACCCGCACCCCCGACCGGGCGCTCGCGCAGGCCCGGGCCGCGGACACGGCGCTGGTCCGCGCCCGGCGGGCCGGCACGCCCACCCCGCCGCTGCTCGGCGTGCCCTGCCCGGTCAAGGACCTGACCCGGGTCGCAGGCGTCCCCTGCAGCCTGGGCAGCGCCGCCTTCGCCGGGTTCGTCCCCGACGTGGACGACGGCGTGGTGACCCTGCTGCGCGAGGCCGGCACGGTGCTGCTCGGCACCACCACCACCCCCGAGCTGGGGCTGCCGTGCTACACCGAGCCCGCCGTCGCGCCGCCGGCTCGCACTCCCTGGGACGAGCGGCGCGGTGCGGGCGGCTCCTCCGGAGGGGCCGCGGCGACCGTCGCCGCCGGGGTCTCCCCCCTCGCTCACGGCTCCGACGGCGGGGGCTCCATCCGCATTCCCGCCTCCTGCTGCGGGGTGGTGGGGCTCAAGCCCACCCGGGGCCGGGTCAGTCCGGGGCCGCACGGCGTCGACCTCGGCGGGCTGGCCGTGCACGGCTGTCTGGCCCGCAGCGTCGCCGACGCCGCCGCGCTGCTCGACGTGCTCGCCCGCCCGTGGCCCGGCGACGCCACCGTGCTGCCCGCGCCCGGCACGACCTTCCTCGACGCGTCCCGTCGCGACCCGGGACGGCTGCGCGTCGGGCTGCTGCTCGACCCGGTGATCGCCGCCGACGTGACCGTCCACCCCGCCTGCCGCGAGGCGGCGGTGGCGACCGCCGCGCTGCTCGCCGACCTGGGCCACGACGTCGTCGAGGTCGGGCCGCCGTTCCCGGCGCAGCGCTGGGAGGCGTTCGCGGCGGTGTGGGCCGCGCTGGCCGCCGCCGCGCCGGTGCCCCCCGACCGCGAGCACCTGCTGCGTCCGCTCACCGCGTGGCTGCGCGAACGGGGCCGGGCCGCCTCGGCGGTGGAGTACCTGGCGGCCACCGCGGCGATCCAGGAGGTGAGCCGCCAGGTGGCCCTCGCCTGGGCCCACGTCGACCTCGTCCTGTCCCCGACCCTGGCCGACCTGCCCGCCCCGGTGGGGTCGCTGCGCGACGACGACGACCCGGCCAGCGACTTCGCGGCGCAGACCCGGTTCACGCCGTGGACGAGCGTCTGGAACCTCACCGGCCGTCCGGCCGTGTCGCTGCCGCTGCACTGGCACGAGCAGGACGGCCTGCTGCTGCCGGTGGGCGTCATGCTCGGCGCCGGGTTCGGCTCGGAGGAGATCCTGCTGGCACTCGCGGCCGAGCTGGAGCAGGCTCGACCCTGGCGACACCGGTACGTCGCCCTGGCGTCCCGGCTGACAGACTCAGCACCGTGACGCAGGGATGGCCCGAGCTGGTCGAGCTCGCGACCGCCTACGGCGTGGCGACCGAGTACTGGGACTGGCAGGGCCGGCACGTCACCGTTCCGGCCGAGACGATCGTGGCTGTGCTGGCTGCGCTCGGCGTCGACGCAGCGACCGTCGAGGCGAGCCGGTCGGCCCTGGGCCGCCGCTGGGCCGCGCGCTGGCAGCGGATGCTGCCGCCCTACGTCGTGGCCCGGCAGGGCACCTCCCCTTGGTTCCCGGTGCACGTCGACCACGGCGCGCCGGTGACGGTGGCGGTCGAGCTCGAGGACGGCTCCCGCCGCCACGACGTCGCCCAGCAGGACCACTGGGTGAACCCGGAGACGGTCGAGGGCCGGCTGGTCGGCGAGGCGACGTTCGCGGTGCCGCACGACCTGCCCGTCGGCTACCACCGTCTGGTGGCCCGCAGCGGAGCGGCCGAGGCCTCCTGCCTGCTCGTGGTGACGCCCGCGTGGGTCGGGCTGCCGGCCGAGCTCGGCGACCGCCGGGCCTGGGGGCTGGCGCTGCAGCTCTACAGTGTTCGCTCCCGTCGCTCGTGGGGCGTGGGCGACCTCGCCGACCTCGCCGACCTGGTCACCTGGGCCGGGGTGCAGCACGCTGCCGGCTTCGTGCTCGTCAACCCGCTGCATGCCGCCGAGCCGGTGACCCCGCTCGAGCCGTCGCCGTACCTGCCGTCCACCCGCCGCTTCGCCAACCCGCTGTACCTGCGGGTCGAGGCCATCGACGAGTTCGCCTACCTGCCCGAGGCCGACCGCCGCCGGGTCGAGGCGCTGCGGGCGGAGGTGGCCGACCTGGGCACCTCCGAGGTCGTGGACCGGGACCGGGCCTGGGACGCGAAGCTGGCAGCCCTGCGGCTGGTCCACCGGGTGCCGCGTAGCCCGGGCCGGGACATCTCCTACCAGGCCTTCCGGGCCGAGCAGGGCGGGGGCCTGGTCACCTTTGCCACCTGGTGCGTCCTGGCCGCCGAGCGCGGCCGAGACTGGCACGGGTGGCCGGACGACCTGCGCGACCCCGCCGGGCCCGCGGTGGCCCGGGTCCGCGCCGAGCGCCCGGACGAGGTGGACTTCTACTGCTGGCTGCAGTGGGTGCTCGACGAGCAGCTGCGCGTCGTGCAGGACGAGGCCCGGGACGTGCGGATGCCGATCGGGCTGCTGCACGACCTGGCGGTGGGGGTGCACCCGAACGGCGCCGACGCCTGGGCGCTGCAGCACGTGCTCGCGCAGGGGATCACCGTGGGCGCCCCGCCCGACGCGTTCAACCAGCAGGGCCAGAACTGGTCGCAGCCACCCTGGCGACCCGACCGGCTGGCGGAGACCGGCTATGCCGCCTACCGGGACCTGCTGCGCACGGTGCTGCGGCACGCGGGCGGCCTGCGGGTCGACCACATCATCGGCCTGTTCCGGCTGTGGTGGATCCCCGCGGGCCGACCGCCCACGCAGGGCACCTACGTGCGCTACGACCACGAGGCGCTCGTCGGCATCCTCGCCCTCGAGGCGGTGCGTGCCGGAGCGGTGCTGGTGGGGGAGGACCTCGGCACCGTCGAGCCGTGGGTGCGCGACCACCTGCGTGAGCGCGGCATCCTCGGGACGTCCGTGCTGTGGTTCGAGTACGACGACCAGGGCCGGCCGCTTCATCCCGAGCACTGGCGCGAGCTGTGCCTGGCCACCGTCACGACCCACGACCTGCCACCCACGGCCGCCTACCTGGCCGGCGACCACGTGCTGCTGCGTGACTCCCTCGGCCTGCTCACCCGCGCCGTCGCCGAGGAGATGGCGGTCGCGGCCGGCGAGCGGCAGGCGTGGCTGGACGTGCTGGCCGAGCGCGGGCTGCTCAAGCCCGGTGCCGGCACGGCCGAGACGGTCGAGGCGCTGCACCGGTTGCTGCTGTGGTCTCCGGCACGGCTTGTCGGGGTCTCCCTCACCGACGTCGTCGGCGACCGGCGCACCCAGAACCAGCCGGGCACGACCGACGAGTACCCGAACTGGCGGGTGCCGCTGTCGGGCCCGGACGGGTCGGTGCTGCTGCTCGAGGACGTCCTGGCCGACCCACGAGCGGGGACCCTGCCCCGCGCCGTCGGTGGCCGCTGAACCTGGCAGGCCCGGTTGGTCAGCGGCGGGGAGTCAGCCGGCGGCGTCGCGGGCCTGGGCGCGCAGGGCTCGCTCCACGTCCGCTGCGCCCTCGACGAGCATCCGCCGCACGGCCCGCGGCACCGCCGGGTCGGCGGCGAAGACCCGGGTGCGTTCGACCAGGGCCGGCTCGGTCACCACCGACGGGTACAGCCCGTAGATGATCCGCTCGGCGGTGTGGAACGTGCGGCCCTCCCACACCGGCAGCACCGCGTCGAAGTACGGGTCGACGAAGGCGCGGACCAGCTCGCGGTGCTCGGGCAGGACGAAGCCGGCCAGGGTCGCCTCCATGTCGGCGTTCGTGAGCCGGCCGGGCTGCAGGACGGCCTGGAAGGCCTGCTGCTTGGCCTGCGCCGTCGGCCGAGCCGCACGGGCCTTCGCCGCCTGCTGGCGACCGGTGGCGGTCGGGTCACGTTCGAGCTCGGCGTCGATCTCGGCGTCACCGGCCGCGCCGTGGACGACGAGCCGCTGCAGCAGGTGCCAGCGCAGGTCCCGGTCCACGGCGAGTCCGTCGAGGCTGCGCGAACCGTCCAGCAGCCCCGCGAGCAGCCCCAGGTCGTCGGGGCTGCCGGCTGCCGTGGCCCAGGCCCGGACGAAGGCCAGCTGGTGGTCGGTGCCGGCGCCGGCGGTCAGGGCCAGTCGGTGCAGGCCGCTGGCCCAGCGCGAGCGCAGCCCCTCCCGCCCGGCCGGGTCGCTGTACTGCTCCACCGCCGAGCGGCCCTGCGCCAGCAGGGTCTGCACCACCGAGATGTCGTCCTCGGATCCCACCCCGGACAGGACGAGTTCGGCGTAGCGGGCGGCAGCGAGCTCGGCGTCGCGCAGCATGTCGGTCAGCCCGGCCCATACCAGCGCCCGCGGCAGCGAGGCGTCCAGCTCGTCGAGGTGGTGTTGCAGGGTCGCCAGCGAGCGCTCGTCGAAGCGCAGCTTGGCGAAGGTCAGGTCGTCGTCGTTGACGATGACCAGGTCGGCGGCGTGCCGGCCGACCAGCTCGGGTAGCTCGGTGCGGGCGCCGGTCACGTCGACCTCGAGCTGGTCCACCCGGCGCAGGCCCCCGCCCGGGCCCGGGTGCCGCTCGTACAGCCCGACCGCGACGCGGTGCGAGCGCAGCACCGGGTGATCGGCAGGGGCCTGTTGCTCGATGGCGGCAGCCGTCCACACCGGTCCGTCCGGCCCGTCGGTCACCTCCAGCGCCGGGCACAGGGTGTTCACGCCGGCGGTGCGCAGCCACTCCTGCTCCCAGGCGTCCAGGTCGCGGCCGCTCTGCGCCTCGAGCTCGACGAACAGGTCCGCCAGGTTCGTGCTGCCGAAGGCGTGAATCCGGAAGTACCGCCGCAGGCCGGCGACGAACTGCTCGCGGCCCACCCAGGCGACGAGCTGCTTGAGCACCGAGGCGCCCTTCGCGTAGGTGATGCCGTCGAAGTTGACCTCGACGTCGGCGAGGTCGGCGATGTCGGCCGAGACCGGGTGGGTGCTGGGCAGCTGGTCCTGGTGCAGCGCCCAGAGCTTGTCCGCGGAGGCGAACGTGGTCCACGCCTCGGTCCACCGGGTCGCCTCGCTCTGGCACAGCACCGAGGCCCAGGTGGCGAACGACTCGTTCAGCCACAGGTCGTCCCACCAGCGCATGGTCACCAGGTCGCCGAACCACATGTGCGCCATCTCGTGCAGCAAGGTCTCGGCGCGGCGCTCGTAGGCCGCGTCGGTGACCCGGCTGCGGAACAGGTACTCGTCCCGGTAGGTCACGCAGCCGACGTTCTCCATCGCCCCGGCGTTGAACTCGGGCACGAACAGCTGGTCGTACTTGGCGAAGGGGTAGGGGTAGTCGAACAGCTCCTCGTAGAGCGCGAACCCGCGCCGGGTGAGGTCGAACAGCTCGTCGTGGTCGAGGTGCTCGGCCAGCGAGCGGCGGCAGTACAGGCCGAGCGGGACGACCCGGTCGCCGTTGCGGTACTCCGACCGCTGCACGTGGTACGGACCGGCGCAGATCGCCGTGACGTAGCTGGAGATACGTGGGGTGGGCTCGAAGGTCCAGCGCAGTGCACCGTCCCGGCCAGGCTCGGTGGACGCGACCGGCGAGCTCGACACGACCTCCCATCCCTGCGGCGCGTCGACCACGAACGTGAACGTGGCCTTGAGGTCGGGCTGCTCGAACACGGCGAAGACGCGGCGGGAGTCCGGCACCTCGAACTGGGTGTACAGGTAGGTCCGGCCGTCGACCGGGTCGACGAAGCGGTGCAGCCCCTCGCCCGTGGTCATGTAGGCGCAGCGGGCCACCACCCGAACCTCGTTGTGTTCGGCCAGACCGCTCAGCTGCACCCGTGCGCCGTCGAAGGCCGCCTGCGGGTCGAGCCCGGTGCCGTTGACGGTCACCTCGCTGACCTCGGGCGCGACCAGGTCGAGCCAGGTCGCGTCGGCCCCGGTGCAGTCGAATGCCACCGTGGTGGTGGAGGCGAACGTCTCGTCGTCCCCGGTGAGGTCCAGGTGCACGTGGTAGGACGCGACGCTGACGTGGGCCGAGCGGGTCTCGGCCTCGTCCCGGGTGAGGTTGGTGCCAGGCATGGCGCCGATCCTGTCAGACGCAGTGCTCGGACTCCCGGCGGGCGGCGGGCGCCGACGCCCCGGACAATGGCACCATGACCGCGCCCACCCCCACCCCCACCCCCACGCCCACCCCCACGCCCACCCCCATCCCCGACTCCGGCGTCCCCCCGGTCCAGTTCTGGTTCGACCCCATCTGCCCGTGGGCCTGGATGGCCTCGCGGTGGATGGACGAGGTGGCACGGCTGCGCGGCCTGGACGTCACCTGGAAGGTGATGTCGCTGGCCTACCTCAACGAGGGCCGGGAGCTGCCTGCGTCCTACGCCGAGATGATGGGACGGGCCTGGGGGCCGGTCCGCGTGCTCACCGCGGCCCGCGAGCAGCACGGCCGCGAGGTGGTGAAACCGCTCTACGACGCCCTGGGCACCCGGATCCATCCGGGCGAGCGGGAGGACTGGGACGCCGTCGTGGTCGAGGCTCTGGCCGACGTGGGTCTTCCTGCCGACCTCGCCGAGGCCGCCGGCTCGACGCAGTGGGATGCCACCCTGAAGGCCGAGCACCACGACGGGATGGACCGGGTGGGTACCGATGTGGGCACCCCGGTCGTCGCGGTCGGTGAGGTGGCCTTCTTCGGGCCGGTGCTGAGCCCGGCCCCCCATGGCGAGGAAGCGTTGCGGCTGTTCGACGGCGTGCTCGCGGTCGCGAGCGTCGACGGCTTCTTCGAGCTCAAGCGCACCCGCACCCGCGGCCCGGTCTTCGGGTAGCCGCCCGGCTAGACGTGGACGAGCATCCGCAACCCGCGGGGGTCCCGAGCCTCGGTGTCGCCCAGGACCTCGGCCTCGCCGCGCTGCACCCGCAGGGCGGTCCAGGCGCAGGCGAGCGCGTCGAGCGCGTCGACCTCGGGCACGCCGCGGGGCAGGTCCGCCAGCGCCCGGTCGACGTCGAGCCAGCAGCGCAGCGCATCCCGCCGCTGGGCACGTCCGAGCGGGGTTCGCTTGGGTGCGCCCACCCTGTCGTCCAGCGCCCGCAGGCTCAGCTCGGGGTGGCATTCCAGCACCTGGGCCTGCCGGTGCGGCGTGAGCCAGGCGTCCACCTCGCCGATCTTGCCGAGGATGTTCCACAGCTGCACCGACGGCCCGTCCTCGCCCCGCTGGTGCGCCCGCCGGACCGCCTCGGCATGGTCCAGCCCGGCCCGGTGGTCGGCGAGCACCCCGCGGGCCGGAGCCGGGAAGACGCTGGCGCGCGCGGCACCCAGCCGGACCCGGGCGTCCCGGTCGCACTGCCGCGGGCCGCGGTCGGGCAGCCCCATCGGCATGTCGAGGGCGAGGACGGCGCCCGGCGCGTCCTCGACCGCCCGCAGCAGCACGGCGATCGTGGGCAGCACCCACCACCGGATCGTCACGGCGCCGCCGCCGGCCGCGACCACCAGCGCAGCCACCCAGCCACCCCTCATGCCATCCGCGCCGACCGCCGGCGGTAGGGACTTCTCGACGTGCACCTGACAGACTCTCGGGCATGCGTGTGCACGTCGGGTCCGACCACGCCGGTTTCGAGACGAAGAACCGGCTCGTGGAGACGCTGCGGGCCGGTGGCCTGGAGGTCGTCGACCACGGCCCCTTCGTCTACGACGCACTCGATGACTACCCGCCGTTCTGCATCCGGGTGGCCGAGGCGGTCGTCTCCGACGAGGGCTCGCTGGGCGTGGTCCTGGGCGGCTCCGGAAACGGCGAGCAGATCGCGGCCAACAAGGTGGCCGGGGTCCGGGCGGCGTTGGCCTGGAGCGTGGAGACGGCCCGGCTCGCCCGCGAGCACAACGACGCCCAGGTGGTCGGTGTCGGTGCCCGCATGCACACCTTCGAGGAGGTGCAGCAGATCGTCGAGGTCTTCGTGCACACACCGTTCAGTGGCGAGCAGCGCCACTCCCGGCGCCTGCAGATGATCGCCGGCTACGAAGAGACCGGCGAGGTGCCCTCCTCTTTCGCGCGTCCCGAGCACCGCTGAGCAGTTCACCGGCACAACGGGGGGACCAGCGCTCGGCCTGTGTCAGGGCCGGGACACGTCCCGGGCCCGCATCGCCGCCGACACGGTCACCGCCGGGCCGGCTTCCCGCGGTGCTGACCGGCGAGGCTGGGCGGGCGGCGGCCGGCCTGCCGGGCGGCCCGGGTCCGTGAGCCCGTTCGGCTCGGCCGAGCCCGCCGTAGGCTCGGCGACCGGACCGATGGGCTCGGCGCCGGCGGGGGGGTCGTCTCGCACAGCAGGACGGTACGTGCCGGCAGCGGGGCGGTCGGAAGGCGGTCAGAAGATGGAGGCGCACCAGGGCGCGCGGTCGCCCCGCAGCGCCCGGTGCAGCGCTCGGGCCGCCCCGGTGGTGTGCTCCTCGACCCGGCCGGCCAGCGCCGCGGGCAGCAGCGAGCCGTCGCCGAGGTAGGCCGCGCCCAGCTCGACCACGTCGAGGCTCAGGTCCGGCGCGTCGGGCGTGCGGGCCACCACCGCGCCACCGCCACCGGTCGACAGCCGCCACCGGCCCTCGTTCCAGGGGCAGGCTCGGTCGGTCACCTCGAGCACGACGTCGACCTCCGTGGCGTAGCCGCGCTGGGCGAGGGCCTCGTCGAGCCGCACCAGCCGCACCCATAACCCGTCGAGCAGGGTGGGGTGGGAGCGGCGGACGTCGGGGAGCATCCACAGCAGCGGGTCGTCGACGGGGGCGTTCCAGAACCGGGCCCGGGTCATCAGGTCGACGTCGAGCAGGAAGCCGAGCACGGCCCGCAGCCCCGCCGGGGTACAGGCGAGCGCCTCCTGCACGACGACGTCACCGCCGGGCACCCCGCCTTCCCAGGTCGGTTTGGTCTGGTACCAGGCGTAGCCGACCGCCGTCCCGTCGGCGTCCCGGGCGAGCAGGCAGCGCAGGACGCTGCCGTCTCCGCCCGGGGAGGTGTCGTCGTAGGACGACTCCGTCCACGCCGCCGCGCTACGGCTGACCATGCCGGGCAGCTCGGCGCGCACCGACTCGTACACCGGCACGCACGCCTCGCGCAGGTCGGCCATCGTCGCGACGGTGAGCCGGACGTCGTCGTCGGGCGCCCGCTGCAGGCCGGCGTGCGAGCGGGGGACGTCCACTCCCAGCCGCCGGCTGGCCAGGCCGTAGCCGAACCGCGGGTAGATGAGGGGCTCGGAGGCCCACAGCGTCGCGACGGCCTCCCCTGTCTCGTGCAGCGCCGCGAGCTGGTCGTCCATGAGCGCTCGCAGCACCCCCCGACGCCGGTGGGTGGGGGAGACCATCACCCAGGTGACGCCGGCAGCGGGGACGAGGCGTGCCTGCTCCGGTCCGCCCGGGACAGTGAGCTCGTGGCTGAGGGCCGCCGCGTGACCGACGAGCTCGGCACCGTCGAACGCCCCCGCCTGGCGGTCCCGCTCCAGGGCCGGTGAGGACGCCGCCCAGCGGTCGTCGGACGAGGTGACGCCGAAGGCCAGGTCGCTGATGCGGCGCAGCGCGGGCAGGTCGGCGTCGACCAGGGAGCGGATGTCGATCACGGGGACTGCCTAGCAGAGGCGGCCCCCTCGCGTCTTCCCACGGTGCTTTCGGCGGCGCCGCTAGCCTGCCGTCACGTGAGGGGAGCGCGGCGCAGCGATCGCCTCGTGCTCGCCCTGCTGGTACTGGTGGTGCTGGCGTTGACGGCGGCGGCGCTGCTGGCGCCGACGGTCGTGCCGATCTCGGTGCTGGTGCTGCCGGCGATCGTGGCCGGCTGGCGGCTCACGCCCCGGTCGGTGGTCGTGCTGGGGACGGTGGTCGCGGTGTCGGCAGCCGTGCAGGTGGTGGTCCTCCCGGTGGGGCGCACCTTCGTCGCGGAGGGCGTGCTCGCCGTCACCGTCGTCCTCGCCTACCGGTACGCCGTGCTACGGCAACGCGCCGGCCTCGCGCCGGGGCTGGGGCTGGACATCCTGGTCGAGCTGCGCGAAGGGCTGCGCAGCCAGGGCGAGCTGGCGCGCCCGCCGGACGGGTGGACGGTGGGCCGAACCCTGCGCTCGGCCCGCGGAGCCGGCATGCGCGGCGACTTCACCCTCGCGCTGCAGTCCGACGGCGTGCTCCAGGTGGTGCTGGTGGACGTCACGGGGCACGGGCCGGAGGTCGCGGCCCGCGCCAGCCAGCTCTCGGGGGCGTTCGGCGGGCTGGTCGGCTCCGTCCCTCCCGATCAGCTGCTGCCTCGCTGCAACGCCTACCTGTCCCGGCGGGGGTGGCGCGAGACGTTCGCCACCGCCGTGCACCTGGCCGTCGACGTGGCCAGCGGCCGGACCACCGTGTTCTGCGCGGGCCACCCGCCGGCGCACGTTCGCCGCGCGGACGGCACCTGGCTGCCCACGGAAGCGGCCGGGCCGATGCTCGGCCTGGCCGCCGAAGCCCGGTTCCGGCCCGCCGAGGTGCTGCTCGCGCCGGGTGACTGCGTGCTGCTGGCCAGCGACGGCCTGCTGGATCCCGACACCGACGCGCCACCTGCCGTGCTGCGCGCCGCCGTGGACGACTGGGCCGCCACCGGGTCGACGGTCGTCGACGAGGGCCTGCTCGCGGGGCTGGCCCCCAGCCCCGTGGACGATCAGTCGCTCGTGCTCGTGCGCCGGGACCTGCCGGCACGGCTCGGTCGGGTGCCAGGATGACCACCATGGGACCCGACGACCCGGACGACACCAACCCCGGTGGGCTCGACGTCGACGCGATCGAGGACGACTCGGGGCAGACCCACTACGTCGTCATCGACGACAGCGGGATCGCCGAGGTGGCCGACGAGATCGGTGCGCTGACCCCAGCCGCGCGGCGCCGCGCGGCGGCCGAGGGCTTCGGCGGGGCGGAAGCCCCGCCGTCGTCCCCGGACGAACCGGACGAACCTGCCGGGGCCGCCGGCGAGGCGTAGGGGGACCCGCGGGCTGGCATGGCCGGACCAGCGAGCCGCCGTGGCCCCGCAGGCTGCCAGTGGGTGGGACCGGCTCCTGACCAGACCGGACCGCTACGGCCTGCGCCGGGTGGCCAGGCATGGCACCGACCACCTGGGTCAGATCGAGGACAGGGCACAGGGACCGGCCTAGGGTCGCCTGTCGTGACCACGCCCGCCTTCGGCGTCGCCGGCCCTATCGAAGCCGTCCTCTTCGACTTCCACTCCACCCTGGTCGACCAGGGTGACGCGGTCCAGTGGCTGCAGCTGGCCTGGGCGCATGCCGGGCGGGTGGGCAGACCCGCCGACGTCCTGGGGGAGCAGGGTCAGGCCGAGCTTGCCGGCTGGGTCGACCGCATCTGGGAGCACGTCCGCGAGGTCGACCCGGCGAACGAGCGGGACCTGTCCCCGCAGCGGCACCGCGAGGTCTACGACGAGCTGATGCAACGGCTGCCGCAGGTGGACGACGATCTCGCCCAGGCCCTCTACGAGGTGATGCTGGAGACCTGGATCCCCTACGACGACGCGGTGCCGACCCTGGTCGAGCTCAAGCGCCGGGGCGTGCGGGTCGCGCTGGTGTCCAACGTGGGCATCGACGTGCGTGAGGTTCTCGACCGGGCCGGGCTGCGCGACGTGCTCGACGCCGTGGTGCTCTCCTTCGAGGCCGGCTCGGTCAAGCCCGAGGCGCCGATCTTCGAGCGCGCCCTGGCCGCCGTCGGAGTCGGGCCGGACAACGCGCTCATGGTGGGAGACAACCCGCACGACGATGCCGGCGCGGCCCTGCTGGGCATCCGCACGCTGCTGCTGCCGCGGACGTCCGGCACCCGGCACGGCCTGGACATCGTGCTGCGCCTCGTCGGCCCCTGAGCCGTCGGACGCGCGGCTGTCGCACGCGCAGACGTCGGACGCCGAGCCGGGCAGAGCCCTTCAGAACCGGTGGCCGCAGCAGACGCACTCCCGGTCCGGGGCGAGCCCGTCGATGCAGCAGTCGCCCAGGCAGGCCAGGCCTTGGCGGACTGCCTCCCGGGTGCTCATGTCGGTGATCTCGACGACGAGCAGCCGACCCGGGCCCTGGCAGCGGGGACAGGGCAGGGTCTGCTGCTCCCACCAGGTCAGGTCGACGGTCACCGGGCCAGCCTGGGACGCACTCGTGCGCGCGTCAACCGGCGGCCGGGACCGCAGCAGCACCCAGCGATGCTGGGGAGTCGCAGCGGTTCGGCCGCGATGGTCGGAGGGCCGCAGCGGTTCGGAGCGTTCGTTGGAGGCTTGTGCCACCTCGAAGCTGATCTTTGGAGTCTTTTGGTACTTATAGCCTGGAGTTGGAGGTTTCTGGATGCTTTTGCTCTCGTCAGTGGAAGGTTGTGGCTGCCATGACCCCCACAGCCTTCCACCGACGCCCGTGACACCGTGAGTCACGGGGCGCCCCGGCCTCGCCAGTTCCCGGATCGCAGGTGGGAGTCCGTACCCTGGCAGGACCATGTCCGTCGTGCAGGTGCTCCAGGGACCCTCGGCGCGGCCGGCCGCCGGGACGCTCGAGCGGTACGGGCTGCCGGGGTTCTTCGCCACGTCCCTGGTCGCCGCGGGGGCCCTGGTCGTGGGTTGGATCGCCCCGCTGTCCGACCTGGCCAGCAACCCGTTGCTGATGGCGGTGCGGGGCTCGGCCGTGGCGACGTCGGTCGGCAAGCTCGCAGTGCTCGTGGGTGCCGCCTGGCTGCTGCGCACCTGGGTCTCGCTGGCTCCGATGGTGCGCGGCCGGGACGTCGCCGGTGCCCGGGCGCTGGGCTGGCTGGCCCTGCTCTGGTCGCTGCCCCTGCTCGTGACGCCGGTGCTGTTCAGCCGCGACGTGTTCAGCTACGTCGCGGCCAGCCGGTTGCAGCCGGCCGGCCTGGACCCCTACCAGGTGGGTACCGGCGCCCTGGACACCTACGTCGGCGACGGCGCCGACCCGATGTGGGCAGAGTCGCCGGCCCCGTACGGGCCGCTGTGGATGCTGCTCTCCTTCGTCGGGTACCACCTCACCCACGCCGAGGCGGAGGCTGCGCTGCTCGCGTTCCGGCTGCTGGCCGTTGCTGGGGTGGCGCTGCTCGTGCTGTACCTGCCGCGGCTGGCGTCCTCGGCCGGGGCCGACCCAGGGATGGCTGTCTGGCTGGCGGTGCTCAACCCGGTTGTGCTGTTCCACCTCGTCTCGGCCGCTCACAACGACGCGCTCATGATCGGGCTGCTGGTCGCAGGGCTCGCGCTCGCGCTCGAGGGTCGGCTGCTGCTGGGTACCGCCCTGGTGGCTGCCGCGGGTGCGGTCAAGGCTCCGGCGCTGGTGGTGCTGCCGTTCGTCGCGTTGCTGTGGGCGGGGGACGACGTGTCCTGGAGTCGTCGACTCCGGTCCTGGGTCCAGGTGGGTGCCGTCTGCCTCACGGTGCTGGCCGGTCTGAGTCTCGGGTCCGGTCTCGGGCCGGGCTGGGTGGGCAACCTGGTGGGGCCTGCGAAGGTCGAGACCTGGCTGTCGCCGGTGACCGCCCTGGGCCGCACCCTCGGCTACGTGGCCGAGCCGCTGGGCGTCGCCTCGGGTGACACTGTGCTGGCGGTCGTGCGGTGGGGCGGCACGATCGCCACCGCGGCCGTCATCGCCTGGCTGCTGGCCACCTCGTCGCGGCGCAGCATGCTGCGCGGCGCCGGGCTGGCGCTGCTGGCGGTCGTCGCTCTCGGCCCGGTCGTGCAGCCGTGGTACCTGCTCTGGCCGTTGGCCCTGCTGGCCGCCTCGAGGCTGCGTGGCGCCGAGCTGCGCTGGACTGTCGGTCTGAGTCTGGGCATGTCGGCCTACACCGTGGCGAACACGGCCGCCACGACCTCCTCGCTGGGCGCCCTCCCCGAGGGGGTGGCGGCCCTGCTCGCCGGCGCGATCGTCGCCGGCATCCTCCTGGTCCCGCCCAGCACCCGGCAGATGATGCTGGGTCGGCGCCTTCCCGCGCGCCGGGCCGTGCTGGCCGAGGTGCCCTGACCGCGCCGGCACGATCTCGCCGGGCGGGACCGATCTCGCCTGCACCCACGACAGGACGCAGCCATGGGGACGGTGGACGACTGCCCGGCCCTGGACGCCGTGGGCACCGGCTCGACGGCTCTCGGTGGGCAGGGGCACGCAGCGCCTCAGCGCCGACAGACCTCTGCCCGACGACGTGGTCCGGGTGGTGGCGCAGGCGCGTCGGGACGAGATCGACCTGGCCCGCTGAGCCGCCCGGGCTGGTCGGCCGGTCACAGCGCGAGCGTGCCCGTCACCACCGTGACGGTGGCACCGCCCACCCAGACCAGCCCGGGGTCGTCCCGGTCCGGGCTCAGGTGCACGCGGCCCCGCCGTCCGAGGGCGCTGCCCTGGGCGGCGACGTAGGGCAGCCGAACCTGACCGGTCGAGGCCAGCCAGGTCGCCAGGGAGGCCTGCAGGCTGCCGGTCACCGGGTCCTCCGTGGTGCCGGTCGCCGCGGGGAAGAAGGCCCGCACCTCGACGTCGGC
>Ga0114938_1001180_pt1 | contig 18318 bp, 26 predicted proteins | sample AshMeaBigSpring_FD_88675 | JGI IMG/M metagenome (GOLD analysis project Ga0114938, IMG submission 88675) | Groundwater microbial communities from Big Spring, Nevada to study Microbial Dark Matter (Phase II) - Ash Meadows Big Spring | ecosystem: Environmental > Aquatic > Deep subsurface >...
TGCGGCGAAGGCGGTTGACGGCGACCCGCTCACCTACTGGGCGGCGGATGAGGCCGAATTCTCCGCGCAGATCGAGGTCGATCTCGGCAAGCCGGCCACCTTCAACCTCGTGTGCCTCCAGGAGCCGGTTTTCATGGGCCAGCGGGTGAAAAAATACCGCGTCGAGTGTTGGGACGGCTCAGCGTGGCAGACGTTCTCCGCGGGTACGACGATCGGCCACCGCAAACTCGACCGCAGCGGTCCGGTCACCGCCCAAAAAGTCCGCCTCCTCATCGAGGACTCCCGCGCCTTCCCACTCCTCTCAACCTTCGGACTCCACCTCACACCTTTCATCGAAAAGGAACCTCAGGAAAAGAAAACAGGAACCACAGAGGAGAAAGCCATCTGAAAGGTTTGCGGGCGATTGGAGGTTATGGCGGAGGGGGTGGGATTCGGGAATTAGCTGCTGATTTAAAGGAACTTATAGCACATGCGCCAGAGTAATCAAGCCAATTCTCAAACTACTCCACCACTACTCATTCAGTGCCGGGAAGGGACACTTTTAGGGACACCTGAGAACACTTCAGCCAGTGACAATTAAGGAGGCAAAGTTGAAGGGAATGACTCCTAGGCCCCCTTCGACCAGAACCGTTGCGCAATCGACCCCAAAACGCCGGTAAATGCGGTGGACCGTGGTTGATGCATGGGTTTTCCGGCCTCATGGCGTTGACCTGACCTCACCTGTGGCCGGCTGCATTTCCTCTATGCGCTGATTGGAAGCCCCGGAAGCACGCAATAGAGCTACGTAGTGAGGGCTTGTAATTCACATACCAGATGCTGCCCTCGTAGTCTGCCCGATTTGAAAAGGGCACCATGTTGGTGCTTGCTTTGAGAATTCCGAACTGCAGTAGACGTCGCCGACCGGGCTCAGGCAATGGTAGAGCTGGTTCGCATGTCCTGATAAGCGAGTCGTCGGTCGAGGCGATTGCTTGCGGCCGGCGAGCGTCCTCCGCTCATGCCCAGCGAACGAAAGAAGTCCACCCCCGCCCCGCAAGGACATGCTCCTGGAGGAATTCCCGATGCGGTTATCTCGGCATTTTTACGGGCCGGTGAAATGCTTCCGCCGGGAGTCGAGTCGGTCAATTTCCAGCAGAAAAAAAACATGGTTTTCGTCAGCTGGGAGAACGGCGGCTTCCAGTCCATCCGAAAGGTTGCCCGCCGGGGCAGATCGACCCGCGCCATCACGGTTTGCTTTTCCCCGCCGACGAGTAAGCCTAGTCTCGTCGCGAAACCAAGCCGCCCTCAGGACCGCCTCGAGTCTGGCGAATACTGATCGTCATTTCAGGGAGTCCTGACCGGAAAAACCCCAAGTCGATCCTCGCCTTCATCATGGCGTGGAATTACGGGTCGTGCTCGATTTCCTTGAGAAGTCTCTCCCACGTTTTAGGAGCGGCGTAGTTTATCATGATCTCCTCGGGTCTCCGGTTCCTTTAGATGCGGGAGTTGAGGGTCGCGCGCACCCCCAGATACCTGATGAGGACTGCACTCAGGCGATAAAGACAACCGCAATCGAAATCCATGATTTCCCGTGATGATGTCAACTCACGATGGCATCGGGCCACTTCAATTACGGCATTGCGGTCTGCCTCCTCGAGTAGGTCATGAATCCATTTCGGATCCGGCTTTTGCGGCAATTCGGCTTCGAGTTGCTCCGGCTCATTGGCGCGGACAGCCTCAAACAAGGCTTTTAGCATGCGTGTGTGTTGTTTCATGTCTCGTTTCCTTCCATGGTTTAAGTTTCATGTCCTGGGTGGTGTCGGTCATAGAGGGTCGGCGTCACAACGAGAGGTCCTCCCGATGTTTCCACGACAGCCGTCCGGCCATCTGTGACAATGCCGGGCCGTTCCAGTCTGTCCATCCCGTGCTTGGCCTGCAGCATCTCGAGAAACGCTTGGCGCTTGACCCCACGAGATTGCGGATGCTGCCGCGCTCGATTTCCTCGATGCCTACCGGGTGGATGATGGCAACCTGTCATTCGATGCCCAAAAACGCCATCCGCCAGAGCGCTTTATAGATTCGGAGCGTATGGGCCAAAACATAGAGCGCAGCGCCCAGCAGCCCGAGGGCGATTCCGGCAAGGATTTGAAAAAATCCGATGCCGATTTCAACGAGGGCTTTTGCGAGCCAGATCGCAATGCAGATTAAAAGAAGTGGTATCATGGTTTGTGTGGTGTTGGATTCGTCTTTCAAAAGAGAGTGATTTGATCCGCGCGCTTGAGGTGGGCCGAAAGGCCCGCCCGGCAGGGCGCTGGTTTCTAATCTGACCCGTCCATCCCGAAACTCGCGCAGACCTCCGCCATTTGCTTCTCTGCCTCCTCGGGAGGCACGCCCGCAATTTCGCAGAGGGCAAGAAACTGATCGACTTGCTCCGCAAGAAAATTGCGGACTCCAGTTTCATCGAACGCCATTTTTGTTCGCTGCTTGCTCGTGTCCGTGAGGGTGGCCGCGTTGTCGATCAGGCAGAGCGCGACGACTTGGAGCCAGAGGCTCTCAATCGATGCGTAGTAGATCCAGGGGATCCCCTCTTTGTTCGCCCGCTGGATGTAGCTCCGGAATTCTGGAATCTGCCAGAGCTCCCGAGGGGCGTCGTCATAGCCGCAAACCGAAAATACCCAGTGTCCCGGCCCGGCGTAAATGAGAGGATTATCGTCCTCGACGCGCAGGTCGTGAACGAGACGATCGACGAGGCCGTTTTCGACCTCGAAGCGCGAGATTTCATAAATGAGGATGGACTTGCTGAAGTCCGCCTTTGTGAAACCGCTTTTGATGCCGCCTGCAGCGGTTGAGAGGAAGGATGTCTTGATGTGTGTCTTCATGGTTCTTTTTGGTTGGGGTTATGCGATGGGAATATCCCGTGCGCTTGTGCCGACGGCGGGCATGCCCTCCTTGTCGATGAGCTGCCACTGGGCGAGCTTGATCGCCGCGAACATGGATCTGCCGAGGTGCTCGGCGATAGCCGGGCAGTCCCGTTCAGCCGTGGCAGAGAGAAGCTCCTTGTTTGAAGCCAGAATCCTCTCGAAGAGAAGAATCAGGGCCTGCCTGCCAATCTCCGCCTCCATCCCCTCGTAGCGCCCGTGGGCACGGGCCGCCACGCGCGGCTTGAGAGCGGCATCGAACTGCGCGGCCAAATACCCTCGTGGCGCGCGCTTTCCCATTTGATCGCAAAACCCGAGCCATGCTTTTGCGAGCGTCAAGTTGACCTGTTGATAACCTGCATCAAAAGAAGCAGCCGATATGGTGTTGGTAATGTGTTTATTCACACCTGTCCTTTTGTCCTCCCGGCAGCGACGGCTTGCTGACAGGCAAGCCGTTGCACCCGCTGATTCCGCGTTCTCCTCACCGACAAACGACGCCACGCCTGGAAAATGTGTCGCGCTCATTTGAGAGGAAATTCCTCCTGTTCGATACGGGCCTGAAGGTATTTGCGAACGGGTGCGAGGCGGTGGTGCACCGCCTGCCTGCTGATCTTCATTGCCTTTGCGATGTCCGCCTGATTCAGGCCCGACTCCACCATTTTTACCGCGATCTCTGCATTCTGCGCATTCACGAGCTTTGCCGCGATCCCGTGGCGCAGGGCGGCAAAGACGATTTCCTTCTGCACTTCAAAGGGCAGCTCCCAGAGGGTTCTGATTTCTGACGGATGCTTCCTCGAGAAGTGCGGCGAGGTCTCGTCGTAGTCGTTCACGTATTTGTGCCGCCGCTGATCGCGCTGTCCCGCGCGGATGAGCGTCCGCTTCGCAACCTTGATCCCCGCCTGGAGGGAGCGCACGATTTGGTTTGCGATCTCCGGGTCGTTTCCTGCCCTGCTGGCAGAAATCAGTTTTTTGTTTCCCGCCAGAAATCTGCCAAGGAGCAGGAGGCAGGCCTCCTGGGCGATTTCCACCTCCCTCCCCTGCAGGATGCCGGAATATCGAATCCCGTCCAGATGGCCCTTGAGGGCCAGATATAGATGAGTGGCGAGGCGGTTTCTGGCCGACTCGCTTTCCGGATGAGCGAGGCAATCGAGCCAAGCGGCCACGATGTCAGCGGTTGCGTTGCGGAATGAATAACCTGCCAGCTTTTGGGCGGCAGCCGATTTTGTGGTGATGTTTGTTTTCACACCAGACCCCTGTCCTCCGGAGTGAAACGCCGTGCCGAAAGGCATGGCGCTTTGCATTCCCTGAATTCCCCTGTTTTCGCGGACGCCACGCCGCCGCGGCAAAAAAGTCCCTTAACAAATCCGCCCCACGTGCCTGATGCGGATGAAACGAGAAATCATGTTTTCATCCAAAGACACCGACCGAATGGATTTCGCAGCGCACGGAAACCGTGTGACTGCCGGCGATCCTCCCAGCCCGTGCGTGAGGAATCCCGGGCCCCCGGCTCCCAAAGCGATCGTCTCTGGCGGTCGCCCCGAGCGCATCGTCACGTTTTTCGGAGCCGTCGACAGCGATTCCGTCAGACCGGCGATCGAATCGCTTTTGTCGTTTGCAAACGAGGGCGATGATCCGGTTGTCCTGCACATCTCAAGTCCCGGGGGATGCGTTTCCTCCGGGCTAAGCCTGATCGACACGATGCGGCACATCCAGGCTCCGGTCTTTGTCGTCGCCTCGGCAACGGTGGCCTCGATGGGAGCCATCATCCTCGCCTGCGGGGAGCCCGGCTACCGCTACGCGCTCCCCCACTGCCGCATCATGCTGCACGAAACATCCGGCCGTGCCGCGGGTCGCCTTCAGGAAGTTCAGTCCGCCACCCGGTTCCACCGCGAGCTCGAGCGCGAGGTCGAGGATATCCTGCTTGAGACGACCTCTCTTTCACGCCCACGGCTCCGGCGGCTTCTGCGCCAGGAACGGTTTCTCTCCTCCCGCGAAGCCCTCGAAATCGGACTCATCGATCATATCCTGTGAACACCACCGAACCCTCACCCGTCGTTGAAGATGAACTCCCGCTTGTCAAAGCCTGCGCCGAAGTTGTGCGTTTCCGCCAGCATTTGCTCGAGATCCGCGCGAACCTCCCCGGGCCTGGCTACCACATGGACCTCGACCCCGAGGCCGCAAGGACGACGAGCGAGTGCCTGAGGCGGATTCCCGAACGCGCGGCAGACCTTCTGGAAAAGCTGGAGCACTTCCGTGCCGCGAGACGCTACGAGGGACTGGGCGGATGCATCGATTTTCTGACCGCTCTCATTGAGAATCCCGGCCGGCTTTTCCTTCCTGGCACAAACGACTTTGGCAAGCGGCTCGAGCGCTGGGAGGCCAGATATCGCGCTGTGATCGCCCGCTTCAATCATCCCCTAAAGGAAACCGAAAACCATGAAGACTGATAACGTATTGGCCGCCTTGACTCCCGACGATCTCTACCGCCACCTCGTGGTCTTTGGAGCAACGGGGTGCGGCAAAACCAGAAGCGTGATCCTGCCGCTGCTCACGCGGGTGCTTGCATGCGATGCCGGGGATGCGGACAAGCGGGCGGGCGCTCTCATTTTTGACGTGAAGGGCGATATGGGAGCCCACGTGGCTGCGGTCATGAAGGCCGTCGGAAGAACCGACGATGTCATCGTAGTCGGCCGGGGCGGCACGGCCTGGTTTGATCCCTTTGCCGGCCTTGAAAACGACAGCCGCAGCGTCGCCGAGCGCCTCATCGAAATGGTTCAGGGGCTGCATTCCGGACAGATCAAGGGAGCCTACGACGATTTCTGGGCGGAGAATAACCGGCGCTTTTTACATGTGGCAGCCATCCTGGCACGGGCCAGGGGATTAGGGCAGCTCGGCGGAATCGAGGGCGTGGGCCGCGCGATCGAGATGATTTGCTCGGTGAGGTCGGAATCGGATGACGACAGCGGGGGCGATGCGCGCACTTGCATCTCGCTGGCCGAGGGGCAGAAGTTGATTCCATCGGCCGATGCCAAAATGGCCGCCCATTACCTCAAAACCGAGGCGACCGATCTGTCTGCTCAGACGTGGTCGATTATTACAAACTACGCCCAGGCCTACCTCTCGTGCCTTCGCGACGGACGGCTCGCTTCTGTCCTGACCCCATCGGACCGCCAGCAGTTTGTGCCCGAGCAGGTGATCGACCAAGGGCGGGTGGTTCTGGTTTCGCTCTCCCGCGTGCATTTCGGGAGGGCGGCGGAGGTTTACCGCAACATGATCAAGACCGCATTCCAGTCCTGTGCCCTCCAGCGGTTCTGCCGTTCGCATTTTGACGGGCAAACGGTCCGGCCGATCAATGACACGCGTCCGGTCTTTTTCGTCTGCGACGAGTTTCCGTCGTTCGTCACGCCCGGCTCGGCCGATGACGGGGACGCCTTCTTCCTCGACAAGTGCCGGGAGACGCGGATCTCGTGCATCCTTTCCGCCCAGAGCGTGAGCGCGCTCACGGCCAGGATGCAGCCAGTCGCCCGGGCGAACCATCTTCTCAACAATTGCTGCAGCAAGATCTTCATGGCCACGGATTGCTCCGAGACCCTCGACTATTTCGAATCCGCCGTTCCGGAGGGCGCAAGCAAGGAGGAGGATGTTCTTCTCGCACACGCGCCGGCCCCGCCTTCCTTCCGCCTTCCCAACTACCGGTTCGGCCCCCCGCAGCGCTGGGTTCCCAAATCCAAAACATCGAGCCCGTCCGGCGGGCGGAAATTTGCCCCGGCCGTCCTACGAGAGCTCAAGACGGGCGAGGGAATTTTCCTCGGGCCGCACGGGTTTGCCGAACGCATCCAATTCCCCCCGTTCGTCGCCGCCGCATGAATGACCGATTGCTTATGAAACTCCTTTGGCTCACGGATCTTCACCTCGACAGGGTGGACGAAAATCGCAGACTCGCGTTCTGCGATTCGCTGAAAAAGAACAGTGCTGATGCCGTCGTGATCACGGGCGACATTTCGACGTCGGAGATGCTTCCCGGACACCTGCTTGAACTCGGACGCGCCTGCGCTCCGCGCCCGGTGTATTTCGTCTTGGGCAACCACGATTTTATAGGCTCGAGCTTTGCGGATGTCGACCGCGCCGTTGAAAGGGTATGCGCCGCGCAAAACAACCTCCGGCATTTGGGGCATGGCGAAATCGTTTCCCTCGGTGGTGAGGCCGCTTTGATCGGCTGCCGGGGATGGCCGGATGGCCGTGCAGGCTGGGGTTCCCGTTCGGTGGTCAAAAGCCCCGATTGCGAGGGGATCGCCGATTTCCGTGGGCTTTCAAAACCGGCGGTGTTTGAGCGCATGGAGGATCTCGGAAAAGCCTCGGCAAGGTATTTCCGGGAAACGTTGCCGTATGCGCTCCAATGTTACCGCCACGTCTGGATCGCCACGCATGTTCCGCCGTTTACCCAGGCCGCGTTCTACGACGGGAAACCGTGTGGCCGGCACCACCTGCCGCACTTCACAAACTGGTCGGCGGGGAGCGCGATTCAGGGGATCGCAAGAAATTACCCGAAAAACCGCATCACCGTCCTCTGCGGACACACCCACTCCGGTGCCGTGGTGGATATTGCCGAGGGCCTTGAGGTCAGGGCCGGGAGCGCGCGCCCTGGACGGCCAATGGCGCAGCGATCGTTTGAAATAAACTCCATGACAGGAGCCTTCCAGTTGCAGTCCCGATGATCCGCTGGCCCGGAGCTTTGACGTCAAAACGCCATTTCTAAAAGTATGAAAAACGACCATCCCACACCCCCTTCCGGAGCGCATCCCCATCCAGTTGAGATCATGCGTCAGGTCCTCGCCGACATGGAGATCGCATTCCATGAGGAGGACGACAGGTTGTCCTTTCGGCTGGGTCTCAAAACGATCGAGGTTCTGGTGACGTGCTGGGGAAAGCCCGACGACATCGTGTTCATCCTCATCCGGCTCCCGGTCCGCGCCGCCCCTGGATGCCGGGCGGCCGCCGGCGAGTTCCTTCATCGCCTCAACTTCAACGCCAGGCGGAAATTCTGGGAGATCGATTACGACGACGGAGAGATCCGCCTCTCGGCCTACACCGATACGCTGCTTGGCCCGTTGACCGACCGAATCTTCCGTTCCATGATCCTCAGCCTTCTGATGACCGCAGATACGGTTTTCCCTTACCTGATGGGCGTCCTCACCGGGCGGATGCAACCGCAATTTGCCGATGATCAGGCCGAAGCCGCCCTCGCGGCGATGTGGCAATCCCATTTGTAAATGGATTGGAACCTGACCACAACACGCCCGATAGGCGAAAGCGGATCCACCGGACTGGATTCTTCCCGAAAGCCGGGCGCATGGCCTGCCGGATGCGAAAGATCGGCGGTGGCTGGAACGTGGCGCTTGATGGCACCGACGGGCAGGAATATCAGGCATCCACCCGCGCCCGCTTGCGAGGGTTCACAGGGCGATAAACGAGCAGGTTGGTGCGATTCCGTCAGGACTTGCTAGGGCAGCGCGGAGTTCCACAAAAAGCTGGGATTTTTGGTCGATCCGGTTGATCGACTGGTTATGCAAGCAGCAATTCCCTGAACTGCAGGACTAGCGAAACGGGAATACCAATTTTTACTTGGGCTCCGTTGACAGCACCAAGTGGGCCGAACGAGGTTCCAGGCATATCGACCGTTACTTGAATCTGGTCTTTCAGTTCATTGGCTTCAAAGGCTTTGATAGCTTGAACAGCCTTCGTTTCGATGAACCCGCAGTCGATAGTTGTTCGGGTTCCGGGTGGTTGCTGCTCGCAATGCTGGACAAGCAAACGGTTATCATCACCCAGTAGCGACAGCATTTTTCTTAAGTTTGCCCCGAGCGTGAACTGGTGCTCGAACGCGATAATGTGAGTTGCTAGAGCGTCAAAGTCTGTTTTGAACGCTCCTCTTCCACCCACGGCGGCTTGTAATGCCTTGAAAGCAAACTCCAGTTGAGAAGCTTGGTTAGCAACTATCCCGTTGAGGTTATTAAGGGGTCCGGGTAAGGTGCTTGGAGTTAAGCCGGAGTGACAAATAGGAATCGTCGGAATTTCCGGCTTACCGTCGCGAAGGTTCATGATGTTACGAACCCAAACTGCGCCCAATTCAAAATTGATCCAGTTTCTTTTCACGGAGACGGGGCTGATGAGGTAAATTGCACCAATACAGCTCACCAATCCATCTTCAATTCTCTTCAAGAAGTTCGAGCCAGCCGGGATACTGGTTCCGTCAGAAGATACGAAGACATCAACAAAGCCGCTAAATTCGCCTTCGAGTGCCTGCTTTACCAAACACGCAAGCGCTGTTTCCTCGTGAATGTGAGAAAGAAAAATAAGTTTGTCAGCCATTGGGGAGTCCGAAAAAAATGCGCCACCACAAAGAGGGCAAACCGCTGCTAGCCTCTCCTGCTGAGAATTTTGGCTTACAGGCTTACCAGTCAAGAAGAAAGTCACAAAATGCCCGAGATTCGGAAGCGGACGAGTCCGGATTCTTTGCGGGAGATAGTTGACGGTATTCAGCAGTAGGCAGATTCACCCGCGCCTGCTTGAGGGTTCACAGGGCGATAAATGCGGAATCTGCTGGGGCCTGACCTCCGCTCAGGTTGACGCTTCTTTCCTTCCGCAGTATTCACAGGCATGGAGAACCCCGTCGCCGTCATCAGCGACATTCACTCGAATTTTGAGGCGCTGAATACCGTCCTTACTGACATCCGGGAGCAGGAGATCCGCACGATCATTTGCCTTGGCGACATTGTCGGGTATGCGTCCAGCGTGCGGGCATGTTTGCGTGCAGTGCGGGACCTCGGCTGCCGCGCCATCCTCGGCAACCATGACGAAGCCGTTGCCATCGATTCCATTCCGCTCACCTACTTTCCTTCCAGATGGAAGGGGAAAAAAAGGTTCAAATTGCGCATTCGCATCAAGATCAACAACACTGCGGCGAGGCAGATCGAGGCGGTGGCTAGCCGCATCACCGGGGCACCGTGGAAAGCAGAATGCACACGCAACGCAGTGGCAGCCATGCGCCGCGCTCGCAGCTACCGGCGGAACAAGGGGCGATGGAAAACGAAAAATAGATGAATTTATGAGCAAATCATCATTTTTCGCCATCATCAGCGACATCCACGCGAACATCGACGCCCTTGAAGCTGTGCTCGCGGATATTGAACAATGGCCGTGCCGGGGAATTCTCTGTCTGGGGGACATCGTCGGCTACGGTCCCGATCCGGCGGCTTGCGTTCAGCGGGTGATGGATACCTGCGCGGTTTCGGTGTTCGGGAACCATGAGGCCATGCTTTTTCTCGCCGACCAGTTTCACATGGACGACCTGCAGCCATCGATTGGCGAGCCGATCAGGCTCGCCGCCGAGCAACTCAGCCAGGAGCAGATGAAATGGCTGCGTGACCTTCCGATTTCGGCCGACCTTGATCCAATGATGCTCTCCCATGCCGCACTCAACGATATCGGCAGTTTCCACTACGTGGATGACGAGGATTCGGCGAAGGCCCACTTCGCCGTCCAGACCGCATTCGCCAGCTTCCAGGGCCACACGCATGTTCCCTTAATCTGGGAAGAAAAACAGGACGGCCGCATCACCTGTTTCAACGCGCCGGACAAACCAGTGCAACTCGATGCCGTTGACCGCTACGCGATCAACGTGGGAAGCGTTGGTCAGCCGCGCGACGCTGATCCGCGCGCCAGCTATGCCCTCTACGACTACGAGAGACGGCTCATCCTCCATCGCCGGGTGAAATATGACATCGCCCGTGCCCAGGCGCGGTTCAAAAAATCCAACTTGCCTGCCCGCAACGCCAGACGCCTTGCGAAGGGACAATGACGTTTGTTTTGCATAGCCCAGCGGTTGAGGGGCATCGCCCAATACCGACCGCCTTCAGTGCGGCATACCACTCGGAGACGCCAACACCCTCGATGCGGAAGCTTCCGACCGTGGCGCGTCGGGTGCAGGAATTGGGCTTCGCCAAGTTGATTGAGCCCCAGCCGGTCACCAGAGAGCAACTTGAGACGATTCACCACAGGCGGTATGTCAAAAACATCCTGACCGGGCGCGGGGACCTGGCCGATTGCGCCTTTGGGTATTGGAGCGAAAGCTACCGAGACGGAGTGCTTGCGATCAACGGCGGCAACCTCCTCGCCGCAAGGTTGGCCCTTGAACACGGGATCGCGGCGAATATCGGCCAAGGATTTCACCATGCGAGGCCCAAGACCGGAGCGGGATTCTGCACGTTTAACGGACTTGCCCTCGTCGCCGCACTGAATCCTGAACTGAAGGTGCTGGTCATCGACTGCGACGAACACGCGGGCGACGGCACGGTGGAGTTCGCCAGGATCCTCCCCAATCTCTCGAATTTCTCGATCTGCGGGACACACCTCAACTGCCCGGAACACGAGCGCTCAGTCGTCCGCTTCGTGCCGCCAGGCGATGTGGCTGCCTATCGGACCCATGTCGCGGAGGCAATTGCTTACGCAGAAAAACTGCAACCTGATCTGGTCATCTACCAAGCCGGTATGGATTGCCATGAGACAGATCCGCTTGGCCGTGCCAAAATGCCAGGAGAATTCCTGCGCGAGCGGGATTTGACGATCATGACCGCCCTCGCCCGAAAGTTACGCATACCGTTCTTCTTCGTTCTCGCCGGCGGATACCAAGAGCCGATGGAGGACACACTGATCCCTCTTCATGTCTCGACGTTTGAAATCGCCGCCAGAATATTCTGTTGAGTTCAATTCACTCATGAAACCGAATGTCCATTTTAGTCTTTCCCGGGAAGCCACTCGCAAACGTTTGAAGAACCACATCGGCGAGATCGTCCTCCGAGTTTTCGATCCTCCAGAGGATTGTGGCTTCTGGCTCACCCCCTTTAATCTATTCGAGCTTGAGCAATGGTGGAGAGCACAAACGCGAATACCATTCCACTGGAATCCCACGGAGGAGACTATCACAATCGAAAAAATGCTTGGTTTGATTTTGAGCGAGAAAGTGGACGATGATTACAGACCTTTCCATGTTCCCGGAATATTTCTTTATGACGGAAGAAAGGCTTGGTTCCGCAAAATGTGGGACGAACTCCGATCAGCTGGTTGCCATTACAAGTGCGTTCTGTGCTGCGACACCGACTCGTATCTCCAGAGGCCTGATGGATCGCGAATTTTGCACAAGGGGTCCAAACTTCTCCAGGTCAGACCTGCAACTATCTCTTCGCCCCGCTGATTGCGGCGAAGATTCACGGCTTGGTCTGAGCCGGATGATTATTCCACCCGGACAATTCTGGCAGCCGGGCCGGATAGGGTCCGCGCGAACTGCCCGCGCGGTCGGCATGGAAATGGTGGCGCGAGCCGCCGCATTTTTTACCTGCCAAGCGGAAGAAATCCAGCTACAGGATCAGTTTTTCCACCTCCCAATGAACACCTGCTCCTGTATCGAATCCGCCAAAACCTTCCTCTCAACCGGCAAATGGGACGGGGGAGCTTGCGAGTGTTGCAAGAAGGTTTCACCCCTTGGGCTCGTTATCATTGCCGGGGTTGTTGGTCTGCTTCTCTCCGCCCTGCTCGGGACGTTTATCCTGCGACGCCGGGATTGATTGAGAAGCCCGTGCTTCCGCTCATTATCAAAGCAATCCTGATCTGGGCGCTCATTGCCGTGGCGGAGGTTGTGCATGGCATCCTTCGCGTCCGACTTCTCAACCGTCGGGTAGGTGACCGCCGCGCCCGCCAAATCGCCGTCTTTACCGGTTCCGGTCTGATTCTGCTGATCGCCTTCGCGCTCGTGCCCTGGATGAACCCAGCCACCGTCGCGCAATGCTACGGGATCGGACTGCTCTGGTTTGTTTTCATGCTGGCTTTTGAGATCGGCTTCGGACGGTTTGTCTTCCGGGCCTCATGGAAGCGTCTCCTCTACGATTTCGACTTCCGGCAGGGCGGTCTGCTTTCGATCGGGATGGCCATCCTCTTCTTCGCCCCGCTGATTGCCGCGAAGATTCACGGCTTGGTCTGAGCCGGATGAAGGGTATGGGCTTGCCAATGATCGTCACGGCATTCCACGGCGCTGTTTCACAAAGTCAAACCGGAGCGGAAATTTTCTGCCGGAGGAAGTCTGAATGAAGTCATCGTGACGAAATTGTTGCTCCATTCGTCAATCATCCCAAAAATCCGGGATTTTGGAGACGCGGTATGACGCTCCCGCCATCAATCGCATCAAGATGACGTGCGAGTCCCGGGACTGAACCACGTTCGGGGCGCAAGAAACCCGCAGCACAGCGCTTGCTGCGAATGCGGGACGCAGCTCACACTCAGACAACTCGCCTGTGAAAATCTCAGAAATTCCGGTCTGCCAGGATCGGCATAATGCTGGCGACCGAGGAAGGAATTGCGCGCGGAGCGCCGGTTTTCGCATCGACAAAAACCCAGTGTGTCTCCCCCCGCACAAGCAGTTTCGCATCCGATTTGCGAATGAACTGGTAGCACCTCAACGAACGCACCCGGCGCACATCAGCAATCCACGTCCGAATTTCAATCTGATCGCCCTCGAAGGCCGGAAGCAGATACTCGATTTTGTGTTCCCTGACGACCCAGGTGGTGTTTGCCCCCTGGGCTTCTTCCGCATGGAGGAACGCGTAATGCTCGATCGCCATGTCCTGCATCCACTGGACGTAGGCCACGTTGTTCACATGACCATTCGCATCAATGGCAGTCGCGGAAATGGTGATGAGCTTCTTGAATACCGGGTCGGGGTGGGAAACGGACATGGCGCATGGAGCGTGAAGGAAAGACGCTCCTTTGCCAAGCCATCGGCAAACCTGTTCGCGCAGGGGACACCCGGCAGCTATTCCACCCGGACAATTTTAGCGGCCGGTGCGGTCGTTCGGTCGCCGACCCGTGATCCGATCAGCTGGGAGCCCAGCGGGGACTCGGAGGTGATCGTCGTGATTGTTTCCCCCCGGTGTGTTACCTCGGTGCCACCGCCGGAAGGAGCGAGGAAAAACCATTCCCTTACGCCGGGAAACTCAAGCAGGACCAGAGCGCCGAGATCTACCGGATCTTCCCCGGAATATTTGCGCAAAGGCATTCTCTCGATTTCCGCGATGGCCTTGGCAGCGGCGAGCGCCTGCTTTGCCAGACCGTCAGCGAGGTAGTTCTCCTCAATGGCGAGTGTGTCGTATTTGCTCTCCGCCTTGCTCTCGACGTCATTGCCGCCCTCCCGCGTCGCCTTTGAGACGCGACTGCGCGACTCGAATTCCTCCCGAAGCTGGTCGATAGTGCGCGCGATGATCTCTGGTTTGTTCATGAGCGACTGTCAGTAGACTCCGGGGATAAACCGGTTGGTGCGGGTTTCGTATTCGCGATACCCCGGGAACTTTAGGCGCAGGAAGGCTTCTTCCCGACAGGATTTCGCGTGGAAGAACGGGATCAATACCACAGCCACCACCGCAGCTGGCCAGCTCAGCCAGAGGAGAGCCCATCCGAATCCGGCCAGGATCACGGCGGTGTAGAGCGGATGGCGGATTTTCGTGTAGATCCCGTGCTCGACCAGTTCGGCATGATCGCCAGGTTTCGGGAACGGAGTGAGGTTTCTTCCAAGCGCTTTTGCACCCGCGATGGCGATGACCGCGGCGGCGATAAGAACCCCTATCCCGGCACCTCTCCATGCCAAGGGTCCCGCGCCGGGATACCTGAGCGCGAGCCCGACCAAGGCGCAAAGAGCAGGAACTGCCCGGCAACCCAGCCACCTCCGCGTTCAAGAAAGCCCTTCATCGGAAAGGCTGCTACGGCATCCACCGGGTCCAGATCCGTGGCACCGGCGCCGATCTTCGGAAGAGTCTGTGAAGGATCGAGAGGAGAGCTTTCATGCGGATAGAATCGCAGTTTCCACCAAAGGCATCAAGCGAAGGAAAGTGATTGCAACGGCCGGTTTGTGGATGCCTCCAGACGCAGTGGAGATTGAGTTCATCGACGGCATCTGCGCCAGCCGGGGGGCCAAATGGCACCCTTTTTCATGCCGCATCGGGAGGTAACAGACATCAGATATGCATCAATTTTTCACATAACAAATGTTCCCCCTAGACGGAGGGTGGGGGGTGTTTGCGGGGGGAGGGAGAGGGCAATGACTAGCCCTCCCCCTGCAAGATCGATAAGAACCATCAAACGTCACCAGAACAACCTTCAAAAAAACGGACACTTTCCCCGCCTACACCGGCGATCCCATGGACGCTTCCATCGGCCCGGCAGCATCGCTGGATCGTCTTTTAACGAGCTGCTCGGTCAAATCAATGCAGAGCCTTCTCTCCTCAAGAACCGTGTCGAGCATGAGCTCCTCGAGAAACCGGCAGCCCTGCTGCTGTCTGGCGGCCTCAGAGAGCCGCTTTCTCCCGAGAGTGAGAAACGTTGCCCTCAAATAGACCGGCACATCGGAGGCCGCCTGTTCGAGCATGGCCCGGTAGTCTCTTTCTACGAGAGGCGGCAGAATCAGGATTTCTGAGCGGAAGCGGTTGACGAGCTCCCGCGGAAGAGAGTTGGACAGGTCCGAAAGAGTTGGGTTGTCCTCATCCTGGGACTGGTGCGATCCGAAGCCCAGCGAGGGTTTCGCCCGCTTTTCCTAGAGGTGCTGAAAAGCACCGGCGGCGAGAAGGAAGGTCCGGTTCGAAAGCACCTCCCGCGCTTTGGCTGTCTCCTCGTCGGTGTAAGCCCTCTCCTCATCGTCGTTGAGGCTGCCCGGGATATTCAAGTCGAGCAGTTGGAAGATCTCGGTCCTGAGGAAAGCCTCCCAGCTCGATTGCCCGCCCACCTTGTCGATCTCGTCGACGAAAATCAGCACGCCCGGAGCCTCCTTGTTTTTCAGAAGGAACCGGACGATCACGGGGCACGTGGTCGAGGCTCCTCTCTTGTTGCATCCGAGCAGAATCCACTCGCTCACGGAAATGGAGAGCAGCGCGACGCCGAGCTCGTCAGCGACCGCCTTTGCGAGGAACGTCTTGCCGCTTCCCGTGGGGCCGATGATCAGGCTGTTTGTGCGGGGGCGGATCGGAAGCGTTTCGCGCTGGATGGAAATGCAGACCTTCGCCACGGCAGCCAGCTTATCGAAGGCGGGGCGCTGGTGGTCGAAGATGAGCTGCCCGGGGGCTGAGCTTGAGGGGGTGGCAGGGATTGTTAAATTCATAGGAGTGCTTTCGTAAGGTGCGGGCAGGCGGTGCCTGACACCAAAAGAGGGCGGAAGGAATTGTTCCTCCCGCCCTCCGTTTTCCGTCGATGTGCCGCTCTGAGCGGGCTTATGCGGCCTCCGCCAGGCTCGCGCGGATGGTCTCGACGTGGCTTGGCGCAATGCAGCGCTCGAGGCGTTTCCACTGCTCCTCCTCCGGGAGGTTCTGGATCACGTTTTCGATCGGGCAAAGGACGTCGATTTCCTCCGCCTCCATCTTGGCGAGCTCTCCGTCGATCGGGCAGGGCTGCCTGCCGACGCGGAGGCAATAGGACGGATACTTCGATCCCTCTGGCTGCAACTTCTCAACGCAGATGCGGGTTCCCTGCACGGGATCGGTTGCGTCGGTGATGAGGTTGCCGTCCGCATCCAGATCCCGCGCCGCCTTCCAGAGGTTGAACCCCAGCGCGGGCGCCCCGCCGCGCGAGCCGTCGTAGGCGTTCGCGACGAGGAGCCGAGAGACGGGTTTTCCCTCCTCTTCGGCGATCACCCAGCAGACGGCCATGGGGTCCGTCAGCAGGCGCAGCCCCTCCCTGTTCTCCTTGCTGAAAAGCGAGGACGGATTGTTTGCCTTGATCCACGCGTAGGCGTGGTCGAAGGCGCTCCGAGCGCTGCGCTGGAGCGTCCGCGGGTGGGCGCAGCGCCCACCCGGGTAGTTGAGGGCATGGACCGGCATCATCCAGCTGTGCGCGCTCGGCTCGATGGCCGGGACGATCCGGATCCAGTTCGCCCCCTCCTTGAAGCGCAGCTTGCGCCCGCTGTATTCGGGCTTGAGGAGGAGATCCTCAAACTCGCCGCGCCTGGGCTGCGCCCACGGTGAGACGGACTCCGCAGAGGCTGTGGTTTCGTTCGGTTTGATGAAGTCAATTTTCTTGCTCATGTGATTTGGTGTTGTTGGTTTGTTTGATTTGTCTGAACCGGCATTCAATCCTCAGAATCAAAATCTGAATCTCTTCTGCCAGACTGACGCAAAAACCAGTTCCCACCGAACAGGCGGGGTTCCAGAAAAGGAACCCCTGCCGCGACTTAATCCCTTGTTGTCGATCATTCCGGACATAAGGGTATTCGATAGAGCAGTAATATTTAGCATTGCATGAGACACCGGTTTTGTTGCTAATGGCGTCAGCTATGAACCTCTCCCACCTGACCAGCGACACGCTCCGCAACCTCATTCCCCCGACAGAAAAGCGGGATGAACTGCTCAAGAACCTGCAAGAGCTCGAAAGTGAAATCGTCTCCGCACTCACCGGGTCCGCCACAGCGGTCGCGGAACCCCTTGTTCAGGCAAAGGCTGAAGGCAAGGAGAACGCTCTCAAGGCCGCAGCAAAAGGCCGCTCTGTAAGAGGTGCCCTCAAGGGGCGGATTCTGGCACTTCTCGAAGAGGCCGGCACCGCCGGACTCGGCGTGCAAGAAATTGCCGACAAGCTTGGGGTGAAGGTCGGCAACGTTTACGTCTGGTTCAGTTCAACAGGAAAAGCCCTGACCGCGAAGGTTGCTCCCGGCCGCTACACGGTGAAGAAATCCCCGGCGCCTGCGGCCGGCAAGAAGTCCGGGCCCGTTAAAGCAGCCGCGGCCGGCAAGGCGATCAAACCAGCGGTGAAGGCAAAGTCAGCGACCGCCAAGCCTGTGAAGGCCAAGCGAAATATCAGCCCCGAGGCCCGCGCGAAGATGGCCGCCGCCGCCAAGGCCCGATGGGAGAAATTGCGCGCGGCCAAGTCGGAATCGAAGCCGGCCGTCCCGGCGAAGCCAGCCAAAACCAGGAAATCCTCCAAGCCCGCGAAGAAAGCCCCGAAAGCCGTCAAGAAGGGATTCAAGCTCCCTGCTCCTGAGTAGTGTTTTTCCGCTTTTCTGTCGCTTCCTCTTCAAGGAATCCGAAAAATTCTTAAAAGCGGGCAGTAAATCATCGAGCGAACACAGAGCACACACAAAACCGAAAACAACTCGGAATCGGACAAACTCTGCCCAAACTGCGAGATCTACGGGCCACAGCCAGGCTGCGTCGACTGCAAGCAGATACAAGAACAACGCAGAAAAGAAGCGGGAGAGCCCCAACCGGTCTCAACCCAGTTCTAGAGCATTTTAAATAATACTATAGCCACAAGAGGCAAACCAATTGCGGGCATCGGTGGCGGTGACATGAGAGAGCGCTGAGGCGATAGCGGCCAAGAGTTCGTCGTGGGTTCTGGCTTCAAA
>Ga0114938_1001181_pt1 | contig 18313 bp, 19 predicted proteins | sample AshMeaBigSpring_FD_88675 | JGI IMG/M metagenome (GOLD analysis project Ga0114938, IMG submission 88675) | Groundwater microbial communities from Big Spring, Nevada to study Microbial Dark Matter (Phase II) - Ash Meadows Big Spring | ecosystem: Environmental > Aquatic > Deep subsurface >...
GCTTTTGGATGATCGCTTTTAGTTCGGTACCCAGCGGGTCCCAAAGATGCGGATGGCTTTCAACCAACCGCGCCATACCACCCGACTTCTTGAATTTTTTGATATGCCTTTGCTCCATATCCCTCCGCGCCTTGACTTTTCCTCTCTGCTTTAAAACCGGCTTCCTCAAGCAATTTCGCCGTGTGCTCCATCGCTGCTGAAGCGACGACGAAATCAACATCTTGAGTCACCATGGGCTCAACCGCCCAATGATTCAGGGCAACGCCTCCAGCTGCGCACCAAGCGACATCGGCTCTCTCAAGACCATCGACAAGCTGAACGGTCTTCCCGAAGGACCCTTCGTCCGCAGCCGGGCCGGCGCGGTCGATCGCCGACATACGGGCCGGTCGCTATCAACCAATCGAGCCGTCGCTCCGGCAGGAAGAGTTCGCAAGGAGTTGCGAGACCTCCGTGGTTGTGGGCGGCTCTTTTGGACCAGCCGTCCGCATACTCGACAAAAATATCACATCATGTCGCCGACAAAGTATCAAAACCAAGGCTTCCCAGAATGCGCCTAATCCCTCAATCTGAATATCTCTTCGAACCATTGAATGGACGCCTCGTCGGCGATTCCCAGCCGGCGGGCCACGGCCGGCGAAAAGACCTTGAAGTTCGCGGTGGCGCGAGCGCAGGCGTCGCCCGGCGGGTCGTAGATCACCCCTTCGGTGGCGGCATCGTTCTTGCCGTCCGTATCGCACACCCGCGCCTCGGCTCGCAGCGTGCTGCCCACCTGCACCGGCTTGATGAACTCCACCGTCATGCTGCGGGTGAGGGCGATGCGCTTGAGCAGGTGGATGGCCGACCAGCTCATGATTTCGTCCAGGATGGTGGTCAGCACCCCGCCGTGGACGATGTTGCTCCACCCGCACAGGTGCTCCGGCACCTGCAGCTGCGAGTACACCGAGGCACCGTCGGTGAAGAATTGCATCCGGAGTCCTGAAGGGTTGACGGGACTGCAGCCGAAGCAGTTATGATTGCGGCTGTTGGGAAGTTCTTTTAGGTTTCTGCGCGGGTTCATCGTTCGGATAGATCCGGTTGAACAAGGTGTCGGCCAGGCTCGAATCCAGTTTCTTTAGTATCTTATACTGTTCCAGGGCGCCGCTGCGATCCTCTTTTTTCATCAGGGACGTCCCTAAAGCGTAATGCGCCGGAGCGAAATCCGGGTCCACGCGGATCGCCTCCCTGTAGGCCGCCATCTCTTCCTTCTCGCGGCCCAGCTGGGCCAAGGCCTCGCCGATGGCATGGTGCGCCGGAGCGAAATCCGGATTCAGGCGAATGACATTTCTCTGGGCCCTGATCGCTTCCTCATACCTCCCCAGCTGGCTTAAGGCGACGCCGGCGTTGAAGTGGGCGGGAACCGCATCGGGATCCAGCCGAACAACGGTCTCGAAGGACTGACGGCCCTCCTCGTAACGACCGGTCCGTGCGTAGACCACCCCCAGATTGAAATGGGCCGCCTCGAAGTTCGGATTGAGGGCGATGGCCTCCCGGTAGGCGGCAATCGCCTCATCGAACCGGCCGAGCCGGCCGTAGTAGTTCGCGAGATGGAAGTGCGAGCTCTCGTCGCGGGGATCGGCCGCGATCGCTTGCCGGTAGGCGCTGATGGCCTCCTCCGAGTGGTTGAGCCCGGCGTAGCAGGATCCAAGGCCGCTCCAGGCGGCGGAATCGGCAGGGTCGTCTTCGGTGGCCTTTTTGAAGAATTGAAACGCCTGCTGGTCCTCGCCGTTGATCGAAAAGCTGAAGCCCTTTTCGCACAGCGCCTGGGCCACTCTCGGCTTGTTGCCCATGTGCTCGAAGGTCCATTCGGAAACCGATTTCGGGCCGCCGAATTTGCGCATCCCCATCACCTGGCGGGCTGCCACGGCGAAATTGAGGTTTTGGCCCTGCAGGAGCTGGAATGTGGCGATGCCGACCACCTCGCCTTTGCCGTTGACCACCGGGCTGCCGCTGGACCCGGGCGAGATGGGGGCGGATATCTGAAAGACGGTCCCGACCGGCGGCAGCTCGCGAACCGAGGACACGATGCCCTCGCTGACGGTCTGCTCGAGACCCATCGGGCTTCCGACGACAACCACCCGCTCGCCGATTTCAGGGGGCCGGCTGCCCATCGGGATCCAGGCCGCCTCCTCGGGAGGGATGGCCACCCGGACCTTCAGAAGGTCGGCCGCCTTGTTCTCGGCCAGGACCGTTTTGACGGGATAGGATTTCCCGGCGGCGGTCCGGACATCGGCCTGGTACGTTCCGGCCAGCACATGAAAATTGGTGATCAGGTCCCCTTGCGGGTTGATGAAGAATCCGGTCCCGATGTTGGAGATGTTGCGGTCTAGATCGTAGGCGATCACCGTTGCCACGGCAGGCTGAATCTTCTTCACCAGCCTTACCAGGGCCGTGCTCGTCATGGCCGGATCGGCACCGGTCAATGAAAGAGCCGCGGCAACCAACGATAGCAGCAGGCGTTTTCGCATCTTGGCCTCATTCTTTTACAACATAAGGCTTCCGGATGGCAGAATAAAGCCAATCGCGGCCAAATGGGCGGCGAGCTGCCCGCCGCCGCAGGAGAATCCCGCCGAGCGGTTTCCATCGATCACATGGCTTGGTTCAGGATCGACAGAAGCTCGGTCTGGGTCAGGTCGATCGGATTGCCGCGCATACTGCTGGAGCGCATGGCGGCGGAAACGAGGTCAGCCGCCTGCTCGGATGAAAACCCATAGGCCGACAGGGCCGGGACCGGGAGCCGGCCGCAGAGCTCCCGAAGGCAGCTGCCGGCATCGTCGGCACTTGCACCGGGGCTGCCGGTTAGAATGCGGGCCGCCTCCTGCAGCCGGGCCAAGGCCGGCGAGCCGGGGTCGCGTTCCCGGAGTGCCGCGATGTTGGCGGATATGACGAAAGGCAGCAGCCGGCCGCACACCGCTCCGTGAGGGGCCTTGAACCGACCGCCGAAGGGCCCGGCGATGCCGTGGACGGCGCCGAGCCCGGCATTGGCCAGTGCCAGACCGCCGAAGAGACTCGCGATGCACATATCCTCGCGTGCGGTGGGGTCATTGCCGTTACAGTAGGCCGGCCATAGCGATCGGGCGGCGCGGGCCAGGCCCTCCCGGCAGATCGCGTCCGTGAGGGGGCTGGCGTTGCGGCTGACAAAAGCCTCCAGCAGCTGCGTCAGCGCGTCCAGGCCGGTGGCGGCGGTGAGGTCGGGAGGCATCGAAACGGTCAGCTCCGGGTCCACCAGCGCCAGACGCGGCAACATGAAAGGGCTGCGCATGCTCACCTTGATGCGGTGGGCGCTGGATTCGATAACGGCGTTGCGGGTGACCTCGGCGCCGGTACCGGCCGTCGTCGGAACGGCGATGAGCGGCGCCGACATCCGGCCCAGGGGCTTGCCGGAGCCGATCACCTCCAGGTAGTCGGCAAGCTCGCCGCCATTGGTGAGCAGGGCTGCGACCACCTTGGCGGTGTCGATGGCACTGCCGCCGCCTATTGCGATTATCAGGTCGCAGTGGCCGACGGAGGCCGCGCGCGCGGCCTCGAGAACCAGTTCGACTGTGGGTTCCCGGTCGACCGGGAAGGGCGTATGCCGAACGTGTTGATTGTCGAGCTGGCGCAGCAGCCGGACCGAACGGTCCGGTCGGGCGCCCGTCAGCACAAAGGCATGCCGGCCCAGCGCCGCGGCTTCGGCGCCGAGCCGGCCCGCCGCGCCCCACCCGAACACAATGCGCGTGGCAGTAGCGAATTCAAAGTGCATAAGCTTTCACTTGGTAGGATTGCAGGATACCGGGCATGTCACGAAATCCGGCAGTCCATAAAGATGACCGCCGGCCCAACCGATACCATCCCGCAGGCGCGGATTCAACGGCGATGTTTGCCGGTTGACAAGATTTGTCATGAAAGCTGACGAAATTCGGCATTTCGTGCCGCTTGCCTCCCGGGCGGTTTACGACAACTAATAGAAAAAGATAGAAAAAAATTAATATTGAATTATGGCATGGATGTTGTATGGTTGAAAACAAACTTCTCGGATGTGCGTGCATCTTCTGCGACGGGCTCTCTCGATTTCAAGATTGGAGGACTGCACCGTCAGGAAAAACGGCATCTTGGGAAGTTTTTCTTTTCGAAGAAGGAATCCCCGAACTCATTGCCGCCTGCGGATCCCGAGCCGACCTTGAAAGCGTGCAGACCCAGGATGAAATGCTGGGCCGCTTCCCGGACACCGTTGCCTGACGCACGATCGCTGCATCGCCCGACCGTAGACTCCGGCCGATTCCTCCTTATCCTGTTTCATAATCCCGACGGGGTCTGGTGAGGTTGACGGACGAATCATGCCCATTCCCATGGCCGAGGATTCGTCTAAAAGGAAGGAAGAAATGACGGTTCGACTTTCGCGCACCCGCATTTTCCGTTCTGCTCAGGAGGACGCCCGGATTGCCGGCCGACCGGTCGATGCCGCGCACTGCCAGTCTCCGAGCTACCGGCTGGCTTTTCAGGACCCGGAGTTTCTGCTCAAAGACGAGCTGCGGCCGGTGCGGCTGCAGCTCGAGCTGCTCAAGCCGGAACTGATTCTGCAGGAGCATCAGATTGAGTCCGCCATCGTGGTTTTCGGCAGCGCACGGATCCCGGAGCCGCAGGCCGCCCGCGATGCCCTGCAGGAGGTCGAGATCCATCTGCAGCGCGATCCCGGAAATCCGGCCCTCCAGCAGAAACGACGCCTGGCCGAACGCCAGCTGGTCAACAGCCGTTATTACACGGAGGCCCGCCGGCTGGCCACCATCATCGCCAGACACTCCGACGACCATCGGCTGGTGGTGATGACCGGCGGCGGGCCTGGCATCATGGAAGCCGCCAACCGCGGCGCCTGCGATGCCGGCGCCGCCAGCATCGGCATGAACATCGTCCTGCCCCACGAGCAGCTTCCGAATCCCTACATCACCCCGGATTTGAACTTTCGGTTTCATTACTTCGCCATTCGCAAAATGCACCTGATCATGCGGGCCAAAGGCCTGATCGCCTTCCCCGGCGGCTTCGGCACCCTGGATGAGCTTTTCGAGACCTTGACGCTCATCCAGACCGGCAAGATCCGCAGCATCCCCGTTCTGCTTTTCGGAAGAGCGTTCTGGGAGCGGGCCGTCAATTTCCAGGTGCTGGTGGAGGAAGGCACCATATCGGCCCAGGATCTGGATTTGTTCACCTATGTGGACACAGCGGAAGAAGCCTGGGCCACTATTGCCCAGTGGAGAAAAGCGCCGGGATGAGAACGGTGTAATCCTTGCCGGGCTCTGCGGCGTCTAATTTTTGGATACGGAACCGAACACGGGGTGGTTGCATGAAACGGAAATCGATCGGTTTGGGCTTGATGCTCGTCCTCATGCTCGGCGCTTCGGCCTGGGCGGATATCTACCGCTGGACGGACGCCAGCGGTGTTGTTCACTTCAGCAACCAGCCACCGCCGCCGGGGGCGGCCGTCATCGAAAGAATCGAAGAGACTCCTTACGACGCCGAGGCCGACCGCCAGCGCAGCGAGGACGAGCGGCAGATGCGGCTGGAGCGTCAGAGGCTGGAACTCGAAGAGCGCAGGGCAGAGCTGGCCGCACGGGAGCGCGAGGCGCAGATGAAGATGGATGAAGCCGACCGCCGCGTGAACGAAGCCCGCGAGATCCAGCAGCGATCACTGGACTCCGAAACTGACGACGACTGTGACGAGAGCTACTACCTCCGCTTTGGCACCTGCGGGCCTTACCCCGCTTTCGGCGGCGGTTTCTATCATGGTCGGCCGATAAGCCCCAATCTCTACCGCGGGTTTTACCGCGAAAACAACAATCTCTACTACAAGGACCCGCACCGTCCCGGGCATCCACCGGGGCAAAAGCCGCACCCCCGGCCAGGCGCAAAACCCGTTCCTCGAACCGGCAGCGCCCAGATCGCACCCAAGGGGAAAACGCCGCCGGCGGCGGCGGAAGAGCCTGTGGTGAGAAGGCCGGCGACCCCCCCGGCGCCGGCGGCCGTGAAGTAACCAGGGCTGTCAGCGCCCGCGCTCATCCGGCCCAAATCCCCGGACGGGAGAACCGGTTCCGTATGGTGTCAGCCCCGCAGCGCCAGGCACAGCCCATCCCTTTCCGGGGAGTGGCCGGGTAAAAAGGCGAACAGCGACACGGCTCGCCATCGGGAATCTTTGAACACCGCGCGGTTGAATTCATCCGCATCCGGGAAAGCGACATTGTCCGCAACCAGCACTCCGCCAGGCCGCAACAACCGGTGGCAATGGGGCAGGGTGCCGGCGTAGTCGGCCTTCTCGATATCCATGAAGATCAGGTCGAACGGCCCGTTCAACGCGGACATGACGGACAGCGCTTCGCCGCACACGACGGTTGCGTGCGGGGTGAGGCCGGCGGCCTCCAGTCGCTGCCGAGCCCGGTCGGCCATTTCCGCGTCGATTTCGATCGTCGTCAGCCCTCCGCTGATTAAAGCGCAGGCCCGGGCGATGCAGACGGCTGAATAGCCCGTGGCCGTTCCCAGCTCCAGGACGGAGCGCGCGCGCATCGCCGCGACCAGCAGAAAGAGAAGCTCCCCGACCACCGGGCCTACGATGGGGATTCTTTCGGCCGCCGCCTCGGACTCCATCTCCTGCAGCAGCGGGTCGTTTTGGCGCACGAATCTTCTGAAATAATCCTCAGGCTGGTCAATGATGGGTGGCATGGCGTCTCCTCAGAACAGTTTCGGCTGCTCCCGCGGCACCTCGTTGATGCGGGAGATGAAAAGCTCCACGTGACGCTTGAGGGCATCAATGCGCTCGATATTGGCCAGCTTCCAGCGGTAGAGGTCGTTCTGGAGGCGCCGGCTATCCTCGGAAAGGGCCTCGACCATCTGGTCCCTCGCGGGAGCCCAGAGCAAGCGGGCCTCTTCCGGATCCAGGCCGATGCGGTTGAAATTCCACCGGCAGTAACGTTGCCACCACGCAGACGGGTGCTCGGCGTTGGCAACCGATCCTTCGAAGGTGTAGTAGGACCACTCCAGGTGGGGCAAAGGCATGTGCAGGTCGCGCGCGACGTCCCTCAGCACGCGTTTTCCCTCACTCGTATGGCGGTCGAAGACCACCCAGTAGGGAAAAGCGGACTCCTGGGCCGCTGCCGGCTGAGGGCAGGGAAGATCCTCCCCCAAGGCCAGGCAGGCGGCAGCTTTAACCACGGCGGCGTCATGAGGTCGGCCGCCGTCCCGGTAGCGTCGAGCGTTGGCGATCAGGGCGGCCTGACGGGGCGTGACCGTCCGATGGGAGATCCATTCCCAGAAATCGGCAGGCTGCCGGACGGCCTTGGCGATCAATCGGACGATCCGGTCATCCGGATCCCCGGTCAACGCCGTGACATCTCCGCGCGCCAAAGCATAGGCCAGAAACCCAAGGCCGGTGGCATCCCGGTATTTCGTCGACTGGGCCGCACGGATCAACGCAGCGACCTTGCTGTGGAATTTGCGGTTGAAGAGGAGTTCGGCGCCTAGCGGCCAGCAGTCACCGAACACGATGAACGCCGCACGCTTTTCGAGCCACGCGTCCATGCGGGTCGCATGGCTTTCGATGAGCGCGCTCGTGGTGTAAACCCATTCCACGTGGCCGCGGCGGACGGCCTTCTGCAGCAGGGAGCGAAAGCGGTCATCGAAGAAGGCATGCTCTTTCATTGGCCGGCCAGCCATCGACAGCGGGCCTGCAGGAGCGTCGACGGCTTTTGGGAAGCACACGAGCAGCCGCTCATGGGCGGGAGCGATTCTCTACATGAGGTGTGCAGCCGGAAACATGCCAACAATATTTTGTAACGTTCGCTGCACAAACAATCTCTTCAATATTGGTTTAAAAGAAATAACCGCCTGTCACCGAGGCGGTTATACCCTGGGCAGTCCGTTTTACACCTCCTTTTAGGTCTGCCCAGGACTTTTAAACCGAAATTCGGTGAGATTCTCTCTCTCCTCCCCGAACGGGATGGCGGCCTCGTGTCGCTGTCCCGTTTCCTATTTCAACACGCATTGAGCCTTCAGCTTGAAGGAACGCAGATTTCCGCCTGGGCCACTTTGCCGCTGTTCAGCAGGTCCGCAAACGTGATTTGGTTCAGCCTTGCGAACATGGCGTTGGAGGCTTCTATCCACAAGTACCGCGTCGGGCATTGCTCCGCGCGGCTGCAGCGCTCCGGGGACCCGGAACAATGGGCCAGGATCGAGCCGCCCTCCAAAAGGGCGACGACCTCTCCCACCGTGATGTGCTCGGGCGGTTTGTTGAGCATGTGGCCGCCCTTCGACCCGCGGAAGCTCTTTATATACCGGGCACGTTTGAGCGGCCGGATGATCTGCTCCAGGTATTTCAGGGAGATGTTCTGGCGTCTGGCGATGTCGCCCAGCTGGATGGGAGTGTTGCCCTCATGCTGGGCCATATCCAGTATCAGTCTGGTTCCATACCTGCTGCGAGTGGATAGCTTCATGGGTGGGGTGCCCTCCGGAGGCCACGCGTCAATCGTTTGGATTGGTTGACGCTAACGTATAGAATTCGCAAAAGGCCGTCAAGCAATTCTTGGGAACGGGTCAACCCGTCTGGACAGGAACCTACGGCATCCTTAGAGTAAGGGGGCCGCACCGCGGCTGAAGTGAGACGATCGAATGCATGCGAGGCGAGTGCTGCCATGTTGAAAAAAAGCGAACCAGACGTATGCCAAGGGGTGGAGATGACATGCCCCGGCTGCCATCGACCCTTGAAGGTCCCCCGGATTCAGACCGATCCTGACAAGCCTCTGGTTTGCGGAGGGTGCGGCCGGAGCTTCGACTGCAGCGATCTAACGGTTGAAGCCCGCAGCGGCGAAGCCGGATAGGACCAGCCAAGCCCTGGCGTCGAACTTGAGCGTCGGGTCGTTGCAGAGTCGGCCGGCCTCCTCCGCGGAGAGAAGCAGCACTTCGATGAGTTCCGAGGCGTCGTTGCCGTCGGCGGACGGCTCGCCTGCGCACTCGACGTATACCATGGCCATCGATTCATCCGTGATGCCGGCAGAGGAATAGAGACACGGGCTGGTTCTCAGGATCCGGGTTACCTCCAGCCCGGTTTCCTCGCGCAGCTCGCGTCGGGCAGCGCTTTCGATGGATTCGCCCGACTCGATCAGCCCGGCCGGAAAACCGTATTCATACCCCGCCAAGGCGACGCGGAATTCCCGGGTGACCACGATTTTGGACGTGGGTTGATGCTGCGCCACGATGATGACCGCGTCGGGGTCTTCATACCGGCCGGTGATGCAGCGCGGACGTTCGCCACGGCTGGCCAGGGTCCACGAGCGGCGGACCGGCTCGCCGAGATGGTAGTCCACCCTGAAAAGGCGCAGCCAGCGGCCGTCGGCCAAGGGCTCTGCGGCGATGATCCCTGGTTTCGGTTTCTGCATGTGCGAAGCGCTTCTCCCTTCCGTGCGCCGTCTTACTTTAGATCCAGGCGCCGTCCACGGTCAAGGACAGACATTCGGCTTCAAGTATTGCCCTGCTTCGGGCGATATGCTTAGGAGCGGCTCGGCAGCCCCCGGTCTGACATGAGACGACCGCAGCGCGGGAAAGGGATCGGTTCGTTTGGCTGAAGATAAAGAGGCTCCTTCGATTCAGGAACCCGCATGCGGTTCGGCCAACAACCTGCGAACGGCCGGCGACCGACGCCGAAAAGGGCTGCCACCGCTGCGCTACCTGGTCGCCGGCGGCCGGCGGCGAGCGGTTCGACGGGTGGAGGACAGCCATCGCATCGTCGTCCTGGACCGGTACAGCCCCAAGCTGCTGGCCGTCATCCTTGGAATTCTCTTTCTTAGCCTGCTCGATGCCGCTCTGACGCTCTACTTGGTGGAACATGGGGCCAGCGAGCTCAACCCGGTCATGGACTATTTTTTGAAAAGGGGCCCGCTCCTTTTCACCGTAACCAAGTATGTTCTCACCTGCATCGCCGTGCTTATCTTTCTGCTTCTGGCGAACAGCGTCGTGCCGCGGTATAATTTCAAGGCAGAGAAGCTCTTTCCCTACACGCTGCTCGCTTTCGGGGCCGTCGTCGTGTGGGAACTCGTATTGATCCTTGTCTTTGTGGCCCGGCTTTAAGCGCCATCTCCGCCCACCTCCGCACTCAGCCGTTCAAGAGGACGCGCTCATGCCATCCGTGGTACTGTCACAGCTTCCCATTCCCCGCCAGAATTTCGGCCGTCGAACCGGCAACATCCCTCTGGGGGCGGCTTGCCTGAAACAGGCGGGTCGGGACCTCGCCGGCGTGGCAATCGAGATCCTGCCGCAGCACCTGGCAGCCCATCTTGGGGACGCGGCCCTGATCGATCACCTCTCACAGGCGCGGGCGGAGATCTACGGGTTCACGGTTTTCAGCTGGAATCTGACGCGAAGCCTCTATTTCGCGGAAAAACTCAAAACCGCCGCTAATTGCAGGGTCATATTCGGCGGTCCGGAAATCACCCCCGACAACGCTCTCGCGAAGTCGGCCTTCGTGGATTTCTATGCTTGCGGCGAGGGGGAGGCGGTTTTCCGCCGGTTGCTGCAGGACCCGGAGAGCTGGCGCGCCGGAAGCGGCGCGGAGAGCGCCGCAGACGTGTTTCGGGCGGCCGAGAGCCCCTACCTCAGCGGCATGATCGACCCGGCGATTGAGAATCTGATGCTGATAGAGACCCAGCGCGGCTGCCCCTATCGATGCGGTTTCTGCTTTTACAACAAATCGCGAGCGGGGCTGGTCTTTGCGGAGGAAGGCAACCTATTGAAGGCGGTGACCTGGGCGGTCGAACGAAAAATTGCCGAGGTTTATCTCCTGGACCCTTCCCTGAACTCCCGGCCACGGCTCAAGCCGCTGCTCTCCGCAATCGCCCGTCGCAATGCGGGCGGGACGGTCCGCATGTTCAGCGAAATCCGGGCCGAGGCGGTCGATGAGGAGCTGGCGGACCTTTTGGCGGCGGCCGGGTTCGACTGGTTCGAGATCGGGCTGCAGAGCACCAACCCCAAGGCCCTGAAACTGATGAACCGGCCGACCCAGCTAAAACGGTTCGTCGCCGGGGCCCGGCGGCTGAAGGCGCGGGGAATCACTCCGAGCATCGATCTGATCATCGGGCTGCCCGGCGACGACCTGCGCGGATTCATGCGCAGCGTCGATTTCGTGGCCGACCAGGGGTTGCAGGACGACGTTCAGATTTTCCCGCTGGCGGTCCTTCCGGGAACCGACTTCCGGCGCCGGCACCGCGAGCTGGGTCTGGAATTCGAAAATCAACCGCCCTACACCGTGACGACCAGCCGGGGCTTCGCCCCTGAGGATTTTCTGCTGGCCTACGACTACGCCGAATCGCGCCTGAACGCCGCTTTTTTCCCGATGCCGGATCTGGATGCGTCCTGGCGGCTGGGTGCAGTGCAAAGCCTTGCGCAGGCCAGCGACCTGAGGGTGGGGCTCGGAAAGGCCGCCTATGTCGCCAAACTGATGCTGAACCGCGTGCGTCCGCTGGACGGGATCCGCCGCCTGGCGCGCCGGCTGACCCAACCCTACCAGGTGCTGGTGGCCCCGGACCTGGGGGATATGAACTACCTGAAAGAGGTTCTTGCCATCACCACGTCCGAAAACCCTTTCACGCCGCTTGAAGTCGTGTTTTTCGAGCCGGCCGGGTTGCCGGGGACGCGGGATATCCTTGCCGCCTTGAAGCTGAGCCGGCCGCATTTTCTGGACGGCGATCTGCGCTTCCTGTTTCCGCAACCGGGCAACCGCGCCGCTTTGTTCACGCTGGTTTCCGGCGACCCGCATCCGCGGTTTCAGGGCGAGATGGAACGACAGGTCTATTGGTGGCGCGGGCCGGCGCTGCCGGCGCTGCCGGACCTCGATCCTTTCGAGACCCTCGATGGAATTCTGATCGATGCGGCGGCCGCGCCCGCGGCAGTTGCCGCCTGGCAGGACCGCTTCGGCCGGGAGGCGGCTGAGAGGTTTCATATCAGCTTTGCGGATGCGGACCTGCAGAGACGCTGGCTGCTGCTGGCCAGCCCGGATGAGTACGTGCAGCAGGTCATGCCGTGGAAAGCCGGTTAGAGCCCGGCCATTGTATTGACAACACCCGCACGCCGGCGCATTTTTTCGTCTCGCGAAAAGGATGGACGCAAGGCCTTGGAGCCGGGGACCCATCCAATCGCCCCTGCCGCCCGGCGAATGGACCGGTGTCATTCCAACGAGCAACATGCTGAAACAGAACTGAGGAGGAATCGTCCATGCCGATTTTCGAGTACCAATGCAACGCCTGCTGCCACTGTTTCGAAGAACTTGTGTTCTCCTCGCAAGCCCCGAAGCCCAAGTGCCCCAAGTGCGACTGCGGGGACGTTCAGAAACTGATGTCCGCCGGCTGCGTGCGCCCGAACGGAATCCCCACGGGATCGGGCGGGTTCAAAGATTCCGCTTGCAAGCCTTCCGGTGGCTGACGGATCTGACTCTTCCCTCGGTTCGAGGGATTTGAACGTCCCTGACGCCGTCGACTTCGCGGGGACCGGATCGACAGCGCAACGCCTGACGGCAATGACGCATCGCCCCTGAGGGGGCGGCTTTTCGCCGCGATCGCATCGCGGCGTGAGGCCGCTCCCCCACAAGCCGCGTCATCCGCCGGCCATGTCTTCAACGGTCTGAACGTTCTGAGAGCCGTCCTCAGGGCTTGGCCGGCCGCAGAACCCCGTTGGCATCCCGCCGCAGCGGGAAGGGTTGCTTGGGAAGCGGGGCGCCGGGCGCCTGCGCCACCGTGCGGCCGTATTTCCAGCCGGGCGGGCAGATGGCGATGTAGCGGGCATATCCCCCGGTGCCGCCTTCCGGCTTGGCGAACCCGATGGTGATCAGCGCCCCCGCCTCGGGCACCTGATCGAGGTTGGCCACCCCCTCCGCCTGGCAGAAATGGTTGTGCATCAGCCAGGCCTCGCCTTCCAGGGTGGGGGTCGTGTCGGTATCCAGGGGCTCATGGCCATGAAACAGGATCCGGCGCTCCAAGTGCAGGAACTTCAGGGCATCCAGCTTGATCCCGGGAAACGGCTTCTGATTGAAGCGCGCCGCATCCGCCCACTTCTTGTGCCAGTCGGAGCGGATCATGACCACGGCGCCCGCCGGGATGCGGCCGTGTTTCTTCTCCCAGGCCTTGATGTCCGCGACGGTGCAGTGATAGCCAGGGTCCTGCACCACCTGGGCATGGGTGTCGATGACCACCAGGGGCCGCACGGCAAAGGTGGCTGGAAGGTCGCTGATGGTGGCGCCGTATTCGTCCCAGTGCGCCGGCGGATCCAGCTGCGTGCCGTATTGATCGGTGGGCAGCTCGTAAGCCGTGGCGATGAACCCGTGCTTGGCGTAGGTATACTCCTGGCCCCGCTGGACATAATCGGGGATGTCGGCACCGGCCTGGGCCGGCTTGAAGGCCGCGTGGCCGAACCCGGGCCAGACCGCAATGGTCGGGTTGAACGCATGCGTGAGGTCGACATACGTGCAGTTCTTCAGCACCGAGGCGTACAGCGACCAGAGCTTGGGCGGGTCGGCTGCGCCGGCCATGGCGCCGCTCGACAAGAAGACTGTGACCGCCAGGATCCCGATGAAGCGTTTCATGGAGCACCTCCTTCGTTAGGGTGGTGATTCAGAACGGATGGGTTCCCATCCCCTGCCTGTTTCAGATCTCGATCGTCTCCCCCGGTTTCATCACCGCCACCTTGGCCGCGGTTTCCTTTTCCACGCGGGCGGCCCAGGCGTGCGGGTCCTGCTTGATCACCTCGAAGGTGTTGTAGTGGATCGGCACCACCCGCTTGGGCTGGATCAGCTTCACGGCCCGCAGGGCGTCGTCCGGCCCCATGGTGAAGTTGTCGCCGATGGGCAGGATGGCGAGGTCGATCCCTTCCTCGCCGATCAGTTTCATGTCTCCGAAAAGTCCGGTGTCGCACGCATGGTAGATTTTCCTGCCGTCCAGATAAAACAGGAAGCCGCAGGGGTTGCCGCCGTAAGAGCCGTCCGGCAGGGCCGAGCCGTGCAGGGCGAGGGTCAGCTTGACCCGGCCCCAGGGGTAATCGAACCCGCCGCCGATGTGCTGGGGATGGACGTTGGACACCCCTTGGGCCGTCATCCAGTTCTGAATCTCGAAGTTGGAGATGACGGTCGCACCGGTGCGCTTGGCGATGGCGACCGTGTCGCCCACGTGATCGCCATGGCCGTGGGACACCAGGATGTAGTCGGCCGAAACGGCCTCGGCCCGGACCGGGGACAATGGGTTGCCGGTGATGAAAGGGTCGATCAGGAGCTTGGCCTTGGAGCTTTGAATCAGAAAGCAGGCGTGGCTGTACCAGGTGGCGCTGACGGTCATGGGGACCTCCTTTCGAGCAGCGGTTCCTTGACGAGGTAAATGCCGGGAAGGCTGGCCAGCGTCACCAGCCCCTTTACGATCACGTTGGCGAAAAAGATCGACCAGACGACCGCAGCGGGCAGGGTGCCGCCGAAGGCGCCCCAGCAGAAGATCAGGCTGTCGACCGGAATGGAGAGGCTGTTGCTGACCAGCACGCGCATCCACTGGAAACGCGCGGTCACCCGGGCGACCCACCAGCGGTAGACCTCGGTATCGATCAACTCGCTCAGCACTTCGGCCGCGATGCTCGCGGTCACGATCCGCCAGACCGGCCCGAGAATGGCTGCGAACTCGCGTCCCAGGCCCCATTCAGGGTCTTCGGGCAGGTGCGCCGCGAACTGGAAGAACAGCGCCATGAAGAGGTTGACGGCCGCGGCCAGGATGACGATGGTACGAGCCGCCGCCAGCCCCAATCGTTTGTGGACCAGGTCGCGCAGGGTGAACGTCAGCGGGTAAACGAAGGTTCCGGCGTCGATGCTGAAACCGGCCAGCAGGGCGATCTTGAGACTGGCGATGTCGGCGAGCATCTGGGCGGCGACATACAGCCCGAGGACGATGATGCCCGCGGCCGGCATCGACGCGGACGCTGCGGCAGCCGATGGCAGGGGTTTCATACGGGCTCGTATAGTACAAGGGCTGCGCGCTGTCAAAACTTACAAATATGTTTTTAATCAGGCAATGATCTTACAGCTCTGTAGAAAATTATCAGCGATAAAGCAGGCCAGCGCACCTCCTTTTGATATCTAACAAAATGAAAATATTTATAAAACACTTGTCTTGGGGGGGTGCCGGCATGAATGGCACGGATGTTGATTTTAAGTCAGGTCGATCTGCCTCCCGAACCGCCGACGAAAGGAGTGGAGATGAAAGCCGACACGGCCCTCAAAAACGACACCAGCAACACCCGCGAGACGGTTACGTGCAGCTGCTGCGACCGTGTTATCACCAACCCGAAGGATTCGGTGCACAGCCGCCAGCGGGTGATATGCGTATCCTGCTACGAGAGCCTTCTCAATCCGTTTCAAAAGAGCTGCTGCAGCGGTGCCGCCATCTAACCGGCCATTTTCCTGGTCCTCCTGCCACGCGAGCCTCCCCCCGTTCGAGTGGTAGCCCGATGAACTGCCGCCGCCGAGGCGGCAGTTCATCTTCCATCCCCCAGGCCCTGCGGGTTCCTACGGTTCTCGGTCCGGTTTGCGCCAGTTCACCCCCGATCGAACCAATTTTTAACCAAAGCCTCACACGACGCCAACGATGCTGCGGCACATTCCGTTCGGTACCAAAAAGCCGCTTGCCGGGCGTTGGAGGCTCAGCTTATGTCCGTAAAATTCTTTCGCAGCGATCAAACGCTTTGTATGTTCGACCCCGAAACCTACAGGATCCATCTCTACCAGGGCGGGAGCTGGATCGAATCAAACGACCTCAAACTCCGCGAGGACATCCGTTTCCGCTCGGTTGAGCTCACCCGCAAGGAGGTGCTGCAGATGAGCGGCGTGGAAGTGCCGGGACGCCTGCAATGATCAAGCGCCGGACCTCCCCGGGAACAGGGTGCGAAGCTGGATCAGCAGCGACAGATCGCCTTCGGCCGTGTAGTCGCCGCGGATGAAGGCGTGCTGGCCGTCGAGGTCGCCCTTGGCGATGGCCATCCAGACTTCGCCGGGGGTGCGGATTACGATCCCGGGAGCGTCGGCCGCTCCTTCGCAATAGCGGCAAGTCCCCCCGCTGATTTTCAGATACGCCTGAAACGCGTCTTTTCCGGTCACATCGAACTGATACACCGCCTCCACCGCCCGGGCCGCCTCCGGATCAAAGCCGAGCGGCATCATCTTCAAAAGCTCCCGGCAATTTGCAGGTTGTCCCGCCGTGGCCGCCGGAGCGGCTTTGCGGACCTCGGTTGCTCCACCCTCGCGCTTGGCCTTGTGCCGGGCGATCATTTCCTGTATCCACGCCCTGCGGATCTCGGGGTCAAATGATGTGTCTTCCTTCTCCTGCTGGACGTAGGATTCGAAACCGCCGAATAAACCCAGGCGCTCCCAGTGGGCATAGTCGTCGGCCATTACGGAATCCTTATGGCGTTGCACCAGGTTCCCCATGAACTGGTAGAATCGGAGATCCATGTCGGTGGCGGGATAGCGCCGCTTTTCCCGAACGGCTTGCACCAAGTCGCGGGCCAGAATGCGGGCATGCGCCTCCACGGCGTCACGGCCCACAAACTCACCCGGCGCGGTGGCTATGGCCGTCAGACGGCCGACCGGGAAGGCGCCGTATACCCGCAGAAGCCCTGCCAGATAATCCGCCGTCTGGGTCTCCCCCAAGCCGGCCGAAACGCTGACCGCCAGGCCCGGCTTCCATGATGGCCGGGGTTTGTGACCCCAGGCGAGGCTGCGGTCGAGAAAGGCCTTCATCTGGGCGGTGACGTGGAGAAAATAGACCGGTGAGGCCAGGATGACACCATCGGCGGCCAACAGGCGTTCCACGATCGCGCGGTGCTCGTCGGGGATCCAGCATCTGCCCTTTTCCATGCAGAGCGCACATCCCGTGCAGTAGTCGATCTGGTGTTCGCAAAGCGCGACCACTTCGAGGGCGCACCCCTGCTCGGCCAGGGGCTGCCGCAGCATTTCGAGCATCCGGGCGGTGTTTCCGATCCCTGCATGGGGCGAGCCGTTAACGGCCACGACGGTGAAGCGGGTTTCCATGATGGTCTCCTTCTTTTGGCGGGCGCCACGACCGAAACATGGCTCATCGGTCGAGTCACGGCCCTTCTTTCGGCTGCGGCAAATCCTTGAGGTCCTTCATCCCCGCCACCCGGTGCTGGAACAGGCGGTCGATGACGTACGCTCGGCACATGCGGGCGTTCTTGACCATTTGGGTGGTCGCCGCCGCGTCCTGTTGATAGGGCAGGTGAGCGGTCATCCGGTTGCGCAGCGCCATTTCGCGGTCCACGATCTTTTCGCCCAGCTCCGCATAATAGGACAGGTCTTGGGTCCGGATGCCCAAGGCGAATGCATTTAGGAACATCCGACCCATGCTGAGGTCTTGCGTGTCGAACCGGCCCGTTTCCAGCGGCAGGAGCAGCCCCGCCTGCACCAGCTCCTCCAGCTGGGCGGCGCTGAGGCCGGTTTCACGGCAGAAGCCCCTGGCATCGAGCAGCCGCCGGTAGCCGATGGGGCCGAACACTTCCTCGTCGAGCTCGAGATACACACCGAGCTCGGCCCCCCTCTGCGCGTCGCTCAGGCATTGTCTGATTTCGGAAATGGTGAGGCGGTGGTGGCTCTGCATCCGCTGGATGAGCCGGATGCGCTCGACGCAGGCCGGGTCATAGTACGCCATGTTGCGGCCCGTCCGGCGCGGTTTTGGCAGCAGCCCCTGGGCGAGGTAGAAAAGGATGGTGGATTTGGGTGCGCCGGCGGTCCGGGAGAGTTCATCCATTTTAAGCCAGGTCGGCGGCGGCGCTGGCGTGCGGCGCGAGCTACGACGTTTGGAGCTGGGTGAAGTCGCCGGCATGATGGGCATCCTCCGGCATATGACAAGCCGGGGCAAGTGGGGGCCGCAGCATCTGCGGCCCGATCGATCGAGCGTCAATTATGGAAGGGGAGGATAGCCCCTATTAAACCAAGTGTCAAGTAACACTTGACACTTTGTTTAATAGGGTAGGTCGAAGGCCGGGCGCACGCGGTCCGGGGTCTCGGCGGGTCAGGTCCGAGGCCGTTCCAGCGCCAGCGAGGACATCTTCCTGAGGCGGGCCAGGACCGTGCGCGCGTCCGATGGCGAGGGTTTGGGCGCCAGCTGGGCAAGGATTCCCAGACCCTCGCTGGCATCATGGAAAGCGTCCGGAGGCAGGTCGCTGATCACGACCGTGTGGATCAGGGCGTTGATCGGAAGAATGCGGCGCACTAGGTCGAGCCCGGGCA